>Ga0137373_10002387_pt1 | contig 20572 bp, 10 predicted proteins | sample SagtaG_5_FD_104912 | JGI IMG/M metagenome (GOLD analysis project Ga0137373, IMG submission 104912) | Vadose zone soil microbial communities from Sagehorn Ranch, Mendocino, California, USA - Sage1_R_80_16 metaG | ecosystem: Environmental > Terrestrial > Soil > Vadose zone | place: USA... | reverse complement strand
GCGGGTCATCTCTTCAGTTTGTTTCCAAAGCTCCGGTTCGTTCACAAATTTTTGGCCAAGCCCTGATGGGTCATGCGTCGAGAAACGCATCAGATATTTCTCGATCCCGAAGAGCTTGAAATAGTTCAGATACATTTCGTTCACGGCATTGAATTCCGCTTCGAACTGTTCCGGCGTCATGTAGAGATGCGCGTCATTCATCTGTAGCGAACGCACCCGCATGAGCCCGAACAACTCGCCGCTTTTCTCGTACCGATAATCCGTTCCGTATTCCGCCAGCCGCAATGGCAGATCGCGGTAACTGCGCGGAATCGCTGCAAACAACTTGTGATGATGCGGACAGTTCATCGCTTTGAGGTAGTAACGATCTTCAATCGGAGCTACTTGGGTCATCATTAGAGTCGGAATGAGATTATCAACCGCGGCCTGATTGAAGGTGTTCGCGGCTTCTTGGCCCATGTTTGCAATGCGCTGCTCAATGAACTGGTTGATCTCGCGTTGATTCATTTTGCCGATCCGTTCGCGCATTCCTGGTTCATTGAGGTCCGGCATAAAAGCTTTGACTGCCTTCTCATGTGCCTCGTTTTGTCGCGCCTCCCATTGCTCCCAAAAAAGCCGATGTTCTTCGTCTTTTCGCACTGCCATCGGCGGAAACATCGACTCGGCGTAGTAGGGAAGATGACCGCTCTTTAAGTACAAACTTTCGCGCGCGATGTGCGGAGTGCGCACGCGCTGATAACCGGCAGCGAACTCGGTTTCCTTGGCAAGTTTCTCTAATTCTTCGGCGATGACTGCACCGCGCGGCAGGAACATCGGCAGCCCTGGGCCGACATCATCATCGAAAACAAATAGTTCCAGTTCTTTGCCGAGCTTGCGATGATCGCGCTTCTTCGCTTCCTCCAGCATAGCGAAGTAGTCGTCGAGTTCCTTTTTGGTTTTGAACGCCGTGCCGTAAACGCGCTGCAACTGCGGATTCCTTTCGTCGCCTTTGTAGTAAGCGCTGGCGACGTTCGTGACTTTGAATGCGCCGATCTCTCCCGTGCGCTTTACATGCGGGCCCGCGCAGAGATCAATGAAATCGCCGCTGCGGTAGAGCGAGATTTTTTCGTTGGGCGGAATGTTTTCGATGATGTCGAGCTTGTATCTACTCGGCGCGGGTCGTTCGCTTAGCGCGGCGAGGCGGCCTTTCTTGCCGAGGTCGAGCGCTTCATCCCTCGAAACCTCGATCCGCTCGAATGGATGATTCGCTTTGATCTCCTTTTTCATTTCGGCTTCGATTTTCTCGAAATCATCCGGCGAAATGCGGTGCGGAAGATCGACATCGTAATAAAAACCGTTTTCCACTGGCGGCCCGGCGGCGAACTGCGCCTCCGGCCAAATCTTCAAGATGGCCGTGGCGAGCACATGCGAGGCTGAATGACGCAGACGTTCGAGATCAGTCATCGTCGCGCGCTCTTCCAGAGTCTTGCGTTCTTCATTCATGAAAAGCGGGTGAAATTAACCATGAAGCCCACGAAGAACACGAAGAAATTTGCCGCAGCGAAAATCAGGCGACGCTGCGCTATATTTCCGGGTGATGCGACGATTTTCACAATGGCTGCTTGTCGCCACGCTGGCAACAACGGCTTGCGGGCAAAGACCGACCCCGGCGTCCGATTTTGCAGCCGAGCGCCAGCGAATGGTCCAGCAACAGCTGAAGGCGCGCGATATCAAGGATGAACGGGTGCTCGCAGCCATGGCCAAGGTACCGCGCGAGGAGTTCGTCCCTGTGGATGAACGCGCCAAGGCGTACGAAGACGGGCCGTTGCCCATCGGCCACGGCCAAACCATTTCGCAACCGTACATTGTCGCTTTCATGACGGAGCGACTGCGGCCGAAGCCGGAGGATCGCGTCCTAGAGATCGGGACGGGTTCAGGTTATCAAGCGGCGATTTTAGCTGGGCTGGTGGCGGAGATTTACACGATCGAGATCATCGAGCCGCTGGCGAAAAACGCCGAAGCGATACTGCAACGTCTCGGTTACAAAAATGTGCATGTGAAAGTCGGCGATGGTTACAGAGGCTGGCCGGAACAAGCGCCTTTCGATGCAATCACGGTGACTTGTGCGCCGGATCACGTCCCGCAGCCACTCATCGAGCAATTGAAAGAAGGCGGTCGCATGATTATTCCGGTGGGCGGTTTCGGCAATCAGGAACTTTTTCTTCTGGAAAAAAAGAACGGCCAGTTGCAGCGGCGGGCGGTGTTACCGGTTCGCTTCGTGCCAATGGCGGGCGAGGCGGTGAAGCAGAAGTGACTGTAGCCGCTTCGCTGCTTGCCACGCCGAAGCCGTGCGACGGTGGGTGCGAAGCGCGACATTGAATCGTTTGTGCACGAAGCGCCGCCCATAGGGCGACGGCTACAGCGTCACTTGATCGCCGCCAGTTTTTTCAACTCGACGCGCTTGATCCACTCATGCAATTCTTTGGGCTCCTGATTCTGCAGCTCGATCTGGACAAAATAACGATTGGCAATCATCACCCACAGAGTGGCATGTTTGCTTTCTTTTTCGAATGTTTCGAACCCTGGGTTGCCATCGATCGTGACGGATTTGCCATAACCTTCGCTGCTTTCGCTGTTGCTATTCCATGCAGCGGTGGTGGCACTGACATAATCCGGATTAGCAATAGAATCGAGTATGCTGATCGCCGCGGTTGGAGCATTCTCTCCTTCGCCCTTGTGATAGTCGCGATGCACGTTTGTGATTCTGAATCCGCCGACGTCTTCAGTTGAGCCCTCCGGTTTATCCGCGGTCCAGCCCTGCGGCGGTTCCGGTAAAATTGGAAGCAATTTCTGATAATTGACGGCGTCAGGCACGAGGATCGGTTCGTTCTGTGCCTGCGCGATCCCAAGCGCAAGGCTGATAACCAATGTCAGCACGATAAATCCAGCGTGTGCCGGAGAAGAACCGTGAGCCGTTGATTTCATGCCAACCCCTTCCTGTGTGATTCGGGATTACCGTACCCGATTGACTTTACCTTGGCTGTCAAGACGCTTGCAGGATGCGCACACCACAGCGCGTCTGTAGCCGCTTCCCTGTGGGAAGCGTGACTCTGACATCTTTAGCACGCGCGCGCCGCGTCGCCCGCGGGGCGACGGCTACAGGTAGAGCAACCACGCTTGTAATCACCATCTCGATTCTAGCCGTCGCAGCTCGGCTGATTTTGATCAATCAGCCATACATCGATCACTGGAGCTGGCGGCAAAGCGACGTCGCGGCAATTGCACGCAACTTCAGCGAACGAGGCTTTCATTTTGCTTATCCGCAGATCGGTTGGGCTGGCGACGCGACAGGATACGTCGGAACGGAATTTCCAATTTTACCGTTTCTTGCGGCGATTTGTTACAAATTTGCCGGCATCTACGAATGGATTGGACGCACTCAGGCCGTCATTTTCTTCGCTGTTTCGCTGCCATTTTTCTTTTTGCTCGTCCGCGAAGTCTTCGGCACCACGGCAGCAGTTTGGGCGACATTTTTCTTCAGTTTCGCGCCGTTGAATATTTTTGCCGGGCGCTCGTTCATGCCGGACGTCCCATCGCTTAGTCTCGCCATCATCGGATTATATTCTTTTCTGCGTTGGACTGACGATCGTGAGTTGGCGCATTTTGTTGTGTCTGCGATCGCTATCTCGCTATCGCTTCTAATCAAAATCACCAGCATCATTATCTTCGCGCCGCTTCTGTACTTGATTGTAGCCGGGATCGGTGATCCCGGCCGACATGAAACAAAGCTCGTGAGAAGCCGGGATCGCCGATCCCGGCTACAGATGTTTCTCTTCGCGGCGATCACGCTGCTGCCCTCCGCCATCTGGTACTCGCACGCGCATAGAGTCGCAGAGAGATTTTATCCGAATCATTTCTTCGGTGCCGGCGGAATTCGAATCGAAAATCTCTCGTGGTACTGGGACATTGCGCGACAAACCGCGACATCGAGCCTGACGCCGGTTCTCGCGACCATGGCGGTGGTTGGTTTATTCGTCGCACCGCGCCTGCGACGCCCCGCCTGCATCGCTAGCATTGCAGGCAGCTGTAGAACTGCGGGCAGGCCGCGATCAAGATGTTCATGTCTATTCCATTGGTGGCTGGCTGCCATGATTCTCTTCGTCATCATCGTCGGCTACGGCAATCGCCATCCATGGTATCAACTGCCGCTGGTACCGATCTCGACCGCTTTCGCTGGCGCCGCCTGCGCATTCATCGGATCGAAGATCGCCTCTTCGCGCGTTGCCATCGTTACGTTGTCGATATTGCTTGCGGGTTTGTTTGCACTGCTGGCTTACGTTTACGCACGGCCACTTTATGAACCGTCCGCCGCTCAACTTCGCGATGCCGGGCTCGAACTGAACAAGGTTACCACGCCCGATGCATTGATTGTTGCCGCGGACACGGGCGATCCGACGATATTTTACTACGCGCAGCGCAAGGGCTGGCACTTCCTCGAGAGAGATGCGATCTACAATGGTAATCCCGACGACAGCCAGCAGGCGATTGCCGACCTTGAGCAGCTGCGTCGCCGCGGCGCAACGCATCTCGTTTTCACGACCAACACATTTTGGTGGCTGAAGTTTTATCCCGAATTCGCACGGCATCTTGCCGAAAATGCAAAACTAATCGACGCGACGCCTGAATTCAGGATTTACAAGCTCAGTGCCGCGCGATGAACTGTAGGCCGTTTGACTCGCTCGCTCCCGCTCGCTCGGTCTGGCGACCTGCCCGTCCATGTCGCTCGGCTCCCGCCGGCTCCATTCTGTGAAACGCCTCGGGGAGCGGCGTCTGACACAGACCCCCTACAGAACTGTCATGTCGAACGAAGTCGAGACATCTCTGATTCTTAGAAAATGAGAACAAGAGATTCCTCGACTTCGCTCGGAATGACAAAGTTGGACGCTTCGAAACCGCGCCGTCAGCTTGGATTGTTCGATGCCACGATGATCGTGATGGGCGGCATCGTAGGCGCAGGAATCTTCGCGAATCCTTCCGAAGTAGCGCATCGCGTTCACACGCCATTCCTGATCCTTGGCGTCTGGGTGGTAGGCGGCTTTCTTGCGATGTGCGGCGCATTCATCTGGGCTGAGCTTGCTACGCGCCTGCCCGCTGCGGAGGGCGGCCAGTACGTGTACCTGCGCGAGGCGTACCACCCTGCGGTCGCGTTCACCTACGGTTGGGGACTGCTTCTCATCACGCAGACTGGCGGGATGGCCGCTGTGGCAGTGATTTTCGCATCTTACTTTCGCGCCCTCACCGGAGCGGATTGGAATGACAGCGCGATTGCTGCAATCGCACTACTCACGCTTACCGGGATCAACTGTTTGGGAGCACGCGCCGGCAGCAATGTGCAGAGCGCGCTGATGCTGCTGAAAATTAGCGCGATAGCGGCGCTGGTGATAATTGGACTTGCAGTTGGCCATCCCGCGGCTGCGGGACTCAAATCGGAAGCATTCTTTGGACAGCCTGCTTCATTTGGCCTCTTGAAAAGTATCGGCGCGGCGATGGTCCCGGTTGCGTTTGCTTACGGCGGATGGCAGACGGCCACTTTTGTTGCAGGTGAAATGCGAGACGCGCGCCGCGATTTATCCCGTGGACTGCTAATCGGCGTGGGCGGCGTCGTGGCTCTGTATCTTGCTGTTAATCTCGGATGTCTGCGTGTTCTCGGTCCGGCCGGGCTCGACGCGACAACAACTCCTGCTTCTGATGTGATGCGGATGGCGCTTGGCGAGCGCGGAGCGCAATGGATCGCCCTCGCAATTACAATTTCCACTCTCGGGTTCCTCAGCCAAAGCATGCTCACGGCGCCACGCGTGTACTACGCCATGGCGCGGGACGGCCTTTTCTTTAAGAGCGTCGGCAAAGTCTTTGGAAAATCGGGAGCGCCGGTGGTGGCAATTGTTCTTCAAGGCCTCGCAGCAATTGTTATCGCGTGTTCCGGCACGTATGGGGAAATTTTGAATTTTGAAGTGACCGTTGATTTCATCTTTTTTGGAATGACGGCGGCAGCGCTGTTCGTTCTGCGCCGGCGCAGCAGCGGCTCAGCGAGCGTTACCTATCGCGTGCCTGGGCACCCGTTCACGACGATGGTCTTTGTTTTGTCGTGCGCGGGGATAGTGGTAAGCGCGGTTATCGCTTCGCCTCGCAATAGCGCGATCGCGCTGTGCATCATGCTGGCCGCGCTGCCAGTTTATTATTTTTGGACGAGAATTTTAGCCCACAAATCACGCTAATGAGCGCGAATTGGAGAGAATTTGTGCTCAATTTCGTGAAGCTTTGGGAGTGCGACACGTCCTCGTGTCGCTTTGCATCAAAACCGGCGTTGGCCAAAAAGCTGTGCGTGGACGCCCCGCACTCCGAAGCACTTCGTGCGAAATGTTTCCTCGATTCGTCTGAATTCGTATGATTCGCGGACAACAAAATCTTCATGCGGCATGAGACACAAGCATTCCGATTACATGCATTGGTCGAAAACGCAGAGCCGTGCGCGGTTCAATCTCGCGACGAGTGGCGTTGCGCCGTTCCCTCTTCACGAACTGCCGGTAAATTTGCAGGAGTTAGAAATCAACGGCGACAACAGCTATGGCTATGCGCCATTGCAGCAAGCCATCGCCGCGCATCATGGTGTTGATCCCGACTGCGTAGTGGAATCCGCGGGCACATCGATGGGAAACCATCTCGCGATGGCCGCAATCCTCGAGCCGGGCGATGAGGTTTTAATCGAGCATCCGGCGTACGGCCCCATTATCGATGTCGCGGAATATCTCCAGGCAAATGTGAAACGCTTTCGGCGCGCTGAAGAAAACGGCTGGGCTATCGATCCAGCCGAGGTTCGCCGGTGCGTCACGCCCAAGACGCGGCTGATCGTGATCACGAATCTGCACAATCCCACCAGTGTGTTCACGCCGGAATCGGTTCTGCGCGAAATCGGTGATATCGCGCGGAGCGTCGGCGCGCTCGTGCTGGTCGATGAAGTTTATCTCGATGCAGTTTACGAGAACACGCCGCGAACATCATTCCATCTCGGCCCGGAGTTCGTGGTGACCAGCAGTTTGACGAAAGTCTATGGCGTAAGCGGTCTCCGATGCGGATGGATCCTGGCGCAGCCTGATCTCGCGTGGAAGATGCGCTGCCTGAATGATCTTTATAGCGCCACACCAGTTTTTCCGGGTGAATTACTCAGCGTGGCCGCGTTCCACCATTTAAATCTCCTCCGTGAACGAGCGCGCCGCATTGTGGAAGCGGATCGCAACGTGCTTCGCGGATTTCTAGCGCAACAGCCTGGAGTTTCTGCGGTCCAGACAGACTGGGGCACGACGTCCTTCGTCAAACTGCGACATGGGAGCGCTGATATTTTTCTTGAGCGGTTGCGATCGGAGTTCGAAACGTCCGCCGTCCCGGGCCGTTTCTTCGAAATGCCCGATCACTTTCGCATCGGCATGGGCGTGAACACGCAAATGTTCGCCGAAGGCCTGAACCGCATCAGCCGCGCACTCAGGTAGCGGCGATTGACTCCGAAAGCTTTCGCGAGTTGACCGCAATCGCCTACCGCCGCCAAGTTCAAGCTACTGGTGCGGTGCTGGGGTTGGCTGAGGTCGCGGTGTCACTCTAGGCGTAGCGCTTGGCGTGGGCGTAGGAGATGGCGTCCCGGTAGGAGTTGGCGTAGGCGAATGTGGCACCGGGCGGGGAACTGGTGTTGGCCTGGGCCGAGGAGTACCAGTCACGCCGGCAGTAGATGTCGGTGTGGCAGTTGCTGTTGCTGTACCAGTTGGGGTTGCTGTGGGATTTTCTGTAGCTGTCGGAGTGGGCGTTGGCGGCGGTGTAGTGGGAGAGCACATTGGTGACGGGCTGGGACTTGCTGTCGGCGTTGCAGTCGGTGTCACCGTGGCCGTTGCTGTCGGACTCGCAGTTGCCGTCGGCGTTGGCGTAGGTGGGGTACCCTGCACATATTTAATCGTGACGTAATCGAGGTTAGTTTTTAGCCCCGCGCCTGTTCCGGTCACATAGACGTTGCCTGCTTTATCGACCGCAATGGCGATAGCGTTGTCAGAACTGTCGGTTGGCGGGTGATAGTAGATGATCCACTCTTCCCGTCCCGCTTCGTTATACTTGATCGTAGCATAGCTCTCCCCTCCGTTTATGAGGCTGTTTCCGGTGACATATACATTGCCTGACGCATCAACGGCGATGCCATTCGCATTGTCCCAGCTGTTGTCCCCGTCATAGCTGGCCGTCCATTGTTTCTGGCCGGCGGAGTTGTACTTGATTGTCACATAATCCGTATGTGTCTCTGATCCGGTACTTGTTCCCGTCACATACACGTTTCCCGACGTATCGAGCGCGATCCCAGTGGCACCGTCGGAGCCATTCGCTGGTCCATTGTATGTCACCAACCATTGCTGTTGGCCGCCGGAGTTATACTTGATAGTAGCGTAATCACTGTTGCTCTGTCCGGTCACATAAACGTTTGCTGAGCTATCGATCGCCATAGCTGCGGCACCCCCGCTCGGTCCTGGAATAGCCCACTGTTGTTGCCCTGAAGCGTTGTACTTAACTGTGGTGTACACGCCGCCGCTCGATCCGGTTACGTACACATTGCTTGAGCTGTCAACCGCCAAGTTTACAGAAACACCGCTCGGACCTTGAGCAACCCATTGTTCCTGACCCGATCCGTCGTACTTAATTGTGGTGTACATGCCGCCGCTTCCTCCGGTCGCGTAGATGTTGCCTAAAACGTCAATGGCGATGGCATTGGCTTCGGCACCGCTATGGGTTGCAACCCATTGCTGGTGCCCGGCTGAATCGTACTTAATCGTCGCCCACGCGGGAATGTTTTGGCACATCGCGATTCCTCCCGTCACGTAAACATTTCCCGCTGCATCAACAGCGATAGCATTGGCATGTCCACTATTTCCCGGTCCATGATAGCGCGCGACCCACTCTTGCTGTCCTGAACCATTGTACTTTACCGTGGCATAATCCGTGACGCTGCCCGTGTAGCTGGATCCGGTGACATAAACGTTCCCCAGCTTGTCAACAGCCATGGCCTTAGCTATGTCGAGAGCAGCGTGTCCTGGCTCGTTGTATCGGGCAACCCATGCTTCATACACTCCAGAAGGGGTTGGGGTTGGTGTCGGGCTAGCAGTTGGTGTAGGCGTAGGCGTGGGACTTGGATACTGGCCGCAATATCTCCCGCCTGTGTTCGTAAGGCCGGAGTCATCAATGCCGCCCCAGACGATCATTTCGCTGCCAGTCCAGACTGCGGTGTGTTCGACTCGGGCAGAAGGAGCGTTGATGGTGCTTGTGGCGATCCAAGTGTTCGTTCCGGGGTTGTATCTTCCACCGGTGTTCACATTGCCTATGATACCAACATAGCCGCCCCAGACGATCATTTCGCTACCAGTCCATACTGCGGTGTGAGCCTCGCGGCCGGTCGGCGCGTCTGTGAGGCTGGTGGCGGTCCAGATGTCTGTGTTAGGATTGTATCTCCCACCGGTATTAAAATACGTGGCATTGCCATACCCACCCCAGACGATCATCTGGCTGTCAGTCCAAACGGCCGTGTGAACGATTCGAGCGCTGGGTGCGTTAGTCGTACTCGTGGCTGTCCAACTATCGGTGCCTGGGTTGTATCGACCGCCCGTATTAAAAGCCCCAGAAAAATCCTGGCCGCCCCAGATGACCATGTCACTACCACTCCAGACTGCCGTGTGGTAATATCGGCCGGAAGGCGCGTTAATCGTGTCAGTGGGTGTCCAGCTGTCTGTGCTGGGGTTGTATCTCCCGCCTGTGTTTGTAGGCAACTCAGTCACATCTTTGCCGCCCCAGACGATCATTTCACTGCCGCTCCAGACTGCCGTGTGAAGGAATCGGCCCGTTGGCGCATTTGTGGCGCTGGTAGCTGTCCAACTATCCGTGATCGGATTGTATCTGCCGCCGGTGTTCAAATAATCGGGATCGAGTCCACCCCAGATGATCATCTCACTGCCAGTCCACACTGCCGCGTGAGTGGATCGGGCGGCAGGCGCGTTCGTAGTGCTGGTAGCTGTCCAACTATCTGTGCTGGGATTGTATTTGCCGCCGGTGTTCAAATAACCGGCGCCCCATCCGCCCCATACGATCATTTCAGTGCCAGTCCAGACCGTCGTGTACCACTCTCGGGCAGTCGGTGCATTGATGGTGCTTGTAGCTGCCCAAGCATCAAAGCATGTACCCTCCCGCTTCAGTGCGCTCAGTATCATTGGAAGAGTGTAACGACCGATCGGTGCTCCAGCCGCCTTGCGAGAACTAATCGGATTGGTTACTCGCCAACTGGCGCCCTGGAAAGCCAGGGCAGACTTAAACAGGCGCTGCGCAAGTACCGGGCGGGCCAGACACTCTGCGATAACAACGGGATCATTGCCGAGAGCTTGAAACAGTTCGCGCAATACCTCAGGCTGTTTAGTGCGCTGTGCCATCCGATCCATTTCAGCTTGTAACTGCTCAGCAGTGATCGGCCGTTGCCAGTAATCCTCCAGCGCCTGTGATTCGCGCAGGTACTCTGCGACTTTTTTTTCCAACTGCGCCTGAGACATCACCGCATCCAGCGACGGCTTGGGATCGGGGCGCTCCCCGCGACTGCGGGGCCAGATGCGATGACGCCAGTACACGTCCTCAATGGCTCGCTGATACGCTACACGCTCTGTAAACGTTAGCGTTCTTTGTGAGGCATTAGCCGGCGCTTCAGAACGGAAGAAGGCCACTAATGTTCCTGTAGCGATGGAACACGCGATTCCAAAAACAAGGAGACCGCGCAGATTCAAGAAGGCGGATTGAGCAGTGCGTTTCTTTTTCATTTGTTACGGGCGAGGCGCTGGGGTGGGACGAGACCTCGGACTTGGGAGAGATCTCGGTGTCGGTGTTACCGTTGGAGGAGTTGTAGGAGTTGGTGTTGCCGTCGCAGCCGGAGTTGCGGTTGGTGTGACTGTCACCGTTGGCGTTATAGTTGGCGTTGCCGTAGCAGTAGGTGTTGGTGTCGGTGTGGTGCAGGGGATCTCGGTGTACTGCTGGTTGTCATTGGTCGGGGTGCCTGGGGCAGAGTTGCCGGCGACGGCATAGAAAGATTGGCCGGCCGTCGCCCCTGAGAGGTAATCGCGGGCCTGAACCATGTTGGCAAGGTTACTCCAGGTGTTGGTAGCCGGGTCCCAGGCAATCGTGCTGGTGCTGATGGCAAAGTTTACGTCGCCTCCTGCAAGTACCCACCTGCCGTTGTACGCTCCCGAGGCGGCAGCCGAGCGGCCCGCAGGTAAATCGACGATCGCAGCGTCATCCCACGTGTTGGTATTTGGATCGTAGCGCCAGGTTTTGTCGGGGGAGGCGTTGCCGCCGCCCGCGTAAATATAGTTGCCCAGTGCTGCTGCCATGAGGCTATGGTTGGCAAATGGATAGTTTGCAGCCATGGACCAGGTATTTCCTGCAATATTGTAAACCTCGACGTGATAATCGGTGCCGATCGCGCGTCCGGCGATGCGATAGATCTTGCCGTTAAGGTACGCAGATGCATGGAAGTAGGTAGGGATGGTATAAGAGGGCAGGCTCGTGTTATAGGTATTACTGATCGGGTCGTAGCGCCAAAGTGTGCCCGTGGTGTTGAAGTTTTGGTCCACGCCACCCAGTAGGTAGATATAGGTTCCATCGGTTGTGCCGCTGAACCAGCCACGCGGTGCTGGCAGCGAGGCAATGGGCATCCAAATGTTCATTGCGGGCGAGTACTTGTAAGCATTCGCGATAGCGGTGTTGTTGGCGATCCCGCCGAAGCTATAGACGTTGCCACCTATAGAGGCCACCGCTTGCCCGGAGGTGACGATGGGATAAGGAGCCTGCTCGGTCCAGGAGCCGACCGAAGCGCAAGGCGTCGCGGTTGGAGTGGCTGTAGGCGTTGGCGCAGCGAATTGTGCGCAGTATCTCCCCCCGGTGTTCACAAAGTTCGAGCCGCTATACCCGCCCCAGACGATCATTTCGCTGCCGGTCCAGACTGCCGTGTGGTGGTATCGGACGCTCGGCGCGTTGGTGACGCTGGTGGCTGTCCAACTATCGATAAGCGGATTGTATCTCCCTCCGGTGTCAAAGAAGCTGAAGCCATCATATCCGCCCCAGAGGATCATTTCGCTGCCGGTCCACACAGCTGAGTGGTAAGCTCGTGCAGTGGGCACGTTTGTCATGCTGGTAGGCGTCCAAGTATCGGTGATCGGATTGTATCTCCCGCCGGTGTTAAAAATGCTGAACTCATCATCTCCGCCCCAGGCGATCATTTCGCTGCCGGTCCACACTACGGTATGATCGTGGCGTGCATCAGGCGCAGTCGCAGTGCTCATGGCCGTCCAGCTATTTGTGTTAGGATCGTATCTACCGCCGCTGTTCACAGCTCCGCTGGCACTATCTCCGCCCCAGACGATCATCTCGCTGCCGGTCCACACTGCCGTGTGAGAGCCTCGGGCATCGGGCGTGTTGGTTGTACTCGTGGCTATCCAAGTGTCGGTGCCCGGGTTGTATTTCCCGCCGTTATTTAGGTAATTGCCACTCACAAATCCGCCCCACACAATCATTTCACTGCCAGTCCACACTGCAGTATGAAAATATCTAGCTGCAGGTGCGTTCACGGTGCTCGTGGCTGTCCAAGTATCGCTGGCCGGATTGTATATCCCGCCTGTGTTCACATAGTTGCTGCCGGTAAATCCGCCCCAGACGATCATTTCGCTGCCGGTCCACACAGCTGTGTGAACCCCTCGCCCAGCAGGGGCGTTGGTGGTGCTGGTAGCTGTCCAACTGTCAGTGCTGGGATTATATCTCCCGCCCGTGTTCAAATAGCCGGTATTGTTACCTCCGCCCCAGACGATCATTTCACTGCCGGTCCACACTGCTGTGTGATACCACCGGACATCGGGCGGCTTGGTGGTGCTGGTGATCGTCCAAGTGTCATCAGTGCATCCGTTCGGACCATCCGATACGGGTGGAAGTATATACTTAGCGCTCGCCGCTGCCGTTAGCTTCGGCATCTGCTTCTCCGCTCCGGCATCCCAGGAGTCTAACCGCCCTTTGCGCCATTCAACCGTAGCGGGCTTCAAACGCTCTGACAGGACGGGCCTGGCCAGGCACTCTGCGATAACAAAGGGATCGTTGCCGAGTGCTGCAAAAAGCTCGCGCAATATCTCGGGCTGCTTGGTGTGCTGCGCCATGCGATCGATTTCAGCCTGCAACTGCTCAGCAGTAATTGGCCTTTGGCAGTAATCGTCCAGGGCCTGTGACTTGCGCAGATAGTCTGCGACTTTCTTTTCTAGCTGTGCGTGAGACATCACCGTATCCAGCGATGGCTTGGGATCGGGGCGCTCCCCGCGACTGCTGGGCCAGATGCGATGGCGCCAGTAAACCTCCTCGATGGCTCGCTGATAACCTACGCGCTCTGTGAAGCTCAGAGTTCTTTCGGAAACTTTTGCAGGCGCTTCAGGCCGGAAGAAAGCCAGCAACGCTCCGCTTAGCAATGAACAAGCCGCAGCTCCGTAAATAAGAAGTGCAATCGAAGCGCGCAGGTTAAAGAAAGCGGACACCGAAATTCTTTGCGTGCTCGCGACCCGATGTCGGAGTTGAGCAGCACGTTTCTTTTTCATAAACAAAGCCTACGGGCGCGGCGCCCGGCTAGGTCGAGGCCGCGGAATCGGTGTAGGTTTCGGCGTCGGGGTCGCGGTCGGCGTCGGTGTCGGTGTTGCGGTTGCGGTTGGCGTTGCCGTGGGAGTTGGCGCGCCGCAAGGCCACAGCTGGTACGTAACTTTCAAACCGTTCGTGAGTGTAGGCGTGTTACATGAGAAGGTCGTAGCGTCACACGAGCCGCCCATGCCACTTAGTTGTACGCCACTTTCTTCTGAGCCACCATTATCGGTAGTCAGACCATAGGTAACGTCAAAGAAGTTCTGGTTCTCATAAAACCGCACCTCGAAGTTGGCCGTACCTGGCCTGCCGTTATAAGTCGTGCGCCACTCGATGTTAAAGACTCTGTTGGGCGTCGTCCCCGTGACTAGAGTGAATATACCGCTCCCCGGGCCATCGGTGCGCAGGTCGTCCTGGTACGCCAGAATAGCTGCGCCCAGACAATAAATCGGTAATGGACACGACGTACCGAGGTAAGGCTCATTGCCGGTAAACTGTAGATTGCCGTTGGAACTGACGTACGCTTGGCTGAAGCTCGAATTGTAAAAGGTGACTGGGAATGGAAGCGTAACTAAGGTCAGGCAATTATCGCAGTGGTTGCCTGTATCGATAATCCCGGGCGCGATCGTGCCGGTTCCGCTGCTTGTTATGTACTGGCAGCAGGTCTGCACAGGCGTAGCAGTGGGAGTTGCGGTAGCGGTGGCGGTTGCGGCCGGTCGGCCAAATGCGGATGGGGTCGGCGAAGCTGTAGCCGTTGGACTGGGAGAAGCCGTCGCTGTCGCAGTTGGAGTTGCCGTTGGTGTCGATGTTCCTGTCGCAGTCGGCGTGGGACTTGCAGTTGCCGTCGGCGTCGGCGTAGGCGTAGGACCCTGCCCGTACTTCACCGTGGCGTAATCGTTGCCGCTGATTCCTGTTACATAGACATTTCCTGAACCGTCAACTGCAATGGCAGCGGCACCGTCATTGGCATTCCCGGGTCCATCATAGCGAACAACCCATTGTTCCTGGCCGGCCGAGTTGTACTTGATCGTCGCGTAATCGGAGTCACTGAAGAAACTTGTTCGTTGACTGGATCCTGTCACATAAGCATTGCCTAAGCCGTCAAGCGTGATAGAATTAGCAACGTCGGCTCCATTTCCGGGTGGGCCGTTGTACCGCGCAAGCCACTGTTGCTGCCCTGATGCGTTGTACTTGATTGTGCCATAATCGGGATACATGTCTGGGTCGGCTATCTGACCTGTCACATAAACGTTGCCGGCACCGTCAAGAGCAATAGCATTAGCTCCACCGCCGTTCTCACGGGCGACCCACTGCTGTTGCCCTGCGGCGTTATACTTGATCGTCGCGTAATCGTCGAAGCTCTCCCCAGTCACATAGACATTGCCTGCGTCGTCAAGGGCGATGGCTTTGGCAGCGTCTAAATGCTCCTCGGGTCCATTGTAGCGTTCGACCCATTGTTCCTGGCCGGCCGAGTTATATTTTAAGGTTAAGTAATCGTAGCCAAGACAAGTGTAGCTTGTGCCAGTCACATACGCGCTACCCGCCTTATCAACAGCAATGGCTGCTGGATAGTCAGCATTCGCCCCGCCGTGGTATTCGGCGACCCACTGCTGCTCGCCTGATGCGTTATACTTGATCGTGGCGCAAAACACCACGTTGGGCTGATTGGTTGCGTCCGTCGCGACGTAAATATTGCCTGAACTGTCCACCGCAATGGCTGCCCCCGCAGCATAACCGCGTGGCTGTACGTTGTACCGGACGACCCATTGTTCCTGCCCTGCTGAATTATACTTGATGGTCGTGCAATCGTAGTAAACGTTATTTATTCCGCTCCATCCCGTTACATAAACGTTGCCTGATCTGTCGATGGTCATGGCGTTGAGTTGGGCATCGGGATTGTCGGGGTCATTATAAAGGGCCACCCATTGTTGCTGCCCGGCCGAGTCGTACTTGATCGTCGCGTAATCATTGAGTGTTCCCAACCCCAAGCTCGTTCCCGCGACATAAACATTCCCTGAGCTATCAACAGCAACAGCTTTGGCTTCGTCGTAGCCGTTGCCGGTTCCGTTATAGCGGGCAACCCACGCTTCATATACACCGCCGGCGGGAGCGACTGGCGGCGCGTTCGCAGGATGCAAGTGCTGGGCCGCAGGCCATCCGCGCTCGCGAAGCCACACTTGCGGGGTGGCCGTAGCGAACAGCGCAAACAGGAGTCCGGCGAAAAAGACGAGGACGCCAAGCAAAATGCACAGATTGGAAAAGGCGGACACCGAAATTCTTCGCGTGCTCGCGACCCGACGCCAGAGTTCAGCGGTGCGTTTCTTTTTCATTCGGGAGAGCTAAGCGCGCGGATGCGGAGTAGGACGAAGCCTAGGCATCGGTGTAGCTCTGGGTGTCGGTGTAGCTGTTGGTGTTGGCGTAGCTGTTGGAGTCGGAGTCGCACTAGGCGTAGGTGTCGGCGTTGGCGTCGTGCCTGCCTGTACTTCAAAGGAGCCGACATCTATGCGGCCGTTACGCACACGCCAAAAACCAGGGCCGCGCTGATCGTAGTAAGGGGGCGGAGTAAAATTCGGATCGCCTGCATCGATTGCAGGACTGCCTTTCAACAGCTCATGAGTGAAAGTGGGTCCTCCATTGCCTTGAAGAGGTCCAAGCATTGGATCAGTATTGATTTGGTCGCCTGGGCCGTTCAGAAGACCGCTGCCATTATCACTACAGATGTTGTAGCCATGAGTGATAAGGCTGCCGTTATGATTATAGATGTTGGCGCCGGAGACGCCTGCTTTTAGGATCGTGTTCCCAAGCTCGAGCTGGCTGGTCAGGTAGAGAGTGCCGCCGTCTTGGCTAGCCGAGTTATTGTTGAAGGTGGTGTGAGCGATGTTACCACCGCCAGCAACTCCACCCCCGAAATGAGCGCTATTTCCGGTGATGGTACTGTTGGTGATAGTAGTGTTGTTACCGTAGATACCACCACCGTAACCACCGGCAAAGCCGGCTCCGACCGCTCTGTTTCCGCTGATGGTGCTGTCCTGAATCGTCATTGTTCCATCATTTTCGATCCCGCCGCCATCCCCGCCAAAGTGACCAGGGAGATCGGTATAATTGTCACTGATCGTGCTGCCGGTAATCGTCATCATACCTGTATTGTAGATGCCACCTCCGGCATAATAGGCCATGTTCCCTTGAACCGTCCCAGCAATAATGACCATGGTGCCGGTGTTGGAGATACCGCCTCCGAACGGAACAGTGCTGCTCTGGCCATGGACACCATTGTTATTGTTAACGCTGACCTGATTGAGCGCCATCGTTCCGCTGTTATAGATGCCGCCCCCAAAAACATTCACGTAGCCGGCACTCACAATGGTGTTTGCGTAGACCGTGCAATAAGCGATCGTCAGAGTTGAATTGTCGTTCAGGATACCACCACCGTTATCGCCGGTAATGTGACCGCCATGGATGCTTAAGCCATCGATTTCGACGCTATGACCGGGCATCACATGGAAAATACGGAACTCTGTCTGTGAAGACCGCACCACCGTTACCATCTGTGGTGCGCCGCTAAGCGTAACGCTTTTGTCGATCGCGAGCTCGGCAGTGGTTAATGTGACGGTGCCGACTGAGGGGTCGAAGTTAATTGTATCGCCGTCGTTCGCGTCGGCGAGCGCCTGGCGCAACGAGCCAGGGCCGCTGTCGTTTCCGTTAGTGACCGTTATAGTGTTGGCAGGCCGGTTTTTCTTAGTCGTGGCCCTCTGCGCGAGTGCGAATGGGATTACGCAGATGGCCAGCAGTAAAAGGAGGTAACATGCGCCTCGAATAAGATGCGCTTTGAGGTTGGGGTTAATTTGTTTTTTCATAAATCGGATTTGTAAGTGGGGCGGTGCATTTCATGTGAATAAAGTTACGGGCGCGGTGCGGGCGTGGGCCGCGGCCTGGGCGTTGTGGAAGGTCGCACAGTCGGTGTAGGTGGCTCTGATACGGTTGGCGACGGACTCGGAGGCACACTAGCTGTTGGAGTCACAGTTGCTGTGGGCGTCGGTGTGAATGTTGCTGTTGCCGTGGGTGTAGGTGTAAACGGCGGGCCACAACTGTAAGTGACTTTCAATCCATTCGTGAGAACGGGTTCGTGACAGGAGAAAGTCGTGGCAGCGCACAGACCGCCGGGGCCAGTTAGCTGCACGCCGCTTTCTTCTGAGGCGCCGTTGTCGGCAGTCGCCCCATAGATGATGTCAAAGGAGAGTTGGTTCTCATAGAATCGCACTTCAAAGTTGGCCGTGCCGTTCCTACCAGAATAAGTCGTACGCCACTCAATGTTGAACACCCGGTTGGGCGCGGTGCCAGTAACCAGAGTGAATACGCCATCGTTCGGGCCGTCCGTGCGCAGGTCGTCTTGATACGGCAGAATAGCCGCGCCCAGATTGGGATCCGGCAGAGGACAGGATGTGCCAGAGTAGGCCTGATTTCCCGTGAACAGCAGACTGCCATTGGAGTTCACATAAGCCTGCGTAGAATTCGAAGTGTAAAATCGCACTGGGAATGGAAAAGTCACAAGCGTCGTGCAGTTATCGCAATGATTGCCTATGTCGGTAGTTCCAGGCACGATCGAACCGGTGCCCGTAGTAGTCGCGTATTGGCAGCAAGTAGGAGTAGCTGTTGCTGTGGGCGTTGGGCCCTCAATGAACCCGAGGATTGAGAAAACCTGGTCTGGCCATACCTGGTCCGGCATGCAGGCGTTCTTTCGGCTCCAATTGATGCAGCCCGTGCCGTAGCCGTCGCCTGGATTCTGCCAGGCAGCGCCGGCATTCGATTGAACGGTCCGGTTGTGCCAGAACCACTGACCGTTTGGATTAAAATCCTGCACAGCCTGCACCGAAACCCAATAGGTCCCCGCAGGTAGGCTGAACGGCGTAAAGTAAATCATAAAGTTAGGAGGCGTGCCGCTGTAGGGCCGGTTGAGAAACGCAGTGAACTGGGCGCCGGGCAGGTTGCCCGCGCCATTTGCGTAAAAATAAACGTTGAACGACGACGCCGGTCCGCCCCCTGCAGAATATTCGCCCATGACGGCCACTCCGTCGATGTAACGGTAAAGAGGTGGTGGTGGGGGATCACCTAACACGAAGTCGTCAGCCGCCTGGTCGTTGAACGCGGCCATCGCCGGCTCGAATTGCTGCGAGCCGATACCGAGAGGCGGTTCCGTTGCGGGGTTGTTGTATTGATCGTAGAGGCCCGTTGGAAATTCCGCCGTTGGCAAACCGCTCGCGGCGCGGTCGCTGTCGCTAGAAGTGATGGGAAGCTGCATGGTGCTCCCGACCGTGCTTTGCTTAGCTGTGGTTCTCTGTGCGAGCGCGAATGGGATCACGCACACGGCAAGTAGTAGGAGCAGGTAAATCGCGCCTCTGATAAAATGCGCCTTAATGGTTAGGCTTATGTATTTTTTCATAACTGCATTGAGCAGTGTGTTTCTTTTTATCGATAGAAGCTACGGGCGCGGTGCGGGAGTAGGGCGACCTCGTGGGATTGGAGTCGCCCTCACCGGTGGAATCGTCTCACTGGCCGTTGGTGTCGGACTTGGAGAGACTGTTACAGTTGCTGTCGGCGCTGCAGTCGGTGTGTGAGTCGCTGTCGCAGTTACCGTCGGCGTTGGGGGCGTATGTGTCGCCGTTGGTGAACCCGTAGGTGTAAGTGTAGGTGTAGCTGTAGCCGTGGCCGTCGCAGTGGGGCATGGCAGATCATTCCGCACTTCGCAGCTAGGTGTCGGAGTGGGACATGGCGGGCCATTGAGCACTTCGACCGTACTCACCGTGGTGCTTGCCGTGTTGAAGCCGTCGGCGACCAGTACCCGGCCATCGGGCAGCCTGCCCTGCGCGTGCCCGGCGCGGTTGCCAATCATCGGCGGGCCCGCGCGGAACTGACCGCTGCTGGTGATAAAGAGGTGGGTTGCGGTAGTGGAATTACCCATGGAATCCGCGCCATCGGTGATCAGCAGTTCGATAGGGCCGACGCCAGAGCCGAAGCCCGAGACGCCGCCGTAGTTACCGTGCCCGGCCGTGCCTGCCGAGCCAAGGTTGTCCCAAGTGTTGTGCGACGCGTCGTAGCGCAGCAGCGTATCCGTCGTCGTGAACCCCGGTAGGATCACGCCGCCATAGACGTAGATGACGGCCGCGCCGTAGGCCGTGCCATAGGTGTTGGTGCGGCTATCCGGCAGCGGGGCCCCCGTAGTCCAGGTGTTAGTGGCGATGTCGTAGATGAAATTGGTGTTCAGGCTGTTGGTGAAGTCGTCGCCGCCCATGACGTAGAACTTGCCCTGCCATACCGCCCCCGCCGCCGCTTCGACGCCTGGACTGATGGGCATGTTCGCGCCGCTGCTCCAGGTGTTGGTGGCGATGTCATAGATGCGCAGGGCATTGGTCACGCTGCTACCACCAATGAAGCCGCCGGCGACGTAGATCTTGCCGTTCCAGGCGCCGATAGAGCCCTGGCCCAAGGGGACCGGCAGCGGGGCGACGTTGCTCCAAGTATTGGTCGTGTAGTCATACCGCGAGACCTGGTCGTACAGGGTCGGCACCATGTCCGCGGTCTGGCCGCCGGCGACGTAAAGCATGTTGTCGGTGCCGAGAGCTGCCTGGAAGGCATAACGGGCCGGAGTTTGATCGGGACCGGGTTGCCATGCGACCGGGCCGCCGCAGGTAGGCGTCGGCGTTGGCGAGCCGGCGGGCATACTGAGGTTGTACTTTTGGATCGAATCGGCCGCCGCAGAAATGCCCACAATAACCGGCCTGAGCGATGGTTTCCCAGGCTTGGTCGTGTTCCGTTCCGCCAGCGCGAACGGAATCGCGCACACAGCGATCAGCAGAAGCAGGTAAAACACGCCTCG
>Ga0137373_10002378_pt1 | contig 20613 bp, 18 predicted proteins | sample SagtaG_5_FD_104912 | JGI IMG/M metagenome (GOLD analysis project Ga0137373, IMG submission 104912) | Vadose zone soil microbial communities from Sagehorn Ranch, Mendocino, California, USA - Sage1_R_80_16 metaG | ecosystem: Environmental > Terrestrial > Soil > Vadose zone | place: USA... | reverse complement strand
GCTCGTATCGGATCCAACCTCGTGACGCCGGCAGCCGGTTTGTGTGCGAGACGCGGGTGACCGATCCCAGCGATCCGCGGTGCGCCCGCAAGTTCCGGCCCTACTGGAGGCTGATCGGCCAGCTTGGGGCCAGGGTGTACGCCCGTAACCTCGTCGCTGCCATCCGCAAGCGGGCCGGCTGAGCTTTGGGCCACGGGCGCGTGCGGTTCACGCCATCGTTCCTTGGAACTGCAAGCATGGGTTCGGCTACTTCGGCTCGACGCTCCCGGAGGATGCCAACCCAGCCGATCAGGCGGACGCCTACGCGCTGCTGGCGGTGCCGACGCTGGTCCTCAGCGTCAGGGACGATCCCCTCATGCCCTCTCAGTTGGCCGTCATGGCGGCAGCGCCCATCCCGGGAGCCACGCTGGTGAACGTCGAAGGCGATGGCCACTTGTTCGGGCCACGACGTCCGAGGTTCCAAAATGGAGATCGGCGCGTTCGTCTCAGGGGTGACCTGAACCGCCGTCATGGTCCTGCTCAGGGCCCGGTCGTTGACGTCGACGGCCAGTCCAGCCCTGCGACGCCAACGATCAGGGCGAGGTTGACGGCCAGGATGAACAGGTACCAGCGGTTGAAGTAGAGCACCAGCAGGACTGTCGACACGCTCAGCCCGACCACGGCGGTCGGCCGCCACCACCCGCCTTGGGCCAACAGCGCGATGCCCGCCACGATCAGGATCGCCGCGGCCAAGAACGCCAGCACCCGCGCGAGCGGCCGCTGGTCACCAAGCAGCCAGGAGTGCGCCGCGTCGAACGACGCCTTCTCGGGATCGTATTTGGGTGCCCAGATCGCCACGTGGACCAGCCCGTGAGCGATGAAGAACACGCTCAACAGCACCCGCAGCAGCATGCCGCTCACCTCCTACCGATCACCACCGACACCCGAGCGCTCCCAGTCCCAGCGCTCGGCCAAGACGGCCGCAAGCAGGCCCGCATTGGCGATGACTGCATCAGCGCGACGGTGCACCCGCAGCCGAGCCGGGAGGTGGCGGCCCGGCTCCTTCCAGCCTGGCCTTGATGGTGGCGATGTCGCGCTCCAACTCCGGTCGCATCCGGCCCCTCCAGCCGAACGTCATGGCCCTGGACCGGCCGACCATCTCCCACACGCTCGGGCGCTCGAAGCGCACACACTCGCTGATGACCGCAGGCGCCGAGGTGAACTGCATCCGGTAGCGGGTGCCGACGCCGATGGGAGTGTCGGTGAGCTTGGCGACGTCCTTCATCTTGCTGTTCCACTCAGGTTCGTGGGTGTGGTCGCTGCAGTAGTCGAAGACAGCCTCTGGCGACCTTTGGATGTCGACTGCGGCCTCGATCACCACCAGGCGCCCGCGCTTGGAGGTGATCACCGATGACTGCAAGGCCACCCCCTCCCACGCTGCCGCACCATCACCAGCTGCTCGGCGCATCGTTTCACGTTGAGCAACAGCCTGCGCAGCACAAACGGGTCGCCGATCTCCTTCAGCATCGGCCGACCGGCCAGATCGCGCCCATCCCGCGAATACTGGTTGCGACCACGGCAGATCCACGCCCGGCCCCGAGCGGATCTGGCCATGGTTGGTGCAGCTTGGCTCCTACCGTCGAGCTGGCTGGTACAACGACGATCTCCTGGACCACCTCGGTCGGCGCCGCGCCGATCGCATCAATCCGGAACTGAACGCGCGCTCATGACGTGCATCGCTGCTCTGTTGCGGAAGCTCACGCCCTGCTCAAGAGGCAGCCACCAGCACCGACTGGGCCAGCTCGTCCAGGGTGGCTTGCACGCCCTGGGCGAACACCTCCACGTCGGCGCAGCCGTCCCGGTCGGCAACCGCTGTAAGGTTGAGCTGCCCGGCGTAGGACAACACTCCCACCGACAGGGTCAGGTTGCCGATGCTCGGCACCACCGGGAACACCTCCAGCAGCCGCGCCCCGGCAAGATGCAGCGGCACCGGCGGACCCGGCACGTTGCTGACCGACAGGTTCACCACGCGCTGACGCATCAGGAACCGGCAGAACGCGCGCTGGGCGAGGGCGAACCGGAAGATCCCGCTGCTGACCTGCGGATGGGCCTTGTGCTTGCGCGCGGCGGTGTCGGCGGCGATCAGCCGCAGCCGGCGAACCGGGTCGGCCTCGCCCAGCGGCAGCGGCACGGCCATCCCCGCAGCACCAGGTCCTCGGCGTGCTCGTCACGTCGTGCCAGCAGCTGGCGCAGACCGCCGGCGACGGCGGCCAGCACCACGTGGTTGACCTTGGCGTGGTGAGCGTGGGCGGCCTCGAGCTGCATGAACGCATTTGCGCACCCTACGCCCTCACGCGGGCCCGTCCGGAACGCGGGCCGACCAACGCGTCGGCGGCTCACTCCTCCGCGAACGGCTGGCGAATGATCGTCCTCCACTTCTCGGGCGGGCTGCGCCGTGGATCGCTCAGATAGATCTCGTGGTGCTTCTGGCGACTTCCCTCGAACGAGTACCCCCGCTCTCGGATGAAGGCGTGAAGGCGGGCGATGGTCGGCCCTTCGTCGCTGAATGGACCGAGGTAGAGGACCTGGGCGCATGGCCCCTCCTCGAACCGCTCGAGGCGGGCCTTCAGGAGTGCAGGCAGGTTCTTCTTGCGGGCGACGTCCACCCGAGCCGCCTCGAACCGCTCCGGGGTCGCCTCGTCGGGCTGGGCGATCATCATGGTCCAGCTCCAGTCGCCCTTGCGCTCCTGGCTGAACTCCGCCATGTCGTCGGCCCACCACAGGCCCTCGAGCGGGGCGACGCGATACTGCAGACCCAACTCCTTCTTCACGGCGAACTTCAGCGTGTACGACAACGAGTAGAGGGCCTGGATGGCGTCCGCGTATTCGGGGGAGGTGTTGGGATCCCCGTGCCCGTCGATCATCACGAACCCCATCTCGGGAACGCGGACGATCTCCGGCCTGCGTGCGGAGTCATTGTACAGAAGATCTCGAACTAGCACAATCGGCGCGGTCGGCATATCGTACTCCTCTCGTCGTTCGTCAGAGAACCCGTCTGAAGAGAACCCGTCTGGCATCGCCTCTCCCTGCCAGGCTGTCGGTCCACAGGCCTCTCCGCGTAGGGCCGTCCCGCCTGGCGAGTCCGGGGACCCAGCGTGGTCCTTACCAATGCGGGATTTGTGACGACTTGCACCGCCTGCTGGGTGTGATGCGCCCTCCCTGCTTGATGGGCGGAAGCCGCACTACTCATCAGCCCCCTGCGCGCCTTGACCACCGGTGGCGCGACTTTGGCAGGACGCCCACGCCCCGACTCGAGGATGTTCCTTGCCTGCAGCATCACTGCTCCGGCGAAGATCGGCCCGGTGATCTCCGGCAGATGGGCCTCGATCCAGTGCGGCAGGTAGATGTCGGCGACCGAGCCGCGTTCCGATCCCAGCCGCTCCGCGAGGTCCGTGAGCGGGCAGCGAAAGCCGTTCAGCGCATACACGAGGGCCTCGCCGGTGACTACCACACCGGCGATGGCGGCTCGGCGGTCCGAGCGCCTCGCGAGGCCCGAATAGGCGAAGTACCCCAGACACGATCCGATGCCGAAGAAGGCGATCGTGTGCACGGTCTTGATCGCCGCGAGGCTCGCTCGCCTCCACCCTCGGAGAGCCTGCCGGCCCGGCACCCCCAATGCTTCACTCACCACCCTCACGCCGCGACCAGCCGGCCCTCGGCGCGCGCCTTGATCCCCTTCAGCATCCCGACCTCCATGTAGTGGTGAAGCGGGTCGCTCACGAAGAAGTCGAGCCCCCGAGTGAGGAGATCAACGCCTGGAACGCGCACGACGACAAAGGCGGCGGCCCGCGAAAGGAGCGGAGCGTTCGGAGCGATGTTGCGAACGGCGGGTGCGATGAGACCCATCCCCCGGTATCTCACGATCAATCGCGTCCGATCGCCCGGCAGCGCCCTCAACACGAACGCCTCCGCGTGGACGAGATGGCTGAAGGGCTCGATCTCCTGGACGGGCACGAGGTTGCCACCCCCGTAGTCGACGAAGTCCCCGACTTTGAGGTCCTGGAACTCGGGGTGGATCCGCGTCGCCGAATGGCCCTGCGCATAGTGGCCCCCGAGCGGACGCTCCACCCACTCGTGCGTATAGAAGCCTGCTCGTCCCATCCCCATCTGGACGATCCACGGCCACACCTGCTCGGGCGGCGCGTCGATCGTGATGACCCGGGTGCTCTGCACCCGGGGATGGGGGGTCCGTTCGTCGCCGGGGAGCGGTTCGGCCGCCTCCCCCTGGGTCGCTCCCCACCGCAGCATCCGGGGCCGCCACGCCAAGTAGGCGAGCACTGCGGCCGTTACGGCCGCACCTGCCCCCAGGTACGCGCTGCGTCGCCCGTTCATGGTCCCTGACCGCCTCACACCAACGATCGGGGAACCTCCCCGGACCGACCAGGGTCGAAGGCCCCTTTCCCGAGGGGGCCTCTCGGGGGTGGGGCGGCGAGCACCAGGAAGGGTCGGCGCCGATCCAGACCACTCCCTGGCTCACCTGCCAGTAGGGCCCTGAGGTCCCACCGGAGCGGGCCTAACGGCTCCTGTCCCGACATGTCCTCGGGTATAGGGGTGGAGGTGGTCGCCGGGTTTGGTGGCGGAGCCGGGCACCGGGCACACTTACAGCAGCCACGGGTTCGCCACGCTGGGCCAAATCGTCGAGGACGTGACCGGCGAGCCGCTCGGCCGCTACTTCCGCGAGCACATCTTCGAGCTGCTTGGCATGGAGGAGACGGATCTCGTCCGATCCGATCGCGTCAAGCAGCGGCTCGCGACCGGGTACGCGTTGCGTTCGCCTGGCGCGCGGCCGGTGGGTGACTGCGATCTCATGACGGTCGGGGCGGGCGGCGTCTACTCGACCACCAGAGACATCGCCCGATACGTCGCGACTCTCCTCGGCGGGGGCACGAACGAGAACGGGACGGTCCTCAAACCCGAGACGCTCGCGAGCATGTTCGCGCCTCAGTACCAACCCGACCCGCGCTTGCCGGGCATCGGGCTCGCGTTCTTCCGGCACGACGCCGGCGGGCTTCTGCTCGTCCAGCACGAAGGGTTGATGCCCGGCTTCAGCTCGGAGATGTTGGTGGCTTCCGACGACGGCGTGGGTGTCGCGAGGGCTTGTTGGCTTCAAGGAGGGGGAGCAGCTCGCCGGTCAGCGTGGAGGGCCCGACGAAGTTCATCGCCAGGGTGGCGGCAAGCCGATGGTCATCCGGCTCACCGGCGGGCAGGCCCACGAGGCGGAGCGTGCGGCGCCACCTGCGCCGTCGTGGGATCGGCGCGGTCATCCCGACCAGGTCCAACCAGCGCCGCGATCCGCGCTTCGATCGGGATGCCTATCGCGAGCGCAACCGGGTGGAGCGGACCTTCAACCGGCTCAAACAGTACCGGCGGGTCGCCACACGCTACGAGAAGCGTGGGGTCAACTACGAGGCGATGGCGGTCATCGCCGCGATCGTGCTGCTGTGGCTGTGACACTTCGAACACACCCTAGCGAGCTGTCCCCGACGCGATTGCCCAAGCACCGTCGGAAAGCAACGACATCGCGATGCAGATCGCGCCGAACGTGGCGATCTGAAGCGTCGCGTGACCAGCGGCGCGGTCCATGAACTGCGGCAGCACGGCCGTGAGGATGATGAGCCCCTTCGGGTTCGTCGCCCCGACGAAGAACCCCTCACTGATGATCCGACGCAGCGGCTTCGGGGCGACGGTGGTGGTCCCGAAGATCTGTGCCAGCGTTCGGCTCGTGTGCGCGGCCGCCTTCGCGGTGCGAGCAAGCTGCACAGGAACTGGTCCTGTCGCGTTCTTGGGCAGCAGAGGCACGACGAGGGTGTCCGGCTGATAGCCGAGTCGGACGCCCTCGTCGAGTTGGAGGCGCAACCGTGCTAGCTGGGCGAGTGGTTCGTGCGTGCGGGCGGGTGCGGCTTCGGCCCGTCGGCCACCGTGATTGCCGAATAGGTGGCTGGGAATCCCTTGCGCCACGTGGGGTAGCGGGGGGTCCAGCCGAGCTCGCGCTTGGCCTTCGCGTTCGACGCGCCGCGCGCCTCGGTGCCCATCACGACCGCGGCTTCGCCGGCGAACAGTCGCGCCAGCCACTTCGGGAAGTGACGGGGTGGCTTGGCCCCAAGCGCCTGGGCGAGCACGGGCAGCCACTCGCGCACCGGCGCGGGCTCGTCGTCGACGATGTTGTAGATCGCGGGTTCGTCGTGCTCGAGCGCGAGCACCGCCGCTGCGGCGCCGTCCTCGAGGTGAACGAACGACATGATCCCGCCGCCGTCGCCGACGATCGGGACCTGCCGCTTGCGCACCGGCTCGATCAGCCCGTCGTTGGCGGCGCCGTAGAAGCCGCCGTAGCGAAGCGCGATCCCGCCGAAGTCGGTGACCACGTTCTCAAGGTAGGTCATCGCGCCGTAGGTCTCCTGCGTGTTCGGCGGCGGGGTTGGGTCGAGCGGATCGTCCTCGGTCTTGACCGGCCCGCCCTCCCGCGCGTAGCGGTACGGGGCGAAGCTTTGCGCCACGAACCGGCGCACGCCTGCCTCCCGCGCGGCGGCCAGCAGCGCGTCGGTGCCCTTGGTCCGCAGCTCGTTGGTCTTGGCAAACGTCTTGTCCAGGCTGCGGCCGAACTTCATGTTCGCCAGCGCGGTCGCCTGGTGGACGATCGCGTCGGGCTCGCTCTGGAGCACGGCCTTGCGCACCGCGCGCGCGTCGAGCAGGTCGACCATCACCGGTTTTGTGCCGAGCACCCGCAGGAGCTCGGCGCTGGCCGGCGAGTTGTGGGTGCCGATCACCTCGTGCCCTGCATCGATCAACTGGGGAACGAGCCGGCTACCGAGCGCGCCGCTCGCCCCTGCAACGAAGACTCGCACTGTGTGCTCCTTTCATTACGGGTTGTCGGGCTCGTTGCAGACCCGACCGCTCCGATGAGGCGGGATGTCTGTCACATCCCTCGGATCTCGCGGGTCTAGTCCTATGACACGCCGCGAAGGAAGAACGTGACAATGGACCGGCAGGAATGGCTCGCAAGGCAATTCGAGGAGCACCGGCCGCATCTGCGGGCGGCCGCCTACCGGATGCTCGGCTCCCTCAGCGAGGCTGACGACGCCGTCCAGGATGCCTGGCTGCGGCTCAGCCGCGCCGACACCCGCGAGGTGGAGAACCTCGGCGGATGGCTGACGACCGTGGTCGCGCGCGTGGCGCTCAACATGCTGCGCTCACGCAACACGCGCCGTGAGCAGCCGCTGGACGTGCACGTGCCCGACCCGATCATCGATCCCGCCGACGGGACCGACCCCGAGCACGAAGCGCTGCTTGTCGACTCGGTCGGGCTGGCGCTGCTGGTTGTGCTCGAGACGCTGACGCCGCCCGAGCGGCTTGCGTTCGTGCTGCACGACATGTTTGCCGTCCCGTTCGAAGAGATCGCCACGATCCTGGAGAGTTCCCCCGAGGCCGCACGCCAGCTCGCCAGCCGCGCCCGCCGCCGCGTCCGCGGCACCGACCCAGCTCCCGACGCCGACCTGAGCGCCCAGTGGGAAGTCGTCGACGCGTTCCTCGCCGCCGCACGGGATGGTGACTTCGACCGTCTGGTCGCCATGCTCGACCCCGACGTGGTGCTCAGAGCCGACGGTGGGTTGTCAGTCCTGACGCGCGAGGTCCGCGGGGCGGAGGCGGTCGCAAGCCAGGCGCTCATGTGGTCGCGAGTCGAGCAGACCATGCAACAGGCGCTGGTCAACGGCACCGCCGGACTCGTCTCGATCCGGCACGGAAAGCTGTTCTCGGTCATGGGCGTCACCATCAAGGACGGGAAGATCGCCGAGATCGACATCCTCGCCGACCCCGAACGGCTCCAAAAGCTCAATTTCACCGTCCTCGACGACTGAGGGCCTGTTCACATGCTCGGATGTAGGCGACGTCGGCCGGCGCGGCTCCGGCACGACTGCGTGCGACATGCCATGCGAGCCCGGTCAACGAAAAGCGCCTCGTGGCCAAGTACGAGCAGGTATACCGGGACACGATCAACATTTCGAACACGCCCTAGCTGGGATCGCCCCACCCACCTGGTGCTCGACCTCGACCCGCCGTCCCGGGAGGGTTTCGGGCTGGCGGTCCGCGCCGCGCATCTGGTCGGCCAGGCGCTGGCCGACGCCGCGCTGGCGGGGGTGGTCAAGACCAGCGGCGATCGTGCAGCCTCCAGCGGGCGAACGGCTGGGCCGCGGCGCTGCCTGCCGGGCTGTCACTTGAGGTGCCTGTCGCTGCTCCCAGGGTCCAGTGAGATGGTCTCGTACCCCCCACTGGGCGTGCGCCGCAGGCGCACGCCCGCCGTGGGGGCGGCCGGGTGCAGGTGGGTGGCCCGTAGCGAGCGGCACACCCAGAGGGCCACCAACCAGGTCACCACCGGCCCGATGAAGAACGCGTACCGCAGGATCCTGGTGATCGTCTCGACCGGCACGTGCAAGAGCACGGCCATGAGGTCGTTGCCGCCGGCCAGGAACGGGATGAAGAACAGCAGCAGCCCGGCCAGGCCGGTGGCGGTGCGCGCGGGCGCGTCACGCGGCCGGTCCAGCAGGTGATGCTCTGCCCGGTCCCTGGTGAAGCGCCGCTCGATCCAGGGCCACAGCGTGAGGACGCCGAAGAGGATGCCTGGGAGCAGGATCGCCGGCCAGAAGTTCTCCGAGACGGTGTAGCCGAAGAGCTGGAAGCTCCAGGGGCCGCCCAGGCGCAGCAGCCCGTCCACCCAACCCAGGTACCAGTCGGGCTGCGCCGGCGCGGTCACGTTGGCCGCCTTGAACGGTCCGTACTGCCAGACCGGGTTGATCTGCGCCAGCCCGCCGAGCCCGGCGCACACGGCGGCGACCAGCAGCAGCAGGCTGACCGACACGAAGGTCTGCTGCGGCCAGAAGCGCTTGCCGACCACGTTGCGCTCGGTGCGCCCCGGGCCGGGGAACTGGGTGCGCTTCTGCAACAGGAGGATGGCGAGGTGCACGCCGACCAGGCCGAGCAGCAGCGCGGGCAGCAGCATCACGTGGAATACATAGAACCGCGGGATCATGTCCGGCGCTGGGAACTCGCCACCGAAGAACAGATACGCCACCCAGGTGCCGATCACCGGGATGGCAAATATGACCGAGTAGCCGATGTGGATGCTTACGCCGGACAGCAGGTCGTCGGGCAGCCAACCGCCGGTCAAGCCCTCCGCCATGGCCAGCAGCAACAGGACTACCCCGATGACCCAGTTGAGCTCCCGCGGCCTGCGGAAGGCGCCGGTGAAGAAGACCCGGCACAGGTGCACCACGATCGCGGCGACGAACACCAGCGTCGCCCAGTGGTGGGTCTGCCGCATGAGCAGGCCGGCTTTGACCTCGAACGACAGCCGCAGGGTCGAGTTGTACGCCGCCGAGACCTGCTCTCCCTTGAGCGGCGCGTAGGGGCCGTTGTAGACCAGCCCGCGCGTGTCCGGGGTGTAGAAGAAGGTCATGAATACCCCGGTGAAGATCAGCACGACCAGGCAGTACAGTGCGATCTCGCCGAGCAGGAACGACCAGTGGTCAGGGAAGACCCTGCGCAGGGCTACACGCGCGAAGCTGGTGGTGCCCAGGCGCTCGTCCAGCCAGTTCTGGGTGCGCTCGAAGCGGTCGGCGGCGCCGCGCTCCTGCCTGCCCCTCTTGTCGGCGGTTGCCATACGCCCGCGTCGTAGCCTCATGACGTGCTCCGATCCCAGAATGCCGGGCCGACCGGCTCGTGGAAGTCACCGGGTGGCGCGCGTTTCTTGCATGCTGCTGAAGCACGCGGACCGATGCGGCGATCGGTGTTCCGGCATGGAGTGGTTGTGGTCGCTTGACCTTGTGCTTGGATGCTCATGCCGCCTTGCTGGGCTTGGCCCCCAGCAGCCCGCCGGGGTTTGACCAGGCTGGTGGCGAACGCGCCCTGGCCGCACAGATCCTGGCGCCGTCGATGCCGTCCATGCGGGTACGGTCCCAGCCGAAGTGGTGCTTGCGGTAGCTGAGGCGGGCGCTTGCCGCCGGTGTGGCCACTTGACCAGCCGGCGGAAACCGCACTGCGCTGAACCGCCTGGCGAGCGGCGCCGAGAGCCCTTGCGGGTCCGCAGCGCGTTGGCCCTGGTCCGCTCTGGGAACCGGCTGGCGTCCATGTTCCAGCTGCAGCATGTGGTCGGTGTGGTTCGGCAGCGCCTGGCAGGTGCCGCGGAAGAACGTCTCCTCCCGGGTGGCGTACCCGTAGCGCAGCTCGCGCTCCAACGCTTCATCGTCCAGCCGATGAGGATCGAGGCCGAAGTTCCCCGCCACGCGAGTCCCCTTTCCGCCCGGCCGCTGGTCCAGCCCGACCCCCAGCGTGGTGCCGCTAACGTGTGGGTTCATGTTCTGCCTCCTGTCACATCGGTTGAGCTCCGTTCGTTTGAAGTCCGGTTTCTGCCACCCTCCTGCAAGGACGCTAGGGGCTGCCACCGACCTCGAGCAGCCGCGACGGGATCGGGCCCTGACGGGCGTTCGGACGCGCGACGCCGAGCGGGACGGCGGCGGCTCGTACCAGGCCGAGCTGCACCGCCTGCCGGGCAAGGACGCCGTCCAGCAGCCAGTCGCAGGCGATCCGGACCCGGTTGCCCTCTTCCACCACCCCGACGGCCAGCCCCCTCGGGCTCAGCCTCTGCGACGGCCAAGGCAGGAAGGCGATCTGGTGGGTGCGTCCGGCCGGCTGCCGGCCGCGACCGCGCTGCCCGCTCCAGGCCCATACGACCAGCAGGACCTGTGGTACTACGCGCCGGCTCCTCACCCACGAGGTGAACAGCAGGCCGGCGTAGGCGAGTATGTAGCCGTCGACGATCCACTGCGGCTGGCTGGGGGTGGCGTGCAGTTTGGCGAGCCAGCGTCGGCAGCGCCACGTTGAGGATCAGGTTGTCCATCCCGATCACGATCAGCACCAGGCTCAGCACCTCAAGCACCCACCAGCGGCGCCGGTATACCTCTGTCGGGGCACCTCCACGGCCATCACCTCCCGAGTCCATGCCCCCCGTCGGTCGAACGGCTCGCACATGGTCGTGCCAGGAACGTAGGAGCCGACGGGCGCGGCGGTCATCATCCGAAGGTGGATGCCGGGTGGAGTCTCGCCGCCGCCCGGGTCGGCTGCGGCGCTGCCAGGTGCTAACGCGAGGTGGTGAAACATCGCGGGCCAGATCGACGCCGGCCGGCTCGGGTCGAGGCCCGTCCCCCGGTCGTGGGCCCAGGGCCAGCAGTGCTGACGCCGTGCCCGGTGCCGGGCACGGCGATGCGAAGCCGTCGGGCGGGTCAGCCCGCGGGAGCGCCCTCCAGGTTGGCGGTCATGCGCTGCAGCACCTTCACGGTGGCGAGGTATTCCTCCTGGGTGACGCCGTCGACGAGCCGGCGCCGGGTGATGTCGACCTGCTCGGCGAGCTTGGCCCGAGTGGCCTTTCCCGCGGCCGTGAGCGTGTAGCGCCCCCCATCGTTGACGACCATCCCCCGGCGCTCGAGGTCGCCAAGGACCTCATCCAGCGTGATCGCACCCTGACCCCAGAAGGGCCGCAACGCCTCGGCCAGCGCCGGCGCGTCGCTTGGCCCCTGATGGAGAAAATTCATCGTCTGCCAGTGCCGGCGCGTGAGCTCCTCGGCGGCGAGCGTGGGGTCCAACGCGCCCTCGATCGCACGGTCCAGCCGCTTGAGCCAGTATCCGATCGGATATCCGGTGGGCCCTTGGGTCGTCGGACCTCCTAACGAATATCCGGTGGATCCTTCGGTCATCATCGGACCTCCTAGTCGTAAGGGCCTCGAGTTGGTGAGGCAGGTCTTGCGGGCGTCAGTCATTCGCGCCAACGGCTGCGGGGGGCTTGGTTGTACCCGCGGATGTCTGCGTCGCCGCTTGGTCTGTCTGGCCGTGTGTGTTGGTGGCGCGCAGCGCGATGAAGGCGGCTGCGAGGAGGAAGATACTGCCGGCCAGCAGCGCCCGCTGGAAGCCCGCGACCAGCGCCTGCGGCGGGGCTGTGTGGATGGCCAGCAGGTGGTTGGTGCGGCTGGTGGCCAGCGCGGAGAAGATCGCCAGGCCGAGCGCGCCGCCCAGTTGCTGGGAGGCGTTGAGCAGCGAGGCGGCCAGTCCGGCCTTGTCGGGCGGCACGCCGGCGTTGGCGGCGGTGGTGACGCCGACGAACACGGGGCCGGTGCCCAGCGCCACCAGGAGCATCCCGGGGAGCAGGTCGGAGAGGTAGGAGCCGTGGACGGGGATTCGTGAGAGCCAGTAGACGCCGCCGGCGGCAAGCAGCGAGCCGGCGACGATCATTGGTCGTGTTCCGGTGCGGGACAGCAGTTGCGAGGAGATGCTGGCGGCGATCACGGTCACCACGGTCAGCGGTAGGTAGGCGAGGCCGGTCCGGATCGGTGAGTAGCCCAGCACGTTTTGCAGGTAGAGGGTGAGGAAGAAGAAGATCGCCAGAAAGCCCGCGAAGGTGATCAGTTGGGTGGCGTCGGAGAACCCCAGCCCGTTGATGCGGAAGATCGACAGCGGCGCGAGCGGGTTGCGGTGGCGCAGTTCGTTGACCACGAAGACCGCCAGCAGCACCAGCGCTCCGGCGAGCTCGCCGATCGTGCCGGCGGTGCCCCAGCCGACGGTTGGTGCCCTCACCAGCGCGTAGACCAGCAGCAGCATCCCGGCGGTGGCCAGAACCGCGCCGCGCAGGTCGAAGTTGTGCAGCGGCGTGCGGCGCCGTTCGCCGCCGATCAGCCGGAAGATTCCGGCCAGCACGAGCACGCAGGCCAGCGGGTTGACAAACATCACCCAGCGCCAGCCGGGACCGGCGGTCAGCAGGCCGCCGATGAGCACGCCGGCCGCGGCGGACAGTCCGCCGACCGCCCCCCAGGCGCCGATTGCGGTGTGCCGGTCGTTGCCTTCTTTGAACGTCGTGGTCAGGATCGACAGCGCGGCCGGGAGCATCATCGCCGCGCCAATGCCTTGCGCAAGGCGCGCGCCGACCAGCACCCCCGCGCTTCCGGCGAATCCTCCGACCAGCGATGCCAGGCCGATCAGCACGGTGCCGGCGACCAGGATGCGGCGGCGGCCCAGCAGGTCGGCGGCGCGGCCGCCCAGCAGCATGAACCCGCCGTAGGTCAGCAGGTAGGCGCTTGGCACCCACTGCAGGCCCTGGACCGAGAAGTGTAGGGCCAGGCGGATCGAGGGCAGCGCCACGTTGACGATCGACGCGTCGACGAAGTCGACAAACGCGATGGCGCACAGCAGTAAGAGCGTGAGCTTGCCGCGGCGGGTCGAGAGGACGGACGGTTCAGGAGCTAGGGTTGCCATGAAGGAGCCTTCCGCGTTCGTGCCGGTGTCTTGTGGGCGTCAGAACGTCGACCGTGGCGGCTGGGCTGCAGGTTCGCGCTTGGGCGCTGCAGCGCCTGGAACCAGGCCGCCCGGCCGCTGTCAAGGCTCTGCTCGAGCGGAGCGGGTGGCGGTCCGCTCTGCTGAGGGGAGCTCGCCAGAGCTCCACACACGAGTCGCCTCGACTCGGGAGAAGCGCCAGCCGCGGGTGGTTCGGACCGCCTCGAAGCGGTCCGTCAGTTCCTGGAGCCGGGTGAGGTCCGGGGTCGTGGTCATGACAGTCACCTGCAATCTGCTAGTCCCACTAATATTTATCTCACTAACGAATGTACATCGTTAGTGAGACGAACGCAACGGGTTAGAATCACCAGAGTGGGACCAACGCAACCGGGGAGGATCACCAGCATGAGCACCAGGGCCGACACCGAGACGGCCGACAGACCGGCACCAGGGATCACCGGGCCACACCCGCCCGCCTGCGGAGCCTGCCGCCGCCACCTGCGACAGCTCGACAAACTCATCGCCACCATCCAGGACGACCTGCTCGCCCCACTGACCCAGCCCGAACGCGACCAGCTGGTCCAGCCCGAACGCGACCAGCTGGTCCAGCTCCTGGCGCGCCTCCTGGACCACCACGCACGCGCAGCGCCACAACCCACCGGCGATCAACCCGCCTGACAATCGAGAAATAGTGCCCAGACCACGGTTTGCGATCGCGAGGCAGGGCGTGCGGCCTCGTCCACGCCGCATCACCCGGAGTGGCAGCAGGGCAGGGCGGCCGGGCTGATGGGTCGCTCGTTCGGTTCGCGTGGTTGTCGGAGGCGGTGGTGTTCGCGAGCACGCGGGCAAACCTCGACCCTTGACTTGCCGAGCCCCGTATCGGGGCTACTGATCGGTTACGGCACACCAGAAGGCGACGACGACATCGTCGTACGCCGTGCCGGGAGCGAGCTCGAGCTGCCAGGTCGTTTCGGGTGCCTGTGCAGCGACCGCGACGGGAGCGAGGCCGGCGTCCGGCAGGTCGGCGTCGTAGCGGGTCAGGCCCTCGATCGGGGCGCTGTCGTCCAGCTCCAGCTCTAGCTCGGTCAGCTCCACCTCGCCGTCCTGGTCGATCTGCGGACATCGCACGGTTACGCGCGCAGGATCCTCGGCAGCGCCGGCGTGCTGGACGAACACCGCGACCTTCCAGATCGCCAGGGCCGCATCGCGCAGCGCGTACGGCAGCTCGGACTCATCGATCGTGATGTCCTGCGGTGTGCCGGGCTCGGCGGTGAGCCTGTGCCACTCCGTCGGGTGCTGCCGGCGCATGCTGATCGTCCTGACCAGGGCGCCGGTCTGCGCGGCCGACGCGAGCAGTGCGCGCAGGTTGGCCGTGGCTGCGTCGGCGAGCGGCCGGCCGCCGTCGCGAGCGGTGTAACGGACGTGCAGGATCAGATCCGAGATGGTGCGGTAGTCGAACGGCCGGAAGTCGTAGGGCAGCTCGAACCGCCAGCGGGAGATCGCCCCCAACCGCTCGAACGGCAGGTAACGCTCGTCGCGGAAGTCCAGCTCGAACAGGCCGGCGTCGTTTTGGCCGGAGCTGGTCGCGATCGACTGGACGCCGCCCTGCTCGACGACGAAGCGCGGGTCGTCGGCCGTCTCGGCGTACGGGCGCGGCGCCGCGCTCACGCGGGTGCGGCTGGCGAGCAGCGTCAGCGTGCCGGCGGCGCTGCGGTAGGGCCCGACGACGCACGGCACCGAGACGCTCACGGCGCGCAGGCGGCGGAAGTAGTGACCCGGGAAGTCCATGTCGTACGCGGTCTCCGGCACCTCGAACTCGCACGTGCCGGTCTGCCGGAGCCGGAGCAGCTCCAAGGGGGCCAGCTCGCTCAACGGCAGATGCTTGGTGATCTCCAGCTCGCGCTCGTCGCCGTGGAGGTATGCCGACTCCAGTCGCTTGAGGTCGACGGACAGCAGCTCGCCGGCCAGCAGCCCCTGCCGCGTGTTCTCCCAGCTCCCGTACCGGACGATGCCCGGAGCGCGGATTCCGAGCTCCCGGGCGAGCGCCCGCTCGGCGGTCTTGGCCAGCTCGTACGCCAGCTGGAACGCCGCGGAGTGCGCCTGGCCGAGCCGTTCGCACATCCACTGGTACAGCTCCTGGTTCGTGAACTTCCGGCGCAGGAACTCCTCGGTACGGCGCGCGCTCTCGAGCTGGGTCAGATGAGCCTGGAGCGCGCGCCGGGCGATGTCGACGCGAATCTCGGCGACCAGCAGCTGCCGGTCGGCCTGCTCGATCTCCCGCGCCGCCAGGTTGGACTGCAGCACCCAGTCGTCGTACCGGCGCTGGTGGCCGGCCACGATCGCGCTGCGCGTGCCTTGGAAGTCGGCGTTGCTGGCGAGCATCGAGAAGAACTGCCCGACTGCGCCCAGCCCCCAGCCGACGTTGCTGCCGCCGAAGGTCACCTCCTGCTCGAACCAGCTGGTGGTGAAGTCGGGCACCATGTGGGCGATCCCGGAGGCCACCTGGAACCCACCGCCGACGAGCGAGAAGGTGTTCCCGACGGTGAGCCAGCCCAGCTGCTCGACTTCCTCCATTGTGAGCCCGTAGCCGCGCAGCGAGGGGTCGAGCTGGTTCACCGCGCTGCCGGCCAGTTGCAGGCGCGTCGGCTCCGTGGCGAGCTGCTCGTGCTCGGCGGGCACCGTCACCCGCTCCTTGCCGAGCAGCCGCTGGTAGTGGACGTAGCGCGTCAGCGCCGCCTCGCGCGTCTGCCGCGCGGCCTCCATGGCGGCGTTCGCCTCGTCGAGCTCGCGCCGGCGGGTGGCCGTCATGAGCTCGAGCAGCGCGCGTTCGTCGACCGCTCGCAGCCGTGAGAGCTCTTCGGCGTCCCGCTTCTCGAGCGCGCTCAGCAGCGTGGCTCCCAGCGACCGAACCTCGCCGGCGAACTCGTTGGCGCGTTGCAGGGCGGCGGTGAACCGGCGGCGGGGCGAAGGCGCCGAGATGTCGTTGAGCACCGTGTCGATGTCGAGGCCGGCGGCAACGGCGCGGACGAGCAGCGCGGGGTCGATCGCCGGCTCGTAGAGAGCGGGCTGGCGGGAGACGCCGTCGATGCTCTGGCTCGACCGGATCTTCGTGAGCCGATCCGCGACGGTGGCCCGGTACGCGTCCGTGCGATCGTTCGCCGGCACGCAGAACACCAGCGACCCGATCGATTGCAGCCGGTGCAGGGTGTCGGAGAGGTCGGTGCCGCCGTTCGGCCCGACGATACCGTGCTCCGCGAGCCACTGCAGGAATGCCAGCCACGCCTTGAAGAACGGAAGGTCGGCCAGCGAGACCCAGGCGTTAGAGAAGTCGTCCCAGCGGTCGGCGAGCGCCGCGTACGTCAGCGGGGAGATCAGCGGAGGCCGCTCGGGCAGCCGCGGCGGCGGCGGCCCGAGGAGCTGCGCGGCGAGCAGGTATTGCTGGGTCGCCCCGTTCATCGACTCGAGCGTGTCCCGGCGGAATAGCAGGTCGCCCCAGGCGATGCGGATCTCGACGTACTTGTAGAGCACCATCCACTGGTAGGCGCGCAATCGCAGCCGCGCGATGCCGTGCGGCTGGAACGGGTGCTCCCGCCAGAAGTCGATCTGGGCCCGGAAGGCGTCGTGCGCCGCGGTGTCGAGCGTGCCCCGGGCGTACTCGGTGAGCAGCTGCTCGATGCGTGGCGAGGCCTCGATGCGGAACGGCCGGAACCGCCAGGCGTCGGCGGGGGTGGACCCGGCGAGAGTCGGATCGAAGATCAGGTGCAGCCAGCGCAGCGCCTCGGCGTAGCGTTGCTGGGTGGCCAGGGCCGTGGCGATCAGGTACGGGATATGAAGATAGACCTCCCAGTCGTACGTGCTGGCTGGGTTGGGGAGAGCGAACTGCGCGTCGGTGGTGGCGTGGGCCACGGACACGCCGGCGGCCGGGGCGATCCGCGCCAGCATCGCCTGTACCCGCGTCGGCGTGTCTTGCGCGCCCAGGTCGAGCGTCTCGTCGCCGGACGTGATCGCGGCGAGCGCATCGCCGGCGACGTACTCGGACGACGGCAGCAGCGCCCACGTGTTGTCGACGTTGCGGCGGACCAGGAACGCTCCGGCGCCCTCCTCCTCGACGTATACCGGCGGGCCGAACCGGATCCGGTCGGTGCCCGCGCTGCCGACCGCGAAGAACCGGACAAGGCTCGTCGCCTGGGTCAGCGTCCGCCCGTCGAGGACGAGCGCGGTATCGGCCGGCCCCTCCCGAAGGCCGGACGACTCGTGCGTGGTCGTGGGGATCTCGGTCGCGAGCTCGCTGCCGTCGCCTGGCGGGCCGCCGCGGATCCCGACGCTGTTCTCCCAGTCGAACGACGCGAGGTGCATGAGTCGCACCGGCCGGGAGGCCTGGAAGCGGGGATCGTTCGGCGAGATCTTGTAGCGAACCCCTTGCCGGACAACGTTGTTCTGCAACGGGTTCAGCGCGATCGGCCCAAAGCTCTGGGCAACGCCTGCGACCGTCACCCGGATGTAGACCTTCGCGCTCCGGTCCAGGGGCTGGAAGATCAGGACGGTGCCGTCGTCCTGGATCTTGTAGACGTAGAGCGGCACGTTCCAGGTCGCGCTGCCGGCCCCGTCCTGCATCGTGAGCGACTGCGGCGCGGCGGCTGCCGGCCAGCCGGGCGAGTTCTGGGTGACCGTGTTCCCGGCCACGTCATACCTGATGGACCAGTCGCCCCAGATCTCCACGCGCGCATCGTTCATCGCGAAGTACGCGGTGCCGGTCGTGGTCTCGAGCTCACCGACGACCTGCACCTCGATCTTGTGGCTGGTCGAGGTCGCGGTGGAGGCCCGGGCCGTGAACGACATCTGGGTGCCGACCGGAATCGGGTTGACGGCTTGCTGCGTCTCGCCGATCTCGCGGGCGCCATACACACGCAGCTGCGGCACGCCGCCGTGGTCGTGGACGCGGAGCGCGAAGCTCACGCGCTCGTCCTTGTTGACCAGGACGGAGTGGCGCAGCCTGCTCCGCCACTTCTGCGGCGCCGACCAGCCGTCGTTCGTCCGGAAGCACCAGAGCAGCTCGACATCCCAGCTCGCCGTCTGGGTGGTCGGCCCGCCCAGCTGGTCCACCGCCCTGCCCACCTGTAGCCAGGCGATGTACGGACGCCTGCCCCGGACGAAGCAGACCGCGTGCTCGGTGTTCGTCACCGAATCGACTGGCTCCCACGGGGTCCATTGCCGCGACGTCTCGGCGAGCATCCACCGCCGGTAGAAGAACCGCAGGGGCTGGTCCGAAGTCCGGGCGAGGACGTGCACGACGGTCGACGTGGCCGTCAGGGTCTCCTGGTACATCGCCCGTATGGTGAGCTGTGCGATGTCCTGCAGCCCCACGAGGTAATCGCCGAACAGCGAGATCGCCCGCTCGGTGGTCAACTCGCCCTGCAGCAGCTCCCCCTCGAGCTTGCGGAACAGGTGCGACTTGTCGTCCCGCAGCGAGGGCTCGAGCCAGTTCTCGGGATACAGGAACACCCTCCGGTTCGCCTCCCAGACCTGCTCGCTGCCTGCCCAGGCCGCCTGCCGGGCCAGCGTGGACAGCGCGGTCGGCGACCCGCCTTCGAGGTTGAGCAGCAGGCGCTGCATGAACAGCTGCGCCGAGCTGATTGCCTGCTTGATCCGGCTCGTGCGCAGGGTGGGGCCCATCTCAACGTCGAGCAGATAGCGGGCGTGCAGGTCGGCGGCGTCGCGCGCGCTGTCGCGGTCCACGAGGTACGCGACCAGCGCGGCGCGTTGCCGGTCGCGGAGCCGCCCCGCCGCGGCGACGGAGCCGGGCGCGGCCGCGAGCGCGTCGGGCCGCACGAGCACGAGCCCGCGGGCCGCAGCGGCCGCGGGCTGGTCCAGCAGCTGCGCGCAGAGCGGGACGAGCGCGTCCGCGGGCGCCCGCAGCCGGCGGAGGGTCTGGCAGGCGTCGACCACCCGGCGCAGGACGGCCGGATCGCGGAGCTCGGCGAGCTGGCCGATCGGCGTGTCGATGGCGAGCAGCGCCGTGACGTCCGCCGTGGCCACGTCGAAGGCCCCGGCCAGGACCCCGATCCCGGCCGCGACGGATGCCGCCGTGCGGACCCGTTCCAGCGTCGCCCCGGCGCCCGGGACGATGCCGCGCAGCTCGTACAGGGTGGCGGCGGCGCGCCACCCCGCGTACGCCGCGCCCGGACCCGCGGGAGCGAGCCCGAGCGGGTCGAGGCCCGTGAACCCGGTGGCCCCGGCGAGCCACGCCGCCTCGGCGGGCAGCACGCCGAGCCTGCGAATGAACAGGCCGGCGCGGTCCCACCGGTCCAGCGCCGCCAGCGTCTGGGTCAGCGCCTCCGCGGCACGCACGTCACGGATCGCGACCCCCAGCAGCGCCTCCGACGCGAGGTCGCCCAGCAGGTCGACCGGCTGCGCGGCGGCCTCGGCGGCGGCGTCCAGCGCGTCGAGCAGCCGCCGGTCGATGCCCGTGCGGGCGCTGATCAGCTCGCCGGCGCGCTGCCGGCGCATCGGCGCGACGAGCGCGTCCTGCACGGCCGCGTAGCGCTGCTGTGGTACCGGGCGCTCCACGAACAGCCGGAGGACGGCGTCGCCGTCGAGCAGCCGCCGTCCCGGCCTCTGCTCCACGTATGCGTCCGCGGCCGCGACAAGCGCCTGAACCGTGGCGGCGTAGTCGGCGTTGTCCACGATGGCCGCGAGGACGGGGAGGTCGGCGGTCGCCGGGTAACCGACCAGCGTCAGCTCGCGCAGCACCGGCTCGTAGCCGAGCGGCGCCCCGGCCACTCCGAGCGCGGGCGGGACGCCGACGAGCGGCGCGATGGCAGCCCGCACCGCACCCTCGTTCGTCGCGCCCGCGGCCCAGGCGCGCAGCCGCCGCGCGTCGCCAGCGGTGAGGAAGCCGCTGATCTCGACATCGCCCGCGGCCGTGAGCCGCATCGCGGAGCCGAGGCCGTCCGGCGGCAGGGCGCGCGGGTTCTGGCCGTCCCGGGGCGCCGGCACGGTGAAGCGCAGCGGCCGGGAGAGGCGCGGCAGCGCGACCGACTGCAGCCAGCGGGTCAGCGAGCCGGTGCTGGCGCGCAGGTCGTCCCAGAGGTCGCTCAGCCGCGCCGCCGGCGACGTCGCGGTCGCGAGCGGGCCGAGGCCGGCGACCTGTCCGAGCGCCGTGAAGTCCGCCGCGGTCGGCGGCCGGGTCAGCCCGAGCACGTAGCGACCGGACCCGGCGGCGGTCAGAGCGAACGGTCCACCCTGCGGTAGGGCGGGGGGCGCGGC
>Ga0137373_10002358_pt1 | contig 20684 bp, 24 predicted proteins | sample SagtaG_5_FD_104912 | JGI IMG/M metagenome (GOLD analysis project Ga0137373, IMG submission 104912) | Vadose zone soil microbial communities from Sagehorn Ranch, Mendocino, California, USA - Sage1_R_80_16 metaG | ecosystem: Environmental > Terrestrial > Soil > Vadose zone | place: USA... | reverse complement strand
GGGAGCGCTGCTCGTCCACCAGCTCGGGTCGATCACGACCGAGCAGGTCTACCTCGAGCTGACGTTCCTGACCTTGGCGATGCTGGTCGTCGGAGGCCTGACCAGCCTCTGGGGAGCCGTCATCGGCGCGCTCGCCGTCAGCGGGCTCGATTCGTTCCTCAGCCAGGCCGAACAGGGCGTGCACGTCCTCGGCTTCAAGCTCGATCTGCCGTCGGGCACGCGCCTGGTCTTCCTGGCGGCGATCATGGCGCTCGTGCTGATCGTTCGGCCATCGGGGCTCACCGGCGGGCACGAGGCGAGGGTGCCGTGGCCCTGGAGGCGCGGGTGAAGATCTGCGTCGTCGGCTGTGGAGCGGTGGGCTCCCTGTTCGCGGCGAGCCTGGCGCAGCTCGACGACGTCGAGGTCTGGGCCTACGACCTCGCTCGGGAGCACGTCGACGCGATCAACGCGAGTGGGCTGCGCCTCTCCGGCGCGCGCGAGCTCGTCGGGCAGGTGCGCGCTACGGCGAACGCAGACGAGCTCCCGTCCTGCGACTTCGGGATCGTCGCGACGAAGGCGATGCACACGGAGCCGGCGATCGAAGCGGCCGCACATGCGTTCGAGACCGGAGCCGTCTGCTCGGTGCAGAACGGCCTCGGCAACGAAGAGGCGATCGCTCGGCACGTCGAGCGCGTGATCCGCGGAACGACCTTCCCGGCCGGCCGCGTGCTCGGCCCCGGGCGCGTGCAGTGGGACGTCGAGGGCGACACGACGATCGGACCGTTCGAGCCGAGCCCTGCGCCGGCGGACGAGATCGAGCGGCTCGCCGAAGCCTGCACACGGGCTGGTCTCGAGACCCATGCAGTCGCCGATGCGCGCGGCCCGCAGTGGCGGAAAGTGATCTTCAACGCCGCCACCAACCCCGTCGGAGCGCTCACCGGCCTCACGCACGGGCGCGTCTGCGAGGACCCCGCGCTGCGCCTGCTGGTCTCAGGCCTGGTCGACGAGGGCAAGGCCGTCGCGGCGGCGCTCGGGATCGAGCTCGACGCCGACCCGGAGGAGCTGATCGACCACGCGGCGCGACCGGACGTCGCCTACGACCACAAGGCGAGCATGCTCCAGGACGTGGAGGCGAGGCGGGAGACGGAGATCGACTACCTGAACGGCGGCATCGCCCGCTTCGCGCGCGAGCAGGGCATACCCACGCCCTTGAACGAGGCGATTACGGCGCTGGTGAAGGGGCTGGAACGCTCGTGGTGAGCGCAGGCGAGCACGAACGCCGCCTCGCGAACGTCCGCGCCGCGCTGGAGCGGGACGGCCTAGACGCGGCGCTCGTCTGCGGCAGCGAGTACACGGGCTTCGAAGGTGCGGTCACCTACCTCTCGGGATTCCAGATCGTCCATCGCTACGCCTACGTGCTGCTGCCGCTCGAGGGCGAGCCGGCCAGCGTCTTCCCGAGCGAGGCCCGTTACGTGGGCGAGCACGGTACGAGCCGGATCGAGGAGCAGGTCTTCGCCGACCGTCCGGGCGACTGGCTGGGGGAGCGGCTGCGCGGTCTGCGTGTCGGCGTCTACGGGCTCGACTACGTCATGCCGGCCCGCGACTACCGCGCCCTCGAGGGCAGCGACCTCGTCGGCTGGGACGCCGGCTTCGACCTCGTCCGGGCGGTCAAGAGCGACGAGGAGCTCGAGTCGGTGCGGGAGAGCGTGGCCATCAACGTCGACGGCTTCCATGCCTTCCGCGAGGCCTACGCGCCCGGCCGCACGGCAGCCGAGGCGCTGGCGCCGGCCGAGGAGCTCTTCGTCGAGCGCGGCTGCGGGAGGCTGACGATGAACATGGTCCTGGTCGGCGCCGAGTTCGCGATCGCCCGCGCCGACACGACCCTTGACGAGTTCTGCATCCCGTCGCTCGAGGTCGCAGGCCCGGGTGGTCACTGGGTCGAGGTCTCGCGCGCGCTCGGGACGGCCAACGCGGAAGTCGAGCGCATGAACGAGGCCTACGACGAGTACTTCGAGGCTGCCAAGGCCGCGCTCCGGCCGGGAGCGACCGCACACGACGCCCACCGCGCCGTCTCGAAGGGCTTCGTCGACCGCGGCTTCCACCTCGGCCACGTGACCGGACACTCGATCGGGATGACGATGATCGAGCACCCGCGGATCGGCGAAGGCGAGGACACGGAACTGCGCGAGAACATGGTGCTCTCGATGCACCCTCACGCGATCGCGGACAACGGCCGCGACTGCCTCTATATGCAGGAGACCTGGCTCGTCAGCAGCGACGGCGGCGTCCCGCTCTCGGGGCTACCTTCGCAGATCTACCGCTGAACGAAAGGAGAGAGAGATGCCGAAGATCACGCCCTGGCTCTGGTTCGACACCGAAGCTGAGGAAGCCGCGAACTTCTACACCTCGGTATTTCCGAACTCGCAGATCGTCGAGACCACGCACTATGGCTCGGCGGGTCCAAGGCCTGAGGGGATGGTCCTGACGGTTCTCTTCGACCTAGACGGGCAGCGGTTCGGCGCTCTGAACGGCGGGCCGGAGTTCAGTTTCAGCGAGGCCGCCTCCTTCGAGGTGAGCTGCAAAGACCAGGAGGAGGTCGACTACTACTGGAACAAGCTCTCCGAGGGCGGCGAGCAAGGCCCGTGCGGCTGGCTGAAGGGCTTCGGGCTCTCGTGGCAGATCGTGCCGATTCGTCTGGGAGAGCTGCTGGGCGACCCCGACCGTGAAAAGTCGCAACGCGTGATGGCCGCGATGATGCAGATGGGGAAGATCGAGATCGACGAGCTCGAGCGCGCCGCCGCGGCCTGACGGCGGTTACGTTCGTCCAAGCGGCGCGCCGGGCACGCGGCTAGGTTGCGCCCGATGGCCGGCGAGCCCAGGAACCCACCGGCGGGGATGCCCCAGATCGTCCCGATGATCTCCTACGAGGACGTCGGCGGCGCCGCGGACTGGCTCTGCCGGGCCTTCGGCTTCCGTGAGCGCCTGCGCTACACCGCCGAGGACGGAACGCTGAGCCACGTGCAGCTCGAGCTCGCCGACGGCCTGGTCATGCTCGGCAACCCCGGCGGCGTCTACGTCAGCCCGAAGCGGCTGGCCGAGACGTACGCGGAGGTGCGCCGGGTCTTCGAGACGGGGTACGTGAGCGACGGCCTGCACGCCTACGTCGACGACGTCGCGGCCCACTACGAGCAGGCGAAGCACGAGGGCGCGACGATCCTCTCGGAGCTGGAGGAGACGCCGTTCGGCGACCGGCACTACCGCGCCGAGGATCCGGAGGGTCACCGCTGGATGTTCGCGCAGCACGTCCGCGACGTCGCGCCGGAGGATTGGGGCGCGGAGACCGCCTAGCGGAATGCGGGCCTGCACGGCCGCGTTCGAACTCCCATGACCCGCACGAAAGTGGTTCGCGTCGTCGTCCGCTGGCGCGCAGGCCCGACGTGGACGAGCGGCCCGCCCGAGGAGCAGCCCCGCTGGGACGAGCACGCGGCGTTCATCGACGAACTGATCGAGCGCGGAACCTTCGTCATGGGCGGCCCTTTCGCCGACTACTCCGGCTCGCTGACGCTGCTGGAAGGCGTCGGCGAGGCCGAGGCGCGCGAGCTCGTCCTGCAGGACCCGTTCGTCGCGAACGGCGTCTTCGAGCTCGAAGACGTCCGCGCCTGGAACGTCTACGTCGACGAGCTCACGCCGCCGCCCGCGGCCATCGGCTGATCGCTCATCCGTCTAGCTGACTACCACTTCGACCGGCGTCCACGGCGGCTCGTGTAGAGGAGCTTCGCGGGCGCCGAGCGCATCCCCGCCTCCTCGAATTGCGCCCGGTGGCCGAGGCGGCGCGCGGCGCGGCTGGTCTCGGCCTGCTGGTCAGGCAGGACGAAGGTGATCGCGGTCCCGCTGCGACCCGCGCGGCCGGTTCGGCCGGTGCGGTGGACGTAGCCCTTGTCCTCCTCGGGCGGGTCGAAGTTGATCACGTGCGTGACACCGTCGAGGTCGAGCCCGCGCGCGGCCACGTCGGTGGCGACGAGGGTCTCTACCTTGCCGCCCTCGAACCGGGCGAGCGCCCGCTCGCGCGCCCTCTGCGACATGTCGCCGTGCATGGCGACCGCTGGCACGCCGTGCCCGGTGAGCTTCTGGACGAGCCGGTCGGCGCCGCGTTTGGTGCGGACGAACACGAGCGTCGAACCCGAGGAGCGGATGTGCTCCACCAGCGTCTCGATCTTCGTGTCGGCGGTGACGGCCACGAAGCGGTGCTCGATCTCGGCGGGCTGCCGCGTGGCCGAGCCCTCGGCCTCGATCCGCGTGGCGCTGTTCGTGTAAGCGCGGGCGAGCTCGCCGACCGTCCCGTCAAGCGTTGCCGAGAAGAACATCGTCTGCCGGTTCCGCGGCAGCCTGCGCACGAGCTTGTCGACCTGTGGCTGGAAGCCCATGTCCAGCATGCGGTCCGCTTCGTCCAGTACGAAGGTGCGCACGTGCGAGAGGTCGACGAGTCGGCGCTGCGCGAGGTCCTCGAGCCGTCCAGGGGTGGCGACGAGAACGTGTGCGCTCTTGATCCGGCTCGCCTGCGAGCGGAGCGGTACGCCGCCGTAGGCGGCTGCGACCGAGAGGCCGCGGGCCTTGGCCAGCGGCGCGAGGTCTTCCACGACCTGCGCCGCGAGCTCGCGGGTGGGCACGAGAACGAGCGCCGACGGCCGCGGGTCGCGCGGCTCGGTGCGCTCGACGATCGGCAGCGCGAACGCCAGGGTCTTGCCCGAGCCCGTGGGCGAGCGGACGAGGACGTCCAGCCCCGAGAGCGCGTCCGGCAGCGCGCGCTGCTGGATGCTGAAGGGGTGCTCGATCGAGCGAGCGGCGAGCGCGGCCACGACGGGCGTGGACACGCCAAGCCCGCGGAAAGACTGCTTCGACATGTAGTTCGACTCCTTTTCGGGTTCGAGACTTGCCTACCTCGAACAGCCCGAAGGAGGAACGAGAAGCTCATCTCACCGAGCGGCAGGATTGCCACTCTTGCTCACACCGTAGCAGGCGACGGCTACGCTCCCGCGATGCCCGAGGCGAGACCGGAGCCGCTGACGCAGGCCCAGAAGGAGCAGCTCGAGGCCGAGCTGGCCGAGCTCGAGGGGCCGGGGCGCGCCGGCGTGGTCGAGGCGATCAAGGCGGCACGCGGCTTCGGCGACCTGTCCGAGAACTTCGAGTACCACGCCGCCAAGAACGATCAGGGCCTGCTCGAGCGGCGGATCGCGATGCTGCGCGACCGGCTCGGGCGGGCGGTCCTGGTGGACGAGGACGCGGCCACGACCGGAACCGTGGGGGTCGGCTCGAAGGTTGAGCTCGAGGACGAACAGGGCGGGCGACTGGAAGTCGAGATCTCGAGCGTCGGCGGCGTCTCGCCGGACTCGCCGGTCGGCCGAGCGCTCCTGGGCGCAAAGGCCGGCGACGAGGTCGAGATCGACGCTCCCAGCGGCGCCTGGCGCGCCCGCGTGATCTCGGTCGTCCGCTAGTCGCCGGGGCCGCACCGACCGCGTTTGACACCCGTCGGCCGGGACGCTAGCGTCGGGCCCCAGCGACGAGAGGTGGCCCGTGGTTCGGGGGAGACGCACATCGTTGCTGCGGCATAGCTCGCTTGGAGTTGGGCGCATCCTCGGACGTGCCGAGTGAGCACGGACGTGGGCGTCGATCTCTCCGGCGAAGTCGGTGTCGGGCTCACGTTCGACAACCGTCTCGGCGTCGACATTCCGACGTCGTACAGCTTCGACATCACGCACATCCCCAAGATCTCGATCGGGCTCGACCCGATCACGGTCAACCCGCTCGACGTCTCCGTGCGCATCAAGGAGGTGCCGTCGCTCCGCACGCACGTCCCCGCCAACTTCACGCTCGGGCTCTCGCTCCTCGGCTACGACATCGCCTGTCTCCGGTTGTGCGGCGAAGCCCAGGTGATCAACGAGCCGTACGTGCCGAACCCGTGCGAGCACTGCGGCCGCGTCCACGAGCCGCCCCCGCCCCCGCCCAAGGCGGTGGAGCCCCCGAAGTGAGCCCGCGCGCCCGCCCGGCCACCCCGCGCGCCGCTCCGGTGGCGTTCCGCGGCCCTCCGCACCGGCTCTCGTCCCTCGTCGAGCTGCCCGACGACCCGGAGGCGCTCGGCGAGCCCACGGCGTTGCTCGAAGGAGCGGAGATCCGGGGCGTCAGCGTTCGCCCTCTCGCAAGAGAGCAGAAGCGGGGCGTAGGCAGGCTCACGTTGCGGCTGCCGAGGTCGACGCCGCCCGGCTCGTACGCCGGCTCGGTCGAGCTCGCCGGCCGGCAGGTGCCGGTCGTGGTCGAGGTCGAGCCGCGGCCGAGGATCGAGGTGAGCCCGCAGCGCCTGAGCTTCGAGGTGCAGCCCGGTGCGGAGGTGAGCGCCGGCGTGACGCTCCTCAACGTGGGCAACGTGCCGTTCGAGGTCCCGGCCGCCTCGACCTTCTGTGTGTTCGACGGTAGCGGCATCGACCACGCCTTCTGGGCCGCCCTCGAGTCGCAGCCGCCCGAGGGAAAGGGGCGAATCGACGTCCTCCTCGACGACCTCGCCGAGTCTCACGGCGGGCTGGTGGAGGTGCGGGCGCGCACGCGGTCGAGGACGGTCGCCCCGGGCGCCTCGCGGGAGCTGGAGCTGACGCTGCGGTTCCCCGACCGGCTTCAGCCGGAACGCACCTACGGCGGCTCGTGGAACCCCGAGGGGCTCCACCTGCGGGTTCGCGCGACGGTGCCGGCCGCGAAGGGACGCCGGCGATGAGCTCGGGCGCACCGTCCGTCTCCCTGGCCGACGCCGCGAAGGCCGTCGGGAGCATGCTGGAGCAGGGAACGAAGGCCGGGATGGAGCTGCTGGACGCGATCAAGCTGCCACTCCCCAGCAGGAGCGGCTGCTCGTGCGAGATCCCGCCGCCCTGCTGGGAGCCGCAGCCGATCGGCGACGTCACGACCAGGGCCTGCCCTGGGAACAAGGCGGTGCTCAGCCTGCACGTCGTCAACTGCGGCTCGGCCGGGAGGACGGTGACGGTCGACGCGACCAACAAGGCGATCGACGTCACGCCCGCTTCGGTGACGCTCGGCCCGTACGAGGACGCCACCGTCGTGCTCTCGCTCGACATCCCGGCGACGGCGAAGGAAGGCGAGCGCGAAAGGGCGGTCGTCTGGGTCCGCGGCTGCTACGTCCACTACCTGCGCTGGACGGTCGAAGTGACCTGCAAGAACGCGAGCTGCTGCAGCGACGCCAGCGTCGAGGACTGTCCCGACCTCGTGCACCACTGGTACGACCACTTCTACTGCCAGCGGCCGTGTCCACACCAGCGCTGAGCGAGTCCGCGGCCGAGCTGGCCGCCGGCTGGCGGGACGCGGCCGAGGCGGCACTGCGCTACTGGGGAAGGCTGGGTAGGCTCGCGTACGAATCGGTCACCGTCCTCGTCCCCGTCGTCGAGGAGGTGCGTCCCGCCGCTCCGACTGTCGCTCCGCCGGCCGCGCCGGCGGCACCGCGGACGATCCTGGTCGAGGCCGACGCGGGCGAAGCCGGGCTCGGCGTCTTTCTCCTCGAGAACACGACTGAGCGGCAGCTGTCGACTCCCGTGACTGTCTCGTCGTTCCGCGACGAAGATGGACGGGAGGTGCATCCGCGCGTGGCCTTCCGGCCCGAGCCGGTCATGCTCGATCCGGGCGACCAGCTGGCCGTCCAGGTGGCCGTGGCCGTCGACGAGACGCTGACGCCCGGCGTCCGCTACCACGCCGAGATCGGCGTCCCGGGGCTCTCGGATGCGCGCATCCCAATCGTCGTGAGACGCCGCAAGAGGCAGCCGAAGGCGAAGACGCGAGCTGCATGAGCGTCGCGCAGGGGTCTGCCGAGCGCTCCGCCTGGGAGCTGCCCGAGCTCCTCGGCCTGACTGCGGACCTCGAGCGGCTGCAGGACGTGATCGAGGGCTGGATCGACCAGTGCGACCCGGAGGTCCAGCCGATGGTGCGCAGGCAGCTGTCGGGGCGCGCGAAGCACTTCAGGCCCGTCACGGTCTTCGCCTGCTACCACGCGATGACGACGAAGCCGCTCACCGGGCGGGTCCTGCGCGCGGCCGCCGCAGTCGAGCTGATCCACAACGTCGCGCTGATCGTCGACGACATCCTCGACCGGTCGCGCTTCCGGCGCGGCCAGCTCTCGCTCCACTGTAGGTACGGCTTCCTGCCCGCGCTGATGACGGCCGGTTACATCGGTTTCGCCGGGCCGCACCTGGTCGCTGCCGACGCGTACAGCGTTCGCCTGGTCGCCGAGCTGATGCAGCGCCTCGGCGCCGCCGAATGCTTCCAGTGGCGGGTCCGGAGGCAGCCGCTCGGCGTCGAGGACTGGCGCCTGGTGGCCGGAGAGGACACCGGGACGATGTTCGAGATCTGCGCCCGGATCGGGACGCGAGACGACCGGCTGCTCCTCTACGGGTTGCTGCTCGGGACGCTCTACCACGGGTGCGACGACGTCGCCGACGTTCGCGGCACAACCGCGCTCGGCGGCGGCAGCGAGAAGGACATCGTCGACGGGATCCTCACGCTGCCCGCGGCGATCGCCATGCGCGACCCCGCCACGGCTCTGCTCTTGCGCGAGGTTCGTCCGGCGACGTTCGGAGAGACCGCGGAGCGGCTGCGGGAGGCCTTGCCGGAGGCGGAGGCGTATCTCGATCGCCTCGCCGGGGAGGCCGAGCACGAGGCCGTAGCCCATGCGCCCTACCCGGCGCGGCTCGTGGAGCTCGTGCGGCACACACGCGCGCTCTCGGCGGCTTGACGTGTCGGGGAGCGCGCGTACCGCCGACGTGATCGTGGTCGGCGGCGGGCCTGCCGGCAGCACGCTCGGCTGGGAGCTTGCTCGTCGCGGTGTCAGCGTGCTGGTCCTGGAGCGGACGAGGTTTCCGCGCGAGAAGGTCTGCGGCGACTACGTCGAGCCGCGCGGCCTGCGGATCCTGCAGGAGATGGGCTGCCTCGAGCGGCTCGAGCAGCGTAAGCCGCTGCCGATCACTCATTCGGCGACCTTCGTCGGCTGGGAAAAGTCCTACGCGGGACCGATCCCGTTCTACGGCCTCGACGACGTTTTTCCGCCACACGGCTACATCGTCCCGCGCGACGAGCTGGACGAGGCGATGCTGGAGGCCGCCGAGCGCGCGGGCGCGACCGTGCACCAGGAGACCCTGGTCACTGAGGTCGCTACCGGTTCGAGGGGGGTCACGGTTCAGGCTCGCCGGGGCGGCAAGGACGTCCGCTATCGCGCTCGGCTCGTCGCCGGCGCGGACGGCGCAAACTCGGTGGTCGGGGCCGGCGCCGGCGTGCTCGTCGACGACCCACGGCACACGGCCGTTGCTCAGCGGGCGTACGCGACCGGGATCGACGGCGAGCTCGGCGAGGCCGTCTTCTTCTTCGACGAGGAGATCTTTCCGGGATACGGCTGGATGTTCCCGCTCGCAGGCGGGCGCGTGAACCTGGGCGTGGGCATCCTCTCGGAGACAAGGCGACGCCTGGGCCTGAACGTGCCGGAGCTGTTCGTCGACTTCGTCGAGCGCCTGCGCCGCTTCCATCCGCGGTGCGTGCAGCTCGAGCTTTGCGCGCCGCCGATCGGCGGAGTCGTCAAGACCTACGGCGGGGCCGGCCCGAACCACTTCGACGGCGGCGTCCTCGTCGGAGACGCGGGCAGCTTCGTCGACCCGATGACGGGCGAGGGGATCACCCCGGCGGCCGAGTCGGCTCTCCTCGCTGCACCCGTGCTCGAAGCCGCGCTCGAGGCGGGGCGATTCGACGCCGGGCAGCTGCGCGAGTACGAGCGCGCGTTCCGGGACTACTTCGATCCCGCCATGGGCTTTCTCGACCTCTGTGCCGCGATCCTGCGCAACCGGCACCTCGCCCGTCTGTGGCTGAAGGCGCTCGCCCGCGGCTGCGAGCTCGCGGCCGGCGACCAGGATTTCGCCCGCACGGGGGGCAGCTACTTTGGCGGGCTCGACGTCCGGCCGTTCGGCATCCTCGCCCACCTCTGGGAGCGGATCGCCTCGGACGTCGCGCTGGCCTGGTCCAGGCCCGCGTTCGGCTCGAGAGCGACGAGCATCGTCGATCTGGCCGGCTGGCAGCTCGGGTGGTCGCGCTCACTCTTGTCCGACCCGCTCTGGCATGCCCGCTGGAGCCTGGACGTGCAGCGCAAGTCAGTGCGGGTGCTGTCGACGCTGCGCCCGGGCACGAGCGACCCGCGCGCGGCGGGACTGCTCGACGGTTAGGTCTTGACGCGCGCGGCGCGCGTCCGCTTCGGCTTGGTCTTGCCGATCGTCTCGAGCCGGGTGTTGAACTCCTTCACCGCCGTCGAGGGAAGCTGCGTCATGTTGCGCAGGTACTCACGGGTCAGGTCGGAGATCCGTCCGACCATGTCGCCGGACTCGCCTGTCTGCTCGAGCTTCACGAGCTCGTCGTCGAGCGCCCTCGTGTACTTGTCGACGGACTCCACCCACGCCGCCCAGAACTTGATCCCGGCGGACAGCGCGGCGAGCTCCGTGCGCGCGGCCTCGACCAGCACGTCCCGAAGCTGATCGCCCTGCGTCGCCCCCTTCGGCGCCGCGGCTGGACGCGCCCTGGTCGAGGAACGGCTCTCGGCCACGGCGGCATCGTAGCGCGCCTAATCGGCTCGCCGGTAGATCTGGACCTGGATGCCGTCCGAGCCGACGGTTCTGGTCTCCGCGAGCTTCAGCTTCAGACGGTCGATCCCGTCGGGGAAGAGGCGCTTGCCGCGCCCGAGGATGGTCGGGAAAACCATCAGCCGGAGCTCGTCGACCAGGTCCGCCTCCAGCAGCGTCCGCACCAGCGTGCCGCTGCCGGCGACGAGGATCACACCCTCCGTGTCGTGCTTGAGCTTCGAGATCGCGTTCACGACGTCGTCGCCGATCACGGTCGTGTTCTGCCACTCGGGATCCGAGAGCGTGGTCGAGACCACGTACTTCGGGTCGCTGTTGAGCTTCTCCGCGAACGGTCCCTCGCGGGACGGCCATGCTGCCGCGAACCCCTCGTACGTCACGCGCCCGAGCAGCTGCACCTCGGCTTCCATCACCTCGTCGAGCTTGAACTGGTTGCCGTCTTCGCCGCGGTCGTACTCGAAGGTCCAGCCGCCGTGCTCGTAGCCTTCGACGCCGCCGGGATCCTCGAACACCCCGTCGACCGAGACGAACTCCGTCACCACCAGCTTGCCCATCTCTGACCTCCTTGGCCGGTTCGAGAGCTGAGACTCCGGCCGAGCGCATAAGTCATCGCGGCCGCTGAAAGGCTGCTCGCAATGGTCAGGCCGACGTGAGAGATCTACAAGCCACGCTCATCGATGAGCGTGGCAACGTCGTCTCCGAAGAAGCTCAGCCGTACTACCTCGAGGACGGAACCGGTCTGTTGCAGAGCGGTCAGACAGCGGAGTTCGAGATCGGCGTGACGGAGGCGGCTAGCGACTAGAACCGCCTCGACCGTGTCGACCGTCTCCTCCGGCGGACTCTGAAACACGCCCAGGCCAAGCGCCGGCAACTCGACGCCGTTGTTCAGGTTGATCACTTCAGCTGTTTGTGTCGCCATCGGTCTCACTCAAAAGACGATCTGGAACTTGAGGACTTCGCGCTCGTTCATCAGCCGGTACCCGTCAGGCGCCTCGTCGAGCGGCCCGGTGCGGTCAAAGACGCGCCCGGGCTCAATCCGGCCGTCGAGCACGTCCGGGAGCAGCTCCTCGATGTACGCGCGCGCTGGAGCGGGCCCCCCGCCGATGCTGACGTTCTTCCAGAAGGCAATGCCTGCAGGGACGTTCTCGTCCTCGGGCACGCCAACCCAACCAACAGCACCGCCGACGCGCGCAATTTCGAGCGCGGTCACGACAGCCTGCCGAAGGCCGACGCACTCGAGCACAGAGTCGACACCGAGACCATCGGTCAATTCGCGCACGCGCTCAACCGCCTCGTCACCGCGTTCACTCACGACCTCCGTAGCGCCAAATTCCTTACCGAGCGCAACCCGTTCCGGATGACGACCGAGCAAGATGATCCGTTCCGCACCCAGGCGGCGAGACGCGATAAGGCCGCAAAGGCCGACCGCGCCGTCGCCGATGATCGCAACAGACCTGCCGGGGCCGGCCTTTGCGGCGAGAGCGGCGTGATGGCCAGTCGACATCACATCGGAAAGCGTCAGCAGCGACGGGAGGAGCGTGTCCTCCTCTTTCACCGGCAGGACCACGAGCGTTCCGTCCGCTTGCGGAACGCGGACTGCTTCACCCTGTCCACCGTCGACTCCGTCGAAGCCATAGCGGCCTCCGTGCAGACATGAGATATGAAGGCCTTGCCTGCAGAAGAAGCACGTTCCGTCCGACCACACAAACGGTGTGACAACGAGATCACCCTTCTTCATCGTGCGCACGTCGTTGCCGACTTCCTCAACTACGCCAATGAACTCGTGTCCCATCCGACGGCCGGTCTCCGTCGGCTCCATCGACTTGTACGGCCATAGATCGCTGCCGCAGATGGCGGAGCGAGTCACACGAACCAGCGCGTCTGTCGGCTCAACCAGACGCGCATCCGGAACGGTCTCGACACGCACATCGCCAGCGCTGTACATGAGAGTTGCGCGCATTGTTCAGCCGCCCACTTCCGGCGCGGCGGCGTATTCCTCGTCCGTCACATGATCGCCCCAAGTAGCGGCGCTTCCTTCATCGTCCACCTGTTGCATTGCGATGTGCGCCATGAATCGGTTCGGCATCGCGCCATGCCAGTGCTCCTCGCCCGGCTCGAAAAAGATACGGTCGCCCGGCCTGATCGTCTCTATCCGGTCACCTCGCCGCTGACAAAGGCCGACGCCTTCGAAGACCCAGATCGTCTGCCCGTGCGGATGCTTGTGCCACGCCGTCCGCGCGCCGGGGGTGAAATGCACCGCGGCAGCACTTAGCTTCGAGGAGTCCGCCGGTACGGCAATCGTGTCGATGTAGACGGCCCCGGTGAACCAATCGGAGGAGGCCTGCGCTGTCTCTATACCGGTTCTCGTGATCTGCATATGTCCTCCTAACGCCCATCAGCGCGCACTGCCGGAGATCCAAACGCGGCTGTACCGGGGAACGCGCTTCAACACTCAGCGTCTCACGTGTTGCCTGCCTGAGAAGTCAAAAACCTCACAGCCCGGTGCGGTGGGCGACCGGACACCGCGATGCGCTTCTTTGCAGGGCATTCGTTGTCACTTCGACAACAAGCGAATGAAGCTCGCCGGACTCGAACCGGCGACCTCCTAGGTGCGATCCGTGCGGTCCAGTCTGCGCAGCTCGAGCCGCTGGACTGACGTTGGGGCCTAACAGCTAGGGCCAAACGCCGAGCTACTACATTGTGCGAAGCCGAGCTTGTCGCTCAGCCGGTCGACGCGGTGCGCGGCACGGTTCGTCGCGGAACGTGGTGGCGACACTGGCCCTGTTCTTCGCGCTCACCGGTACGGCGGCAGCCACGGCCAAGTACCTGACAGCAAGCGATCCGATCACGTCGGGCGACCTCGCCGGCAGCACGTACGGGACCCCGGTCATGGCCCGGGAAGCGTGACATCAGGAAAGATCTCGGATGGTGCGGTGACACACTCCGTGCGCCCGCTTGAAGGCGAACTCGAGCTCTTCTCGCGGGGGTCGTCTGCGTCACCTTCTAGTTACGAACGCCGGGCGTGCGTCGGGAGGATCGGGAGCTGCGATGACAGCATCCTGCCTCGCGGCTCCAGGCGGAGCGCGTCACGCGGAGGTCTCGCGGATGCTGCGAAGGATGGTTGGGCCGCGTCCGCGGGAGGCCATCGGGGAGAGAGCTACGGCCTCTCACCACAGACACGGGCGCGGCCATCATTGATTCGCCGGCGGTGCCGAGGCGGTTCGGTGTCTCAGTCTCCGCACTCGGGCCGGGCGCAGTCCGGGCAGTAGAAGGCGAGCTCCGGCGGCTCGTCGTCTGTGAGGTACGCGCTCCAATGCGCGGTCTCGAGCGGCCACCAGAAGCGGCCGCACTCGTCGCATTGGGGAATGAGCTCTACAAGCCGCCCCGCGGTCATCACGCTTGCTGTGGCTCTAGCCGCCTGCTCGATTCCTAAACGCGAGGGCTTCTCGGGGAGCTGCCCGGGCCCGAGGAAGAAGGAACGTCGACCTCGCAGGGGGCCACGCCGCACTGTCTTCCGCCGCGCCCTTGAGCGCGGCAAACTGCTTGTCGCCGAGGCGACGGCGAAGGAGATCGGCCCGCGTCGGTCTCGGCGAGGCGCTCGAGCTGACGCTCCTGATCACAAGCAAGCACGAGCAGCCGAATGGAGTTCGCTCGGAGCAGTGGTTACAAGGTGCTGGCCCTGCAGCTCGAACTCTGTTCGCCTGGGCTCATCGCCTCGTGCGTCGAAACACGTCGGCGGCCTTCGGGCTCTCGGCCGGGGTTCTGGCCACAGGGCCAGTCCAACCACTCTACTCCTCTCTGACGCCCCCGGCCGAAGCGGCGTAGAGTTGCTCTCATGGCTAGCCTCATGGCGAAGATCCGCAAGTGGCTCGGGCTCGGCAAGAAGTCCTAGCCACACCGGCAGCGCGACAAATCGACTGCGTTCGGGATCGATACGAGCCAGGGCATCGTCGAGATCCCCCGGGGGAGCTCGCAGCAGTTGCGCGGGCGCCTGCTTACGGCCGATCTCGATTCGCTCGAAGACGACTTGGCGGCCAAAGGGACAAGCGCACCGATCGTTATCGAACTGGCCGACAAGGAGCCCCTGCTCGAGCTCGTGCTCGAGTGAATCGAGGACGTGGGCGAGGAGCAAGCTGTCGCCCCGCCGGACCCGCCGGTGGGCGGCGAGCGCGCCTGGTCGTAGACTCCTGCCGGTGGCGCCAGAGCTCCCGAAGCCCGACATTCGGCCGCAACTGCGCGAGCTGCTCGCATGGTACGACGACGTGCTTCAAAGGATCGCGTCCGGAGCACTGGTTGAGCCCGGCGTGGCCGAGCGCCTGAGCGATGAGCGGGAGTTCACGGCTCGTCACCTTGAGCTTCTGGATGCCGACGAAGAGAGCTTGCAGGCCAGGGAGTGAGCGTGATCGCACGACGTTTTCGCGATCATGAAGGAGCCGCTTGAGCGTCTGAGGACGAGGTCACTCGCCAGGACGAGCACTCGCACGTCGACGCCACGGTGCGCGAGCGGATCGCGGAGGTTGTGCTGGAGGTCGAGAACGAGCCGCTCGAGGAGACGGCGCGGCGAAATCGTCGAGCGACTATCGGCGGAAGAGCTCGAGCAGCTCGTCGCCGACTGGCTCGACGCGCAGACGGCGATCTAGGGCTTCGGCTCGCCGCCTGGCCCTAGCAGGTGTCGCAGCAGGCGTCGCCTCGCCAGGACTCGCGTCCCTCGCGCAGGGGATTAAAAGTGGACGTCAGGCTCTTTCTGCGGCTCGGGACTCTTGAGGCAAAAGCCACGGTTGAGCCAAATCAATTCGGGCGTGCTCGGGTCCAGTGTCACGGCATTGTTGACCCTTCGTTGACCCCTATTGTTGCCTTGTCCAGCAACATCGGGCGATCGAAACCCCTCCGTGACGATTCTTGTTGAGACGTGAAACGAGCTGGCACGGCAGGATCTAGCAGCCACCAAAGTGGCCCCAAGCCAGGCGCACCGACGTCGACTCGTGGCTCATGAGTGGCTCCGGTGATGTCGTCGCGAGGACGACAGCTGCGCTCCGCGAACTGCGTCGGCCCCGCAAGATTCAGACGCTCGCAAGCGCGCGGGTTAGCGCGCGTACTACCCGTTCCTGGTCGCTTTCGGACAGGCCGGTGTGGAACGGCAGAGCGAGGCCGCGCGCGCCGGCAGCCTCCGCGACGGGAAACATGCCTTCGGAGAACCCGAAGCGCTGGCGGTAGGCGGGCTGGAGGTGGATTGCGGGGAGGTACGGCTTCGACGCGACTCCCTCGGCCGCGAGACGGGCCATCACACTGGCTCGCTCGGCGGGCGGTTCGATGAAGACGACGTAGACGAACCATGACCGCGTGTGGATCTCGTCGTCTGGGCACAGGAGTCGAATGCCCTCCACGTCGGCGAGCAGCTCCTGGTAGCGGGCGGCGACGCGATCGCGGAGCGACAGGATGCGGTCGAGCTTCGAGAGCTGTGCGACGCCCAGCGCGGCCGACAGCTCGTCGAGCCGGTAGTTGAAGCCGATGTGCTCGTGTACGAACGTCTCGCCGCGGTCCGTCCGACCCTGGTTCGCGAGCGCCTTCACGAGCTCCCAGTCCTCCTCGTTGCCGAGCGCGACCGCACCGCCCTCGCCGGTCGTGACCTGCTTGTTCGGGTAGAACGCGAAGACTGCCGGATGGCCGAAGGAGCCGACCGGCTGTCCGCGGTACGTTGCTCCGAGGGCTTCGCAGGCGTCCTCGACGATCGCAAGACCGTGCCGTCGTGCCAGCTCGCGGAACCCGTCGAACTCGACCGGGTAGCCGAACAGGTCGACGAGCATCATTGCCTTCGTGCCTGGTGTGATCGCCGCCTCGACGGCCGCCGGATCGAGGTTCAGCGTTCGCTCGTCGACATCGACGAACACCGGAACGCCTCCCTCGTAGACGATCGCGTTCGCCGACGCAATGAACGAGAGCGGGGTCGTGACGACCTCATCGCCGAGCTCGATCTTCGCGAGTTTCACGCCGAGGTGGAGGCCAGCGGTCCCGCTCGAAACCGCCGCGACGTGCGGCGCCCCGACACGCTCCGCAAGCGAGCGCTCGAACCGCTCAGTCATCGGGCCAAACGCAAGACGGCCCGAGTGGATCACCTCGAGAACGGCCTTATCGTCGGTCTCGTCGACATAGGGCGCCGAGAGCCCGATCGGCGGCGGGCCGCGCATCTGCGCATTCTGACAGCACATCGGCTGCTTCGCCGGTCGCGTCGTCCGCAGAGGCAGGTCTAGACTAGGTCATGGCGACCGACGTCACGCTTCGGGTGATCGGTTCCACCGGGGGGAACGGTCAAGCGTCGTCGGGGTCCGAAGTTCCTTCCGCCGTCCTCCTCGGCCGGACGGTATCGGCCGTGGACGAAACCAAGTTCGCGGACTATCTCGCCGGCGCGACGGTTGCTGTCACAGGCGCAGCAGGCTCCGTCGGCAGCGAACTGTGCATGCGGCTGGCGCGGCTCGGCGCCGCAAAGCTCGTCCTCGTCGACCAGGCCGAGGCTCCATTGATCGACCTCCTGAGCATGCTCGACCATGACGGCTTCGCACATGCGGTCCCGGTCCTCGCGGACGTCAAAAGCCGACCCCGGGCGGTCGCCGTTTTCGAGCAGCACCGTCCCGAGATCGTCTTCCACGCAGCTGCGTACAAGCAGGTGCCGTTGCTCGAAGCAAATCCGGTCGAGGCTCTTGCGACGAACGTGTTCGGGACGCATTCGGTGGTCGAAGCCGCCCGCCATGCGGGCGTCAACTGCTTCGTCCTCTTCTCGACCGACAAGGCAGTCGAACCCACGAGCATCCTCGGCAAGACGAAGGCGATCGCCGAGTGGATCGTCGCGGCCGCGGGACGCGATGTGTCGCAGGCGCGGTATGGGGCGGTTCGGCTGGGCAACGTCGCCGATTCCGCCGGGAGCATGCTGCCGCTCTTCCGACGGCGGGTGGCCACGGGCGAACCGGTGCCCGTGACCCACCCGAGTGCGACGCGGTACATGATGACGGTGGGCGAAGCCGCAGGGCTCGCCGTCGTGGCTGGAGCTCTTGTTGACTCGGAGAGCATTTTCTGGCTCGACGTGGGGCCGTCCGTGCGCGTGCTCGACGTCGTGCGGAGGCTCGCCGAGGCTGCCGCGTGCGACGTCGAGATCGAGCTCGTTGGCCTGCGGCCCGGCGAGCGGTTGCACGAGCGGCTCGTCGGCGAGGACGGCGAGATCGAGGCGACACCATGTGACGCCGTCTTCCGCTCGCCCCTGCGCGCCGTCGATCACGGTTGGCTCGACGGCTGGATCGTTGCGCTCGCCGAACGCGTCGACCACGCGTCCGCGCACGACGTGCGCTCGATGCTCGGTGAGATGCACGCGGAACGAGAACGCGGGACCGCGGCCGTGGGCACGGCGGTGTTCGGATGAAGGTCGCCGCCCGACCTGCCCAGCCGCCTGATGCGCCCGCGCGCGAAACCGCATGCGGACCGTTCGTCCTCAGTTTCGACTTCGAGGACTGGCACCAACTCGCGTTCCGCCGCCGCGGACGTGAGGACTGGCGCGTTGGAAGCGACGCGTTCACGAAGCACGTCCGCACCGTGCTCCACGACCTGGACGAAGTCGATGTCCGCGCCACGTTCTTTGTCATGGGCGCGACGGCAGAACGGCACCCATGGGTACTTCAGGACGTCGTCGCGCGAGGCCATGAGGTCGCTTGCCACGGCTACGAGCACCGGCGCGTCGACGAACAGACGGCTGCCCAGTTCCGCGATGACCTTACGCGATGTGTCGACGTCGTCACGGAGATCTGCGGCGTCACGCCGGTCGGCTTTCGTGCGCCCTGGTTCTCGATCACTTCAGAGACTCCCTGGGTGCACGACATCCTCGAAGAGCTCGGCTTCGTCTACGACTCGAGCTCGTTCGACTCGCTGCTTCTTCGACAGCAGCCCCGGCCCATTCCACGACACCCCTTCCGGATCGGCGGTGTCTGGGAGTTCCCGGTCGCCGTGTGGAAGCGGGGCGGAGCCGTGCTCCCGCTGGGGGGCGGCTCTTACTGGCGCGCGTTGCCGGCGATTGCGCTCTGGCGTGGCCTCGCGAGCGTGGCCCGCGACTCGCGTTACCCCGTCCTGTACTTCCACCCGTACGAGTTCGCACCGGAGCGCCTCGGGGTGATCGTTCCCGAGCGGGCGCCGCTCCGCGTGCGTGGGCGCGAGGCGTACCGGCGCGCCTACAGGAACGCGCGGCGCCGGCTCATCCCTATCCGCTTCCGCGAGGCCGCGCGGCGCTTCACGTTCGTGAGCTTCCGGGACGCGCTGGACACCGACCTTCGATGAGACGTTCGGGGTCAGGTCTTGCATTCATGCAGCGCGCGGCGAGTGTGGCAAACCAGGCACGAAGCTGATCGCAGTCGTCGAGAGAAGCTTCGACGGAGAGGGACTGCAACGATCAGGATTCGGGTCACATCCCTCCCGGCTCGCCTCTGGCTGCGTGCCTTCGTCCTCGGGGTGCTGGGGGCATTCGCGGCGATCGCATGCTCTGCTTCTGGCTCGAGGCGCGCAACCGGCCCTCTGCCTCCGCGGCTTCCCTCGCCCCCGAGGGCGACGGCCACCGCGATCGCCGCCGGTTACGGCCACAGCTGCGCGCTCACGAGCGCCGGTGGGGTCAAATGCTGGGGCAGGAACGACTTCGGCCAGCTCGGGGACGGGACGACAAGCGACCGTCGCGCCCCAGTCGACGTCCGTGGCCTCGCCGGCGGCGTGACCGCGATCGCGGCCGGCACCGACCACACGTGCGCGCTAACGAGCGCAGGCGGGGTCAGGTGCTGGGGCTATAACGGCTACGGCCAGCTCGGGGACGGGACGACGACCCGCCGCCTGACCCCGGCAGCCGTTTCCGGCCTTGCCACCGGCGTCCGGGCGATCGTCGCGGGGACCGACCACACCTGCACGCTCACGAGCGCCGGTGGGGTCAAATGCTGGGGCAGCAACGATTTCGGCCAGCTCGGAGACGGGACGACAACCGACCAACGCGCCCCAGTCGACGTCCGTGGCCTCGCCGGCGGCGTGACCGCGTTCGCGGCCGGCTACTTTCACACTTGCGCGCTCACGAGCGCAGGCGCGGTCAAGTGCTGGGGCTACAACCGCTACGGCCAGCTCGGGGACGGGACGAGAACCGACCGCCACACACCGGTCGGCGTCGCCGGCCTTGCAGGCGGTGTGACCGCGATCACCGCCGGTGGGGGCCACAGCTGCGCGCTCACGAGGAAACGCGGGGTCAAGTGCTGGGGCAGCAACTACTTCGGTGAGCTCGGGGACGGGACGACGACCCGCCGCCTGAACCCGACGGCCGTCTCCGGCCTTGCCGGCGGTGTGACCGCGATCGCAGCCGGTGGTGAGGCCCACGGCTGCGCACTTGCGAGCGCAGGCGTAATCAAGTGCTGGGGCTATAACGGCCACGGCCAGCTCGGGGACGGGACGACAACCGACCGCCACGCCCCGGTCGACGTCTCCGGCCTTTTTGGCGGCGTCAAGATGCTCGCCGCCGGCGGCTACGGCTACACCTGCGCGCTTACGAGCGCAGGCGCAATCCGATGCTGGGGCCGGAACAGCTCCGGCCAGCTCGGCGACGGGACGACGGCCGAGCGTCACACGCCCGTCGGGGTGATCAGCTTCGGGGGTTCGCCGGTAGCTGGCGGCCGCCGGTAGCTTCGCGCCGCCGCGCTGCGTAGATCGATTCGGGGTAGGACTGGTCTTCGTGGCGTCTCGGATGCACTGGATCGCTTGAAGCTCTAGATCTCGTGTCCTCTCGGATTCGATGGGCCGGGCTGGATTCGAACCAGCGACCTTGGGATTAAAGTCCGGCTCGACTAGAGACTTGATGTGAAAGTCGGCAGCGCCTTAGCCTGAGACTGGCGCGGCAGAGGGTATCCCCGCGTCTTGGCTGCTGACGCTAGGACGGGCCGCCGATGTCGATGTTCGCGGAGGTGTCTTGCCTCTTGATTTCGAGCCGCAAGAGACGCCGGAAGTTGAAGGCGAAGAACACGATCACCACAACACCCAGGATCGTCC
>Ga0137373_10002348_pt1 | contig 20720 bp, 15 predicted proteins | sample SagtaG_5_FD_104912 | JGI IMG/M metagenome (GOLD analysis project Ga0137373, IMG submission 104912) | Vadose zone soil microbial communities from Sagehorn Ranch, Mendocino, California, USA - Sage1_R_80_16 metaG | ecosystem: Environmental > Terrestrial > Soil > Vadose zone | place: USA... | reverse complement strand
TTGTTCTCGGTCATGAGGTCACCTGTCGGATCGGTGGCCGCGGATCAGCTGCCTTCAGGATCTGCCGGACCGCCCTTCCTCCGAGGACCTCGGCCTCCAACAGCCGAGGCGCGAGGGCGTACTCGAGCCGCTGGAACCTCGGGGACAGCACGCGGTTCCGGGTGAAGATCCGGAGCCACGCCAGGTGCGCGAACGTCTCCAGGACGGGGGCCGCATAGCCCGCGGTCTCGGATTGCCCACGCCGGCTCTCCTTCTCATCCAAGGGCTCAGCGCGGGTATTGCTCATCCATGCCCGCGCGCAGAGCCGATCTGCTCAACTGGCCGGGCATCACCGGGAACGCGCGATAGGCGAACATGTTGGAAAACGTGATCCGAAAGACTCGGTTACCAGTCGGCGTCAGCTCCGTCACGTATGGGTTAAGTCCCCAGTCAACGAGCCAGTCACCCGTCGGCAGCTTGCGGGCGCTGCCGCAGCACCCGGAGCCTCCGACATCCGGGTCGGTGACCTGCTCGATGAGCGTCGCCGTCCTCCCGGTGAGGTCAAGCCTGTAGCGAACCGCCCGCGGTGGCCGAGCGAAGCCCGTTCCGTTGTCGTGAACCGTCACGGTACCGTCCGGCAAGATACGCGCGTCGTGCTGCCCGCCGAAGATGCTTGTCGATGCGTAGGGATCGCCGACCGGTGTGAGGCTCTCCGGGCGCGGGATGCCTCCGAGCTTCCACAGGATTTTTCCGGTGCTTCGGCTGACCTCGTAGATTGCGTCGAGGTGCCGGAACGAAATGTGCACGTTCCCATTCTTCCATTCTGCGGAGTTGATGTGGAACGTATCGTAGGAAGAACTAGTTCCTCCTGAGAGGATCAGGGGCCACCAATGCGAGGGGACCTCCCTTAGAGGGATGTGGTCGTTTGTGTCCCACTGCCAGACGAGGTTGCCGTTCGGAGCGATCTCTTGGACGACGTTGTTGAAGATGGTCGCGTTCGAGGGACCGCCGAACGGACTGAGGTCGGCCTGCCGTGGGTAACCGCCGAGGAGAAGATAGTCACCGTTCGGCAGCAGCTGGATGTCGTGGAGGTCCCATATCACACCGAACGCGGTCCGAGCGACGGTGGGGCTGGCCACGAGGGTTCCGTCGAGCTTGTGTTCCTCCGCCCGCGCCTGCAAGTCGGTCCACGCGATGTCGCCGTTAGGCAGCAGCTTCGTGTCCGCGGGCCTAGCGCTGCCAGTATCGTACCACCAGACCGGGACGCCGTTGGTGTCGAAGACGACGACGTAATGCCCGTCAGGCAAGAAGGTGCCGAAACGGAACGTTGGAGCGGTGATGTACCATTCCGCCTGCGGAGTCGCCAGGCGCTCGGTTGTCCACTGGGGAAAGTCCGAGGGGAGGCAGCGCACGTAATAGTTCGTCTTGCCGCCCCCAGGTGGGTTGACCGTGATCATGAACTCCTGGCCGCTCCTCAGATTGACCTGTGCAGTGAAGGAGTGTTGGCGAGCCGGTCCGTTGTCGACCGAAACCTTGGTGCCGGGAGGCGCGTCCACGGAAACCTGGACCGGCGTCCCCGGCTGGCAGCGGACGACGTAGTCAGAAACTGCACCATTGAACGTCGGGTAGAGGGACGGCTGGGTGGAGATCTGGAGCCGGTCCCCCTGTGCTGCCAAGGCGTCCCCGGCGGGAACCGCCCAGGACAAAAAAACGACGAACGCTACGAACGTCGCCGAGGCAGCCCGTGCACGAACGAACGAACGCCATGCAGGCATGCACAACTCCTCTCCCCTGCCGCACCTAAGCTGCGACAGGGCTTTGGCCGTTCAGCCGACCCTCTAGTTTCCACCGCACAACCACAAAGAATAAACAGAGGCAACGACGCTAGGTAAGGGTTCGGTTGGCGTCAATCCCCAGATCAGGTGTGGCGACTAATCCCCCGATTTGGAGCCAATCTGCCATTCGGGCCAGCCGCACAGCCCTAGGCCCTAGTTCGGGGACTCCTCCGATTACCGTTGCGGCGTAAGCCCTTCGTGAGCCGCCGTACCGATCCCGACGCAGGTCTTTTCCGGGCGTTCCGCACCCGTCCCTGGAACCCCATAGCACCGGCCGGCCGCATCGCTGGCAGTCGAGGACGACGGTCGGGGCCCGTTCGCTCCTGTACGATCCGGAGCCTTCCAGGCCGAACCCGCGGGCCTCGGTACGCCACCGATAGAACGTGGAGGGGTGGATGCTCAGATGGCGTCTGGCCGCCCGCACGCTCCCCAGCTCCTCCGCACGGGCCAGTGCCCGCAACCAAACCGGTACACGACATCGTCTACGGTCGAGCTCGTGCCTTCTTTTGGCTCGACTGCCAGGTCCAGCAGGGGATGCGCCGCCTTCTCCACCAGGTGTGGCACGTCGACCGGCGTCTCTGGGACTCCAGGGATAGGACGCCAACACGCCGGCTCGACCATGCCCCAAGATTGACTCCTGTCGTCGTCGCTCAGAAGGCCAGGCAGTGTCATGCCGAACGCGACGATTGCCGAACGCTCGGCGAGAGGGGCAGGTCAGCTGAACCCCGACAAACTTGGCATTCCCCTAGAAGTCCGGCAACACTCTTCTAGGCGTTCTCCGGGCAAGGTACAGCGATCTCTTGTCGCCCAGATCGTCGAGTTCCTCGAATTCGGTGAATCCAGTCCACCGCAGCATATCCTCAAGGCACCGCTTGGTCGGGATCCATTTCGGGATGAAGTGACTCTGTTGGTCTGGCTCCTTGAGAAACAGATACGACTCCTGACGATCATCGACTGTAAGGCTTTCGAGGTAGACCACGTCAGTAACCTGTGAGACCTTCTGCAGCGCAAGGAATGGATGCTCCAAGTGATAGAGGACCGCCAGCATCAACACGAGATCGAAAGAGCCATACTCCGGACCGAGATCGTAGATAGTCGCTTGTTGCGGATCTACCGCTGGGAGGCCCAAGACACGTGCTGCGAACGCGCATCGCTGGACAGCTGGCTTCCACGGATCGAGGGAAAGTACCCTGTCTGCTCCTCGGCGGGCCGCTTCTATCGAAAAGAAGCCATCAGCACATCCGATGTCTAGGATCCTCATTGACGAAAGGTCCCCGGGGAGATGCCCTCTTAGACGCTCCCATCTCGACAGCGGATGGTCGATGGGCTGAGGTCCAGGAGCAGGATAAATCTCGCGCGTTCTGATCCCATGGCCAAGATCCATTTGGTGAAACCACGGGCCAAACTCTTTTACGCCTCGAAGGATTTCCTCTTGACTGAGCACCAAAGTTCGTCTCCAGACACCCTCTACACAGCGGCGGGGCATATTCAGTTCCCCAGCACGACATAGATACTAAACCGGCGCCCCGAAGTCAAGCCTTTTAGCAAGCGGCTGACGGGTAGTGTTATTAAGGGCAGGCGCTCTCACCGAGTTCGGCATATGATCTGAGCTTGATGTGCCACTCTTGAATGACGCGGCGAACAGTGGGGGCACACAGGGCTTCGAGTTCAATCGCTCGCTCCCTTTTGTACATCGTCGGGATGTCTGGGTCACTTCCATCGCCAGGATGGCATGCGATCTCTGTGACCCCAGGGACGCAGGCCCTGATGAGGCCGATCAAAGCATCCACTCCGATCCAGTCGGGCATGCACTCGCCGGTCGCGCTCTGCCCGTAGAAGTTACCGCAGTAGCGAGCTCGGGAGTGGAATCGAAGGGGGACGCCGAGTTGCTCTGCAGCGGCACGGGCTGCGGATAGGACCGGCTCGTCCCTGTGAAGGTGCTGGTGGGAGTCAAGATGCGTTGGGTCGCGTCTAAACAATGCACGAAACCCTGTGATCTGGCGATCCACTTCCTCGCGGACGACATCGCGTTCGATCGAGACCACTTCATACAACGGAACCCATTCGCCCCCCAAGATTGCCCACTCGCCGAGGTCGACGTGGAGTCCGACGCCCAGGGATGGGTGTTTGCGTGCATAGGCCGCCGCCTCGTGGGCTGCGGGCCAGCGAACCATTGCACTGGCGCTGGTCAGGATCCCTTCCTCGAACGCCCGGATGACGCCGCGATTCACGCCCGGTCCCTGGCCGAAGTCGTCCGCATTTACTATCAGGATGCGGTCGTCCATCACAGGATTCCTAGCTCTGCCGCGGCCGAGTAGGCCTCGGCCAGCCAGTCATGGGTCTGCCCTGGAGGCGGCGCCCACGCCGGGGAGACTTCCAGGAATTGGATGGCATTGTGTAGCATGCAGCCCTCCAGGTCGGCGAGGAACTGACTCTTGGGAGGGCCGCCTATGGCGGCATTTGCGTACGCGGTGACCATGGCAGAGCGATCTGTCGCCGACCACGTGCCTGACACGAGGCTAGCCAGGTCTAGTAGTCCCGGCCCGATCCCGGCCATCTCCCAGTCTGCTGCCGCGATTCGGGTCGGCGTGCGGGACCGGTCAACGAGGATGTTGGATGCATAGAAGTCGCCGTGAACAAGCGTATGGGGGAGGCACTGGAGCCGGTGCACGACGTTCTCGTAGCCGGCGCCGATCCGCTCTAGGATGTGTCGGGCGCGTCCCGATGCGTGTTGGATCGCTCGTCGCAGGGCTGGCATCGAACGGCCCATATCGTAGGCGCACAGCGACGAGCTTGGTGCCCTCACGACTCCCAGAAATCTCCGGTGTAGACCTGCGAGCCAGACCGCGGCGGCCTCCCACACCTGGCGCTCACCCACCTGCCACAGCGGGACTCCATCGATTCGTTCTATGAACAGCCAGTACCGGCCGGTCTTCGGGTCCGCCAATGACGCGTAAAGCTTGGGGGTGCCGAGATCGGCTTCCGCGAGCAGACGGTACGCCTCGATCTCGCGGAACGAGTCGTGAACCCACGAGGCCTTTGCGAGCTTAGCTCCATCCTCGAGGCCCTCGAACCTTAGGTCTTTGAACACGAGCTGCAGCCGGCGTCCGTCTTCAAGCACGACATCGAGGTCCTCCAGCGGGAAACTCGTTCGGTAAGGATGTGGCCGCCGCGCCAGCGATCGCACGCCGACTCGCCACCGGCGGCGCATCTCCGCGTCCAACACCCGGCCAAGCTCCTCGCTAGACGGGGCCTGCACCGGGACGACGGTCAAGGCACACCGCCAAGGCGCTCCAACAACCTGCGGAGCACTCGGCCAGACTCGAGGTGCTGCTCGGCGATCTCCCGCGCGGCGGCGGCGTGCCCGGCGTAGTCGGCATCCAAGGCATCGACCGCGGCCAGGACGTCATCGACCGTCGAAAATGAGAACAGTCCTCGACCCACGGGCAGGAAATCCCCGAACCCGGTGTCCTGGGCGATCACAGGGCGGCCGGAGGCCAGGTAACAGGCGCTCCGATCGCTGAACCAGCCACAGCGCGCGTGGACGTATCCGCTCTTGGCCACGCCGAACTCCGCCTTGGAGCCCTGGACGAATCGCCGGTAGTCGCCCGGGCTTCTGGCCACCTGCGCCGGGTCCATCAGGCACCATGCATTCTCTCGGAGGGCTGCGAGGTCCGCCCGCTCGTCCGGATGTATCGCGAACGCCACCATGAACCGTTCCCGAGTCAGCTTCGGCAGCGCTATGACCGACCGCATCGAGTACGCCTTCCCCCCGTACACGCCGCCGTCGAGCTCCACCGAGCCGTACCCGCGCCAGTTTCCGACGGTGGTCAGCGCATTGCGCTCGATGGGACCAGCGAACGGCCACTCCGAGAGGACCACCGGAGGAAGCGTAGGGACCCACTCCACTCCGCAGGTGGGGACGTCGCACCCCGGCTGCCCGATGCGCCGCCCGACTGTCGCGAAGCGGTTGTGCACGCCGAGGAGCATGTCGATCCCCTGGACCTCGTGACAGAGCTGGGTGCAGACCGGATCGACGTCCAGGTACGCCCGAAGGGGGACGGCGTGAAGTATCTCTTCGGAGGTGATGATTCCGGATTCGTTCAGGAGCAGGTCCGCCGATCGGGCCCACTCGAGAACGCGATCGAACGGGAGGCCGACGGTCTCACGCGTGCCCGAGAGAACCAGCGCCGCGCGATCCTCGAGACCGTGGTCGCGCACGACTTCGCGGAAGTATGCGGCGTCGTCCGACTCGTGGAGCGGAGACCCGATCGGTGCCAGCTGGTCGGGCCTCACCTCGTCGACGAGCAGGGTGCGGTGCCCCAAGGCCTCGAACCCCAGCACGTACTGCAGGGCGGCCCACGTCGCTCCCCCCTGGTGCGGCGTGCTGGCCACGACGCCGCCCACCACCACGCGCAACCGATCCAGGGTCATGGCGCCACCCCGACGTGCTCGAGCAGCTTCCCGAGGACGACGTTGGAGTCGAGTTGCTCCTCGGCCAAGGCTCGAGCTGCCTTCCGGTGCCGCTCCGGATCCTCCATGACCTGCTGCACGCGCTCGACAGCCTCGTCGGGGGTCCGGAACGTCAGCAGCCCCTCCCCTACCGGCAGCGATCGCCCGAACCCTGTGTCCTGGACGATGGCCGGCCTTCCGCTGGCGAGGTACCGGGCGGTACGGTCACTGAACCAGCCGCTGCGGGTGTCGACGTAGATGCCCTGAGCGACGGAGAACTCCGCCCCCGAGCCCTGGATGAAACGGCGGTAGGAGAACGGGTCGGCAGCCACGGCCCGAGGTTCGGCCAGCTGCCAGCCGTTGTCCTCGAGCGAGGCGCGGTCGGCAACGTCCGCGGCATCGATGTCCAGTGCGATCTCGAAGGTCGCCCCTGGCACGAGGCGAGGGATATCGACGAACTGCCGGAACTCGTGGACCTTCAGGCCATATATCCGCCCATTCATTTCGACCCGGCCGAAAGCGCCGCGCCAACTCGCAATCGTCGTGAAGCGGCTCGGATTGCGGGGGGGATCCGGGGATCGGTCACAGATGACGGGCGGGAGCGTGTGCCGCCACTCCACCGCGCAATCTGGGATCGGGCACTCGTCCCGCCCGACGTTCAGTCCGACCGTGAAGTAGGCGTCGTGCCCTTCCAACCGGGAACCCTCGATACCCGACGCGTGCCAGAACTGCGTGTACCCAGGGTCCAGGTCAATGTACGCCGTTCGCCGGGGCAGCTCCCTCAGCGCAGCATTGAGGTGACCCGAGATGTTGAGCAGGAGGTCTGCCTCGGCGAGCGCCTCCGAGACCGATCGCTGCTCGATCCCCCAGCTGTCGTCTTCGCAGAACAATGCCGCGCGGTTCGGCTGGCCCAGTTGGCGCGCGGCTTCGGCGAAGAAGGCGAGGTTGGTTGACGCGCGGAACGCAGTCAGTCCTCCGAGCGAGTCCACACACGTCCCAGGGTCGATTTGCTCCACGAGGAAGACGTCGAACCCGAGGCGGCGAAGTCCCGATACATATGAGTACGGAACCCAGGCATTGCCACCGTTCCACGGCTTGTTCGCAACGGGCCCGGCAACGACCGCGATCGTCATTTCGCGGACCCCTGGAGCGTCTCGGCCGAAACCGCCGCAGCCAGCCGCTCGAGCACACGATCCGAGTCGAACATCGTCTCCGCGAGGTCACGGGCGGCTTTGGCGTGTATCCGGTAGTTCCCGTGGACCTCGTGCACAGCGGCTGCTGCTTCTTCCGAGGTCCGGAACGACAGAAGTCCTTCGCCGTCCGGCAAATTGGGGGTCCAGCCCGTGTCTTGCGCCACCACAGGCCTTCCCGAGGCCAGGTAACAGACACTGCGGTCGCTGAACCAACCGCCCCGGCTCTGGACGTACATGTTCTTCGCTACCATGAGCTCGGCCATCGAGCTCTGGATGTAGCGGCGATAGCTGTCCGGGCCACCCGCCACGGCCCGTGGGTCGACCAGCGACCAACCGCCCGATCGCAGACTGTCGCGGTCGCGATCGTCGGCTGGATCGATGTCGAGCGCCGCTTCGAAGGATCGGCCTGTCTTTCGAGGGAGGTCGGCCAGCGAGCGGAACTCGTGGACCCGCAGACCATAGGTCCGCCCGCGATACTGGACCGGCCCGTTTGGTCCCCGCCAGGCCCCCACGGTTGTGAAGACGTCCCGTCCTCCGGTGCACGCAGGCCAAAGGTCCAGAACCACCGGCGGCACAGTGGTCAACCACTCGAGCCCGCAGGTCGGGATCTCGCATCCCGCACGTCCCATGTTCTGGCCGACGGTTACGAACACGTCGTGGCCCGAGAAGATGTCAGCGAGTTGCAGGTCGCGCCACATTTGTCCAAATCCAGGGTCGATATCTAGGAACACGCAAAGGGGCGCGGCACTAAGGAGGTCCTGATCGGCCAGATATCCCATCACGTTGAGGAGAACGTCGGCACCCCGCAACCGGCTGAGGAGCTCGACTCGAGATAATCCGATGGATGAGCGCTCTCCATTCGCCGTGGTCACGAGCAGGGCAAAATCGTCATCCATGCCGAAGAACCGCATTACCTTGAGTGCATACTCGACGTTAGAGGAATGATTCGCGCTAGCCAAAGACTCCATCCCTCGCTCACTCATGGATGAGTCCAGCCAGTCTAGGAACGTGACCTTCCATCCGAGACGCCGGAATCCCATGGCGTATTGCAGGAGCGCCCAGGTGTGTCCTCCCCAGAATGCCTTCTGCGCGAGAGATCCTGCAATGACGACCGACCCCCCCGCCCGAGCCCGACGAGTTGACACCATCGCTCCTATGCCGGTTGGCCAGTTAGAGAGGGCTCGACCTTGGATTGCTCGGCCTCAAGTCCGAGCTCCTGTTCAAGGAAGTCGGCGATCTTGGTCGCGGCGAACCCGTCTCCGAAGGGGTTTTCCCCCTGTGTCATCCGTTCATATACTTGCTCATCGAGGAGTACTCTGGATGCTGCATGAACAATGCGGTCGGAATCTGTTCCGACTAGCCTGCCGAAGCCGGCCTCAACGACCTCCGGCCGCTCCGTCACTTCCCGCAGGATCAATACAGGCTTCTTGAGGAACGAGGCTTCCTCCTGGATGCCTCCCGAATCCGTCATTATGAGTCGGGATTTCTGCATTAGCAGGAGCAGATCTTGATACGCCATCGCTGGTACAAGGCGAACTCGGTCGAGACCATCCAACTCGGCCAAAACAGTGGATCGCACTCGAGGATTCAGGTGCACGGGTAGGATGATTCGCACGGAGGGGACCGTCAGAGCCAACGTCCGGACAGCCGCGCAGATGGACCGCAGAGGCTCCCCGTGGCTCTCCCGCCGATGGACGGTCACCAGCACAACGTCGGCGTCCGCGTCGATCCCCTCCAGTTGCGGGTCGGAGAAGCTCGAGTGACGGCTGAGCGTGATGCGCGCCGCGTCGAGTACGGTGTTCCCTGTCAGATGGACACGCGCGGGATGAACTCCCTCCCTTATTAGGTTGGCGTGAGCTCGGGCGGTCGGCGCGAAGTGAAAGTCCGCAAGGCAGCCGGCGATTCGCCGATTGACCTCCTCGGGGAAGGGGTTTCGGCGCTCAAAGCTGCGGAGCCCAGCTTCCACATGTCCAACGGAAACACCGAGGTAGAACGCGGCAAGAGATGCTGCCATGACGGTTGTGGTATCGCCCTGAACGAGGATCGCATCCGGAGAGAGCTCGGTGAAGGCGGTCGCCAGCGCCCGTAAGGACCGCGACGTCAAGTCGACAAGATCTTGGTCCTCGCGCATCAGTCCAAGGTCGATGTCTGGTTCGATGCCAAAGACCGCCAGGACTTGGTCAAGCATCTCCCGATGCTGAGCCGTGCTCAGCAGGATCTGCTCGAAGCGTCCGCGGTGGCGAAGTTCCTCAACGACAGGAGCCATCTTGATCACCTCCGGCCTCGTCCCGACTACCGTTACGACGCGGAGGGTCACCGAGATAGCCGCCCTAGTGAGAGCATGCAGAGAGGTCGGGTACGAGCTCGCCCATAACTCACGGGACAAGTTCCTCAGGGGTCGCGTACCCGTGCTTGACGAGTGAGGCGCCTGCCTCCTCTACGAAGATCGCGCGCTCCTCCGGTGACCAGAGGAGCCAGGGCTCCGTCAGCCGGGTCCCTCGTGCAGACGACGCCGCCGCAGTGCCAGCCAGCCCACGTGCGCCTCCGCGTTGGGACTTGGGCTCGTAGCTGGAGTTGATTCGGTTACTGGCGAAGAAGTCCGCTGGGGCATCGTCCAAGGGAGCCTTGATGAACTGCAGGATGTTGGCGAACGATCGGCGCGGGCTCACGCTCAGCTCCTCCAGCCGAACCGTCATGCACCTTTCCGGCACGCTGCGCTGGAACTCCATGGCGCTCTCGACAAAGTTCGCCCATACACGGCAGGCCTGCCGGAAGTCCGTCGCCCACCACACATCGAATCCGCTATTGATCATCGAGTGGACGACGCGCCTCCCGTCGCGAAGCACGTGCACAAAGTACGCCATGGGGAATAGCTCGGCGAGGGTAGACGCCATGACCGTGTACCCGGGGCTCTGGTCCACCCACCGCTTTCCTGGTGCCTGCTTCGTGATCAGCGCATTCAATCCGAGTCCAATGTGCGCTATGAACTCTGCTCGGGCGATCCCATGTTGATCCAGCCAACTCCCCCCGGGTCGTGTCGTAATCCGCTCCAGCGCGCGATCCACTTTGCTGCGCCCGTAGAAGTCGCTCAATGGCGGCCCAAACAGATAAAGGAGGAAATCCGTCTCGACGGACGTCCACATGTCCGGGTGCTGGGCGAGCGACCACGCGAGCACGCTGGTGCCCGAGCGGGGACAACCCAGAACGAAGACCGGATCCGGACACGCGACTGGTTCTTCCGTGTGCCTGCCCGAGTTGGCAGTTGCCTCACGCTGTGAGGCCCCGACATTCTCCTCACCGCCGTTGGCAGATCTGCTTCCCCAGACCCCTGGCGCGATCCGACGTCGGGCTCGCGGTTTGACTCTCACCCTTCTAGGATCCTCTAGTGGGGTTGCCAACTGAACTCCTCTCGAATCCCCTTCCGCGCCTGATGCGGCGTCCATGGCCCCCACTTTTCCTCGAAATAGCGCTTGTTGCGCTCAAAGAGTTCGCGATACTCGACTTCGTCGAGACGACTCATCGAGGCACGTCCCCAGTGATGGACGAAGATGTCTTCGGCACACACCACTCGATACCATGCGTTGCGCAGGCGGAGCGCGTAGTCGTCGTCTTCGAACATCCCGATGCCGAACCGCTCGTCCAATCCGCCGAGGCGATCGATGAGGCGCTTTCGGATCCCCACGCAGAACATCGCGAGCACGTCGATGTCGAACGACTCGCCTGCATGCTCCTTCGTGTATTCGGCGGCGAAAGCCCTCATGTGTTCCAGGTCCCGATAAGACACTTCGATCCGCGCCTCATTCCCCGTCCAATTGGTGACGGGACCGACCATCCCGATCCGCTCGTCACTGAGGTATCGGACGATCTTGCTCAGCCAGCCAGGTGTAACAACGGTGTCATCGTTCAATAGAACCACGTACTCGGCATCGGTACATGCATGAATGCCAATATTGTTCCCCTTGGCGAACCCCAGATTCTCTTCGTTGAAGATCACCCGCAACCTGCCCTCCACGGCGGCCGCTGACCGAAGATAGTCGCAGACAGTTGAAGAGGATCCATTGTCCACCACTACGACTTCGAAATTGGGGTAGTCAGTCTCGGCCCAAATGCTCTCCAAACAGAGACTCACATACTTTGGATCATCCGTGTAGGTGAGGATGACGATCGAAGCCTTTTCATACCACTCTCCCGCTTTGGCCATGAGGGTCGTATACCGGTGAGCCCATGTCTGGCCACGCGCGAACTCAACACGGGCCCTGCGGCGCTCGGGTGAGTCTTCCTCGATAGCCCGAGCGATCTGTTCCACGAAGTCTGCCCCGATTGTCCCGTAGTAGTAGTCGCGGTATGGAGCCAGCTCAGGGAGGTCAACCGCCACGACAGGCTTGCCGGCGCTCAAGTACTCATAGAACTTGACTGGGTTCGTCGCAGCCGTGAGCGGCGTGAGACGGAATGGGATACAAGCAACATCAAATTGATGAAGATAGCTCGGCAGGACCGCGTACGGCTGCTCCCCCAAGAGGCTCACGTTCGCGAGGGATGACAGCCACTCCACATCCGCGCCAAAAGTGTCACCGATCAACACGAACGTCCAGTCAGGCCTAGCCTTCGCCGCGTGGTAGACCATCTCCACGTCAAACCACTCAGAGATCGCACCGAAGTACCCGATGACTGGGCGGCCAACATCCCCAAGAGGCTGCGCTTCGGGGGCAACCGCGAAGTGCTGGAAGTCCGCAGCGTTCCGCAACAGAAGGACGCCACTATCCCGATCTACACGATCGTGTAGGTGTTGACTCGATGTGAGCACAAGATCGCTCTCGGCCGTAAGTGTCTCCTCGAGCCGCAGCATCGCCGGACCGTTCGTCGAGAAGCCACTGTGATCATCCATGCAGTCATAGACGACTCTCCAGGCCCACTCTTCACGCGCGGCGAGGGCGAGGGGAGCCCAGAAGGGCAAGCTCACGATGCAGACTGCCCTGGAGATTCCGGCTGCCCGCCTCAACTGGTCTAAGCTCTTGAGTATCTTCTCGAGGTCTCCTGGGTCCATGCTGTCCCGATACAGGCTCATGTGCGGCGGACCCGACAATTGGACCCCGTAGATTGCCGAGTCGATCTCTCTTATCGTTGGTGACTCGCTGTGAGACTGGAAGGAGGTCTGCACGTAGAAGACACGGTGCCCATGCGCGGCGAATTCAGAAAGTAGCTGTTGCGACCGCTGGAAGCGGAAGTCCCAGTCAATGATCGGAAAGCAGATGACGTCCGTCCCGACGCCGCTCAACGTTTCGACATTCGAGGGAGTGGCTAGTACGTGCTGGAGGTCGAAAACGATACAGGAACTGTCCCTGACCACCACCTCGTACTGAAACTCGAGGTGATCGCGGAAGCCACTATAGTGGTCCATCCACCAGAACGCAGTTGCCGGCACTATGAGGAATTGGGCCCCCCTCTCCCTTACTTCCTCAAGGTGATTGATCGCTGCCCCACTGTCGAAGGGATAGTATCCGGCGTACTGCCCGTCCTCCCCCTGGGGAAAATGCATGACCCGCCGGCCGCCCATGTCGACCAGCTGTGGGTCACCCTTGCTGATGATCGCGAGCGAGGCATTCACAGGAATCCGTTCTGCAACGGTGCGGGCAATGTCTGCCACGAGGGTCTGGTAGGGCATCGCGATCGGAGACGACTCGTCAACAAGCTTTCCCGACGGCATCCCCGCCCTTGTGGCTCTAGGGGTCGGCAGGAGAGTTTCGAGCGCATTCTTGTACGCGAGGATTCCTTGCTGCAATGCCGCAGCCGTCTGGATGACTTCCGGCCCTGGCCCCGGTGTTCGCTCTCCCTTCGTCGCGCGCCGACCCTTCATCCGCTGGGCTAGTGAATGCGCCTTTGGCTCGCGTGCCCGCTTCTCGACTCCCTCACCCAAGGAGGAGGCTGTGTGGCGGACGTACTGCAGCTGAGTCAAGAGCTCATCTGCTAAGGACAGGACCTCGCCTTTGCGATCCAAGAGTGCGCGCTGCCGCTCTGCATCCTCATTCCTCCAGAGACGATGTTCGTCTCTCTCCTTGCGTGCTTCCAGAAGCGCCACCTCCTGCCCGCTCAGGTCTTCCTCAAGCTCGCGCACCCGTGTTTCCCGTACCGCCAGTTGCCGCCTCAGGACATCCACCCGCTGTGAGAGCTGGGTTGCTTGGTCTCGAAGCAAGGTCAACTCGGTTGAACCCCCTCGCACCGAGTTGGATCGCAACTCCTGCTCCGCCAACTCTCTCAGTCCCGCTTCGCGGATGAGCGCCTCGCGGAGCTTCGCAATGCGTCGCTCCGCCTTTGCCGTTGCCACCTTCTCCCGCAGTGTCAGTTCACGTGTCAGAGCCTTACGCTCAGTGGTTTGCCGAGCGAGCGACGATCGGAGCTGGGATTCCAGCGCCGCGCGCCGCGAAATCTCCTCCGCAAAGGCCCGATAGATCTCCGCCTCGCGCTCGGCGGCTTCGCGGCGGGTGACCTCAACAGCGAGCGAGACATCAGAGTAAGGGGCGCCTGGCGACACAGCTATCCCAGTACCTTCGGAAACTCTCCTAACCACGCTGCCGCCGGTGCGAGCTTTGGATGAACTCCTAGGACGGGTAGCCCTGGCGCGCCTGCGAGGCGTCTCAGACATTCCATCGCCCAGTTCGGCTAGGCTGATGGAAGGCCGCGGCACGCGCACTCAACCCAGACGCACTCGACACCGCGGGAGGCCGCCTGCGGACTCTGGTTTCTGCCAAGAGACGGCGGTAGAGTTCCACGAGTTCCGTATCTACCCTTCCGCTCAAGGTCGGCAGGTCGAATTCATGATGTCGGAGAGAATGGCTGATGGAGTCCAGGGCCAGCGGAATCCGATCGACGCGGAGCGCTGTCCCGAGAAAATCTGCCGCCCGGCGGAGTTCGGTCTTGGGATCGGCGAAGTATGAGTCGTAATGGGTAACTAGGCGCCGCTCCCACGGCACGGTTGCTAGAGCGGCCTCGTTATATGCCCTCCATAGGATCAAGCACTTCTCTCGTGGGAAGCCGTTGCGATCTTGGAGCGAGGCGGTGACGGCAACAGGGTTCCGCACTACAACCACAACCAACAGGTCCTCAATAAGGGACCGCCAGAATGGAAGCGTGAGACTATTCCGGGGATCCTTCCAGCCCCAGGGTGACGCAGGGTCAAACGACTCAATAAGACACGAGGCCCGCTGACGCAGCTCATCGAATCTCGCAGCGCCCCAATCGATGTGGGGCGGGTCGTCCCAAGCACCGCCGGCTTGTGCGAGCAACTCATCGTTCAACTCAACAAACTGAGGGTCCTCCCAGAATCCCGCTTCGTTGTCGGGCCCTGCGCGTTTCACGACATCCTCAGGACCTATGTTGACGCCGAGGAGGTTGAGAATCCGAGCTACCATCGAGGTCCCCGACCGATGCATCCCTGCGATGCAGACGGGCATCACCGGCCTCCCCCGGCACCCGCGATCGCGCCCAGCTGGCTGTTTTCGCGTATATCGAACATCAGGCACCCGACGTCCGCTGCCACAAGCTCGTAGCGGTTCATGAGATGAGCTCGGAAGTCTTCGTAATGACTCAACCACCACATGCTCGTGCGTGGAAAGACCAGGAAGTCTCCTCCGCGCTCCCGAAGATCCTCAAGATGCTTGACCGCTGCTCCGTCGTCAGCCGGATAGTGACCGGCGTAGACGCCGTCAGCCTCCTGGGGAAAGTGAGCCCCATGTCTCCCAGTGAACTGCAGCAGGGATTCATCACCTCTGCTCACCACGAGGACAGTGGATCCCTGTGGAACTCGATCCTCGACAGCCCGCCTGACCTGACTCACCAAATCGGCGTAGTCAGCGTTTCCGCGATGCCCGTGGGGGTTCCACCGAATCCCCCACTTCTCCTCGAAGCGCGCCCGATTTGCCCGAAAGAGCCGGTTGTGCTCGCCAGTTGGAACCAGGTCGCCGAATGCCGCCTCTCCGAAGTGGTGGATGAACACGTCCTCTGCGCAGATCACTCGGAATCCCGCCGTTCGGACGCGCACCGCATAGTCGTCGTCTTCGAAGAGCCCGACCTCGAACTGTTCATCGAGCATCCCCACCCGCTCAAACACATTCCGCCGCATGGCGACGCAAAACATGGTCGCTGTGCGGATATCAAACCCCGATAGAGGGGTCAGCCGAGAGCGAGACTCCGCGAATCTGAGGAAGCCTGAGTACGTCCGGTAGATCGCCGCTACTTCGGCCTCGTTGCCGCACCGATTCGTTACAGGCCCCACCAAACCGACGGTCGGATCCTCCAAATGCCGGAGCAGTCCCTCGCGCCAACCGGGCGGGACGATGATGTCGTTGTTTCCTATGACCATCGTGCGCCCACGACTTGCCTCCAGGCCGAGGTTCACTGCCTTCGGGAACCCGACATTGCTGTCCAAAGGCAACACGCGCACCGACGCATTCTTCTCGCTAAGGTGCGCGAGGTATGTTCGCGTGCCATCGCGCGAGGCGTTATCGACCACGACAATCTCTTGCGGAGGCTGCCCAGAGGTCAGGAGGCTTTCCAGACACAGGCGCGTGAAGGGCAGCTTGTTGTGTGTTACCACGACAACCGACACGTCTGGCGCCCCGGTTCCCATCTCGGAGCCGGACACCCTGGGAATTGGCCGTTCCAGTACCGCTCGAAATGTGTCGTCTCTCAGACGCAGTGGCCGACGCGAGATCGGCTCCAGCACCAGGTCATTCCCGGCATTGGGCTTCGCGCGACCGTTGCCCTGGCGCGCTCGGAGGCGCGGCACATGAACTCCGGCACGATCGAGGAGATGACCCAGAACACGTCCGTGATCGAAGTACTCGCTTGCGATCTCAAACGCTTGCCTGCTATGGTGCTGGTAGTCACTATTGATTGCCTCCACGGCGGCTGTTGCCTCGGCCAGATCTCCGAAGGCAAACAAGCCTTCCCCCGTGGGCAGTATGGTCCCGAAACCAGTGTCCTGAGTGACGACCGGCTTGCCGGATGCCAAGTAGGTCGCGCTACGATCGCTAAACCACCCACTCCGAAGACGCACATTCTGGTCCTTTGCAACCGTAAACTCCGCTCGGGATGAGCCAATGTATTCACGATATCCATCTAGGTCCAGCGAGAACTTCAAGGCATCCCGAACGCGCCACCCTTTTCCCTCTAAGAGGGCCCACTGCTCTGGACTAATGCTGCTGCGTGAGAGGGCGAGTTCGAAGGGTTGCTCTGTAAAGGACGGTAGGTCGGCAAACTTCAGAAACTCGTGATGCTTGCTCCAATGATAGACCTCCCCCTTGTAACGCACGTCCCGCCATCCTTGCTCCCAGTTACCCACAGTCGTAAACTTCTTGCCTTCGCGGCCTTGGTACTGATCCCAGAACTCCAGAACGACAGGCTGACGTGTCGGCAGGAACGTGAAGTCTCGAGAAACAGGTACGCCGCAGTCAGGGCCACCGAAGTTCTCGCCGAAGGTGAAGTGAGCGGCATGAGCCTTGAGGTATTCAAGCGTGTCGGGCCGTCCCTCGGACAGTTGGACCTGCACCTCGACGGGGTCCGTCTCAAGGTAGATGAGCCGCCCCCCTGCCATGTGCTCGGGCAGTGGGATCATCCCGCCGTGAAGATTGATGAGAAGATCCGCCGCAGCGTAGCGGCGCGTGAGTTCCCCCTGCGAAATGCCAAAGTGCCGGTCAACTTCGGGCGCCTCCCACGCCCAGTCGTTGCTGAAGCCGAAGCGGTCCATAACCTCGGCAAGGAACGCGACTGCCTTGCACCAGCCGTCGTCATCAGCCCGATCCATGAACATGCTGGGCGTCCTACCGTGCGCCTCGACATATGTCACGTCATAGCCAAGTAGGCGCAGACCGCTTAGGTAGTGGACGGTCTGCCACACGACCCCCGCGACTGGAATCTTGGTTATCATGCCGAAAAGCACGATTTGGCCCTGCCGGGTAAGAGCCGGACCCGTCGATGCAATGTTTCCCTCCACCCCGGGCTGGGGCACTGAATCGGCGCCCTGAGTCTCTGGAAGGTCGATGTTCACGACCCTGGAGGTGTCCACCCCAGCATGTACGGTGCTGGTCTTGGCCACTTGGTGAAGGGCGCGCTCGATGGCCGATCTCATCGGCAAGGACGCCTCCTCGGCCAACCGATTCAGTTCGCTCAAGACTTCGACGCCGAGACCAGCAACCATGAACTCCACAGCCGCCTCAAGGCGGTTCGTGTCAATGGCATCTAGCAGCGCACCGAGGCCCTGGGGGTCGAAGGAGAATGATCGAAAGGCCGCAATCATCGAGCGGCGAAGTTCGGGGGCGAGTACCGCCCCGCGATCGACGATGTCGACCGCGATGTCGGACAAGCCCACCGTCTCCGCAACCAGTGCCCCGGCACTCGCCTCTTGCACGCTCCCCGTCCGAAGGGCGTCGCGAGCCCAGGCTATGAGCTCATCGCGCCCGATCCCCTCAAGTTGCTGTCTCGCAGCCTGGCGCTCTTCCTGGCTCGCCGACGAGAGCGCTCGAGCGAGTTCGGCAATCCTGGATGCCTCGTTCTCGCGCTCCGCGCCCTGTTCCTGAGCATGGGCTCGCTGCCCGACCTGTGCGTTCCACAGCTGCCCATACAGGCCATCTAGTGCGAGGAGCTCGTCGTGGCTGCCTTGCTCAACCAACCGCCCCTCCTCGAGCACCAGGATCAACTGCGCGCTGCGGGTCGTCGACAGTCGGTGAGCGATGAGAAGAGTTGTGCGCCCCCTCATCAACCGCTCTAGAGCATCGAGGATGACGGCCTCGGTCTTCGAGTCGATGGAGGAGGTCGGTTCATCGAGAATTAGTATCGGGGCGTCCCTGACAAAGGCCCTCGCAATGCTGATACGTTGGCGCTCGCCGCCGGACAACTGCACGCCCCGTTCACCGAGCTCGGTGTCGTATTGCTTCGGTAGCCTCATGATGAAGTCATGGGCGTTGGCTGCCTTCGAGGCCTCCACGACGTCACGCATCGACGCGTCGAGCCGCCCGTACCGGATGTTCTCTGCGATGGTGCCAGCAAACAGCACAGGTTCTTGGTGGACAATGGCAATCTGATTGCGCAATGACTTCAGCGAGAGCGTTCGGATGTCGTGACCGTCGAGCAAGATCCGGCCGGCTCGGGGGTCATGGTATCGGACCAGCAGGCTCATCAGCGTCGTCTTGCCGGCCCCGGTCGGCCCGATGATCGCCACCCGCCGACCAGCTTCAACCTGAAAGTCAACCCCCACCAGAGTCTGCGCTCGGCCGTGATATGCGAAGTCCACATGTTCGTATCGGATGTCGCCGGCGGCGCGATCGATGTGGACTGGATCCGGCGCCTCACGTACCTCAGGAGTCATGTCCAGCAGTTCTTTGCACCTGTGCATGTGGTACAGGTCGTTTTGCAGGCTTCCCAGGGTCCCACTGATCTGCTGGACCGGGGCATAGATCGAAGCAATGTAAGCAAGTACGACCGTTAGATCGCCCACTGACAGTCGGCCCTTCAACACATGGTAGGCTCCGAATCCCATCACAAGAGCCGTTCCGAGCGCAGTGAGCGTCTCGACTGCGAATGAGAATAGAGTCTGTCGAACTGTCACCTGGATGCGGGCACGAAGTGCGCCCTCGGCTTGCCGGCGAAACTGTTTGTGGACATGGCCCTCTCGCCCGAAGGCCACCACCACTCGCAACATTGTCATTGCTTCATGGATGACGGAAAGGGAGTTCATCTCCCGCCCCGCCACTTCACGGACCGCCGGAAGAACATTCTTGCTGTAGTGTCCTAGGGCGAAATAGATAGGCGGGATGATCGAGATCGCCAACAGAGCGAGCACAGGATCGATATGCAGTGAAATCCAAAACATCCCGATCAGTGTCAACAGGGCCTGCATCATCGGTGGCACCGCCATCGTGATATTGCCTGCCGATGTCGCCATGCTATTGATCCGGTAGATGAAGCTCCCAACCTTCGTGTTGTCGTGGTATGTGAACGACAACTTCTGAGCGTGCTCGAACAGGTCGCTCCGGAGGTCTAGAACCATGTGCTGATCGATCTTCGTGGTGATGTATTCGTACAGTAGATGAACGCCTTGAAGGAGGGCGTTGATGAGTAACACCGCAAGTGCCACGAAGATGATCAGGTGAATTGGATTGGTACCAAGCAAGCCTCGAATGGGATTCGGAATGCTCGACTTCTGCTGAAGTACACTGTCAATTAGGAAGGCGAACGGCCAGGGCGTCAGCAGGGCGAGGCCGGCGCTTAGGGTCATCAATCCCAATGCTACCGACCATAGACCCCGATATCGCTTCGCGTATCGGAGGGAGTACGGAGCATCCTTCCAGGCCTCCCAAAGCCCCTTCGGCTTGCTCATCGCAACTCCCGGACTGCCGCCTTAATTGCGCCCGCAGCGGCTGCGCACTGGCGGGTGATCGCCACCGCCAGCGTCGTGGCCGTGAGGCCCAGCGCCACCCACGCAATCCACGCCCCCTCGGCGGCCGCGGCGCCGGTTCCCGCCAGGAGCGAGCCGCACAGCGCCAGGGCTGCCCATGACGGACGGGGCCACCAGCGGATGCGGACGAGCTGGCGGCCAGCTCCGTGTTCCTCCGTAGCCATGAGCAGTCTCGCTGCCCCGAGACCGCCCGCGCGGACCTCGAGGTCCCACTCGTCGTAGCCACTTCCTCGGGACACGCGGGCACCGGCCTCCCGCAGCCACTCCTCGACGCCTTGCAATGTCGCCTCGTGGGAGCGCCACTGTTCGCGCCAGTGACGGTGTCTGCGGGGAATGGGCATAGCGTGCGCGCCTACGGAGTGACGACGCCATGGGGTGAGCCCGTGGGTCATCCGCCCGTACAACCGCGCCATCGGCTGCAGCAGGTGGAGCGCGGCGGTGATCACCCGCCGCGGGAGGCGCTGCAGCGCGGAACGGGCACTGGTGAACTGCGCGCGGGCGGTGCGCCGCCACGCCTGCGCCATCGGCAACGCCAGTCCGGCCACCGCGATCGGGAGGCCCAGCAGGAGGGGGTGCCAGAAGGCTCCGAGGGCGGCCAGCGCGACCACGCTTCCGAGGGCCAGGTACCACTCAGGCATGGCCAGCAGCGCGGACCACACCCGCGGCGCCGGTTCCCTGCTCTGGTACGGCGCGGTGCCCCAGGTCCCCTGGTAGACGCGGGCACGCCTGCCCGACACCAGCCGGACGATCCCGCCGTACACGCCCCCCGCCCACGAGATGTGTCCAACCGCGTTATGCCGGGACGGCCACTTC
>Ga0137373_10002341_pt1 | contig 20750 bp, 16 predicted proteins | sample SagtaG_5_FD_104912 | JGI IMG/M metagenome (GOLD analysis project Ga0137373, IMG submission 104912) | Vadose zone soil microbial communities from Sagehorn Ranch, Mendocino, California, USA - Sage1_R_80_16 metaG | ecosystem: Environmental > Terrestrial > Soil > Vadose zone | place: USA... | reverse complement strand
GCTACGACATCAAGGTCACCGACCACACCGGCAAGGGCGCGAAGGCCGAAGTCTCCGTCGCGGTCGTCGACAAGGCGGTGCTGTCACTGCAGGAGGAGCGCGGCCCCGACGGCCTGCGGGCGTGCTGGTTCGAGCGCGGCCTCGGCGTCGCGACCTCGTCGTCGCTGAGCGTGTCGATCGACCGCTGGAACGACGTCGTGGTCGAGGCCGCGCGCGCCGGGAAGGGCGGCGCTGGCGCCGGCGGCGGGCTACAGGCGAACCAGACGCGCCAGGACTTCCGCAACACCGCGTACTGGACCGCGCAGCTGACGACGAGGGACGACGGCACCGCGAGCGTCGACGTGAAGATGCCCGACAACCTCACGACCTGGCGCATGCAGGTGCGCGCGATGTCCGGCGACAGCAACGTCGGCGAGTCGACGAACGAGCTCGTCTCCGCCCAGCCGCTCATGATCCGCTCCGCGCTGCCGCGCTTCCTGCGCGTCGGCGACAAGGCCGACCTGCGCGTGCTCGTCCGCAACAGCACCAGCGCCTCGAGCGACGTGACGATCGCGCTCGACGCCGAGAACCTCAGCATCGCGGGGGACCTGCGCAGGACCGTGACCGTCCCGGCGAGCCAGTCGGTCATCGTGTCGTGGCCGTCGACCGCGGTGGTCGAGGACACCGCGAAGCTCACCTTCACCGCGAGCGGCACCGGCGGGCTCGAGGACTCGCTGAGCATCTCGCTCCCGGTCTATATGGACATGACGCCCGAGACGATGGCGACCGGCGGCGTCGTGACGACCGACGGCGCGCTCGAGGCGATCTACCTGCCGCAGTTCGCCGACACCAAGCACGGCTCGCTCAACGTGCAGGTGCGCTCGGCGCTGGTCGGCTCGATGGCCGACGAGCTGTACTGGCTGCGGCCGTACCCCTTCGAGGGTTCGGAGCACGTCGCGAGCCGGCTCATCGGCGAGCTGGGCGTGCGCAGGGCGGAGAAGAGCGCGACCGGGAGCAGCAAGAGCGTGAGCGACGTCAGCGTCGCGCGCGACCTCGCCGGACTCATCGGGCGTCAGATGCCCGACGGCGGGTGGTCGTGGTGCGACATCACCTACCCGTGCCCCTCGGACCCGAACGTGAGCGGTTACGTGCTCCTCGCGCTGGGCGAGGCCAAGCGCGACGGCCTGAGCTACGACGCGGCCGTGCTCTCGCGCGCGAAGGCGTACCTGACGGGCTACGTGCAGCGGCCGGTCGACATCAAGTACCCCATCGACCCGTCGCAGAAGGCGTTCCTGTACGCGGCGCTGGCGAGCGCCGGGGACACCTCGACCACCTCGGCGCGGGCGCTCTTCGAGCAGTACCGCGCGCAGCTCACGTCGTGGGGGCGCGCCTACCTGATCCTCGCGCTCACCGAGGCTGGGACCAAGACCGAGGCCGGGACCAGGCCGGAGGGCGCAGCGAAGACCGAGGACGAGATGGTGCGCGCGCTGCTCAACGATCTGGCGACCTCGACCATCGCGAGCGCGAACGGCAACCACTGGGAGGACGCCTCGGTGAAGGGCTCGTTCGTGACGAACACCGGCGCGACCGGGCTGGGCACGCTCGCCCTCGCGCGCGTGAAGCCCGACCACATGCTGCTGCCGCAGACGGTGCGCTGGCTCGTGGTCGGGCGCGGCGCGGCGCAGTGGCACACCTCGGTCGAGCGCGCGCTCGGGATCCTCGCGCTCACGACGTACGCCGTGGGCACCGGCGAGCTCGGCGGCGACTACAGCTACAAGGTGCTGCTCGACGACAAGGACGTGCTCGCGGGCCTGGTGCGCAAGGGCACCGTCGGCGCGGGCGAGAAGAAGCTGCCGCTCACGACCTTCACGCCGGGGAAGGCGAGCCTGCTTGCGGTGACGCGCGACTACGGGAAGCCCGGGCGCCTCTACTACACGCTCGACCTGCGCTACACGACGCCGGCGAAGGACATCGAGGCGGTGAATAGAGGGTTCGCGGTGTCGCACGAGTACACCGCACTCGACGATCCGACGAAGCCGATCACGAGCGTGAAGGTCGGCGAGACCGTGCGCGTGAAGGTGACGATCCTCGCACCCGCGGACCGGAACTACGTGACGATCGAGGACCTGCTCCCCGCCGGGCTCGAGCCGGTGGACGTGGCGCTGAAGAACGTCGATCCCGCGCTGAAAGCGAAGCTCGAGGCGGAGCGGATTGCCTCGGACCAGAAGCGGACCGGCGGCTACATGGCGCCGTGGTACCGCTGGTACTACTCGCCCTGGCAGCAGGCCGAGCTACGCGACGATCGCGCCGTGCTGAAGACCGACCGGCTGCCGAAGGGCGTGTACGAGTACGTCTACTACGCTCGCGCAACGACGCCGGGGGACTTCTTCGTGGCGCCCGCGCACGCGGAGGAGACCTACTTCCCGGAGGTGTTCGGGCGCAGCGACAGCGGACGGTTCATCGTGGAGCCGTAGCCCGATAGACCCAGAGTCAGGTACAGCCAAGATCGAGTCGTGACTCAGGCCTAAGGGCTCCACAGCCGCGGCCAAGCTCAGACCCGGCCTGGCGCCTGAGAACTCCGAGCTCCGACCGGTCGTAGGTTGTTTTGCTCGCCACGATCAAGCGCGCACGAGATCAGAACGGATCGCCGCGTGCTGATGACGACATTGGGGCCTGACGGCTGTTTCGCGTTCGTACCGATACATTCGAAAGCGACCACGAAACACAAACGCGTCGCCTTCGCGGACGAACAAGAAGATGCGCGGACTACGCTGGTTTATCGCGGCATTTCCACCAGACATCCTCATGTCGCCGCAGCCATGCCACTCGCCTGAATAGCGGTATCGCGCTCGTGCGGCGTCCATCCACCCATCCTGATTGTCATATGTGTCATGACCGGTCGGACTCGACACGAGGATCACCCAATCATCATCTGCGTTGTATGTAATGCCCTTGAGTGGTGTCCCACCAAAGACGGGGCTCATCTCATTGCGTGTCGCAAAGCTCTCGCCGATCTTCAATGTGTTTGGATCGCGCCGTTCGTACTCGCCTGGCATGCCTCGATGTTCCTCCTCGACGTCTCCGACTCGTACGCGAGTCCTATCGCGTCGTGGTTCGCCCGACGGTCAAGCTAGGTGGTCACAAGTTGAGGGTTGGTGCGTAAGAATGGTGCGGATCCAGCGTGCGTAGCTCCTTGGCGAAGCGCTCCTTCAGGACTCGCTGGAAATCCCTGAAGCGCTCAAGGTCGGTCCGATCGAAGAGCTGCTTACCACGTTGACTTGCGATTGCTTTCTCGCCGCTCTCGTTGAGCAACCGCTCTGCGTGGTTCAGGAGCGCGTCGATGTCCCTGACCCTCTTGTAGACGGTCTCAGGCGGGGTGCCTGGCGCGATGCCCCAGAACAAACCAGCCCCGCGGAAGCGTCGCGGACTATTGGGGTCACGAAGCCACGCCTGAAACTCGGGGTGGTTGATCAGCGCGGCCATCGCGTCTTGCACTTCGCGGCCGAGCTTCGCCTGCACCTCAGGCTCCGGCGAGTCTTTTGAGCGAAGGGCAGTATCGAGTCCCGTCCGAGTGAGGCGGAACCGCCGTTCTCCGCTTTTCTCCAGAAGACCGCGCGCCACGAGGCCTTTCTTGCCATCGAGCTTCGTATACAGCTTGTTGGCGTCAGGATGCTCCCGCTCGTAGCCGCGAAGGCCGAACGCTTCGCGTTCGTGCTTCCAGACCTCCACGAGCAGCTTCTCGGCTGCGAAGTCTTGCTTCAGGTCGCCGCCCGTGATTTCTTGGGCGGCCACCAGTACGAGATCGTCGAGCGTCTGGCCGCTCTTAGGCACCCTCGAGATCCCCGGTTAGCACGTACTTCGTGAGCTCCGCCCACATCGGTCGCGTCACATTGATCTGGTGGCCCTCCAGACGCTGTTTGTGGTTGGACCAGAGCTCCGGTTTTTCACCGAGGCCGAGGTTCGTGAAGTCATCCTGCATTTTCACCTGCGCGACCATCTCTACGAGCTTCTGACCGTGGAACGTGCGCCAGACGCGGACGTCTTCTCTCTTCTGCTCGAACGCGAACGCCGCGTCCGGGCTCTGCAGATTCAGCCACCAGATGTTGTGCTTGACATCGGAGGGTTCTTGCCAGAGCGCTGGTGAGTCAGGATCGCCAGGGCGGATCTCCCCGGTCTCTGGATCGATGTCACTGGCCGTGACCTTGAGCGTGGGAAAGCCCTTTCCCTGCTCGGGTGGTGTGAGCGCCGCGAGGACGTCGACTTCCGCACGAATGCGTGCCCAGACACCGGTATCTTCAGGCCCGGCGCCCGCGGTGACCGAGGTGCCGCCCTCGCGGTTCCCCGTGACCCAGCCCAAGGGATGCAGCCGCACGATGAGCTGATCGGCCGCGTCATGCTTCCAGTTCAGCAAGACATCCGTAAAGCGACGACCCTCGTCATCGGTGACCTCAGCGAAGATGCGCTTGCGCTCGCCAACGTGAAGCTGAAGGCTTCTCGGCGTCAAGAGTACGTGGTCGATGACGACGACCTTGAAGTTAACGCTCTCAGATCGGACGCCACCGCCTCTAGTTTGCACATGGACAAAGCTCTCGCCCTTACCCACGGCCTCGCACGTGTCGGTTCCGTTCTCCAGAACGAGTGCCCGCGGGTTACTACTGACCCAACGCAGCTTGCCGCTGACCGGCCGTCCTGCGGCATCTCGAATCGAAGGCCGCAGGAGGACAGACAGCGCAATCCTCATCCCACGGGCGATGACGAGAGTCTCGCCCGCGTGCTCAATGTCGATGTGGTCGGCTTCCTCGCCCCACTCGAACGGTGGATGCGGTTTGGTCGGGTCACCTGGCTGGTCGCCCTCTTGGTCCCCCTCGCCCGAGGTCGAGAGGAACTGGTTCTTCCAGTCGTCGAGGCGCTTGTTCTCCTTCTGTAGCTCCTCGAGCTCCTCTTCACTCATATCAACGACCCGCTCGGCGTTGATCTCCTTGGCGAGCTCCCCGATCTGGTCGGCGACGAACTCATCCAGCGCCGTCATCAGCGGACCATCGTTCGGGCGCACACGCCCGAGGGCAACGTACTCCGGCTCGAGGGCGGAAAGCTCGACCTCGCCGTAGATGAATACGTTGGCGGGAACGCCCGCAGCGATTTCGCCTACGCTCTTCGCGCCAATCATCTGGTGTTCGGTGCGGTAGGAGATCTTCCAGCGCGGTTGTAGGCGCCGGTAGGCGGTCTCCATGTTGTCCTTCGATGTTCGGAGCGTGAGGCGGCCGGGCGGCCGCGTCCCGTCGATTGTCGTCGACTGCGCGACGCCGTCACGGGTCGTGATGGTCTCGGGGATCGGAATGATCCGCGGTCGCTCAAACTTCGGGTATGCCGCGATGGTCTCGAGCTGGAGCGGTTTGCCGTCGTTGAGGAGCTTTCCGTCGTAAATCGCGTAGAGCCGAAGCTGTTGGATTGCGATGGTGCTCTGGTCTTCACGGAGCATCCGCTCGATGAGGCTCTCGGCATGTGCGCGCCCTGACCCGAAGCCAACGGGGTCGACGCCCTCCACGAGCGTAAATGCCTTGCGCGAGAGGATCGTGCGCTGCACCTCTGGCGGCAGGTCGACCGGCGTGATACCGAATGGGTCGAGCGCGGTCTTCAGCTCGATCAGGGTCGATGCGGCAGGAGCGTTTCGACCGCGTGCGTCATCTGGCATCGTCCCCGGGATCCCACGATCGAGCGTGTTCGCCGGCCCCGAAAAGCCCCGCGCGTTGCGGAGGTCATCGCGCACCCCGAGCAGCCGTGTCTTGCCACGGAACATCTTGTACATGTAGGCCTTGCCGCCGTTGCCCTGCGTGTCCTCCTCCTGGTGCTTAGCAAGCGTTCCATCTCCACCTGACGCATCAGGGTCTTGCCAGGTGCTCCAGTTCTGAAGATCGGTGAGGGTCGCGCCACCGACGTCGAGCAGCCCAAGGCGCGCTTTCTTCGTCTGGGTCGCGTCGCGGATCAGCAAGACGGCGGCGCGCTGCTCATCAAGGACGTTCGCCCGATCGGCCTGGTACGCGCGGCGCGTGTTCTTCAGCCACTCCGCGAGCCCGATCGGATGCTGCGTGATCCAGCGCGTGACCGAGTTGAGCGTGCCGAGCTCATGGAAGCGGATGTTCGCGTCCCGCTGGATCCCCTCGTCTTCGCTCGTTGTGGCTTCGATGTCACTGGCCATCTTCTGTTGCTCCCCCCTGCTTATCGAAGATCACGCGACGTGCTTCGGCCACCAACTGGTCACGCTCGTCGCGGGTTAACCATTTCGCCCCGCCGCGCCCCAGTATGTGAATGATCGGCTTGCGCGAACCATCCAGCCATGGACGTCCATGCGCTCGCGCCGCTGCGAGGGTGGCTTCGTAGTTCACGCGCGTGAGCGCGCCGGATGGAGCGTAGTTCTGACCATTCACGGCTATGTCCGAGACGCGGTCGGGCTTCGCAACGACCGCTTCGCTCAGGCGTCGTTGGCGCTCGGCCTCGGCCGACGCGATGAAGCCCCGGCAGCGCTCAAGGAGTCCGTCGATCTGCTGGTCGTATGGAACGTAGCCCTGGATCGCGAGGTGTCGGCGCATCCGCGGCTCGCTCGGCACGCTTAGCCACCACACACGCGCGTCGGTCGCGTCAAATCCGCGCAGCTCAGCTGCGATAGGAGCGTTCGCACGCAGCGCATTGAGCAACGAGAAGTCCTGGAAGCGGTAGCCGCACCAACGCATCGCGAAAGCGAGCGCGTCGAGCGTGACCTCTCTCGTCATGGCACTCATGAAGAGCGACCCGACTCCTTGAAGATTGCGTGGACCCGGAACGAGCCGGTGCCGGTACAGCCCATAGGTACCCTTGCCGCTCCAGCAGAAGCGCAAATCGCTGCTTAGCGAAACGAGCAGGGAGCCGCGAAGGACGTCGCGGCGGTAGTCGCGCTTCATGACCCGCGCGACGTCGTACGCGCTCATCGATGTGCTCTGCCGTTCTAAGACGCAGACTGCAGCGTCGGCGTTCGATAGATGCCGAATGTCGCGCGGCTCCAGCCCGTGGAAAAGGCACCGTTTCCCTTCCCAAGGCGAAAGCTCGCACGAGCAGAGCGAGCAACTCTTCACGCTCACGCGACGTTCCGTAGATCCGCAAAGCGGCGTTCGAGCATCTGCTCGAAGGATCCAGGTTGCGTATCGATCTCGGTCCACAGCCATCCGGACCAGCGATCGTGAAGCGCAAGGATGGCGTCGACCGCGGCCGATGCGGGCGGCGGCTCGACGCGGTAGCTCCCGTCGGCCTCGCGTCGGAGTGCGCGCTGGAGCGGCCGGCAAGCACGCGCTAGCGCCACGGCAACGTCGAACGGGATTGGCAGAGCTCCAAAACATCCCTGCTGCGAGATGAGGAAGGGTACAGGCCAGCGCTGGCGATCGATGAGCACGATGCCGTGGTAGGCAGCGTATCGACGGAGTTCATGGGTCGCGTCTCCCGGTCCACCGAAGAGCCGGATGATGGGCACGTTGGGCTGGTGCGCGCCTGTAGACATGTAGTAGTCGTCGGTTACCGCTTTGAACTTGAGAAGCTCGTTTTTCGGCAGCGCCCCGCGATACGACTTGCATTCGACGATCAGCAGCGCATCTACCGCTCCGAGCGTGAGGTCGATCTGGTGCTGCAGCCCGCTCAGAGACGCGAACCCGAATACCTGGCACCCGCCAGGCAACGCTTCGATGGGCGTCGACCGGAGCGTCAGATAATCCTGCACGCGCGACTCCCACTGCGCGCCCTCAATTGATCCCATGTACGGGGCAGCGAATGACATCAGGAAAAGGTCCCGGCAAACGTCCAAGAGGCGAAGCGACATCCGCCGCCTAGCTCCAGACTTCTCGATCCGTCGTCTTTGCGCGCGTGACTGGCACGATGAAGTCGTCACCGTCATCCGCTGGTGCGAAGTTCTGGAGCACCGAGCTCGCATTGGCACCGGTGATCGTCTCCCAGTTGTTCTCAGCGGCTTTCTCGATGATGGTCCAGGCCTTGCGCAACAAATCCCGGGGTTTGCCGGTCGAGTGCTCAAAGAGAACATCGAGAGCGCCGTCGGTGAAAGGGAATAGCTGCTGGCCCTCGGGAACCGCGGCGGAACGGAACGAGTCGAGGTAGCTGCTCAGAAGGGCCCTTGCTTGCGCGACATTCTCGATCGCCTCGAGCACGACGACGCGCTGCTGGTTCTCGGCACGGTCATGCTCGTAGCTCGGCAAATCAGCCAGCCGCCACATCTCGCCGATAGCCTGAGTCGCGCGAGGATGCATGGTGACGATGCAACTGAGCATGTCGCTCATCGGCTGCAGTTCGAGGATGTAGTCCCGGAATCGTTCCGTCTCCATCGTGCGCTTCTGGCGCGTGGTCGTGGTAGCCGCGAAGTCCTCGAGCTGGTCGCAACAGAGGAGCACGTGGCTGATCCCAGCCGCCTTCACGAACGCAAGGAACGTCGCGAGGAACATCGCACCACTCCGCGCCCGCTTTGTCTCGGTAATGCCATCGACGTAACGCTGCAGCGCATCCGCGTCGCCACTGCAGAGCATCTGCAGGAATTCGTCGACGAGCGGACCGAGCGTCCGGCCGCGAAGGTTGCGCTGCACGGTCTCGACGGCCTCGCGCACGGCAGTTGCCTCTCTGCTACCGACGGCCGCTGTGAGACGCTGGTGCAGTCGTTCTGCCAGCGTCTGATCGTCGGCGCTCTTCCGGAAACGACACGCGTAGCGCGCAGCCTCGTAGAAGACGGCATTTAGGGATCGCGCGTTCGCCATGTCGAAGGACGCTAGTACGGCGCAGAGCGGGTCCTTGATCGCGTCGTCCTCGGTGAGGCCGCTGCCAGTGATGAAGCGGTGCCCAAAGTCGCGGTTGATCTCCTCAACGAGGAACTGCATGAGGCTCGACTTGCCGAAGCCGCGGGCGTCACCGTTGACACCCGTTCCCAGCGACCAGAGGTAACCGAACTTGAGCCCCGAGTACACGGAACCCAGAACGAACTTGTCCACCGCCTCGCGCACCTTGGTCGGCTGGACGTCTGGATTGAAGAGCAGGCCGTTTTCCCGGAGGTCGTCCCCTCCGAGGCGCGCAATCGCCTCCGATGGAAACGGGTTTCGTTCGAGGCTCCAATGCGTCTTCAGCCAGACGACCTTGTTGATCAAAGCCGGTGGGGTCATCATGCGATCCTTTCCCTGCGCGGAATCAGGCTCATTGAGTAGTAGGTCTGCAGCCCGCGCTTGGTCTCCACCTGCAGGCCTCGTTCGGACGGGGGCACGTTGCCGTATTGCGCTGGGTCGACATTCGCGGCGAAGGGCGCGTCGGCACCGCGATCGCGGGCTAGGAACTCGCGTAGCGCCTTGTCGAACACGGCGTCGGAGACGCGTAGCCGCCAGCACACGGCCGCGCGAACACGGTAGATAGGTACCCAAGAGGCGGCGGTGGGGTCGAGGCGGCGCACATGTTCGTAGGCCTCGCCGAGCGTAGCGACGACCTGATCTCGGTACTCGTCGCCGCCACGTCGGCGAATCATGAGTGGCTTCTCGTTGTCGAGGATCTCAGCCGTTGGCCAAAGGCGCAGCGCGTCGCTCCCGGGAACGTAGTACGAGAAGTTCGCAAGCCCGAGGGTACGCATCCACCGACGCAGAACCTCATGGGTGATGTAATCCAGTGGCGTGCCCACCTTCGTGAACACGAACTTCACGAGCGCCTCTTCGCACGCGTTGATGAAGTCCTGGTTACGGGGGTATGGTTCCGGGCGCCGTCGCGCAGTAGCGAACGCGAGGCGCGCAACGATGTATTCGCGGATTGCGCTGCGGATCTCCCTTTCCTCCGCCTGCCAACCGGCGTCCTCGGCAGCGATCCCCGACGCGACCTTGCTTACGAGCATGTCCACGAATCGATCGCGTGTCCTCGGTTCCTTCATGTCGGTCCACTGCGCGAGCGGCACGACGATCGCGCCGCGGCGCAACGTACGGAGGTAGCCAGCAAACTGAGGGTGAATACTCCACAGGCGGCTGATGAGCTCGTCGTACGCCGCCGCGCGGTCAGTTTGGATCAGGTGCGCCCAGTGCTCACCCGCCTCGGTCACGTTGAATGTTGCCTTCGCGTAGTAAGCCGCGGCCTTCGCTTCTGAGGGGAGCGGGGCCGACCCGAGAAGTCCGAGGCGCATGAGCTCCTTCAGAGCATCAGATGCATTCGAGAGGTAGCGGAACTTGTTCTCTCGGGCGAGCTGGAACGTCGCGTTGTTGCCCGTGCCCGCATCATGCCGCCGTGCTGCCGCCATGTGGTCGATGAGTGCGAGGCGCACGGAATCGAACATCGCGCCGCGCGCGGCCGCGTCGTGGGCGACGAGCAGAAAGTCGAGCTCTTGCAGCCGTGGGATGCCAACCCCCGCGATGCTCATGCCGCGTCGTCCAGCGCTTGGTGCCGCGCTGCGCGTTGGGCCGACGCGGGTCCACGCGGCTCCGGCTCACTGGGGTGGTCGAGAGTCGCCCGATGGAAGAGCGCCTTCGAGAGCACGGTGAGGACAGTGCGGTGCCGTCCGACCAAGCACACTCCCGGCGCACCGGCGGCATACACGAACACACACCCAGTTGCAGGAGCGCGCCCGCGCATCCAGCGGCGCGCTCGAGGGCGACGCCGACCCACCCGTGCGATTTCCGCCAAGGTCTCGGCCGCGACTCGTGGGGTGGCCGCGGCGTCGACGCGCTGCTGGCAGCGCTCGATGGCGTGAAGGCTCACGATCGGCTCGCGGGAAGCAGCTCGGCCGTACGCTTGGCTGGCTTTCACACGCGCAACAATCCGCCGGTTGCGCTCTCGCGTCAAGACTATGCGATGTGGTCTCCCGGTGACCTCCCGGTAATTACATGGTTAGCGCTCGACGGCGCTCTCGCGGCAGTGGATGCGGCCGCACCTTCTGGAGCGCCTTCGCCGGATCAAGGGCGAACCGCGCGGCTGATCCGGCCACGAAGTCGCCTTCGATGTCGGAGCTGCGCCAGCGACGCCCGAGGCGCTCGGCCGCCCATCCCGTTGTGTTGCTCCCTGCGAACGGATCAGCCACGAGGTCGCCCTTCTTCGTGAGGAATTTCGCGAAAAACTCCGCGAACTCGAGCGGGAAGCGCGCGGGATTGGGTCGTAGGTGGAGGCGTCGGCATGCCTTCAGGTATTCGTCCTGCGAACCTGTGTTCGATCCGGCGAGGAGGTTTGTCGGGTAACCGAGATCCGTATCTCCATCTGCACCTAAGTAGTTGCTCGGGATGCTGCCTCCGTTGTTCCTGCTGAAGCTCGTGTCGCCGATGTGCCATTCGGAGGGCCGTGGGCCGGCGTTATAGCCGTTCTCGAATAGCCGAAGCATGCTCCGTGAGTAGGGTCGGAGCACCTGGCGGTTGTCAGCGTATGGCGCCGCCGTCTTACTGAGCCACCAGACCACATTCACCGCGTCGGTCACGCGGATTCGCTTGATGTTCACCCACTCGATCGGTCCTGGCAGGCGCGCGCGATTCAGCCAGTAGAACTCCTGAGCGAGCAGGAACGGCGCCCGCTTGTCCTTCAGCAGCGCGAGCAACAGCTCGTACTGGTATACGTTCTTGATCGGGCGCCCGGGCTCCCAAGAGCCCCCTAGGTCGAGTACGAAGCTCCCCCCTTCGCGTAGCACACGATGTACGGCGCGCGCGTACGGTAGGAACCATTCGACATATTCTTCGCTAGCCTTGTTTCCATAGCGCTTCTTGCGTGTGAGCGCGAAGGGTGGCGAGGTCAGCACGAGCTGCACCGTGCCGGCGCGGCAGTGGTTCAGCATCGCCAGTCCATCGCCCTTGTAGGCCTGTCCGAGCTCCGTCCGATACGCCTCGACGAGAGCTCGCCTCCGGGCGGCTTTAGAGGGTTGAGTTTGCAACTCTCGCACCTGCTTCACCGGAACTCCAGGTTAGGCACTCGGCTAGCTGCAAGGCCCGATGCCCAGAGGTTCTAAGAGCTTGTCTCGGCTCACTGTCCGGTCTTGGTCGCAGCCGCGCAGACGTCTAGTTCCGTCAACGAAGCACATCGGCTGTAACAGCTCCCCCTCGTCATTCGCCACTGTGTGAGGCTCAGTCCAGACTTGACGTTGATGATTTACCAACATTACCACAGATCGGATCATATTTCCGGAGGGATCAGATCCCGGACACGCAATCTGAGCCGGCGGGCCAAATGTACGAGAACACGGAAGCTCGGACTGGATGCGCCGGATTCGATTTTTGCGAGCCCACTACGCGTGAGGTGGGGCTGGCCGACCTGTTCGAGTGTCAAACCGGCGCGCTCACGGAGGAATCTGAGATGAGCACCAAGTTGTTTGAGCTGACGTGACGCGCGGGCTGGACGACGCATCCGCGCTGGCACCCCGTCAGTCTACGAAGCGGCCGATAAGGGCACACCTAGATCTACTTATCGGCACGACATTGCCCATCTGGCTGAACGAATCGCTACTTGGCGGAGTTTGGCGAACGCGTCGCCCGTCAGGCGTCGCGCCGGCCTACGCTGGTGGCCAGACCTTGACGGCTTGGGCGGCGAGCCAAGCCTGGCGCTTCTCGACCTCGGCCGGACTCCAATCCGCCACCGATCCAACAGCGTTGGTGGTGGAAAGCTTCGAGGCGGCAAACACACCCCGCTTCTGCGCGTACGGCTTGTTGCCGAGTTGCTGGTTCTGGCCTTTGGAAAGCAGCACCATGTTCCCGAGGCGCCCTGACCACTCAGGTATTTCCTGCGGCGGGAAGTTGGGCCAATCATTTTGATTCGCCGACTTCGGCAGCACGTGCTCGAGGTTGACTTCGTCCTCGTTCGCGTTGGCAACCATCTCGGGCTCTGCGACTCCCGCCACAAGACGGTCGATCGTGCGGAGGTAGTAGCGGGCGAGACGGGCCGAACCTGGCCGAGTCTTGGCAAAGCTCGACTCAAAGACTGAGTCAGGTTGGATCAGCGACGAGCGCTTCCATTCCGCGACGTAGTCGGCCGTCGTCTTGATGCGACCGTCGCGCACCATAAGCGCCGCCTCCGAATAGAACTTTTCGCTTGTGCCTGCGCCGATACCGCCAACAATCAGCCCTCGCACAGAAGCGGAGACGAGAACCTTCAGCAAATTCTTCAACTCGGCCGACGCCAGATGCTTCATTGCAGCGAGTAACAGCGGACGATTCTGGACAAGCCCGAGACGGAAGAGTGTCTCGACATTTTCACGTCCCGCAGTGCCGACTGTGTCCCAGAACTCGTGAGCGCTATCCGTAAGGGCGTCGTAGAGCTTGGCCGCCGCCAACAACTCATTCGCAAAGTCGACTGCCTGCTGTTCGGAGGCGACCTGCTCCTTCATGCTCTTATACAGATCGCGCTCTCGAATAGCCTGACCCTTGATCGAGCACCAGAAGTGGCGCACGAAATCTATGACGAGCTCATTGCTGTCAGGCTTCTCGAATAGGGTCACTGCGCCGATCCAAGACTTCTTCACCGCCTCAAGTCGGCCACCGGCTTGGCTAAAGAGGTAGTTCTTCAGGAGGTCAACCGGCGTTAGGTCCTCGCCTCTCGCATTAAGGGTTTCGAAGATGAGGAACGCGTCCGCTTCGGTTGGCACCTGAATCCGAATGACGGTCGAGCCCTCCTTGAGGAAGTCGAGCCAAGCGGTCAAGCGCTCCTCCCACCTTGCGCCGTAGGCGTCGACGTCAGATCTAAGTTGCGGCTTCAAATACTCCCTTGCTGCCTGAAGCCTCGTGTGTGACTCATAGGTCGGCACCGGATAGCCTGCGCCGCAGCTATCAATGACGAGCTTCCGGAAGAAGTCGTCATCTTGATCACTGAGCTGCAACTTAGGCTCATCGACTTTGCTGCGATGCGAGAAGCTCGCGAGGTAATCCGTATGTACTTTCTGCGCGTCCTGGCTCATCTTGCGTTCTGCGTATAAGTCGCGAATACAGGAGAGGAGTATCGCGGTCGTTGCGAGGCGCTGTTGACCGTCGATGATCGTTAGACGTGCGCCCGCGCCCTCCGTGGTGACAACGATCGAGCCCAGAAAGTACTCCGCTTTGGTGTTCAGGGCTGCCCGGAGATCTATCCAGAAGTCGCTCACAGGCTGTGCCTTCCACGAGTACGGCCTTTGATAGGTCGGGACTTGAAATTCCTGAAGTCGCAGGACCTCCGCAATCCCGATTACGGCATGGTCAATAGCAGACTGCTTTGGCACGCCGACCTCCATTGCCTACGGTGCTCGCAGCGTAAGGTGCTACCGGCAAGTCAGACAATGACTTCAGGACTCTGACGCGACATGTAATCATGCGGCCAACGAGGAACTGGGAGCTGCTCGGGCGGGCCGGCAGGTCCTCCCGGCTGCGAGTGACTGCCAGAGATCACGTTCTCCTGCTGGCACTGCGGTTAGTCATTTGACGCGGCGTCGCGACCTTGCTGAGCAGACATACGATCTTCAAGAACGACTTGGCCACCAGAAGCGCGTGGCTCGAGTCCATTTCCGCCGCCGAGCGCCGGTGCGCAAGAGGCACTCGGGGCTGCCGTCAATCGGTTACGGCACCACGCGCAGCTGATGACACGAGCTTCGCGTACTTAGCGAGGACACCGCGCTTATAGCGCGACGTAGGTTCTGATGCAGACGCGAGACGCTTCTCAACGTCATGGGGAGACACTTCTAGGTCCAGGCGACGCTTCTCTGGATCGATGACGATCGAGTCGCTTTCCTCGACGGCGGCGATTGGACCGCCCATGGCTGCCTCTGGCGCGATGTGTCCGACCATGTGGCCGTGAGTGGCCCCTGAGAACCTACCGTCAGTGATGAGGGCGACTTTTTCCGAAAGGCCGGCGCCCACAATCGCACCGGTCACACCGAGCATCTCGCGCATCCCCGGGCCACCCTTCGGTCCTTCGTAGCGAATCACGACGCAGTCGCCTGCCTTGATCTTCCCTTTAACGACCGCTTGGAAGGCGTCCTCCTCGCGATCGAACACGCGGGCCCTAAAGCGGCTGGGCTTCATCAGGTGGCCGGCCACCTTTAGAACGCAGCCCTCCGGGGCGAGCGAACCTTTCAGGATCAGCATGCCGCCGGTCGGCGCGATCGCGTTGCTGAGCGGCCTAACGACTTCCTGACCCTTTGTCTCCTTAGCGGCGCGCGCCTCCTCGCCGATCGTCCGTCCGCTCACCGTCATCGCATCGGCGTTGAGCAGCGTCGCGTCGAGCAGCCGCTGGAGCACGAGCATGATCCCGCCAGCGCGGTACATGTCCGGCGCGGTGAAGCGGCCCCAAGGCTTCATGTCGGCGAGCAGCGGCGTTTTGGCGCTGATGCGGTCGAAGTCGTCGAGCGACAGATCGACCCCGGCGTCGCGCGCGACGGCGAGCAGGTGCAGCACCGCGTTCGTTGAGCCACCAGTTGCCATCACCGCCGCGATCGCATTCTCGAGCGCGGGGCGCGTGATGACCTGTCGCGGCCGCACGTCGTCACGCAGCAGCTCAAGCGCGCGCCGGCCCGCGGCGCGCATCACGTCGCGGCGGCGCTCGTCGGTCGCGGGGACGACGTTGGATCCGGCCGGTGAGATCCCGAGCGCCTCAAACGCCGTCGCCATGGTGTTCGCCGTGAACTGGCCGCCGCACGCGCCCGCGCCGGGGCAGGCGTTCGCCTCCAGCTCATGCAGCTGCGCGTCGGTCATCTTCCCGGTCGCGTGCTTCCCCACCGCCTCGAAGACGTCGCCGATCGTGACGTCGCGGCCCTCGAAGCGTCCAGGCATGATCGAGCCGCTGTACACCATCAGCCCGGGGATGTTCAGGCGCGCGAGCGCCATGACCATGCCCGGGATCGTCTTGTCGCAGCCGCTGATGCAGACGAGCGCGTCGAGCTGGTGACCGCGCGCCACGAGCTCGACCGAGTCGGCGACGATCTCGCGCGAGATGAGCGAGGCCTTCATGCCCTCGGTGCCCATCGCGATCCCGTCGGAGACCGAGATCGTGTTGAACTCGACCGGCGTCCCGCCGGCCTCGCGGATCCCCTCCTTCACCCACTCGGCCAGGTGACGGTGGTTGAAGTTGCAGGGCATGATCTCGATCCACGCGTGGGCGACCCCGACGAGCGGTCGGCGGAAGTCCTCGTCCGTGTAGCCGACGGCGCGCATCATCGCGCGCGCCGGAGCACGGTCTGGCCCGTCGATCATCACGCGGCTGCGCTCGCGCATGTCCATCGTTAGTGCCAGCGTAGTCGGCGGCGATAGCCGCCGCGAGACAGCGCAACTTCGCTCAAGCGGATGAGATTACGCGCATCTTCGATGACGGCTCTCGCAGACGCAACTTCTTCGGGCGAACCGGCGACAGCCTGTACAGGGTGCATGACGCGGTTGCGCAGGTCTCTCAGACCATCGAAACGCTTGGTGAGGTTGTCGGCGTCTTGGATGATCTGTTCCCGTAAACGCGGCGACCTCCTGGTTGCCCCTAGCAGATCGTTCAGGGTCGCACCCGCCTGGGGACCGATGTCGATACCCCGACGTTTCGCTACGTCCCAGGCGCCGATAATCTGCGCCTGTCGGTTCTTTGGAAGCTCACCGATCCAATCCCAATGATCGCCGAAGGACACGTCAATCAGCTGCGCAAGGACGACTTCCAGATCGGCGAGGACGGTATAGATCACCGCCCGGAATTCATGACGATTGAGGTCGGACACCGTGACGAGACCTTCGGGCTTGTCATGTCCGACTAGAGCGCCGAGTGACTCGGACAGGGCACCAAGCACATCGTACAAGGGCGCCACCATCGGCAGTACAGAGCGAAAGATCCTGACATCAGTGATCGCCAGATCGCGTCGTTCTTCAACGAGCGACTCGGCGGCGCTTCGCGCGATAACTCCTATATACCTACCGCTGTCATCGCGCACCGGCGCCTGGTCGAAGTCCTCATCGCGTAGCGTTTGGAGTACGCCCTCGTCTATCGCGCCGAGGCTAAGACTGACGCAATCGTCGAGCGCCGTGGAGAGTGCACCCAAGTCGACCGTCGGGAGCGACATCACGAGCAGAATGATGCGTGATTAGCGGGCTAACGCGCACGTTTGGCCTCGATCTCGTCGCGGAGCTTCGTCCAAATCGCACAGAAGACAGCCGCCGGCAGGGTGAGGCTGTCGGGGACGGCCTTCCCCTCTTCGTCCACAAGCTCATGGGTGAGGCGCAGGCCGCGCGTCGCCATGAGCGCGGTGCGGACCTCGGGGTTCTGCTCGAGCTTCGCGCGCATCGCGAGCTCGGCGAGCGCGTGATGGTCGGGGCCGCCGCGGCGCACCCGCCGGCCGCAGAACTCGATCTCGGCCGACTGCGGCGCATGGGCGCCGGCCCGCTTCGCGTCGATCCCCCAGAGAGCGAACACCCGCGCGCGGTCGGCCGAGCCCTCGGGGAACTTCAGGCCCTGCCAGAAGCCCTCGACGCTCTCGCAGCGGATGACCGTCGCGCCGCAGCGCAGCACGAACGGCGTCTGGGCGAAGGTCGAGAGGAGACGCGCGCGCTCGTCATCGGAGTAGCTCGCGATGTTGAGCGTCACGCTTCGATTCGCCCGATGTCGAGCGTCACGCCGTCTCGACTGGCCAGCGGATCGCTCGGCGCTCGGCGACGGACGCCAGCACGAACGCCGCGACCGCGAGCGCCGTCGCGGCGACGATCCCGGCCCACATGAACGGGAAGCGGTACCGGCCGCCGGCGTCGAGGATGAGGTAGCCGAGCCCGCTGTTCGCGGCCGTCCACTCCGCGACCATCGCCGCGAGCACCGAGGCCGGCGCGCTGATCTTGAACGCCGCGAACACGTAGGGCAGCGCCGCGGGGATCCGCAGCCGCCGATAGAGCACGCGCTCGGGGGCGTCGAGCACGCGCATGAGCGCGAGCGCCTCGGCGCTGGGGGCGCGCAGGCCGACCGTCCCCGCGACGAGCGCCGGGAAGAAGCTGATGAGGATCGCCATCACGACGATCGTGAGCTGGCCGAAGCCGAAGAGGATCGTGAGCACCGGCGTGATCGCGACGAGCGGGACGCTGCGGAGCGCGATCGCGAGCGGCAGGCCGAGCTGCTCCAGCAGACGCCAGCGCGCGAAGCCAACCGCGAGCGCGAGGCCGAGCAGGTTCCCGCCGACGAAGCCGAGGATCGCCTCCGCCGACGTCTGCGCGGTCGCGGCCGCGATCCGATCGAGGTTGTCGGCGAACGCGCGCGCGACGACCGTCGGCTGCGGCAACAGGAACGCCGGCACCGCGAAGATCACCGTGACCGCCTGCCAGACGACGAGGAGCGCGACGACGGCCGCCGCGTCGCGCAACCCAGTGAGGATGCCGCGCGCGAAGGTCATGCTCCACTCGCCGACCGCGCGTGCCAGCCGACGAGCGCCAGCTCCAGTCCGGCAAAGAACACGTAGCCGCTGAGCGCGACCGCGGCGGCGATGAGCATCGTCGCCCAGAGGAGCGGCACCTGGAAGTTCACCATGCTCGAGAAGAGCAGGTAGCCGATGCCCGCGGTGCCGAGCCACTCGCCGACGGTCGCGCCGAGCACCGCGGCGGGCGCGCCGAGCTTCAAGGCGGTCATGACGTAGGGCAGGCTCGCCGGGAGGCGCACGCGTAGGAACGCCTGGCGCGGATCGGCGTCGAGCGCGCGCATGAGGTCGAGCGCGCCCGCGCTCGCCGCGCGCAGGCCGCGCGTCGCGTTCACGGCCATCGGGAAGAAGCAGGCGAGCGCCGCGATGATCGTCGGCGCGACGATCCCGACGCCGAACCAGATGAGCAGCACCGGCGCGACGGCGAGGAGCGGGATGCTGTGCACGGTGATGACGAGGTTGTAGAGGGCGTTCTCGGCGCGCGGCCAGGCGACGAAGAGCGCCGCGAGCGCGAGGCCGAGGACGCTCCCGGCGACGAGCCCGATCGCCGACTCGATGAGCGTCAGGCGAAGGTTGAGCCAGATCGCGTTGCTCGCACCGAGCGCCGCCGCGACGATCGCCGAGGGCGCCGGGACGACCGGGAAGCGCGCGCCGACGACGCGCTCGAGCGCCTCCCACGCCGCGACGACCACGACGAACGCGATCACCGTCCGCAGCCAGCCGGCGCGGACGCCCATTCGCGCTCGCCGCAACGGCGTCGAACGTGCGCTCACGGCGTCGCCTCGACCGTGCTGAAGAGGCGCCGGGTCACGCGCCCGACGCAGGCGAGGAAGTCGGGCGCGGCGAGCGTCTCGATCGTCCGCGGGCGCGGGAGGTCGACGCGCTCCTCGGCGACGATGCGCCCCGGCCGCGGGCTCATGATCGCGACGCGGTCGGCGAGGAAGACCGCCTCGGCGATGCTGTGCGTGACGACGAGCGCGCTCGTGCTCGTCTCGCTCCAGATGCGCAGCAGCTCGAGGTTCATGCGCTGCCGCGTCATCTCGTCGAGCGCGCCGAACGGCTCGTCGAGGAGGAGCACCGTCGGTCGCAGGACGAGGGCGCGCGCGATGGCCGCGCGCTGCTTCATCCCGCCGGAGAGCTGCCACGTGTGCGCGCGTTCGAACTGCGCGAGGCCGACGAGCTCGATGAGCGCGCGGGGATCGGCCGTCGCGCCAGCCGGCGTACCAGCGACGACGTCGAGCGGAAGGCGGACGTTCCCCAGCACGTCGAGCCACGGGAGCAGCACCGGATCCTGGAACACGACGCCGAACATCCGACGGCGCCGCGCGACCGTGGGTGTCTCGCCGTGCACGCGGATCTCGCCGGCCGTGGGGACGTCGAGGTCGGCGACCAGGCGCAGCAGCGTCGACTTCCCGCAGCCGGACGGGCCGACGAGCGCGACCATCTCGCGCTCGCGCACGACGAGGCTCACGTCCGCGAGCGCGCTGAGCGGACCGGTCTCCATCGGAAAGGTCTTGCTGACGCTGGCGAGCGAGATCGCGACGCCGTCGGATCGCATGGTCGCCGTGGCTACGGACCCTTCGCGGCCATCTCCAGGATCGAGGAGTTCATGACCTCGGCGGCGGTGATCGGCTTGTCGAGCTGGTTCAGGCTCTTCAGGATGTCGATGCCGGCCTGCCACGTCGCCGCCTCCATCGAGAAGAAGCCCTTGGGCGACTTCATGAACTCCGCTTCCGCTTTCAGCTGCGCGGTCTGCTGCTTCAGGTCGAGGTTGAGTGCCGGGCTCTTGTCGACGACGAGCTTCGCGACCTCGTCGACGTGACCGAACGTGTAGTCCCAGCCCTTCTGCGTCGCGCCGAGCCAGCGCGCGAGCTCGTTCGCGCTGGCCTTCACCGCGGTGTCGCTGGTGATGATCGCGTCGCCGTAGAACTTGTAGCCGGCGTCGAACGCGGTCATGAACACCGTGTCCAGGCCCTGCGCCTGGAGCACGAGCGGCTGGTTGAACGCGAATGCCCAGAAGCCGTCGACCTGACCCTGCACGAGCGGCGTCGGATCGAACTGCACCGGCACGATGGTCATGTCCGATTCCTTGAGCCCGGCGAGGCTCAGGATCGTCGCCCACGGGCCGCGCGCTCCCGTCTGCAGCCCGATGCGCTTGCCGACGGCGTCCTTCGGCGTGCGGATCGGATTCTTCGCGAGGCTCACCAGACCGGAGGGTGCCTTCTGGTACATCGTGCCGATCGCGACGACCGGGATGCCGCTCGCGCGCGCCTTGAGGAACGTGTCCGCGCCGCCGATGACGCCGGCCAGGGCGGAGCCGCCGGCGACGACGGTGACCGGCTGCACGTTCGGCCCGAACGCAAGCAGCTCCTGCGTGATCGCGACGTTCTTCATGTAGCCCTGCTGGTCCGCGGCGATCGATCCG
>Ga0137373_10002333_pt1 | contig 20775 bp, 19 predicted proteins | sample SagtaG_5_FD_104912 | JGI IMG/M metagenome (GOLD analysis project Ga0137373, IMG submission 104912) | Vadose zone soil microbial communities from Sagehorn Ranch, Mendocino, California, USA - Sage1_R_80_16 metaG | ecosystem: Environmental > Terrestrial > Soil > Vadose zone | place: USA... | reverse complement strand
GTGCCGTCCGGCGAGACCGCCCCGCCGGTCACCATGAGCTGGCCGGCCACCCCCACCGGCCCGCCGGGTGTACCACTCGGGGTGAAATGCAGCGCGGTCACTCTGCGCAGCGGCGTCGGGCGGCTGGTCGAGGGCGTGCCGGCCGGGGTGTAGACGCCGCTGTTGCCCAGCGGCTCCTTGGTCACGATGAACGGCCGCCCCGCCCGGTCCAGCAGCAGCGCCTCCGCGTCGTGCGGCCCGTCCGGGTAGCCGAACCGGAACAGCCGTGCGGTGCCCCCCTCGGTCAGCAACTCGATCGCCACCGTGCGCCGCTGCCTGTCGTTGTCGCCCAGGTCGGCCAGCCACAGCGTGCCGTCGGCGGAGCGGGCCAGATCCTCCACGTCGTACGGGTCGATGCCGGCGGTGACGGTGCGCACCACCCGGCACGACGACCCGTCGAGCACGAACACCTGTAGCCGGCTGCCCCCGTCGTTCACCGTGTACAGCCGGTCCCCGACCGCGACCAGCCCGCTGGACTCGGTGATGCGCGGGTCGTCGATGCTGCACCGGAGCTCGCCCCTGCCGGCCGTCCCCGTCGGCCTCCCCGCCGACGCTCCCGCCGACGCCCCCGACCCTGACGGCTCAGCCCGCGCGGACATCCACGGTGGGAGCAGCATCGCCCCGGCCGTCAGGCCCAGCACGACCCAGCCACGACGCATTGCCCCAGTCTCCCAGCCTGGTACCGAAGATCAGGTGAGTGACGCGCAGTACCAGCACGCCGGCGACGGGCCCGCCAGCAGCCGGTACATGCCAGAACATCACGATTGCCGCGACGCTGCGCCAGGATGGGTACGGCGTCCGCCGCCCACCTGTGCGGTCCGGGCCGTACCACCGGGCGCGGGCGCCCGCCCCCGGGGCCACGCCGGCAGGTATCTCCCTGCGTCACTCCTTGCGGCGGCGGGACGGCTCGTCCTTGGCCGCGGTGGGCCGGATGACCGGCTCGCCCTCGATCACCGGCGGCGGCGTCTGCGCCGTGGCCGGCCTGGCCGACGACCCGCCGTCGCGGGCCGCGGTGTCGTCCTCGCGCATCCCGCTGACCTCGGCCTTGAAGATCCGCATCGATTTGCCCACCGACCGGGCGGCGTCAGGCAGCTTCTTGTACCCGAAAAGCATCAGCACGACGACAATCAGCACGAGCCAGTGCCAGGGCTGAATTGCGCCCATCAGATCCTCCTGTCGTGGACCTTGCCGGCGTTCAGCCTACGCGTTCGGCGAGACCATGTACGGCATCAGCGTCGCTGCGAGGTCCGGATCCACCCGCGCGTGCAGCAGCGTGCCGTGCTCGGTGTGGTCGCTGGCCAGCACCTCGCCCTGCCCGTGCACCCGGGCGACCAGGTCGCCGCGGTCGTACGGCACCAGCACGTGCAGCTCGGCGTCCGGGCGGGGCAGCCGGTCGGCGACCACCGCGCGCAGCTTGTCCAGCCCCTCCTCGGTGTGCGCGGACACGAACACCGCGTCCGGGAACTCCCTGCGCAGCCGGTCCAGCGTCTCGGCGCCGGCGGCGTCAATCTTGTTCACCACGATCTGCTCGGGCACCCCGGCGGCGTCGATGTCGGCCAGCACGGCGCGCACCGCTGAGACCTGCGCCTCGGGGTCCGGGTCGGCGCCGTCCACCACGTGCAGGATCAGGTCCGCGGCGGCGACCTCCTCCAGGGTCGACCGGAACGCCTCCACGAGCTGGTGCGGCAGGTGCCGGACGAAGCCCACGGTGTCGGCCAGCGTGTAGATCCGCCCGTCCGTGGTCTGGCAGCGCCGCACGGTCGGGTCCAGGGTGGCGAACAGCGCGTTCTCCACCAGGACGCCGGCCCCGGTGAAACGGTTCAGCAGGCTGGACTTGCCGGCGTTGGTGTACCCGGCGATGACCACGCTGGGCAACGCGTTGCGCAGCCGCTCCGCCCGCTTGGTGTCCCGGGCCACCTTCATGTGTGCGATCTCGCGGCGCAGCCGGGCGGTCCGGGTACGGATCCGGCGGCGGTCCAGCTCGATCTTGGTCTCGCCGGGGCCGCGGCCGCCGATGCCCAGCCCTGCGGCGGCCCGGCCGCCGACCTGCCTGGACAGCGACTCGCCCCAGCCGCGCAGCCGCGGCAGCAGGTACTGCATCTGAGCCAGCTCGACCTGCGCCTTGCCCTCCTTGCTGCGCGCGTGCTGGGCGAAGATGTCCAGGATCAGCGCGGTGCGGTCCACCACCTTGACCTTGACCCGGTCCTCCAGGTTGCGGAGCTGGGCCGGGGACAGCTCGCCGTCGCAGATCACCGTGTCCGCGCCGGTGGCCAGCACCACGTCGCGCAGCTCCTCGGCCTTGCCGGAGCCGATGTAGGTGGCCGGGTCGGGCAGGTCGCGGCGCTGGATGAGCCCGTCGAGCACCTCGGAGCCGGCGGTCTCGGCCAGCCGGGCCAGCTCGGCAAGCGAGTTCTCGGCATCCTGGAGGGTGCCGCTGGTCCAGACGCCGACGAGTACCACCCGCTCCAGCCGGAGCTGGCGGTACTCGACCTCGGTGACGTCGGCGAGTTCGGTGGCCAGTCCGGCCACCCTGCGAAGTGCCTGCCGTTCGGCGAGCTCGAGGTCCTCGCCGCCGGCGGCGTGCAACGGTTCGGTCATGTCCCCTCGATCGTGTCACGTCCGCGCCGCAACCGGCACCTCAGTAACGGCTCACCGCCGGCGGGACGCGTCCGGGTGTACCGCCAGGAACACCGAGTACGGGACGCCGTCGGGGGTGGGCTCCCGGTTGCGGAACTCGTCCAGCACCGCGTACAGCCGGTGCTTGAGCTCCTCCAGTTCGGCGTCGGTCAGCCGCAGGCCGAGCCGGCTCATCGCCGCCTGCGAGTCGAGGTCGACCTGCCGGATCTCCTCCAGGAACGCCTCCAGCATGGCCCGCCGCCGCCCGCGCACCGCCTCGTGAACGTCCAGCGTCCAGGACTTGCCGGTCGCCCGGTACGGCACCTCGCGGGCACCCCGCGCACCGCGCCGCTCCGCCTCCGGGGTCAGGAAGCCGGTGGCCACCAGGCGGCGCACGTGGTGCAGGGTGGAGGCCGGGTTGAGGTGGAGCCGGTCGGCGATCTCCTTGTTGGTGTGCGCCTCGTCCAGGCAGACGCGCAGGATCCGCAGCCGCACCGCGGAGGCCAGCGCCCGGGCCTCCGCCTCGGTGGCCGGCCGGCGGGGGGTACGGCGGTGCGCTGGCCCGGGCTCGGTCATGCCAGCCAGGGTAAACCGATTGACAGCTCTCAATCACTGGGTCCAGGCTGGTCCCGTGCCTGGGTCCCTCCTCCGCCACCGCGACTTCCGGCTGCTGTGGGCCGGCGACACGATCAGCCAGTTCGGCAGCCAGGTGACCATGCTGGCGCTGCCGCTGCTCGCCGTGACCACGCTGCACGCCAGCCCGTTCGAGGTCGGCCTGCTCACCACGTTCGAGTTCCTGTCCTTCCTGCTGGTCGGCCTGCCGGCCGGGGCGTGGGTGGACCGGATGCGCCGGCGCAACGTGCTGATCGCCGGCGACCTCGGCCGCGCGCTGCTGCTCGGGTCCCTGCCGCTGGCCGCGTTCCTCGATGTGCTCAACCTGCCGCAGCTCTACCTCGTGGCGCTCGGCAACGGGCTGCTCACCGTGTTCTTCGACGTGGCGTACCAGAGCTACCTGCCGCACCTGGTCGGCCGCGAGCACCTGGTGGAGGGCAACGCCAAGCTGCAGGCCAGCCAGTCGGTGTCGGTGGTGGCCGGCCCCACCGCGGGCGGCTTCCTGGTACAGGCCCTCACCGCGCCGTACGCGGTGCTGGTGGACGCGGCGAGCTTCCTGTGGTCGGCGCTGTGCGTCGGGGCGATCCGGTCCCGGGAGCCGCGGCCGGAGCGCGTGCCGGAACGGCACCTCGGCCGGGAGATCGCGGAGGGGCTGCGGTTCGTGTTCGGCAACCGGCTGCTGCGCGCGATCAGCTTCTCCACCTCGACGTTCAACTTCTTCGCCACCATCGGCGGCACGATGCTGATCCTGCTGCTGGCCCGCGAACTCGGCCTGTCCGCGGGCACCATCGGGCTTTTCTTCAGCATCGGCAGCGTGGGCGCCATCGTGGGCGCGCTGGTCGCCAGCCGGGTGGCGGCCCGGCTCGGCCAGGGCCCGACCATCTGGATCTCCGCGGCGCTGTCCGGGCCGCCCGGGCTGCTGCTGCCGCTGACCCAGCGCGGCTGGTTCCTGTGGGTGGTCGCGGCCGCGAACGCGCTGGTCACCCTGCTGATCCCGGTCTACAACATCACCCAGGTGAGCTTCCGGCAGGGGCTGTGCCCGGAGCGGCTGCTCGGCCGGATGAACGCCACGATCCGGTTCGTGGTGTGGGGCACCATGCCGGTCGGCGGCCTGGTCGGCGGCGCGCTCGGCTCCTGGATCGGGGTGCGGCCCACGCTGTGGGTGGGCGCGGTCGGGCTGTCGCTGGCCTTCCTGTGGGTCTTCTGCTCGCCGCTGCGGACCGTGCGGGAGCTGCCGACCCGGCCGGACGACGACGAGCTAACCGACCTGGAGCCGCTGTCCGTCGAGTGACACCTCGCCTGCGGCCACCAGCACCGCCGGCCCGGTCAGGGTGACCGTGTCGGACCAGGTCACCGACAACCGGCCGCCGGGCACGTCCACCGTCCACGGCTCGCCCCGCCCGTCCTGGCCGCCGGCCCCGGCACCGTGCACGGCCGCCACCACGGCCGCGCACACCCCGGTGCCGCAGGAGCGGGTCTCCCCCACCCCGCGCTCGTGTACCCGCATGCCGATGTGCCGCGGCCCGCGCCGTACCACGAACTCGACGTTCTGACCGCCCGGCCGGGGGGGCGTGACGACGGGCGCGGCGGCGAGGTCGAGCGCGGCCAGTTCGGCGTCGGTGGCCAGCGGCACCACCACGTGCGGGTTGCCCATGCCGACCGCGACCGCCTTGATGCCCAGCACGGTTGGCGTGCCGGCCGGCAGCTCCGGCGGACCCATGTCCACGGTCACGTCGCCGCTGGCCGGCACGGTGACCCCCTTGGGGCCGCCCCGGGTGCCCACGCTGAAGGCGCCGGGCGAGGCCAGCCCGGCGTCGACGAGGTACCGCGCGAACACCCGTACCCCGTTCCCGCACATCTCCGCGACCGAGCCGTCGGCGTTGCGGTAGTCCATGAACCAGCCGTCGCCGTCCCGCCCGACCCGCAGCACGCCGTCCGCGCCAAGTCCGGCGCGCCGGTCGCACAGGGCGCGCACCAGGGCCGGGGTGAACCCGGCCTCGGGCAGGTCCGGGAGCAGCACGAAGTCGTTCTCCGTGCCGTGTCCCTTGATGAACCTCACGCGGCCGATGCTACGGCGTGCCAGACTCCCGGCATGACGCCCGAGGAGACGCCGCCGGAGACACCGGAGGAGACGCCGGAGGGGACGCCGGAGGAGCGGTACCAGCAGGTGGTGGCGGGTCTCGCGGACCGCGGTGCGAAGGCCGCGCGGATGTTCGGTATGCCGTCGGTCAAGGACGCCGCGGGCAAGGCGTTCGCCGGGCTGTACCAGGGCGAGCTGGTCTGCCGGCTGGGCCGGGACACGCCCGCGTACGCCGAGGCGGTCGCGCTGGCCGGTGCCCACGTGTTCGACCCGACCGGGATGGACCGGCCGATGAGGGACTGGGTGTGCATCCCGGCCGAGCACGCCGCGCGGTGGACCGAGTTCGCCGAGGCGGCGCTCAGCGTGCCGCGCTGACCGCCTGCTCGACCAGGTCCGGCGCGGCGGCGTCCAGCCAGCGCACCCGGGGGTCGCGCCGGAACCAGGATCGCTGCCGCCGCGCGAACCGCCGGCTGGCCCGCTGCGTCCCGGTCCGCGCCTCGTCCTCGGTACACCGGCCGTCGAACGCGGCCAGCACCTGCTGGTAGCCCAGCGCCCGGCACGCCGTCCGGCCGGCGCGCAACCCCACCGCCTCCAGCCGGCGCACCTCGGCCACCAGCCCGCGCCGCCACATCCGGTCCACCCGCAGGTCGATGCGTTCGTCCAGGTCGGCCCGGTCCAGGCCGACCTGGACCGCGTCGTACACGGCGTGGTAGCCCGGCATGGTCGCGGTGAACGGCCGACCGGTCAGCTCGACCACCTCCAGCGCGCGGACGATCCGCCGGCCGTTGCTGGGCAGGATGCCCCGCGCCGCGTCAGGGTCCACCTGGGACAGTCGCGTGTGGAGGGTGCCGGCGCCAACCGTGGCCAGCTCGTGCTCCAGCCGGGCGCGCACCGCGGGGTCGGTGCCGGGGAACTCCAGCCGGTCCAGCGCCGCCCGCACGTACAGCCCCGACCCGCCGACCAGCACCGGGGTACGGCCGCGGGCCAGCACGGCGTCGATCGCGGTCCGGGCCAGCCGCTGGTACTCCGCCACGCTGGCCGGTTCCGTCACGTCCCAGATGTCGAGCAGGTGGTGCGGCACGCCCTGCCACTCGGCCTCGGTCAGCTTGGCGGTGCCCACGTCCATGCCGCGGTAGAGCTGCATCGAGTCGGCGTTGACCACCTCGCCGGCGAAACGCAGCGCCAGCGCGACGGCCACGTCCGACTTGCCGGTGGCGGTGGGGCCGACCACGGCCAGCACCCGGGTCATGTCGGGGGCCTCGCCGAGTTCGTGGGGTGGCTCATCGCCGGATCCAGGACGCGACGAAGTAGCCCACCCCGTACGGCGCGCCGGCGTACAGCAGTTCGGCGTCATACCGCCCGCCGTCCAGCAGCCCGCCGGCGGCCCGCCAGGCGGTCGGCCCGGCCGCGAGCAGTTCGGCCCCGAGCGCCGGGTCCAGGACGCGCAGCTCTGCCGGGTCGCCGGAGCGCAGCGCCGCGGTCACGGCGTCGTCGTACGGCACCGCCCGCGGGTCGACGTACCCGGGTGCCGACTCGGTACGCCGCGCCGACCCGTCGCCCATCACCAGCAGCCCGACCGGGGCATCGCCGTCCACCACGGGAAACGCCCCGTCCGACCCGACCGCGGCACCGCCGTCCACCACCGGGAACGCCCCGTCCGGCCCGACCTGGACGCCGACCACCACCGGGAACGCCCCGTCCGGCCCGACCTGGACGCCGACCGCCGGTGGGTGGTCCCCGGCCCGGCCGAGCAGCCACGCGCCGACCGCCACCGACAGCGGCAACCCGTCGGCGCTGCCCCGGGTGGGCGGCCCCAACCGGACCCTCACGTCGACCCCGTACCCGGCCAGCGAGCCGTGGTCGGACGGCCCGTGCACCCCCGCCCGCGGACCGGCGCCCAGCACGTACAGCCGCTGCGGGCCGGCCGTCAGCAGCCGTCGGACGGCGTCGTCGCAGGCCGCGCGGAGGCCGTCCAGCTCGACCGCCGCGCCGGCCGCCAGCTCGGGCACCAGCAGCGGCGGATGCGGGCAGAACGCGGCGGCCACGAACACGGGACCGAGGCTATCCCGAGCCCATTACCGCCCTCGGGCTGACCGCAGGGGGGCACTGCTGTGAGAATGCGGGCATGACCAGCAGCGAATGGGGGCGGATCGACGCCGACGGGACGGTCTGGGTGAAGACCGAGTCCGGCGAGCGGCAGATCGGCTCGTGGCAGGCCGGGGCCCCGGCCGCCGGGCTGGCGCACTACGAGCGCCGGTACGAGGACCTTGCCACCGAGGTGGAACTGCTCGAGCAGCGACTGGCCAGCGGGGCCGGGGATCCCGCCAGCACGCTCTCGCACGCCGCCACGCTGCGTGAGTCATTGCCCACCGCGGCGGTGATCGGCGACCTGGGCGCGCTGGAGCGCCGGCTGGCCAAGCTGGGCGAGGCCGCGCAGTCCAAGGCGGAGGAGGTCGCGATCGAGCGGGCACACGCCCGGCAGGAGGCGGTGGCGGCCAAGGAGCGGCTGGTGGCAGAGGCCGAGCAGCTCGCCGACAGCACCCAGTGGAAGGTGGCCGGCGACCGGTTCAAGGCGATTGTGGAGGAGTGGAAGACGATCCGCGGCGTGGACAGGCGCACCGACGCGACGCTGTGGAAACGGTTCGCCACCGCGCGGGACACCTTCACCCGGCACCGCGGCTCGCACTTCGCCGAGCTGGACAAGCACCGCGCCGCGGCCCGGGCCCGCAAGGAGGAGCTGGTGGCCGAGGCCCAGGAGCTGGCCGACTCCACCGAGTGGGGCCCCACCGCGGCCCGGCTGAAGCAGCTCATGGGCGAGTGGAAGGCCGCCGGGCGGGCCAGCAAGGACGCCGAGGAGCAGCTCTGGCAGGCGTTCCGGGCGGCCCAGGACCAGTTTTTCGCCCGCCGGCAGGAGGTGTACGGGGAGCGCACCGCGGAGCAGACCGGCAACCAGCGGGCCAAGGAGGCGATCATCGCCGACGCGGAGGCGATCGACCTGTCCGACGTCAAGGCGGCGCAGAACCGGCTGCGCGACCTGCAGGACTCCTATGACGCGATAGGGCACGTGCCGCGGGAGGCGATGCGCACCCTGGACTCCCGGATGCGCGCCGCCGAGCAGCGGGTCCGGGACGCGCTGGACGCCCAATGGCGGCGCTCCAGCGCGGCGCACAACCCCGTGCTGATGCAGCTACGCGACGCCGTCGCCAAGGCGGAGGCGCAGCTGGCCAAGGCGCGGGCCAGCGGCGACGCCAAGCGGATCGCCGACGCCGAGGCCAACCTGGCGGCCCGGCAGGAGTGGCTGTCCGAGGCGGAGCGGTCCGCCGGCGGCTGAGTCCCGCCAGCCGGCCCGCCTTTCCGGCCACCACAACGTGTGGACACGACACGCCGGTCGCTGGCGTGTCGAGTCCGCGCGTTGAGGCCTGTGGACAACCGCCGAGGCGCAGGCCCCGAATCCGGCACACTCTGCGGCATGATCCGGTCGCTGCAGATCCTCGCGCTGCACCAGGGTGGCGTGTTCGGCCGCGCCCAGGCGGTGAGCGCCGGATACACAGCCGGCCAGATCCGCAACCGCATCCGGCGCGGCCAACGGCGCGAGGTGCTGCCGCGGGTGTACGCCGCGACCAGTACGCCGCTCGACCCGCTCGCCCAGTTCTGGGCCGCACACCTGTCGGCCGGCCCGGTGTCGGTGATCAGCCACACCACCGCGGCGCGCCTGTGGGAGTTACCGGTGCCGCCGGACGGTCTCGTTCATCTGTCCGTGCCGCCGGGCCGGCGACCGCGGACGGGCGCTCCAGTCCGCGTACACCGGGTCGTGGTGGGCGACTCGGACCGGGCCGGGATCGACGGCCTGCCGGTCACCTCCCGGGCGGCGACCGTGCTCGACTGCCTGCCGTTGCTGGACCGGTCCGACGGGGCAAAGCTGCTCGACCGAGCGGTTCAGCAGGGCTGGCTGCGACCGGTGCACGTGGAACGGCGGCTCGCCGAGTCACCCGGCCGGCACGGCAACCAGTCGCTGCGACGGCTCCTGGCCACCTTCCGACCCGGTGCCGACAGCGCAGCGGAACGCCTGCTGCACCGACTCCTGCGCCAGCACGGCATCGACGGCTGGCGACCGCAGTACGCCATCCGGCTGCCGTCCGGCCGGATCGCAACCGCTGACGTGGCGTTCCCGGCGATTCTGGTCGCCATCGAGGTGGACGGCTGGGCCTGGCACATCGACCCCGAACGGTTCCAGCTCGATCGCAGCAGGCAGAACGAGATGGTCACGGCCGGCTGGACGGTGCTGCGGTTCACCTGGACGGACCTCACCGAGCGACCGGACCTCGTGCTTCGGACAGTACGCAGGGCGCTGGCCACTCCCCGACTTATGGACGCGACACGCTGTTGAACCGCGTGCCGCGTCCACAAGTGGGCCAAAGCTACGCGGGCGGGCCGAGCGTGGGCATGCCGAGCAGCACGCCGGGGGTCTTCGGGGTGACGCCGGCGGCCCAGTTGTCGCCGGCGCGGGTACGCCGGTGGGACAGCAGCGGGCCGTCGGCGACCAGGTGGTGCGGTGCCGCGTAGGTGACCACGGTGCGCACCACGTCGCCGGGGCGTACCTGCGGGGACCCCTTGCCGTGTTGGCCGTTCGCCGGGACGGCGCCGTGTTGACCGTTCGCCGGGACGGCGCCGTGTTGACCGTCCGCCGGGACGGCGCCGCGTTGACCGTCCGCCGGGACGGCGAAGTGGACCAGTCGGCCGTCGCGGGCACGCCCCGACATCCGCCCGGTGCCGGCGTCCTTGCGGCCCTCGCCCACCGCCACCAGCACCTCCACGGTGCGGCCGACCTGCGCCTGGTTCTCCGCCCAGGAGACCTCCTCGACCAGCGCCACCAGCCGTTCGTACCGCTCCCGTACCACCGCCTTCGGCACCTGGCCGGCCATGGTCGCCGCCGGGGTGCCCGGCCGGGTGGAGTACTGGAAGGTGAACGCGCCGGCGAACCGGGCCGCCCGCACCACGTCCAGCGTCGCGGCGAAGTCCTCCTCGGTCTCCCCTGGGAAGCCGACGATGACGTCGGTGGTGATCGCCGCGTGCGGGATCGCGGCCCGGACACTGTCCACGATGGACAGGTACCGCCCGGCCCGGTACGAGCGGCGCATCGCGCGCAGCACCCGGTCCGACCCGGACTGCAGCGGCATGTGCAGCGACGGGCACACCGCCGGTGTCCCGGCCATCGCGGCGATCACGTCGGCGGTGAAGTGCGCCGGATGCGGGCTGGTGAACCGCAGCCGGTCCAGCCCCTCCACCGCACCGCAGGCACGCAGCAGCTTGCCGAACGCGTACCGGTCGCCGAACTCGACCCCGTAGGAGTTCACGTTCTGGCCGAGCAGGGTGATCTCGGCGACCCCGTCGGCCACCAGCGCCCGTACCTCGGCGAGCACCTCGCCCGGCCGGCGGTCCCGCTCCTTGCCGCGCAGCGCCGGCACGATGCAGAAGGTGCAGGTGTTGTTGCAGCCGACCGAGATGGACACCCAGCCGGCGTAGCTGGACTCGCGGCGGGCCGGCAGGGTGGACGGGAACACCTCGAGCGACTCGAGGATCTCCACCTGCGCCTCGCGGTTGTGCCGGGCACGATCCAGCAGCACCGGCAGCGAGCCGATGTTGTGGGTGCCGAACACCACGTCCACCCACGGTGCCCGCGCCACGATCTCGCCGCGGTCCTTCTGCGCCAGGCAGCCGCCCACCGCGATCTGCATCCCCGGATGGGACTGCTTCACCGGGCGCAGGTGGCCGAGGTTCCCGTACAGCCGGTTGTCCGCGTTCTCCCGTACCGCGCAGGTATTGAACACCACCACGTCCGGGGTAGCATCCTCGCCCGCGCGGACGTACCCCGCGTCCTCCAGCAGCCCGGACAGCCGCTCGGAGTCGTGGACGTTCATCTGGCACCCGTAGGTGCGCACCTGGTAGGTACGCGCAGTCATCTGGCTCACGAGGGTACTTGCCGGCGGGCCGTAGCATCCGGCGGGTGAGCCAGACGCCGCCGGCCGACGCGACCATCCACCCGTCCCCGCGGCGCGAGCGGCGGATGCGCCGGCTCGGGTTGGCGCTGGCCGCGCTGATGGTACTGCTGCTGGCCGCCATCGGGACCGGCGGGTGGTACTACGCCAACCAGATCATGGCCCGCCCGGGCCCGAGCGCTCCGCAGCAGGCCACCCTGACCGCGGTCAGCCCCCGGGGCACCACCGCGACGGTTCAGCTCCGCGGCGCGGCGCTGGCCGGCACGCGGGAGGTCGTCGGGCTGCGCACCGCGAACGGGTACCTCCAGCTCGACCCGCCGACCGGCCCGGTGACGCAGGCCGGTGGCCAGACGGTGGCGACCCGGACGGCCGCCCTGATCACCGGGTCGTGGCCGGCGGCCGGCGAGCGCGGCGACCTGGACATCGACGCGTTCCCGTCGGCCGACCCGGCGGCGGCGCTGGCCGGCAAGCTCACCCAGGTCACGGTCAGCGGGCCGCTCGGCGGCTACCCGGCCTGGCAGGTCGACGGCGCGAAGGACACCTGGGTGGTGTTCGTGCACGGCCGGGGCGGCGGCCGGGCGCAGGGACTGCGGCTGCTGTCGGTGACCAGCCGGCTGGGATACCCGGCGCTGGACATCACCTACCGCAACGACACCGGCGCGCCGGCCTCGCCGGACAGGCGCAACCACTGGGGGCTGACCGAATGGGCCGACCTGCAGGCGGCGGTGGACTACCTGAAGGGCCGCGGGGTGCGGCGGCTGGTCCTGGCCGGGGCGAGCATGGGCGGCGCCATCGTGGCCACCTTCCTGCGCCGCTCGCACGACGCCGGGATGGTGGCCGCCGCGATCCTGGACGCCCCGGTGCTGTCCATGCAGGACACGCTGCGGCTGCAGGCGGCCGACCGCGGGCTGCCCGGGCCGGTGTCCGGGGTGCTGCTGCCGGTCGCCAAGGCGATCGCGGACTGGCGCGCCGACCTGGACTTCGCCGCGCTGGAGCAGACCCCCGGCGAGCTGAAGGTGCCGGTGCTGCTGTTCCACGGCACCGCGGACGGCAGCGTGCCGGTCGGGCCGGCCGACGCGTTCGCCGCGGCCGGACCCGGCCAGGTCACCTACCTGCGGGTGGACGGAGCCGACCACGTGGCGGCGTGGAACGTCGCGCGCAGCCGGTACGAGGAGTCGGTGGCCCAGTTCCTACCGAACCATGCGGGATGAACGATCAGCCTGATTCCGGTCGTCGGTGGCGTGCCCTACGCTCTGGCGGCATGACCCTGACAGGTGACGTCCCGCGCGGCGGCGGGTCCGGCCCGCTCGTCGTACTGGAGAACGTCAACAAGCACTTCGGGCAGCTGCACGTGCTGAAGGACATCAACCTGACGGTTGACCAGGGCGAGGTCATCGTGGTGATCGGCCCGTCCGGTTCGGGCAAGTCCACGCTGTGCCGGACGGTCAACCGGCTGGAGACCATCGACAGCGGCAGGATCACGCTGGACGGACAGCCGCTGGCGGCCGAGGGCAAGGCGTTGGCCCGGCTGCGGGCCGAGGTGGGCATGGTGTTCCAGTCGTTCAACCTGTTCGCGCACAAGACGATCCTGGACAACGTCACGCTCGGTCCCCTGAAGGTCAGGGGGCAGAAGAAGGCCGCCGCACAGAAGCGGGCGATGGAGCTGCTCGACCGGGTCGGGATCGCCGACCAGGCGGGCAAGCTGCCGGCGCAGCTGTCCGGGGGTCAGCAGCAGCGGGCCGCGATCGCCCGCGCGCTGGCCATGGCCCCGAAGGTCATCCTCTTCGACGAGCCCACCTCGGCGCTCGACCCGGAAATGATCAACGAGGTGCTCGAGGTGATGATCCAGCTTGCCCGGGAGGGGATGACCATGGTGGTGGTAACCCACGAGATGGGCTTCGCCCGCCGGGCGGCCAAGCGGGTGGTGTTCATGGCGGACGGCCAGATCGTGGAGGAGGCCCCGCCGGCCGACTTCTTCTCGGCGCCCAGGAGCGAGCGGGCCAAGGACTTCCTGTCGAAGATTCTCACGCACTAGAGGACGGCCGTCGTCCTGCGTGCCGTACGTGAAAGGATCGCTATGAAACTCCGTCGTGGAGTCGCCGTCGCCGCGGCGCTGCTCGTCGCCCTGACCATGGCTGCCGCCTGCGGGAAGAAGAGCGGCGAGAGCACGATCGTCGGCAAGAAGAGCCTCAAGATCGGCGTGAAGGAGGACCAGCCCGGCATCGGCTTCAAGGGGCCGGACGGCAAGTACGCCGGCTTCGACATCGAGATCGCCAAGGCGGTGGCCAAGGAGCTCGGCGTCGACGAGGGCAGCATCGAGTTCGTCACGACGGTGTCGGCGAACCGTGAGCCGTTCATCCAGCAGGGCAAGGTCGACTTCGTGGTCGCGTCGTACACCATCAACGACGACCGGAAGAAGAAGGTCTCCTTCGCCGGTCCGTACTACGTGGCCGGCCAGGACCTGCTGGTCCGCGCCGACGAGACGGCGATCACCGGCGCCGACACGATCGCGGGCAAGAAGGTCTGCTCGGTGAGCGGCTCGACGCCGGCCAAGCGGATCAAGACGGACTACCCGCAGGCGAAGCTGCAGGAGTTCGACGCCTACTCCAAGTGCGTCGCGGCGCTGATCGGCAAGAGCGTCGACGCGGTCACCACGGATGACATCATCCTGGCCGGGTACGCGGCGCAGTACGCCGGGAAGCTGAAGGTGGTCGGCAAGCCGTTCAGCAAGGAGCCGTACGGCATCGGCCTCGCGAAGGACGACAAGAAGGGCCGGGACGCGATCAACGACGCGCTGCAGAAGATCTTCACCGACGGCCGGTACAAGACGGCGTGGGACAAGACGCTGGGGGTCGGCGGCACCCCGGCACCCAACCCGCCGACGCTCGACCGGTACTGACACTCGGGAGCACGCCGCTCGTCCGGCGGTACGGCGGGTTGCCGACCGTACCGCCGGGTGACGGCGGCCGGCCCACCCAGACAGGGGGGAACGATGCAGGCGCTGCTGGACAACCGCGACCTCGTTCTCAAGGCGCTCTGGCTGATCATCGAGCTGACCGCCGTCTCGGGCGCGATCGCGCTCGTGCTCGGCACGCTGCTGGCCGGGATGCGGGTCTGCCCGGTGCCGGTGCTGCGCGCGTTCGGCACCGGCTACGTCAACGTCTTCCGGAACACGCCACTGACCCTGATCATCTTCTTCTGCTACTTCGGGCTGTACGCCAACCTCGGCGTCACGCTCTCCAACGACCTCGACCGGAACAACTTCTGGCTCGGCGTGATCGGGCTGTCGGTGTACACCGCGGCGTTCGTGTGCGAGGCGCTGCGCTCCGGCATCCAGACCATCCCGCTCGGGCAGGCCGAGGCGGCCAGAGCGATCGGGCTGACGTTCGTCCAGAACCTGCGGCTGGTCGTGCTGCCGCAGGCGACCCGCGCGGTGATCGCGCCACTGGGCAGCCTGCTGATCGCGCTCACCAAGAACGCAACCATCGCCGGCACCATCGGCGTCGCCGAGACGGCCTCGCTGATGAAGGACCTGATCAACGACAACGGCGACCAGACCATCGCGATCTTCTTCGGCTTCGCGATCGGCTTCCTCGTCCTCACCCTGCCGATGGGCTACTTCTTCGGCTGGCTGGCCCGGAGGGTGGCAGTGCTTCGATGAGCTCCCCGTCGGTTCTCTACGACGCGCCGGGACCGCGCGCCCGGGCCCGCAACAACCTGCTCAGCGTCCTGGGTATCGCGCTGCTGGCCGGGCTGGGCTGGCTGATCTACGCCAAGTTCAACGCCAGCGGCCAGTGGAACGCCGAGAAGTGGAAGCCGTTCCTGAAGTCGAGCACCTGGACGACGTACCTCCTCGAGGGCCTGAAGAACACCCTCAAGGCGGCCGGCATCGCCATGGTGCTGGCGCTGCTGTTCGGGGTGACTTTCGCCCTCGGCCGGCTGTCGGACCACCGGTGGGTGCGGGTCCCGGCCGGCTTCGTGGTCGAGTTCTTCCGCGGCATCCCGCTGCTGCTGCTGATCTTCTTCCTGTTCTACGGCGCCCCCTACGTCGTGCCGTTCGACGTGCCGGCGCTCTGGGCGCTGGTGTTCGCGCTGACGCTGTACAACGGCTCGGTGCTGGCCGAGGCGTTCCGGGCCGGCGTGCTCGCGCTGCCGAAGGGTCAGACCGAGGCGGGGTACGCGATCGGGCTGCGCAAGGGCCAGCTCATGCGGCTGATCCTGGTGCCGCAGGCGGCCCGCTCGATGCTGCCGGTGATCGTCAGCCAGCTCGTCGTGCTGCTCAAGGACACCGCGCTGGGCTACATCATCGCCTACCCCGAGTTGCTCGCGCAGACCAACGTGATCAACGCGAACTACAGCAACCTGCTGCAGTCGGCCATCGTGGTGGGCGCCATCTTCATCGCGATCAACCTGCTGCTGGGCCAGCTTGCGTCCCTCCTGGAACGCCGGTTCGCCCCCGGCAGGTCCAGCCGGCTGCAGGCAGAGATGGGCGCCGCAACCCCCCTCGGCGTCCAGGGCACCGCTGTGGCGCCTGAGGGCTGATCCGCCGCCGCTCCGCGCCCCTCGACCAACCTGGACCGGCCAACGTCGGAGTGGCGCGGGTCGGGCCGGTCGGGTGGCGCGGGGTCGGGTGGGACGGGCGGGTCGGTTGGGACGGGCGGGTCGAGTAGGCGGGCAGGTCGGGTCTGGCTGGTGGGATGGTGCGGATCAGGCGGCGCGGTGGGCGCGGAGCAGGTCCAGCGCGGCCGTGAGCGAGTCGGCAACGGGCACCCCGGTCCGCGCCAGGCTGGCCTCGGTGCTGATACCAGTGGTGAGCAGGATGCACCGGGCGCCCACGCTGGCCGCGGCTGTGGCATCGTCCACCACGTCGCCGATCAGCACCACGTCGTCCGGGTCGAGCCGGAGCGCGGTCAGGTGCTCGGCAAGGTGCGCCGCCTTTGAGCCGCCGCCGATCTCGGTGCGCAGGCCGTCGATTCGGGTGAACTCCGCGGTCAGCCCGAGGTCGCCGACCAGCCGAACCAGGTCTTCGTGGAACCACATCGACAGCAGCGACTGGCTGCCACCGCCGGCCCGCCAGGCGTTCAGGGCGTGCCGTGCGTCGCTGGCCAGCCGCAGGTCAGGCAAGAGCGCCTGGTACGCGTCGTGGTACGCCCGGTCGATCCGGGCCCAGTCCGCGGCCGACAGGGACAGGCCGAGCAACCGCTCGTAGCAGCGGTCCAGCGGGCGGCAGTACACCGCACGCCAGTCCGCCAGGGTGATGGCCGGCCGCTGGTACTCCGCGCAAACGGAGTTCACCGCGGCGACCACCGCGGCGTTGTCGTCGAGCAGCGTTCCGTTCCAGTCGAACACGATGTGCCTTCTCACGTCGCCCACCCTACGAAACCGCGGCGCGGCCGGGCGCGCTCTTTGTTCCGAGCCGGCCGTCGTGCGCCCGGTTAGGTCTGTTGCCGAGCCGGCTCGAGTACGGCAGCGACGAGTCACGCTCCGCCGCCGGGCCGGGTCGCTGCCGGGGTACAACCTGCTGGCGAGACCCGGTTCGGCGCGGCGACCCTCAGGCTCCGCTGGGGGCCGCTCTGGGTAACCTGCCGGCGAGACGCAGTCGTCCGCGCGGCGACCGGTCAGGCTCCGCTGGGGGCCGCTCTGGGTACACCTGCCAGCGAGAACGGTCGTCCGCGCGGCGACCGGTCAGCCGTTAGCCGACCAGGCCGGCGGGCGGGATCGCGCGGCCGGCGAAGCGATGGGATCGGCAGCGGTCAGCGGGCGATCTCGGTGGCGCGGGACTCGCGGACCACTGTGACCCGGATCTGGCCCGGGTAGGTCAGCTCGTCCTCGATCTGCTTGGCGACCTCGCGGGCCAGCAGGTGCGCGGTCACGTCGTCGACCTGCTCCGGCTGCACGATCACCCGGATCTCCCGACCGGCCTGCATGGCGAACACCCGGTCCACGCCGGGCTTCCCGGAGGCGATCTCCTCGATCCGCTCCAGCCGCTTGACGTACGCCTCCAGGCTCTCCCGCCGCGCCCCCGGCCGGCCGCCGGAGCAGGAGTCGGCGGCCTGGGTGAGCACGGCCTCGATGGTCTGCGGTGGCACCTCGTTGTGGTGCGCCTCGATGGCGTGCACCACGTCGTCGCTCTCGCCGTACTTGCGGGCCAGGTCGGCGCCGATCAGCGCGTGGCTGCCCTCCACCTCATGGGTAAGTGCCTTGCCGATGTCGTGCAGGAACGCCGACCGCTTGAGCACCGTCGGGTCCATCTTCAGCTCCGCGGCCATGATGCCGGCGATGTGCGCGGTCTCGATCAGGTGCTTGAGCACGTTCTGTCCGTAGGAGGTGCGGTACCGCAGCCGGCCCAGCAGCTTGATCATCTCCGGGTGGATCTCGGTGATGCCGACCTCCACCAGCGAATCCTCGCCAGCCTTGAGGCAGAGCTGCTCGACCTCCTCGCGGCTACGCTCGTAGATCTCCTCGATACGCTGCGGGTGAATCCGGCCGTCGAGCACCAGCTTCTCCAGGGTGAGCCGGCCGATCTCCCGGCGCACCGGGTCGAAGCAGGACAGCAGCACGGCTTCGGGCGTGTCGTCGATGATCAGGTTGACCCCGGTGACCGACTCGAAGGCCCGGATGTTGCGGCCCTCACGGCCGATGATCCGACCCTTCATCTCATCGCCCGGCAGGTGCAGCACGCTGACCACGCTCTCCGCGGTCTGCTCGCTGGCCACCCGCTGGATGGCGTCCACCACGATGTGCCGGGCGCGGTGCTCCGCGTTCTGCTTGGCCTCCGCCTCGACGTCCCGCACGATGATCGCGGCGTCCCGGCGGCACTGGGCCTCGACCGCCTTCAGCAGTTCGGCCTTGGCGTCGCCCGCGGTGAGGCCGGCGACCCGTTCGAGCTCGGCCTGGATGCCGGCCTCGGCGGCCACGGCCTCTGCCTCGCGGGTCTCCAGGGCGCGCTGCGCCGAGGCAAGTTCGACGTCGCGCTGCTCCAGCCGGCGGTGCTGCTCGTCCAGCCGGCGCTCGCGGTCGACCAGCCGCTCCTCCCGCCGCTCCACCTCGGCCTGGGTCGCCCGGGCCCGCTCGGTGATCGCCGCCGCCTCCTGCTCGGCCTGCCGCCGGGCCTCCAGCACGACGGTGGAAGCCTCGAGCGCCGCCTGCCGCCGTGCGTTCTCCACCTCGGCCTGGACCGCGCGGCGGGTGTTCTCGATCTCGTTCTCGACGGTGCGGCGCAGGGTGGCCGCCTCCGCCTCGGCCATGCTCCGGGTGAACGCGGCCAGGGTCTCCGCCTCCGAGCGGACCGACGCCGCCGACTGGATCGCCTGCATCCGCATCTCGGACAGCTCGCGCTCGACCTCGCGCCGCGCCTGCGCCCACAGTTCCTCCCGCTCGGGAACGCTCAGGGCACCCAGACCGCGCACCGCCGCGGTCCCAGCAGCAACGGTCCCAGCAGCCGCGGTCCCGCCGGTCGCTCCGTCCGGCCGGGCGCGGTCGCCGTCGGTGTGGGCAGCCGCATCCGCGGCCGCCCTGTCTCCGGCCGCCCTGTCTGTGGCCATTACGTCCCTGGCCGCCCCGTCCCTGGCCAGTACGTCCCCGGCCGACCCCTCCCCGGCTGGCCCGTCTCCGGCCGCCAGGTCCCCGGGTGCCGCGACCCGGTCGCTGCGCACCGTCGCCGTGCCGTCCGCGTGGGCACCGTCGGCGGTCACGTCGTGCGCAGGCCGCCGAGCCGGCGTCAGCTCATCGGCCGAGCCGCCTCCCGCTACGTCCGGCTGCCCCGGCGCCGGCGGAGTCCGGTCAGACCGACCGGTGTCGGGCTGACCCACGTCGGTCCGGGCCGATTCGGGCTGAGGTGTCCGGGGCCGGGCGGGGTGGGTCCTGCCTTCGTGGGTTCCGATGGGATCGGGCGGGGCTGCGTGGGACGGCGCGGGGTCGGGCTGGCCTGCACGGGTCCGGTCCTGGTCGGGCTTGTCGGTGGCCGGCTGCCCGGAGGCAGGTTCGACGGTCGCCCGCACGGTCGGCGCCTGGCCCACCGCGGCCGCCTGGGTCGTGCCCGCCGGCTGGGACTGATCGGTGATACGCAGCCGTCGCAGACCCGACGACAGCCGCCACACGGCGACGCCCAATGCGACGACGACCAGGCCGAGCAGCGCCAGCAGAAGGTCATGCACCTGAGCACCTCCTTCCCGGTCGGACCGCCGATTGGGGCGGCGGGCGAGGAGGACCCACGAGATGCAGGCGCCGCGTCCGATGCAGCCTCGAACCGGACGCGCCGACCACGGCGGCCACAGGCTGCGCCGATCCGCTCGACCGCGGCGAGGTGATCCTCTGCCGGGGCGAGCGGACTGCCGTGTGCCACTGCTATCAGCGCCCGGTGCGCGCAGGCGCCGGACGGTGTGTCGTTTGTTCGGTTTGTCTATCTGCCGATTGCTCGTGACGTGACCCGTGCGGGGTTGACTCCTCGTTAACTCGAGGCTACGGGCGGGCAGACACGCCGGTCAAGCGGCACTCCTACCCACGGATCGTCATTCAGTCTCGACGTCAGGTGGAGCCTCCAAAGGGTCCCAGGCGCATCCGTCGGCCGCCAACTCCTCGCGCACGACCCGGTATGCGAGCGTGGCCGGGTACCCCTTGCGGGCCAGTAATCCGACCAGCCTGCGCGCCCGCGCAGTCGGGTCGAGGCCCGCCGTCGCGGCCAGCCGGCGACCCACCAGCGTGCGCGCGGTGACCTCCTCGGTGTGCTCGTCCAACCCCTGCACCGCGGCAGAGGCCGTCGCCTGGTCGATCCCGCGCTGCCGCAGCTCAGCCGAGAGCGCGCGTCGGGCGAGCCCTCGGGCGCTGTGCCGGGACATCACGAACGCCTCGGCGAACGCCCGGTCGTCGATCAGCCCCACCTCGCCGAACCGGGACAGCACCCGCTCGACAACGTCGGCCGGGACGCCGCAGCGGGTCAGCGCCGTGGCCAGTTCGGCCCGGCTGCAGGACCGGGTCGTGAGCAGCCGCAGGCAGGTCTCGCGGGCCACCGACTCGGGATCGCCGAGCGGATCCTCCGGGTGCCCGGATGGCTCGGCTGCACCGCGTCGGCGTGCCGCGCCCGGATCCGTTCCGCTCCGACCAGCGCCACCCGGAGTCACTCCACCCGGAGCGGTACTGCGCAACTCCATGCCGCGCAAGTCCGTACCACGCGGCTCAGCCCCGCCCAGCTTGGTTCCAGGCAGCGCCGTAGCACGCGGCCCAGTCCCCCGCGGCTCAGTCCCCCGCGGCTCAGTCCCGCCCAGCTTGGTTCCAGGCAGCGCCGTCCCCCGCGGCTCAGCCCCCCGCGGCTCAGCCCCCCGCGGCTCGGTTCCCCGCGGCTCAGCTCCCCGCGGCTCGGTTCCCCGCGGCTCAGCTCCCCGCGGCTCGGTTCCCCGCGGCTCGGTTCTGCGCGGCTCAGCTCCGTGCCGAGCT
>Ga0137373_10002331_pt1 | contig 20778 bp, 15 predicted proteins | sample SagtaG_5_FD_104912 | JGI IMG/M metagenome (GOLD analysis project Ga0137373, IMG submission 104912) | Vadose zone soil microbial communities from Sagehorn Ranch, Mendocino, California, USA - Sage1_R_80_16 metaG | ecosystem: Environmental > Terrestrial > Soil > Vadose zone | place: USA... | reverse complement strand
CGAGCTTGGCCAGGCCGAAGTCGAGGATCTTGACGAACCCGTCGGAGGAGACCATCAGGTTCTCGGGCTTCAGGTCCCGGTGCACGATGCCGGCGGCGTGCGCCTTGGCGAGCCCGTCGGCCGCCTGCGCGGCGATCGAGAGCGCGCGCTTCAAGGAGAGCGGACCGGCCGCGACAAGCTCGCGCACCGTCTTTCCTTCCACGAGCTCCATTGCGATGTAGGAGGTCGAGTCGGCGCGCCCGACGTCGTAGACCGTGACGATGTTGGGATGATTCAGGGCCGAGGCCGAGCGCGCTTCCTGTTCGAAGCGGGCGAGGCGCTCGTGATCGGAGGCCAACTCGGCCGGAAGGACCTTGATGGCGACATCGCGCGCGAGCCGCGTGTCCCGCGCCTTGTAGACCTCTCCCATGCCGCCCGCCCCCAGCGGAGAGACAATCTCGTAAGGGCCGACGCGCGAGCCGGTCGGAAGAGTCATGGTTTCTTCGGATCGATCAGCGGATTGCGGACGTTGACATTCGGGAAGCGACTGAAGTCGCGGTCTGCCGTCCAGAGCTCGCGTACGCCGTGCTGGTGGCAGAGAGCGGCGACTCGGGCGTCGTGGACGCGCCCCCCAGTGATGCGGCCGGCGGCAAGCATGGTCCGAAGCTCGGTCCAATGGTCGACCGACTCGGCCAGCAGCACGAGCCCCGGAGCTTCCAGCCACGCATCGACCTGGTCGAGCGCGGCAGGCAGAGGCGTCGGCGGGTCGTAGATCCGGGGGTGTGTCACGATGGCCAGGAACTCGTGGATGCAGGGCCAGGGAATGGCCCACGAGCCACGACCTTCGGCCAGGGTCGCGACGGTCGAGTGGGCCGCGTCATGCCACGGCGAGTCTTCGCGATGAGCGGAGACCAGCACGTTCGTGTCGACGGCGATCACTCGCTGCGACCTTCGTAGGCGAAGTCGCGAATCTGTTCCCAGCTCGCCCCGGCGAGCTCGGGCCGGAGGCCACGTCCTTTGAAGCTGGCACGCCGCAAGCGGAACCGTCCTTTGCGCCGCCGGTCCTGGATTTGCTTGCGCAGGCCGGCTTCGATTAGGGCCCGCACCGTCGTTCGGTCGCGCGCCGCGACCTTCCGGGCCTCGTCGAGAAGCCCGTCGGAGATCTCCACCGTCGTCTTCATATGGCTAACCATATCATGGTAGCAATCTATATGGGAGAAATGGCCGGCGGCGAGGATCCACCGTCCGCCGAAGCCTTGGCGAAGGCGGATCGCGGGGGCCTAGGCGCGAACCGGCTGACAGGGACAACGCTGCGAGAGACTACAACGCCCGGCGGCTCGTGACCACTACGGCGCGGGAACCGACCACAGGCTCGGTTCCGACCACTCTCCTGTATCTGGTAAATTGGAGGGTCTCATGGACAGGAGAAAACGCCACGCGACCGTGGGGGTCCGGGTGGGAACCGTGCAGGTCGGCGGGGGCGCGCCGGTCGTCGTCCAGTCGATGGCCAACACGGACACAGCCGATGTCGCCTCGACCGCCAGGCAGTGCATCGAGCTCGCCCAGGCCGGCTCCGAGATGGTGCGTGTCACGGTGAATGTCCCCGAGGCCGCGCAGGCGGTGCCCGAGATCAAGAAGCGCATGCTCGGCGCGGGAGTCGAGGCGCCCCTGATCGGCGACTTCCACTACAACGGCCACGTCCTGCTCACAAAGTTCCCGGCCTGCGCCGAGGCCCTCGACAAGTACCGCATCAACCCCGGCAACGTCGGCAAGGGCGTGCGGCGCGACGAGCAGTTCGCGACGATCTGCAAGATTGCCCGCGACAACGGAAAGCTCGTGCGCATCGGCGTCAACGGCGGCTCCTTGAACCAGGAGCTCGTCATGGCGAAGATGCAGGAGAACACCGACAAGGACCTCGGCCACACTTCCGAGGCGATCATCAACGAGTGCATGGTCCTCTCGGCCCTGCAGTCGACCGAGCTCGCGCTGCAGGCGGGCCTCCGCAAGGACCAGATCATCATCTCCTGCAAGGTTTCGCGGCCGCTCGACCTGATCGCGGTTTATCGCGACCTCGCGACGAAGACCGGCCAGCCGCTGCATCTGGGGCTCACCGAGGCGGGCATGGGAACGAAGGGCCTCGTCTGGTCCGCCTCGGCGATGGGCGTGCTCCTGGCCGAAGGCATCGGCGATACGATCCGTGTCTCGCTCACTCCGCGGCCCGGCGGCGACCGCCGCGAGGAGGTCTACGCGGCGTGCGAGCTGCTGCAGTCGCTGGGCATCCGCTCCTTCGCGCCATCTGTGACCGCCTGCCCCGGTTGCGGCCGCACGACCTCGACGACGTTCCAGGAATTGGCGGAGCGCATCCAGGGCTACGTGCGCGAAAAGATGCCCGAGTGGAAGAGAGAGTACGAAGGCGTCGAGAACATGACGCTCGCGGTCATGGGTTGCGTCGTCAACGGCCCCGGCGAGTCCAGGGCGGCCTCGATCGGCATCTCGCTGCCCGGCACGGGTGAAGAACCCCACTGCCCCGTCTACATCGACGGACAGCACTTCACGACTCTGAAGGGAACCTACGACGAGCTGTCCTCCGCCTTCCGAGCCCTGGTCGACGACTACGTCGCGACCAAGTACGCGAGGCGCGAGAGCGCTCGCGCCGTCACGGCCTGAGACGATTCGAGGGTCGTCTCACGGTCTCCTTCGAGAGCGCCGTCGGGGCCGCCGAGGACCCTCCAAGGGACGGAGAAAGTCGATGAAGAACTGGCCCCGTCCATGGAGCACCTCGAATCGCGGAACGCGGTTCGGCTCGCTTCTGATCAAAACCCTCCTGTGATTGCTGCCATCGAGGATCTTGTCGTCCCAACTCACAAAACGCCTCAATCGAGGGACCCTGTTGGAGATTTCCCTGTCGCCGAATTTTTCGCTAACCGATGTCGTGCCGCGAAGCTCTCCCAGGATGTCGACCTGGTAGAAGTTTCGATAGGCCCCGACGAAAAACTCGCGCCGCCCCTTCTTCGCGAACAGCGTCGCGACCGCCTCGGGAAGCTCGCCGGCGCCCGTGAAGCAGGAAAGAAACCAGATTCCCGCGTAGCCGCGGGCCAGACGGTCCGCGAGCGCCTGCAGAATTCGCTTGTTGTCGTCGGCGAATTTCGGATCGGCGGCGTCGCGAAGCGACAGCATCAGCCGGTTCTCCGGACCGCTCGGTATCATCGCGTCGAGAACGCCCGGCCCCGACGGCGTGCCGGAGAACAGGAACCCCTCGGTCGCCGAGCCGTGCCCCAGGAAAAAGACGTTTCGGAGCCTGACGTCCGGGTCGAGACGTCGAATCACGTTCTGCGCGTCCGTCACGTCGCTGACGTTCTCGACCTGCAAGTTGGGCCGGCCGTCCGGCTTCAGCGCGCGCGGATACGAGCCATGGTCGTCCAACGCGACCTTGTCGAAGATCTTCGGCAGGTCGGCGGCCCGCAGCTGATAGATCTCCGTCTTCGTGTGGTTGCCGGCGGGGCTGAACCGCTCATCCAAGTTGTCGATTGAGATGCGCGTGTCCCCCTGCGTCACGAACGCCAGGTCCAGATCGACTGTGGATCTCTCGGGCGCAACACCGGCCAAGATGGCAATGACGACCTTGCGGTCTTTTCCGAGGGATTGAGCGGCGGTCGCGACTTTCTTGACGATCGGGTCGGCGAGACGGATCTTGGCGATCTGCGCCGGGCCGGCCCCGAAGCTTCTCAAGCATCCTTCCAGAGCCTTACGGACCGAAGCCGCTCTTCGATTCGCGTGCTGCTCCAGGTTCTTCGTCCCGGACGCGTAGCCCGTCAGCACGATCTTCTGGACCTCGTCGATCGGAGACACTCCGCCGGATCCTTCGACCAGGCGCCTCGCGATGTTCGTGATGGCTGCCTTGTGAGACGCGGTCAAAGAGCTGCTTGCAAAGGCCAGATTGTCGATCGTGAATTCGATCGGTGCCATGGCGCCTCTCCTCAACATGAGAGCGACCGACCTACTTCAGCCCCTCGACGACATAAAGGTTCGAGAGGATCCGAGAGTAGCTGTAGACGTACGACCGCCCGTCGGGAGTCGGGCACACGACCACGATGTCCGTGACGCCCGCCGCGTCGGCGGGCATCAGCTCCCTCCAGAGCTGCTTGCGGCCGGTCGCGACGTCCACCTGGTACACCTTGGCTGGCAGGTCTCCGCGCCGGTAGACGTACAGAGAGCGCCCGTCGGCGCTCCAGCGGATCGGCAGGTCGAGACCCGAAAGGCCGGCAAGAGCCGTCGGCTCGCTGCCTTCCAGCGGGTAGAGGTAGTGCCTGCGGTCCGGTCCGATCGCGGCAAAGACCTTACCGTCGGGCGACACGGTCCATCGGAAGCTTCTGTAACCCTCCGGCGTCAGCGCCCGCGGCCTCCCACCGTCGATGTCCTGCACGTACACCCGCGCGCCGCGGCCGGGCTCGTTGGCCGTGAAGAGAATCCGCTTTCCGTCCCGGAGCCAATCCGGGCGCTGGATGTTCAAGCCGTCGCGCGGAAGCTTTCGAGCCTCGCCGGCGCCGGTCGGAAACACGGCGACCTGCGGTTCCGAGGCGGGGTGAAGCAGGGACACGACCCACTTTCCATCCGGCGAGAGAGTTCCCGGCGCGCCTTCGCCCAGCCGCACCGCCGGCGATCCGTCCGTCTTTCGCAGATAGACCGAGTAGCCAGCCCCGCCTCCCTCGCCCGACTCGAAGAAGAGAAGAGTCTTGCCGTCCGGCGCTAGATCGGCCGCGACCGACCAGTCCAGCCACGAGAGATCCCTCTCCTTCTCTTCGCCCGCGAGGCGGACGGCGGTTCCGATGCGACTGGTGTCCTGGGTCATCAGGACGAGGCCGCTCGCCGAGATGTCCTGGATCGTCACCGGAGCGGTGACCCGGGCGAGGAGCCGCGAGCGGCCCGACGGTGTGACCGCCCACAGCGCGCGATTGCCCCCGGTCACGGCGGCCGTGAACCAGATCTCGCGGCCTCGAGGCGACCACGCAATTCCCTGCGCGCTTTCGAAGGGACCCGCCAGCGGTCTGGTCTTTCCCGAGAGATCCACGACCGCGACCCTTCCGCCGTCGTCTCCTCTTCCAGGATGGTCCACGAACGCAATCAAATCCCCCTTCGGAGACACGCGCGGGTGGGAGATCCAGCCGGCAGTCTCGTAGAGCGCCCTTCCGATCGGAAACTCCAGGCGCTCCCGGCCGGCGACCTCGCGCACGATCGCGAGACTTCCGCCGTCGGGCGCCCAGTCGGCCCAATGCACGTCCTCCGTGATCTCCCGAGGAGCGTTGCCCGCCGACACGCTCATGCGGGCGAGCGTGCCGCTTCTCGTAAAGGCCGCGACAACGTGGCGTCCCGTCGACACAGCCATCTCGCCCGAGCGCGAGATGGCCAGGACCTCCGCGCCCGCGAGGCCGAACGGCCTCGACTCGGGGCTTTCGAGGCGATTGACGAAGATCTCGAGCGGATCGCCCTCCCATCCTGCCGAGTACAGAACTGTCTGGCCGTCGGGCGCAAACCGCGCGGACCCGATGTTGCCGCGGCGGAAGGTCAGCTGATGAAACGAAGGATGCGGTCTTGACCAGACTCCCTTTCCCACCAGCAGGCCCGCCGCGGCGCCGAGAACGACGAGCGCCAGCGCCGCAACCAGCATCGGAAGACGACTCTTGTGTTCGCTGGCGGCAACGGGAGGTGAGATCGCCGCCGGCCCCGAGATACTCGACAGAGCTTCCAGGTCGAAAGCGAGATCCCTGGCCGAATCGAATCGCTCCTCCCGATTCTTCTCCAGGCAATGCCGCACGATCCGCTCCAGGCCCGGATGAATCTCCTTCTTCGTCTGGGACAGCTCCGGCGGTTCCTTCGTCAGAATCGCCGTGATCGTGTCGGCCGCCGTGTCGCCGCGGAAAGCCCGCTGGCCGGACAGCATTTCGTAGAGCATCGCTCCGAAGGAAAAGATGTCGGAGCGATGATCGGCCGGAAGCCCCCGCACTTGCTCCGGCGACATGTAGCCCATCGTGCCCATCACGACGCCCGGGTCCGTCCCGACGGTTGCGGTCGGGAATTCGGTCTGTTTCCCTTCCGAAGCCTCGGTCTGCTTCAACTTCGCCAGACCGAAGTCGAGAATCTTGACCCGTCCGTCCCGAGTCACGAAGACGTTCTCGGGTTTCAGGTCGCGATGGACGATCTTCTTCTCGTGCGCGGCGGCGAGCCCGCGCGCGATCTGGAGCGCGCAATCGAGGGTCTTGCGCACCGCAAGCGGTCCCGCAGCCAGGCGCGAGCGCAACGTCTCGCCTTCCAGAAGCTCGGAGACAACATAGGGTGAGCCATCCTGCGAGCCGATGTCGTAGACGGCCGTCAAGTTCGGATGATTCAGGATCCCGGCCGCCCGCGCTTCCTGCTCGAAGCGACGGAGACGGTCGGCATCCTGAGAAAACGACGCGGGCAAGACCTTGATCGCCACCTCGCGCCCGAGCCGCGGATCACGCGCTCTGTAGACCTCTCCCATTCCGCCCGCGCCGAGCGGCGCGAGGATTTCGTACGGGCCGAGCCGGGCTCCCGCCTCTAAAGACAAGGTCGGATCAGAATACAACGCGGATCGCCAGACGGCGCGAGAGTCTACGAGCCGATCGCGACGGCTGCGTCGATCAGGTGCCCGACCCTTCGATGCCGACCGTTGACTGAAGCGCCGGACGGAGGCCTTCAGATGCCGTCGTTGACGGGATCCCCCTGGTCGGCATAAGTCGGAGAAACTTTCAGCGAGATCCCAAGCGGGGCAATCCAAACGTCCGCGCTTTGTCCTTTGTCGATCAGTTCGGCGATCGCCGACGCCGATTGGAAAATGCCCGTCCAGGCCAAATAGTTTCGCGGGTTTTCTGAAAAAGCCGGACTTGGCGTCCAGTTGGCCATGTCCAGTCCGTTTCGCCGCAAGAAGAGCGCCTGAGCGGCGTATGCGATCACCTCGGATGGAATTGAGGTGAGCTTGATCCTGCGCATGTCCATCACGGCATGGACCGCCTCATGAACAACGATGGCCTGACCGTCGGGAGGAGGCAAGCTGGCAAACGGGATCGCCATCCGGTTCCGCTGAGAATCGTAAATCGCCATGTGCCCGAGAGTTGGCCGGTGGATCAGAGTAATTTTCCCGCTCTCGATGGCAGAGGCGACATCCAGCAGGTCGCCGGGAAGCAGGCTCACGCTGCCGATGTTGAAACTCATCGCGGATGCGACCGGGCCTCTCAAGATGGCCAGCACGGTTTGCTGAGCCTCCGTCTGCTTGGGCCCGGGGCCGCGAAAGTCCCATTGAGGCAGATAGATTTCGACCGCACGGTAAGGGTCGCCGGAGTCGAACCGGTAGTTGCGGCCATCATGGGTAGTCCCCCGGCAACCCACTTTCTCGTAGAGGTACCAGTTCACTTCGTCCGGATCGTATGTTTGGAAGTTGAAGTAAATGAGATCCCAGGGATCTTCCGTGTCAAGAAACTTGGTCAGGGTCCACCAATTGTCCCAAGGCGTCACCGTCTGTTTCTTGACAAAACCCACAGGCGGAAAGGGCGCCACGACCTCGGGCCTCTTGCGGTATGGCTCCATCGAACTCTCCTCGTCAGGGCCGGTAAGTTCCCTGCAAGGCTGTGTGATCGGAGTGCGGGCAGAGCCGACCCATCACCAGCGGCCTGTGATCCCGACGACCATCCTTATCTCACCGTCGACACCCTTCATCGGGGCTACCATCAAGCCACCTACACCCGTTTTGCCGAACGAGAAATACGCACCCGGGACAATGTCGGGCCCGAGATCCCAATAACCGTGGCCAAGAGCGAGAATCGCATCGTACCCACAGGGACCTACAAACCCTGCCGTGTCAATGTGAACATTTGCAAACGTTGTTGAAGGAAATAATGAAGTGAATTGACTTCCCGGTGCCGATCTGCCGATAGCTAAGGCCCTTCGAATGCGAGGCGACAAATCTGCCGCCCTTCGTCTGACGGTCATCCTCGCGCATCTTGTCGTTATTCTTGACCGCATCCAGCAATTTCTTGACACTGTTCGGATAGAAATCGAACCCTACGGACCGCGGACGGGCATAGATCCCCACGATCCGTACAAAAAAATCGTTGAGATCGATGCCGATCTCCAACACGGCGGCCTTGACGATAGCGGGCTCACCTCGCAGCAGCATGTATTCACCCGCATAGTAGTTAAATCTTCCGTCGCCCGGATCCGAGATGTCTCCCATTGTCTTGTCCTCCTCCCTCCCGGCAGTCTACGAGCCAGCGGCGCCGGCGGCCACCTCGCGCCGCTGCGGCAGGTCGGCATCCGCTTGTATCCAGTTTCTGGCGAGCGCCGCGTAGGCTTCGCGCGAGGCAGCGGCGTCGCCCGCTTTGCGCGCGGCGCGCGCGAGGCCGAGCAGCGAGAGGGACCGGCCTGGCGCGCGCGCGAGGGCGGCCTCGAACTCCTGCCGCGCCTCCGCCGGCCGGCCGAGCTCGAGCAGGATCTCGCCGGCGAGCTCGTGCGCGGGTTTGACGACCACAGGCGGCCCGAACTCGTAGGTCATGGCGTCCTCTGCCGCGGCCGCCTCTTTGGCGAGCGCGACGGCCGCGGCACTGTCCCCGCGGGCGAGCACAAGCCTCGCCTCGAGCTCTTTGCGGAGCACCGCCGGAGCGGCGCCGCCGCCCCGCCGCCTCCCGGAGGACATCGATCCTCCGCCGTGGTCGTGGGCTTCCTCCTCCTTGCCCGAGGGCGCCTTCATCGCCTCGAGCGCCTTCTCGGCTCCCGCGCGGTCTTTCGAGGCGAGCGCGCACAGGCCGCGAACGAAGTGGTCCCGCGCCTCGCCGCCTTCCGGCGGAACACTCGCTTCCCCGCACCGCCCGGTTTCGACGATCCAGGCCGCCCGCATCAGCGACAGGCTCTCGGCACTGCGACGGGAGCCGCTCGCTCGCGCGTCGTCTTCCATCGTCCGGAGGGTGCGGCGGGCGTCCTGAAAGCGCCCGAGCTGAAGGGAGGCGTACTCGAGCCAGGACAACGCGTGAAAGCTGTGCTCGCCGGCACCGAGCTTCAAGCTCTCAGCCCGATCGACCGACGCCTTCCAGGAGGCTTCATTGGAGGTGACCGCCTCCGTCCACATCCCCGACGCGAAGAAGATGTGCGACGGCATGTGCAGCGCATGCACCGCCGCCGGCGCGATCTTCGCGTAGACGCGCGCCGCGCGCATGCCCAGCGGGGCGTGGACCGGATCGTCGTAACAGTGGATCAGGTAGTGGGCGGCGCCCGGATGCTGCGGATTTTTTGCGAAGACCTCCTCGACAATCGCGGCCGCTTTCATGTAGGTCGCGGTGTCGCGCTTGCCCTCGCACGTGCCGAGCAGGGCAAGAGCGTAGAAGGCCGCCGCGTCGAGATCCTCCGGGAACCGCTCGTGCAGCCGCCGCATCGCCTCCGCGTACGCGCGGCCGCGCGCCGCCCTCTCCCCCTCGCCGTAGAGCGCCTCCACGGCCTCGAGGTACAGCTTCTCGCGCTCGGTCGGCGCCCTGGCCAGCCGCGCCTCGCGCGTCGGACCGAGCCGTTCGAGCACCCTTCGCGCGGCGTCGCGGTCCTGCTCCGTCCAGAGTGGATGGTCGTGCGTCATGGCCTCGCCCCAATACGCCATGGCAAAGCCCGCGTCGAGGGCCTGGGCCTTGCGGAACTCCTCCGCCGCGTCCGGGTACTCGAAGCTATGGAGCAGCAACGCTCCTCGCAGAAAGAGCTTCTGCGCCTGGGGCGAGCCGGACGTCGCGAAGTCGGTCCGGCCGAGCTCGGCGGTCTGTCCCCACACGACGGCCGTCGCTCCGGCGGCGAGGAAAGCGAAGAACAGCGCCTTGCAGGCCGACCCCATCCAGACCCCCGGAGCTCTCAGCGCTGAAGCTCGGCGAACCAGTTCAAGACGACCGTGGTCGGGGTCATGGATTCGCGCCCGAGCGGAGCGACCGTGAGAAAGCGCCGGCCGTCGGCGGTCGGAACGTAACGGTTTCGGGCGATTCCCGTTTCGAAGCGACCCGTGAAAAGCGCCTGCGGCACTCCGGCCGTCAAGCCGCTTGCGGCCTGGATCTCGACCGCCATGAGCTTCTGATCGGGAGCGCGGTAGATGAGCTCTTTGCCGTCGGCGCGCCACCTCGGTTCGAGGCCTCCGGATGTCGAGATCTGCCATTTGCCTCCCGGCCCGGGGAAGTTCTGGACGTAGACCTCGGGGCGTCCCGACTCGTTCGACTGGTACGCCAGAAGGCGGCCGTCGGGCGAGAAGGCGGGCACGAGCTCCCCAAACTGCGTCTTCAAGAATGGGATCGGTTTGCGATCGCCGAACGTGGGCAATACCCAAACATCCCAGCGCGTTTCTTTTCCGCGGCTCATGAAGGCGATGTATCGCCCGTCGCGGGACCAGTCGCAGGCGAGCTTCAGCTCTTCTGACTTCAACAGGAGTTTTTCCTCTCCCTGGCCGTCCGCGGGCTTCTCGAAGAGATCCTGGTCCTGGGTGAAGACGATCACCCGGCCGTCGGGGGACCAGAGGGGAGAAAACGTGTCGCCTTTGCCGAACGTGAAACGGGAGCTGACGCCCCGCTTCAAGTCCCGGACCCAGATGTCGGCCTTCCCGCTGCGAGGATCGGCGAGGTCGAAGGCAACCCGATCGCCTCCCGGAGAGAACGCCGGGTTGTGAAGCTCGCCCGGATCGCCGACGGTCTCGCCTTCGCGGCCGGAGCGGTCCACCCAGAGCAGCCTGTCCCCTGATTCTCCGGTGCGATAGGCCAGAGTTCCTTCGCGCGAGACCGAGAAGCGCGCGAGCCCGACGGCGTCCGTGCCGATGTGCTCGGCCAAAGGAACAGGCTCGCCGGTGGTCTTTCCGGCCTTCGCATCGAACGGCTGAGCGACGAGCGTCTTGTCGCGCACGAAGAGCAGATGGCCCGGCGGCGCGTAGGTGACCAGCGTCTGTGCCGGAGCGACTGCCTTGGATTCCGTCGAATCGAGCGAGCCGAGCCGGTACGTGTTGTCCTCCGGCTTCTGGCCGGTCGCCATGTAGAGGAAGTGGCGGCCGTCGGGCAGGAACTCCGGCCACCCGACCGTCCCCTCCTTACGCGATGCTTCGGGCTTGACGGCGACGACGGGAGTTCCGCCGGCGGCCGAGACTCGGTAGATCGGGTCGTTGGCCCTGCCGTCGAAGAGGATGACTCCTTCCTGGCTCCAGGAGCCGTCGGCACCGGTCGGCGCGTCGCAGATCTTCTGGGCCGGCGCGCCGGAGATCTCGATCTTCTTCAACTTCCCTTCGGCGAAGAAACCGAGGAACCGGCTGTCGGGCGACCAGAAGGCGCGCCCCGTGCCGTCCGTGCCGGCCAGGGGCTGAGCCGAGAGAGCGTTCAGCGCCCGCACCCAGATGCGGCTTTTCCCCGTGGAGTCGGTGGCGTTGAAGGCCAGATAACGGCCATCGGGAGAGATGCGGGGCGCATCGATCGTCGTGATCCCTTCCGGCGTCGCGATCTCGAACCGCACGTTGCGGCGCGGCGCCGGCGCGCGGCTGACAAAACCGACTCCCAGAGCCAGGGCGGCGAGCACGGCCGCGCCGGCGACCGCCCACGCGAGCTTCTCGCGGTTCTTGCGCCGGGCCACGACGGGAGCCGGAACGCCCGCCTGCGACCCGCCCTCCGCGATCCATTGAAGCTGGAGCTTGACGTCGTGCGCCGTCTGGAACCGGTTCTCCGCGTCTTTGGCGAGGCAGGTCTTGATGACGCGATCGAGCGCCGGCGGCGTCATCGGCGCAAGCGACGAGACGGCCGGTGGCTCGTCCTTTAAGATCGAGCCGATCAGGCTTGCCTGGCTCTTGCCCTGGAAAGCCTTCTGGCCGGTCGCCATCTCGTAGAGCACGGCCCCCAGAGCGAAGATGTCGCTGCGCGCGTCCGCTTCGCTCCCCTCGAGCTGCTCGGGCGCCATGTACTGGAACGTGCCGAGGATCGTGCCCTGCTGCGTGAGATTCTGCGGGGTCGCCATCGTCGGAAGCGACGTCAAGCCCGATTGCGGAGTCAGCGGAGCCATCGCTTTGGCGAGGCCGAAGTCCAGGAGCTTGACACCGCCCTTTGTCAGCATCACGTTGCCGGGTTTCAAGTCACGGTGCACGATCCCCTGCCGGTGGGCCTTGTCCAGCGCGTCCGCGATCTCGACCCCGGAGGAGAGCGTCTGATTGAGTCCCAGAGGACCCTTGGCCAGGCGCGTCGCGAGCGTCTCGCCTTCCAGATACTCCATGACGAGGTACTCGGTGCCGTCGTGCGAGCCGACGTCGTAGAGCGCGCAGATGTGGGGATGCGAGAGCTGCGAGATCGCCTTGGCCTCCCGCTCGAAGCGCTGGCGCATCTCTTCCGAGGAAGAGAGATGGGGCGGAAGCACTTTGACGGCGACGTCCCGCTCGAGCCGCGTGTCGCGCGCCCGGTACACCTCGCCCATCCCGCCGGCTCCGAGGGGCGAGAGAATCTCGTAGGGTCCGAGGCGTGTGCCGGCTATCAGGGTCAATGTGGGAGAAGAGACTATCTCACCCGGCCGAAGCAGAGCTCCACCGGGGCCCGTAGCAGCTCAGAAACAGCTCGCGGCTGTCGACCAGGCGCAATCCGCGGCTTTCCCGGATTCCGCCTCGGATGACGTGGACTTCCCGGATCCGGCTCGTCACGACGCGATTGCCGAACTCCAGATGCAGCCCGCAGGCGGCGACGATGTCGTTCTTGATGACGCTGCCGCCCCAGGTGCACCCGGCGATCGAGATCCTGACCGGAGAGAGTTTCTGGCGATCGAACCATCCGCCGCGGACGCTGTAGGTCGCGTCCTCGAGAACGTCGATGCAGTAGACGGAGTTCTCGGTGGTCACAACCACACGCGTGCCGCAGTTGAGCTCTTCTTTGCGGACAGGGTGGCAGAGCCTGGCCTGCCCGAGAATGGCGTTCACAGTTCGAAAGCAACGGCGCATCTCGGTCTCCAGTCTATTCTCCCTCAGCGCGGCGGCCGGCGAAAAGTCCCCGCGAGCGCCGGGAACGGCATCAAGGCGCCCCTTCGGCCAGGCGCCGGCCGAAATTGAGGATGACGTCGATGCGCGGCGCCTTCGTCGAGTCCTTCTGGCGGACGAGGACAATGAAGCGCTTGCCATCGGGCGTCACGTCATAGATGTCGCTCCACTCGCTCGAGCCCGGACGGTCGATGCGAAAAAGCGGCTGCGGCTCGCCCGGCGAGAAGGTCGGCGCCTGCTGGATCGGTACCGCGAAAACTTCCTCGCCGCTGACGAAAAAGAGCTCCTTGCCGTCGCGCGACCACCGCGGGGCGGCACCTCCCCTCCGGGAGACTTGCCAGCGGCCCGCGAGGCTCGGAAACGGCTGGATATAGACCTGTTGCCCCGACTCGTACTCGCCCGTGTAAGCGAGCCAGTGCCCGTTGGGAGAGATCATGCCCCCGGTCTCGGCGTCGGGCGTCGCGATCAGGGTGCGCGCCCTGCGCTCTCCCGAGAGCGGGAGCAGGAAGATGTCGGTCCGGCTCGGCAATCCGGTGAGAGTGAAGAGGAGCGCGGAGCCATCGGGCGCGAAGGAATCCGTCGTGATCCGGACGAGCTGGGAAGACTTCCAGAGAATCTCCGCGCCGCCGCCGCCGTCCGCGCGCTGGCGCAGAATCGCGTCCCCGTTCGGCGTCGCATAGACGAGGCTCGCTCCATCCGGCGTCCAGCAGGGGGAGTGCGCCCGCCCGCTCGAAGTGAGCTGGAACTGGCCGCCGTGAGAGAGGTCAGCGATCCAGACATCGCTGCGCGCGCCTGCGGCCGGTCCTTCCGGATAGGCAAGCTTCTGCCCGTTTGGTGAAAGCCTGACCGACGTGTAGATCCCGGGCGGGATGCCGGTCGGCTCGCGCCGGCCGGCGCGGTCCAGCCAGACGATCTCGGGGATTCCCTGCGCCGACAAACCCACGGCGTACGCCAGGGCTCCGGTCCTCGCCGCGCCAAAGAAGGCGATCCCGCTGCGCGAGTCGCCGCTCACGCCCTGAAGCACCGGCGCGGGAGTGCCGTGAACCTGCGCCGTGTCCATGTCGAACGGCACCGCGAGCAAATCGCCGTGGCGCGCCAGGAGGAGATGCCCGGGCGGCGCGTAGCATGCGAGGCTGGCTCCGCGGTAGACAACATGTCTCTTCCCGGTGGTGAGCGAGATCGCATCGATGCGCGCCTCGTCATAGTCGCCGGGCTTGTCCGCCGTGCCCACCGTAAAGAGGACCATCTTTGCGCCGGGCAGGACCTCGGGCCAGCGGTGCGTGCGCTCCTGGGCCGCGGCGTCGAGGACCGTCAGGGGACGTGGCTCCCCGCCGGCGGCCGGAATGCGGAAGAGCGGCGCGTTGACGGTGGGAGCGAAGACGATCGTGCCGTCGTCGCCCCAGGCCGCGCCGCGGATCAGAGCGGCCGCCGCCAGCGTGACGGGCGTGCCGCCGCGAAGGGCGGTCTTCTTCAGCTTGCCTCCCGCAACGAAACCGAGCCATTCGCCGTCAGGCGAGAAGAAAGGCTCGTCGCCGCCCTCCGTTCCCGGCACCGGTTCGGCGTTCTCCCGCGACAGGTCGCGAAGAAAGAGGCGTCGGTCTTCCCCGCTCCGAGCGCGGAACGCGATGCGCCGGCCGTCGGGCGAGATCGCGAGAAACTGCGCCTGCGCCTGCACGTCTGGATCCAGGCTCACGCCTTCGGGCACGTTCAACGAAAGATGGACGATGTTCCCGGCGCCGGACGACGCACGACGGAGAAAGAAAACGGCGACGAGCGCCAGGCCGGTCGCGACGAGCCACGGAAGGAAGCGCAAGACTCGCCGGATCGCGGCCGGCGGTGGCGCAGAGAAGGCCGGGCGCTCCGCAGGCGACTCGACCGCGTCGTCGATCTCGATCCTCGCGTCCCCGACGTCGTGGAGACGCTTTCTTGGATCGCGCTCCAGGCAGTGGCGCAGCAGACGCGAGATGCCGCGCGGCGTCTCCGGCGGAAGAGCCTTGAAATCAATCTCCTGGCGGAGGACTGCCGCGAGGACGTCGGAGACCGTGTCTCCCTCGAAAATGCGCTTGCCTGCGAGCATTTCGAAGAGGACGCAGCCGAAGGCCCAGACGTCGGTGCGCTTGTCCACAGCCTTGCCGCGCGCCTGTTCCGGGCTCATGTACGCGGCCGTTCCCAGAATCACCCCCGCCGCCGTCGCCCTTGCCGTGATCGTCGGCGACTGGGTGATCTGAGGCGCGCTGCCGGAGGTTGTCTGCGCCTCCAGGGCCTTCGCCAGCCCGAAGTCCAGGAGCTTCACTCTGCCGTCCGGCGCGAGCTTCACGTTGGCGGGTTTCAAGTCCCGATGAATGATTCCCCTCTCGTGCGCGGCCTCCAGCGCCTCGGCGATCTGCCTCGCGATCGGCAGCGCCTCATCGACGGGAATGGGACCGCGGGCAATCCGCTCCGCCAGGTCCTCGCCTTCGACGAGCTCCATCACGAGGATGTGCCGGCCGACGACCTCTTCGAAGGAATGGACCGTCGCGATTCCGGGATGGTTCAACGTGGCGAGCAGCCGCGCTTCCCGCTCGAAGCGGGCGGCGCGCTCCTTGTCCTCGAAGAACTCCTCCGGCAGGAACTTGAGCGCGACCTCGCGCCCGAGCCTCTCATCCCGCGCCCGGTAAACCTCGCCCATTCCCCCGGCGCCCAGAGGTGCGATCACTTCATAGGGGCCGAGTCGGCTGCCAGCGGAAAGCGCCATCTGAGTGTCTACTTCTTGAGGTCCGCCATCCAGTTGAAGACGACCGTGATCGGAGGTGTTTCCCGCTGTTCCGCAGTTCGGATTACGAGGAAACGCTCTCCGTCGGATGTCACGGAGTACTGATGGCGCAGGCCGATCCCGGGAGTCGCGCCGAGCTCGAAGAGAGCCGCGGGGATTCCCGCCTCGAAGGAGCGACCGGCCGTCACGGCCACGGCCATGAGTCGGGAGTCGGGAGCGACGTAGAAGATCTCTTTCCCGTCGCGCCGCCAGCGGGGCGCCGTTCCGCCGGCGGTCGAGACCCGCCATTTGGAGGTCGAGATCGGGAAGGCCTGCACGTACACCTCGGGGCGCCCCGACTCGTCCGAGACATAGGCAATCCAGTTTCCATCGGGTGAGAAGGCTCCCAGAAACTCGTTGAAGGGCGTCTGGAGGAGGGGGAAGGGCTTGCGATCGCCCGAAAACGGAAGAACCCAGAGCTTCACCTTCGAGCCGGGGTCTCTCGATTCGAAGAGGAGAAACCGGCCGTCCGCCGACCAATCCACCGGAAACTTCGACGCGTCCGAATGGAAGAGGGGCTCTTCTTTCCCGACGCCGCTCGAAGGCTTTTCATAGAGATCCGGTGCCGCACCGATCGAATTCGAAGCGAAGGCGATGCGGCTCCCCTCTGGCGACCAGACGGGGCTCCATGTCATCTTCTCCCCGAGCGTCAACCGGGACGCGACTCCGCGCGTCAGCTCCACCTGCCAGAGCTCGCGCCCGCCGACCTCGAAATTCACGACGTCCAAGGCGACGTGCTTCCCGTCGGGAGAAAGGTTGATGTCCAGACAGTATCCGGGAGAGTCGATCGAGCCGAGCCGCTGACCGCTCCGATCGAACCAGGCCAGCCGCGGCGGGCCGGTGCTGGTTCCCTTTCCGTAAGCGAGAACACCGGTCTCCGAAACCGTGAACATCGCCGCCGTCAGAGGATCGCTTGCCTTGATCCTCTCGGCGATCGGTATCGGGTCACCTTCGAATCGAAGAGTCGCAACGTCGAGCTTGCGCGCGACGAGCAATCCATCGCGCTCGAGGAGCAGGTAACCCTCCGACCCTCCGGAGGAGCCGGGAGCGAAAAGGACGTTGGATGTCCCGTTCATCAGGAACTTGGTCTCTTTCGAATCGAGCGACCCCACGAAAATGGCGCGGTTTTCCTTCTGCCAGCTCCTGGCGAAATAAATGAAGTGCCGGCCGTCCGGCAGGAAGACGGGCCAGCGGTGGGAATTCTCCTGGCGCGTGTCATCGAGCTTCGTGAGGGGAGAGGCTGCGCCTCCCGTATCCGGGATACGGAAGAGAGGACCGCTCGGGCTCGAGGCAAAAAGAATGATTCCTTCGCGATTCCACGTGCCACCCCGTCCCACGATCGCCGTCAGGCTGCAGAGGATCTGGGGCGGGCCGCCGGAGGCTTCGATCTTCTTCAACTTCCCCTCGGCGAAGAAGCCGAGAAAATGGCCGTCGGGAGACCAGAAGGGGGCGTAGGCGCCCTCGGTCCCGGGCAGCGGCCGCGCCTCGAGCGCGTCCAGAGAGCGAATCCAGAGAAGGTTTTTGCCGTCGGCGCCCGTCGCGACGAAGGCCAGGCGGCCTCCGTCCGGCGAGAGGGCGATCATCCCGGGGATGAACGCCCCTTTCTCGGGAGGCAGGATCGAGAGTTTCACCGCTCGCCCTTCGCCCGATCCGCGCGTCCGTCGCAGGACCGAGAGAGGCAACGTGACGGCGAGACCAATGCCGAAGAGAGCCGCCAGGATCCAGGCGAGCCGCTCGCGGCTTCTCCGTTTGGCAACCACCGGCGCGGCGACGCCTGCCTGTGAGCCAGCCTGCGCGATCCACGTCAGCTCGCTCTTGATGTCGTGCGCGCTCTGCCAGCGCTCCTCCGGGTCCTTGGCGAGGCAGGTTCGGACGACGCGGTCCAGGGCCGGCGGCGTCATCGGCTGCACCGTCGAGATCGGAGGAGGCTCGTCCTTGAGGATCGCGCCGATCAAGGAAGCCCTGCTTCTCCCCGAAAACGCCTTCTCGCCCGTCGCCATTTCGTAGAGGACGGCACCAAACGCGAAGATATCGGTCCTGGCATCCGACTCGCGGCTTTCGAGCTGCTCCGGCGCCATGTATTGGAAGGTGCCGAGGATCGTCCCTTCGGCCGTCAGCGCCTGACCTTCCGTCGGCAGAGATGTCAGCGCGGAAGCCGAAGACGCCGGCGCGATCGCCTTGGCCAGCCCGAAATCCAGCAGCTTGACCCCCGACTTCGTCAGCATCACGTTGCCGGGCTTCAAGTCCCGATGCACGATCCCCTGCCGGTGCGCCTTGTCCAGCGCGTCGGCCATCTCGATTCCGTAGCGCAGTGTCTGATCTATCGGAAGAGGACTCTTGAGCAGCCTCTCCCCCAGCGTCTCCCCCTCCAGGTACTCCATGACGAGGTACTCGACGCCGTCCTGGTTGCCCACGTCGTAGAGCGCGCAGATGTGAGGATGCGAAAGCTGTGAGATCGTCTTGGCCTCCCGCTCGAAGCGCTGGCGCTGCTCCGGAGAGGACGAGACGCCCGACGGCAGGACCTTGACTGCCACCGTGCGCTCGAGCCGCGTGTCCCGCGCCTTGTACACCTCGCCCATGCCGCCGGCGCCGAGTGGAACAAGGATCTCGTAGGGGCCGAGGCGCGCGCCGGTCGGGATCGTCATGCTGCGAAGTCCTCGAGTTGCAGGATCCGCAATCCCGGTATCGCCGGTAGATCGCGATCATTCGTCAACAGAGCCGAACAGCCGCCCGACAACGCAGCCGAAATCTGAATGGCGTCGGGAGTTCGAAGGCCGGCATGAAGCGCCCGCAGCTGTGCCGCGGCACGAAGTTGAGTTCGATCGATGTCGATCAGACGGAGGCCGCGGCTACGCGTGAGGACTTGCTCGTATCGTTCGGCGAGAGGGACGTTCCCTGCTCGAAACGGGACCACCAGAACCTCCAAGAGCGTCAGGCTCGATACGGCCGCCGGGAGGCGCCCTTCGTCGATCGACGAAAATACAGGATCGAGTAGAGGGAGAAAGCGCGGATGCTCCTCGATGAAGTAGATGAAGACCACGGTGTTCAGCGCCAGCGGGCCATCGCCGATCTCCCGGATCAGTCCCAAGACTTGCGCTCGGCCTCGACGTGAGCCGCCGCCTCGATTCCGCTCCATTGCTTCTTGCCAAGCCCCCGCAGCGTCAGGATCGACAGCGGATCGGGAGTCTCGAGCGCATCATCCAGGATCTTCGTCACCTCCTGGGCGACGGAACGGTGCTGTCGCTTGGCTCGCTTCTGCAGCTTCCGATAGAGCGCATCCGGAAGGTTCTTCACGTTGAGCGTGGCCATGCGTCCTCCATCATTCCTCCATTATGGAGGATCGGGAATGACTCCGTCAAACATGCATATCTCGCCGACCGGTGCAAGGATCTCGGAGGAGCCGCCGTGAGGGCTAAGCTACAACAACAGCCCAAAACCTGGAACGAAGGAGAGAGCGATGCCCGGGGTTGCCGGAGAGGGACGCAGGAAGCAGACTTCCGCGAACGGCGAACAGGCCGGGCTGCCGCCGGAGGAGTTCACCCTTCGCGCGATCGTCGCGGGCGTCGTCCTCGGGCTCGTCTTCGGCGCGGCCAACGCGTATCTGGGGCTGCGCGTCGGGTTGACCGTTTCCGCCTCGATCCCTGCGGCCGTCATGGCGGTGGCGATCTGCCCGCTCCGCTCTTTCCCGAGACGACACGCCTCATCTCGAAGATGGGCGCCTCCGACATCTGGTCGCGGTACGTCCGGTACATCGGCGCGGGCGCCGTCGCCGTAGCCGGGCTGCTGACCGTCGTCAAGAACCTGCCGACGATGGGAGGCGCGTTTGCCGGGGTTGTGCGCGGCCTCTCGCGAGAACGCCGAAGCAAAGCGGAGTCGGTCGACTCGACGGACCGCGACCTGCCCGGCCCTTTCGTCCTCGGAGCCATTCTTTTCGTCATCGCGACCGCCGCGCTCGTGCCGGGTATCTTCGCCGGCGGGATGGGATCGCTTCCCCGCGCGGTCTGCGCCGCCGGCGTGGCTCTCTTCGGGCTTCTCTTCGTGACCGTGGCCGCACGCATCGTCGGGATCGTGGGCGTCTCCTCGCAGCCGACCTCCGGCATCACACTCGTCACTCTCCTCGGCGTGGCTTCCGTGTTCGCCGCCGCCGGCTGGACAGAGCCTGCGGCGCGCGCCGCGGTCCTGACGGTCGGCACGATCGTCGCCGTCGCCGCCTCGAAGGCGGGCGACATCTCGCAGGACTTGAAGACCGGTTACCTCGTGGGCGCGACGCCGGCGCGGCAGCAGCTCGGGCAGCTGATCGGCGCCGCCTTCGCGTGCTGGGCCGTTGCGGGAACAGTCCTCCTGCTCGGCGGCGCGTATCAGTTCGGCACGAAGGAGATCCCGGCGCCTCAGGCGGTGCTGATGAAGACGATCATCGAGGGAGTGCTGTCCGGCGCCCTGCCGTGGGGGCTCGTGCTGACCGGAGGCGGACTGGCGATCGGCGCGATGCTCTGCGGCGTCTCCGGCCTCGCGTTCTCGATCGGCGTGTATCTTCCGCTCGCCTCGATGGCCCCGATCTACGTCGGCGGATGTCTGCGCGCGTGGGTGGAGCGCCGCCGGGCCGGCGCGCCGGGTCAGAGCGATCCGGGCATCCTCGCCGCGTCGGGGCTCGTCGCCGGCGAAGGCCTCGCCGGCATTCTCGTCGCCGCTCTCGTCGCCCTCGGCGCCGCGCCTCGCTCCATGGCGCCGAGACTCTCCGGCGCCGCCGGAGAGGCCGTCACTCTCGTCGTCTTGGCCGGCCTTGCGTTTTTCTTGGTGCGCGCCGGGCGGCTCGTGAAGCCCGACCCTCTCCATCCGTCTGGCCGATGAATCGCAACTCGGCACTCACCGGACGTTCTCGATCATGCCGATGTCGGCCTCCTGCTGTTCCATGGTGTGGACGACCAGGCGGCGGCCGTCGGGACTGACGTCGAAGGTGTTGTTCGGAAAGAGCTGATAGAACATGACCGCCAGG
>Ga0137373_10002311_pt1 | contig 20859 bp, 16 predicted proteins | sample SagtaG_5_FD_104912 | JGI IMG/M metagenome (GOLD analysis project Ga0137373, IMG submission 104912) | Vadose zone soil microbial communities from Sagehorn Ranch, Mendocino, California, USA - Sage1_R_80_16 metaG | ecosystem: Environmental > Terrestrial > Soil > Vadose zone | place: USA... | reverse complement strand
TGATACTCTGCAAAATTTATTGTTGTTACACCTGCTGCTTTTTGAGTAAGAATTTTTTGAATGATATTTAATTGTCCGGGAGTTAATTGGTTTGAAATAAAACCTACATTCAAAAGTGTTCTATGACATACCCTATCTTCAAGGTTTCTATAACTTTCTACCAGCCGGTAGTAGTGTTCTTGTTTATCGGCAGCAGGATTATATCGTAAGAAAACTTTGAAATACATTTCCGAAGGGATGCCTTTTGGCACATGCAAAAATCGTTAAAAGAAAAAAAATCACAGAGTCCCTACAAAGCTCATGAAGGCTATGAGAATGCAATAAAAGAAAATGATCAATACCCCCCTACAGATAGGCAAAACTAATAGAGTTAATCTTTTAACAGATACGGCAGTTTTTTTAACAATCAAAGATTATGGGCTGCAAGATGGGTTAAAATATTATCCTACTGTACGTATTATGTATGCTTTATCTGCTACTTTTTTTTAAAATTTTGAAGAAATATAGTATGCAAACATGGTTATAACTTTAACAAGAAAACTTATGTTGGAATCAATTGATATGAAGCAGGGCGCATGTTACTCCAATAGAAGTTTGCGTGATATCATTATTTTTAATATTACACGACAGATATATTATATTTTTAATTCCGCCGATCGAATAAAATTTGCTGAATCTATTTGCGATAACTTTTACAACACGGGAGAGAGCGGGATGAGTGATTTTGAACCGGATTTATTGGGTTCACTAAAAATTATTACTACGATTGAAAACTATTTTAAAGCCTTACTTCTAAGTGAAGATTTCGTTATTCATAAAATTAGCGGCACCAAAGCGAAAGATTTATATAGACGACAGAAGAAGGAACCGATCCGTATTATGGAAATATTCGCTCTTGAAGAAATCACGCTCCCTTTGAATGGACATGTTGTCTTTAAATATTTAGATATTCAAACCTTGAATATTTCAAATATTTTGAATTCAAAAGCCTATTTAGATCTTTCACCCCTGAGTAGCATCTTAAAAGACTTTTTGGTTGATATCAATAATAAAAGAAATTCATTGCATTATTTAGTACCCACAGGGATTGTATATTCTAATGGAATTAACCTTCAATTTTTGAATTTAAAGAAAGAATTAAATGAAGAAATTAAAGCTTTAAATAACAAAGCAGGCATTGCCAGCAATTTCTACTCTCAAGTATTTCTTTAATAACCGTTATCGTGTCTAGGTGCATAAGACTGAGCAACAAAACAAACTAATTTAAAATACCAATGGCTGCTTCATTAAAAATATTCCCTTTATAAAACTGATATTTGGATAGGTTATATACATTTTCAAAACAATAATCTAAAAACTTTTTCTTTTCGTTGCTGTCCATCTTTGAAACGATAGTCGGTGATAGACAAAACGCTTCTATCCTGGTTGCAAGAAGTTCTGAAATCTTTTCCTCTAAGCCTTTTTGCGATAGTCCTTTCCAACTTTTAATAAAGTTTTCAATCCATTCATTTGAATATAGTTTATGGTAAGCAATAACGATATACAGTTTATCCTGATAAGGGATTAAGTTGATGAATACATTTTTATAAATATCAAGTGACATCTGAGCGTAAAAATCTAGGGGAGAAAATATTGCTGACGCGCTTACTTTGATTAGAGGATACTCAAAAATTTCAATTTTAAAAATTGAACTGCTTTTTTGAAACTCTTTTTCTATTTCTACTTTATAAAACTCGCAATCTCGTATTCCCAATTCAAAAAGCTGTAAAGAATTGCGATAATTTTCTTTATCGATATACAGATCTAAGGTCTTTGAATTGAGCGCTCTTTTACTAAGTTCTAAGCCTATCCTTTTTTTATGTAATTCGCAACATACTGCTCGGTAATTGAACAAAAGCTGTATTTCATAATTAAACAAGTCAAAGTGAGAGATTTCTATTTTTTTAAAAATTTCTCGATCATGATATTCACAAAACAGAGGGTATGCTAATGCTTTATTTACTCCGACTCTCTTAAAATAAGTTTTACCATTAATTCCATTATAATCTTCGTTTACAGATAAGCAATAAACATGTGAATCCACAGACAACCTACTCAATATCCCATTCTTTTGAAGCACATGAGATTTTATTGCTCTTTCAGTACATGCAGGGGATAAACATTTCCAACTTCTGTCGTATACATTTTTTATAATTTTATTAATTAGTGCAAAAGCTTTTTTCTTCTCATTTAATGAGAAATGCCTAATAAATTTTATGTCCACTACATTAGTTTATACCAAATATATATTTTATCAGTATTGTAAAAAAGTTCTGCAGCATCGCTTCGAACAAAAGATAAAAGCCAGGTTTATGATTATAGAATTCAAAGAACAAAAGTTACAACAAAGCAATTAGGGCAACAATGATTAATGTTTGTTTAGTATGTTTCTTTATGCATAACTTCTTCTACAATTGACCATCCATTATTCAGAATCCCTTTTACATGTTTTTTATCTTCGGCAATGGTATAGTTACCTATCCAGTTGTCTCCAAGCAACTTTATGAAATAAGTTGAACTCATTCCGAAACTGTGAATCTTCGGAATATATTCATCATCTTCTCTAAAAAGAAAAGGAATCGGTCCAAATCTTTCTTTTGGTTTGACGATAACATCCGTTCCGTTTACGTTGAGAATATAATCTTCGTTTGAATAAAAAAGTGTTATTCCAAATGTAGAAACCCGGTAATCGTTGTTTGCCACCCCTGCTTTTTCCATTGCCGAAGTTGCAGTTATCGTTGATTTAATTTTGCTGTGACCAAAAATTTTATTAACTAGGTTAATCATTATCACAAGGCATTTATACTTGAACAACATTTTACTTTTCCTGAATCCTTTCCAATCTTTAATTGCAAACGAATATTTGCCATTCCATTGCCCTTTGCCTACTTCAAAATAATATATTTGATTATTCTTCACTTAGTAATGGTTTATTATTAAGCACCTGTATTATTTTTTTTATGCTGCGCAATTCAAATATTCCTATAAAGAAAACGATCAAATTGCCAACAAGTACTAGAGAAATAATTTTTTTGGCAAGTTCGATTCCACCCCCGTTAGACAGCAACAAAAGACTTTCTCTTATCTTCCCGTCACTAATTGCCAAATGGCATGCAAGAGACCAGCTTTCGCAACGTGCAACACCCAAGCTAAAATTGAGAAATTTCTTTTCTATTTTAGTTACAAATCTTGACAATAAACTTAACATGGGTGACAGGTGAATATTTCTTTTTCAATCTGGTCTAACGCTAATGCAAGAATTTCATTTACTTTAAGAAAATCAGGATACAGAAAAAGCAGCTTTTCATCAGGGCAAACCTTTTCTGAAGAAATGGCTAAGTCAATGTTGATATGAGGGTTCATTGAAAGCAAAAGTTGCTGAATTATGATGGTGAATTTTAATTTGCTTTTTTGCAAAGCAAATGCCCATGCGGAGTGAGTATTTGAATTACTCCAAAATTCATCAATTGCCGTAAAGTATCTGAGTGCGAATGTTACATCCAACAGTTCTATTTGTTCCCTATTTTGAAACTTGCCTTTGTTTGCGGCCGCTTTTATTCGCTCAGTTACATTATTATAAATAGCAGCAAAAAAGCCGATCCTGCTCTTGTTCTGAATAGACCGTTCAATAATTGATTCTAATTCTTTTAATACATTCCCTATTACAGTAAATTCAATTCCATTCGTATTGAGTAATATGCCAGTTATTTTTATCATGGGTTTGATTCGATATGATATGACATCTGCTAACATGGGTAATCTAATTATACAGCCAATGATTTACTCCTCCATGATGAGAGCATGCTCCTCTGCCCGTTGCGTTACTCCTGGTGCCATCATTGCAAATACGACCAATTCTTGCACCATGAGCGTTATTATTATTATTATTTGACGGTCTTGGTTTATAGACAGTTTGTTTTTGTTTGGAATCATCTATCGAAATTGGAGGATGGCAAACTTTACAAGGTTGGTAACCTCTTTCAATCCCGTCTTTTAACTGTATTGCTATTTTACTTTCACTTAAGTATCTGCAATTTTCTACGTGATATTTTGAACTGGTTTTTGTAATGTAAACCGTTTGCGCTGTGCAATTACTTATAGCAATTGCGAAATAAGCAAGAAATAAAAAGAGAATCTTTTTCATGTTATAGGTTTAGGTGAGTTATGAAAACAACCATTAAAGGTCTATTTTATATGCAATCAAAAAAAGAGTAGTTCTACGCAATTTTTTTTCGAAACGTTTTTGTTATTTAAATTCTATTGAGAACAAGTTATACTGAACTTGAAGAATATTGATTTAACGAAAACGTTATGACTACTACAATTTCCCTTATTGCTAACAGAGCATCGCTAAAGTCATGCATAAGCCAGACTGAAGCCATGGATAGTTGAGATGGAATTCATGAAATCATTATCGCATCTTTTTAAATAAGCTTCCTCAAATTGTTCAAAAATTAGGATTAAATGCAAACGATATACCCATTAACGATTTCTGTCAAATGGTAGAAGAAGCGGTAGAATAAAACTTAGAAAATAAAAATTTAAATAAGGTGAGTTTTGGATCTTCAAGTGTCTGTTGTTGTCATCAAGGGCGATGAATACCGCAAAAATTTCTTTAGCTGTATAATGCTTCAATCGCAAAAGTTAAGCACCTCACTCACTATGTGTCCAAAGTCCTCTATAGAGCATCATTCACCTTAAATCTAAAAATTTGTCTTCCTCTGACTCGAGCTTATTTCTTTTTATTGGTTTTCTTAGGATACTGTTTACCCCCTTTTCTTCCTTGTTTCTCCGTTTTTCTGACTTGAATATCTTTTCTGTATCTCGTTATTATCTTCTATATTCTTTAAGTGATTATATTTCTTGGCGAAATCAAGAAAAAACTTTACCTGGCTTTCCTGGCTTTGCATTAAATCCTTTAGGAATTCCATTAAATCCTTTAGAAATGGAGATACCTCCAGACCTTCTTTTTTCGCTTCTTCCATTTCTTTTAAGACGGCAAGTGTTTCTAACGTTGATATAGCTTCATTAACCTGTTCCTGCAGCAAATTAATCTGCAGGTTTATGGTCTTCCCCGTCGGATCGAGATTCGGAAAGTTATACATATCGCCAATAATGGGGACTGATAGGGCTTCAGAAAAACTTCCGAGCTTGTCCAGAACAATGTCTCTTAAGAATTCAGCGGTTTCCCGGTATTCTTCAATATTAATATTTAGATCTTGCATAGCTACCCTCCTGTATAATTACAAATGATGTGAGATTATTTTAATTGCTTTTGTTGAAGATATCAGATTACAATCTTTGTACCGTCAAATTTGGTTAATGAAAAGTGGTGATCTTCATTATATGTAAGCTTCTGCTCTTGCAAAAGGCGAATAGCTATTTCCTCACCCAGTTTTATTGATTCAGTATAATCACTCCTCCAGTGCACCCCAGCCGCGTTTCGTGCAAGAGCTATATTTGAAGCAAGCTTATTTAATTCACCCCCTACAGTTAGTTTTGGTTCAGTGGCAGGAGCTGCGTAGTCAACCAGGTTACCTAATAGGTTTACTTCCTTGGGTCTGCGGTTTTCTCGCAATTTCTCCCTGATTTGAACGCGGATTAGTGCTTTCTCTGCTGCAGTTAAAGAAACTTCGGGCACTTCAGGGATAAACATCGTTGGTGGTACGACAGTCTCGTCAAAGACTTCCGACTCATCGAACCAGGCTTTAAGAACGGTAACACAGGCTCCCGCAACAGTAGCGTGTCCTGCGCCATAAGCTGGATGGGCCGGAGCGCCTTCCACGAAGGCCTGCGGAAGCAGGAATGAGTTGTATGTAGAGGGAATCACATTAAGTGCACCGCCGGGTTTGAGCGCGTCTAAAATCTCGTGATGAATCATACCCTTATACCTGCTGTGGCCGGTTGTAAAAAGGGTTCTAAAATGTATATGGATACGTCCTCCAAATTCCTCGGGACGCAGACGGCGGTGTACACCCCACTTCTGAAACCAAACGGCTTTCAGCGCCCGCGTGGCCACTTCAGTGACGAGTGTAAGAATATGTGGTGGACCAAAGGTGCCAAACCCATCTTGAGTTAGTTGTGTGCGGTACATAGGCATGTCAAGGTAGGGATTACCCGGATCTAGCCGGGCTGGCATACCTAAAAGTATTAAACACGCATTGAGGTATGCTTCGTAAAGTGCATCAAAATGGACATAACTCGCAAGGTCACGAAGGTTACGGATATGACGTCGGGTGAGGTCAAATAGTGATTTAGGATTATTATCGGGAATCATATTCAATATTCGTCTATCCACGCCATTTTGCACCTTAAGCCACTCGGGGAACTTGGTTAAATAATCTTGTCCTCTCTTTGCTACTCGATTTAGCTGTTCAATTGTTAGTGAGCCATATGGAATGGGCTTGAGCAAAAATTGAGAAACATACGGCCCGGCCAAATTGCCATGCCCAATTCCACGGAAGAGTGTTTCTGGAGTAACAACACCTCCCTCTTTGGGTCCTTTAAATTCGCTAAATGTATTCAACGAACTCACGGCATTAGTAACAAGAGGGTCGGGAGCCGCAGGATCATAATTTTTAAAATGAACATCCCGCAGCAAAGCCATCCAATATAATTCAGCCATTTCAGCAGCCGTTTCAGCGCTGTCCATCCGGGGAGCAGGTGGTATAGTAACGGCTTGCGCATCGGCCCCTTCAAGATCGAAGGCTAAACCGGCCTGGGGATTTACAAGATTAATACCGTTGAGCGTACCCATTATCCCTGGTCGCTCAAATTGAATCGGATCGGTGCTATAGATGGCCCTTACCAATATCCTGTAAGCATCTGCATTAACCTCACCAAAGTTATTATGAGGAAGTCCTTTAGAAAAATTACCGATGTAGCTCAACTTCCCACTAGGGTTACGATAATCTTCTTCATCTCCATTATTAAGATGATCCGGTTGTGGACGGGAATTGGCAAGCTCATTAGCTTCTTGCCGAACCTGATGAGCATCTCTGCGACGTGAATTATTAAGACGATTGAACATAGAGGTTTAGTTTTTGGATTTTATAATAAGGTGGTTGTGAAATCGAATTTTATAGCTGTTATTATTTTGCAATACTGAATAGAGAAAAATATTTATCAGATAAACTTTGACTCAAAAGTAATTTCACCTTTTGCTTTTTTCAAGAGTATAACTACGCAATTATCACTTTCCGTACTTATACTGATTCGGAGTAGTTATACGCTTGTGGAAGAATGTTATGGGGAATGAAAAATCTGCAAACAGTATACAAATTTTTTTTTAAACACTCTTAATTAAGATTCTTTAATCGGAAGAAGATTTCATCGGCGCCGGTATTGTTTCTAGAGATTCTGGTTTATAGACAGTTTTTTTTGAAGAAGACTTTTATAATATCACGCTGTTCCGTTTCAATAATGACGCAGTTCTTCCTATAACTTATAATCATTTTACTGCCACACAAGCAAAACAATACATTACACTGAACTGGCAAACTACAAACGAAATAAACAATTTATATTTTTCCATCCAACGCAGTAATAATGCTACTGTCTATGCAGATATTGCACAAGTGAAAAGTGCCGGTGCTACTGCACACAGTTATTCTTATACAGATAAAGTTCCTTTTGAGGCAAAAATTATTACCGTCTCAAGCAGGTAGATAAAGATGGCAAATACAGCTACAGCAATGTGGTGAGTGTTGGGTTTATTAAACCTGGCACTATGAAAGTGTATCCTAATCCTGCAAAGGATCAGTTAACTATAGAAAGTTTAAGTGCCACTACTACAAACACAATTCTTCTTATTGATGTGCAGGGCAAAGTACTTCAAAAGTATTCTGTAAAGGCAGCGACCTATCAAATCAACATCGACCAACTAGCAAAAGGAACTTACATAATAAAAGTGAAGAATGATAATACTGTTGCAACCACAAAGTTTGTAAAGAATTAAGAAAATCACATTGTTAAAAACACTTCCTCATAAAACCATTTGATTAAAAATTCAGATGGTTTTTAATTGCAAAAACTAAAATCACTTTAGTAACTATTGCCTATATCAGAAGCTATTAAAACCACTCGCAAAAAGCAAGTGGTTACTGTAAAGGGTGGGTTGAAGACAAACTATTTACGAACTCCTAAAAAGATGCGTTCCTCTCATAAAAATTCCAATAGCATATTAGTTATTGGCCTTTCTTTAAGGCTTCTCATAATTCATTTGGTTATATAAATTCGAAATAAAAAATCACTCGTCATAAAAGAAGTTCTTTAGGCTAACAATGTTTTATTTATTACTTGTGGGATTTTGCCAATAGCTTCCTGAATTGTTTTGATTAATTCAGTTTCCTCTTTTGTTGTAGCATCCACATTGATAAACCTGTTATTCTCTAAAATAAAATTGTAACTCTTTGAATATTTTGAAATAAGGTAGTTTGTAAAAAAACTAATTTTAAACTCATAACGATTGAGAGACCTTGAAATGTTTCGTACAAATACATGGGTTGAAAAAATAATTCCTTCAAACAGGAATTTAACTTCTATTGGATGCATATATTGGATTTGGTGTAAAATTAACACATTGAAGAATAAACCATCCTTCCGAATAAACTTTTAATTATTACTTGAGTGAGATTTAAGGATTTTAATATTGTCCCATTTTATTTTTAAAATCTTAAAGAAATTCAAAAAACCCAGTTGCATATTTTTTTTATACCACTTTCATAGGTACTATTAAACATCAAGCATGAAATTCGCGAATCAGTTTTAATGATCGTTGATTTTTAGAAAGCCTTGCAAATTTCTTTTTAAAAAGTACGATTACTTCATAACTAATCATCTTGTTTCTGTAAAGTTTATCAGCATTTATAATTAGTATTGAAAGTAGTAGAAATTTCTCAAAAATCCATTGTCATGATAAGAGCAGAATATAAGGACAAGGATCTAATAGTGAACATACTCGGGAGTTCATTTGATGACAATAAAAGTGTCAATTATATTATAAAACAGGACAATAAAAGAGTACAAAGAATAAAAAAATTAATAGAATACTCTTTTGATGTATGCCACTTGTTTGGAGATGTTTTTTTGTCTGATGACAAAAAAGGTTGTGCTTTGATTGTATTACCTGATAAGAAAAAAACAAACCTGAAAACAATTTTACTAGATATTAAATTGATTGCTTCATGTATAGGTATTTCCAACGTTAAGAAAGCGATGAACAGGGAATCAAAAATAACCAAACTTCACCCAAATGAGTTAATGTATTACCTGTGGTTTATAGGTGTTGAGCCGAGCGAACAAAACAAGGGAATTGGAAGTAGCCTTCTTGCAAATGTAATAAATGAGGCGGTTTTAAGAAAAAGGTCAATTTATTTGGAAACGTCAACATTCAAGAATATTCCGTGGTACGAAAAGTTCGGATTTAGAGTTTACAATGAGCTTGATCTTGGGTATAAACTATTTTTTTTAAGGAAAGCAATAAACAGCTAATGACCCAGTATGCTAATTGAAGGAACACAAATGCACATCGTCACCTTCATTTTTGTGTGTATAGAAATAGTGATTTTTTTCTACCTCTTGATTTACAAGCTTGCAAGACCTCATGATAAAACCACATCACTAAACATCGTGCTGATTTTTTTATTGATTGTTTACAATGTAACAGGTGGTTTATTGCCTGACCCTAATCTGCCCGGTTCCTTTTTTGTTCAGGAAGCTATCGCCTACGGCACTGGTTTCATTGTTCCTTGTTATTTTCCATATTACGTATACAAAGCTTTTGGATTAGAGAAGATGAGATTTCATGCTTACAAAGGAGTTTTTTTATTTCTAATGCTTCCATACTTTCTTTTTGTAATTCTATTCGCAGCTTCAAATAGTCTTGACACAGCAAAAAATTTACTAATTATACCAGTATTATATGCTGCCTGGGTTATTTATTCTCTTTTTAAAGCTATTCAATACAAATGCGGAAATGATTTCAGCAGTAAGGAAGCTAATGAAGAAGTAACAGTCCTGTTTCTAAGTTTAACTCCATGGATTGGGTTGCCTATAATCGCTTATTTTGACTTAAGTCAGGCAGTTGAAGCATCTGTGACTAATACGGGATTTTTACTTTTGCTCGCACTACAATTAAAGAGACATATAAGGCAAACAAGAACTGAACATCAAAAGCTAATAGAATCTGAGCAACAACTTTTATATTGGAATAGAAACCTCCAAAAGGAAGTAGACAAAAGAACTAAAGAGTTGGAAAAAATAAATGAGCAAAAGACTAACACTTTTGTTAATCTCGCTCACGAAACAAAAACACCACTTACTTTAATTAAAAATTATTTAGAGGAATATATTGATACCAAAGGCAACTCGGAGGAATTATCTATTGTTAAAAGAAGCATAGATAAATTATCAACAGACATAATTAATTTATTTGATCTGGAACGCTTTAATAAAGGTCTTGCGATTTATAACCATGAGCTCATTTCTAACTTTAGTGAAATCATTAAAGACAATTTGGTTTTGTTTAAACAATACGCTAATAAAAAGGATATTGAATTGAAAGAAAATATAGAGGAGAATATTTTCATTAAAGCTGATCCAGTTTCAATCAATCGCATTGTCAATAACCTCATTGAAAACGCAATTAAATTTTCCAATGATGGCATAATTGATATTTCTCTTAAAAGTAATAATGATAAAATAATTTTTTCTGTTAAAGACTATGGTATTGGTATTCCGCCCGAATTGCATAAAAAAGTGTTCGAGCCCTATTATCAAATAACAAGTTATAAAAGAAGTATCCAGGGAATGGGACTTGGATTACCAATTGTAAAAAAAGTTATCGAAGGTTTAAACGGTGAAATTGTAATAGAAAGCAACCCAAAAGAAGTAAAAGGAACAAAGGTTACTGTTGTGGTGAATAAGCATGCATTAACTGAAAAAGATATTGTAGCGGCTAACCCAACCAACAATAATATTTTAGCAACAGTGGAAGATATAAATACAAAAGAAACTGTGTTTGATGAGAATAAGGAGACAATCTTATTAGTGGAAGATAATATCACGATGATTAATTATCTTCTTAAGAAATTAAAAAGCAATTACAACGTATATGCTTCTTTAAACGGAAATGAAGCATTGAGAAAAATTAAAAGTCTTAGAGTAAAACCTGATCTCATTATTAGTGATATAATGATGGACAAAGTTGATGGTTACACTTTCGCTAAAATTATTTCAAAAGATCCCGTTTACAATCATATACCAATAATGTTCTTATCTGCCAAATCTGCTAAAAGTGACAAGCTACAGGGATTGAAGCTGGGCGCAATTGATTTCATTCAAAAACCCTTCTCAATTCAGGAGCTAACTCAAAAAATTGAATCCGTATTAGCAAATGCACGTAAACAAAAGAAAGCTTTCTTGAGTACGGCATTTAATGCTATCGGCACATCTGAAAACTTTAGATCAGATGATATTGCAGTCACCTTTGAACAAAACTGCGAACTCTATAATTTAACGTCACGGGAAAAAGATATTGCAAAACTGATATGTGAAGGATATAAGTATAAGGAGATTGGGGAAAAGTTATTTATTGCTGAAAGAACCGTTACAAAACATGTTCAGAATATTTTTGAAAAGGCTGAGGTATCAAATAAAGTGGAATTAATTAATAGGTTAGAGGGTTAAAGAAAAGCTTGATTTAAATACTCATTCTCTTACTCAATTTTTTTTGTTATCAGCGTTTGGTGCATTTCTCATCGCCTGTTGTGTCACTCCTATGTAAAGATTTTCGCTGCATGAAGATATACAGTTGAAGAACCCCCTGGTTTGATATGTAACGTTATTTTTATTTCATGACGTAAATTTTTTTTATCACAGATTGGCCAAACTCCTATCAGCAGTCGGCACAAGGGCCGCTGCAATTTTTTATTAAGTCTTTTAAAGGTAAAAAGTATAAGGCTGCAGACTCACTTGAGCAGTTTATTTCAACTGCAGGACACAACGAGCAGTCCCTATACCCATATTGTGATTACCTCCTGTGATGTTAATAACAATGTTTACTACAAAGAACTTTTTATTTTTGCACTATCAGCCCCAAGAGGAAGAAGGCTCTGCCGAAGGGCAACCTGCCAGCAATAAGGCTGATGGCGACGATTGTCGAAGCGATGTGAAGATGACTTCTTTCACGTCGCTTTTTTATGAGACAATCAGAGCCTTCAATGGCTAAAAAAACTCAACTTCAAATGTTATGCTATTACACCTTTTTGATAAGGCACTCCACTTATTAATATAGCTCTCATTCTGCGCAAAAGTTTTCGGGCGATGTATACAATAGCATGATGGCCTTTCATTCTTTTGAGCAGCGCCTGATAAGTATTCAATAATGCGGGATCTATGCGTATTGCCTGCCAGGCTGCTTCTATCAAAGCGCTTCGCAGTTGTTTATGCCGTCGAGAAGTGATACCAGTATTGCGTTCTGTTTGTCCGGTACTATCTGTATCAGGGCAAAAGCCCACAAAATCGTTTAAGCGATCAAAAGGTCCAAAACGTTTAATATCCCCAACCTCTAAAAGAAATAACATCGCAGTAGTACGTCCCACTCCGGGTGTACTCATCAATAGCTTTGCTTTGTCGTTATACTTAACCTGCATTATTTTTCGCAATGCTCTTTCAGTCTTGAGTAATAACTGACGCAACAGTTTCACTTCTTCCAGCATTAATAATAAAGTATCCTGCAGCAAAACATCTTTCTTAGCTTCTTCTTCCACCCAGTTCATAAAATTATGACTCCAATTATTTTTCTTCCCCAATTGCTCAGGTATATTAATGCCCTGGTATTTCAATAAACTTTTAAGCCGGTTCTTACTTCTGTTTAAATCACCTACCAGTTTTTTACGAAATCGAATAAGGTTACGTTGTTTTTGAATGTCTTCATCTGGTACATGAATAGCAGTGATCTGATGAGCTGCAAGATTACGTGCCAATTTTAAAGCATCTACCTTATCTGTCTTTCTTTTCTTTTCCTTATCACTGCTTGATATATCAGCAGCATGCGCAACAATACATTCTATTCCTGCAGCACTAAGTTCGCGTTGAAGGGTGAAACCCCATGCACAACTTTCATACACACATTTAAAAGTAGCTCCCGGATAACGGGAATGCAAATGGTCAATAAGCACTTTGCTGTTTGTAGGCATCCGATGATTACCCAAACAAATATCATCGAGAACTTTTGCTACCTGCAAATCTTTTTCGTGAACATCAATACCAACATAAATTGTTTTACCTGTAAAATCAATTATGTTTCTACCTTTGATGCTGGTTTCGGTAGTGGCTGAAGTTTGCTGTTTCATAATTTTTAATTTTTAAATTAATAATTAGCAAAGTTCTTCATTGCAGCCGTGATTTGATTCTCGGACTGCCGCTGCACCGAAACCCTTTTACATATAGACTCACTTCAGCGTTCTGAACCTTGATGGGTGCTTCCCCAACGTTTCCTCGTGGAGGGGAACAATAAAATTTTTCTTATTTTCCATTGCCCACTCACCATTCACCCCCTTCATTCCGTTCTCAAACTCTTTACAGGATTTGCAATAGCTGCTTTGATTGATTGAAAGCTTACTGTTAGTAATGTTATTAGCAATGCACCAAAACCTGCGGCGGCAAAAATCCACCATGATAATGTTGTTCTGTATTGATAATTCTGCAGCCAGTTGTGCATGAAGTAGTAAGAAAGCGGAACAGAAACAATGAAAGAAAAAACAACAAGTAACATAAACTCTTTTGATAACAAATTCCAGACATTGAAAACGGAAGCGCCTAACACTTTGCGCACACCAATTTCTTTTTTGCGCTGTTCTGCAACAAATGATGCAAGCCCGAATAATCCAAGACATGAAATAAAGATGGCAAGCGCTGCGAAGAAGGTAGCGAGGTTGCCAATACGCTGCTCATCAGAAAATTTTTGAGCGTATTCTTCGTCGATAAACTTATAATCAAAAGGCGCGGATGAATTATATTTTTTAAACACCGTCGCTATTTTAGCCAACGCATCCTGCAACGGCGTGCCTGCTTTCATGCGTATATTTATTACGTTAGCCCAGTTGGGGTCCATTGAAAAAATTGTTGGCGTTACAGGTGCATACGGCGATTCCATCACCATATCTTTTATAACACCAACCACGGTTAAATTCTTATCATCTTTTCTAATGATTTTGCCCACAATATTTTTCATGCCGGTGAGCTTTACGGCGGCTTCATTAAGAATGATGGAATTGCTGTCAGAAAAATCTTTTGAAAAATCACGCCCTTCTTTTATCTGCCAGTTGATGGTTTTACCATAATCCTGCGTTACACCGATGGAGCCGAATGATGGCAGCGTTGCAGGGTCTTTACCTTCCCAGCTATAGCCAATTTGATTTGACCACACACTGGTTACAGGGCTGGATGATTCTGCCATGTTTTCAACAACATTTGTTGCAAGTAAATCACTGCGCATGGCATCATAATGACCAAACAGATCAGGTGTTGTCATATATACAGCAATTAAGCTTTCGCGGTTATAACCAACAGGGCGGTTCTTTGCAAATTGTATTTGTTTATACACGATGATGGTGCCGATAACCAATGTAATGGAAACGCTGAACTGCAATACCACCAATACTTTGCGGGGCAGCGATGCAAACCTGCCAACGCGGTAAGTGCCTTTTAAAACTTTTATCGGGTCAAAACGAGACAGATAAAATGCGGGGTAACTGCCTGCAAGCAATCCTGTAATTATAGTAAAGCCCACGCATAATATCCAGAAGAAAACATTGTTGAAAGGCAATGTCATTTGCTTATCTGAAAGTATATTGAACAGCGGCAATAATAACTGCGCAAACAAAAGACAGAATAAAAATGCAATGCCCGCAATCAACATAGCTTCACTTAAAAACTGGCTTACCAACTGGCTTTTTAATGAGCCAACTGTTTTGCGGATGCCCACTTCTTTACTGCGCTTTTCACTTCGTGCTGTAGAAAGGTTCATGAAGTTGATGCAGGCAAGCAGCAACACAAAAATGCCAATGATGGCAAACAGATTTACAAACTGTATTCTTCCGCCAGCTATTTTACCATTCTTAAATTCGCTGTACAGCCGCCAGTTATTCATAGGCTGCAGCACCAGCTCTTCTTTACCATCGCTGGCTGCATTCAAATGCGCCATTGAAGCCAGCTTTATCTTAGCTGTTTCTTTATTAAAATCAACATTAGCGTTCAACTGCACGTAACACTGAAAAGAATGATCGCCCCAATGCTGCATAGACTCTTTCACCCAGTTAACCATGTTCACATATTTATCCCACGATAAAAATATTTTGGCTTCATTCAGTGTGGTATTATGCGGCAGGTCTTCATATACACCGGCAACTTTATAGTTGTCCTGGTTATCAATCCGCAGCACTTTATTTAAAGGATCAGCATCGCCAAATAAAGATTTTGCAACAGAAGCGCTTAGTAAAACAGAAGAGGGATCGTTTAGCCCGTTAATATTTCCTTTCAGCATTTTTAGTGTAAGCATGGAAGGAAAATTTGATTCCACCCACATGCCTTGCGCGGTAATTTTTTTGTCGCCCAATGTAAGCACACGACTCTGGTTCCGTGATGCCATGCAAACGTTTTTAAAGTCGCTCCCATATTTGGTGCGCAGCTCATTGCCAAGCGGCGAAGCCACACCGGGACCTGTGTTTAACTCACCGCCATTTCTTACAAAAGTGGTCATTATCTGCGCAAGCCTGTCGTGGTTTTTGTGATAATGGTCATACGTAAGCTCGTCCCAAATCCACAAGCCTATCAGCATTGCAACAGCCATGCCTGCTGCAAGTCCAAGTATAGTAATGGAAGAATAACCTTTATTTTTCCAAAGGTTGCGCCAGCCGATTTTGAAATAATTTTTAAACATAGAAGTTGATTTATGATGTGTGATTTATTGATGTATGATTTACTTCACCACTCACGATTGATTACTCACTACATCATTCCGTTCTCAAACTCTTCACCGGGTTTGCTATTGCGGCTTTTATTGCCTGGAAGCTGATGGTAATAACTGTTATCATAATTGCCACAATTGCTGAGACAATAAACACCATTGGACTAATACTGATACGGTAATAGTAGTTTTGTAACCAGTTATGCAAAAAGTAAAATGCCACAGGTGATGCGATAAAACAACTTATTAAAACAAGCATGATGAAATCTTTTGATAGTAGCATCCACACCTGTGTTACCGATGCGCCCAACACTTTTCGAATACCAATTTCTTTATTACGCTGCTCTGCCATATAAGCCGCAAGACCAAATAATCCAAGACATGAAATGAATATTGCCAATGCCGCGAAAATGCCTGCCAGCCTGCCTATGAGCATTTCAAGATCAAACTTTGCAGCATAGCTTTCATCAGCAAAATGATACTCATAAGGATAATTGGGATTGTATTTATTGAATAGCGGCCTAAGCTTTGTAAGTGCAGCCTGTGTGCTTATTCCGGGAGACAAACGATACATAATATTGAACGTCCAGTCTGGCTGAAAAATAAAAATGGTCGGCTCGGCAGGAGAAAATGGGGCGTTTGTTAATGCATCTTTTACGACACCTATTACACACAGGTTGTTCGGAGCATTAGACAATGACCACGAGATCACCTGGTTTAATGGCTCTTTAAAACGCATTCGTTTTACTGCTGCCTCATTCAATATTACGCAGGTTGAATCTGCACCAAAATCGCCGGTAAAATTTCTGCCTTTTATAAATTGTATCCCAAGCGTTTTAAAATAATCCGTATCGCTCAAAGCATTCATTGCAAGTGATAATGGTTCATTGGGCAACCTGCCCTGCCAGTTATCTATTGTATTGTGCGAATAGACGTCAGTGGCAGGACTTAATGATTTTGTCATGCTGCTCACAACTCCTGTTTGTAATACATCATGTTTGAGTGCTGCATAATTTGTATTGCCAGCAGGTGTTATTATTAAGCGGTTAGAATCATAGCCCCTGGGCCTGTCTTTTGCATATTGTATCTGCTGGTAAACAATGATGGTGCTTATGATCAATGCTATGGAGCAGGTGAATTGCAGCACAACCAATATCTTTCTTGGTAAGGTTGCGGATCTGCCAACCTGCATTGTACCTTTCAACACTTTTACAGGTTGAAATGAAGACAGGTAGAATGCCGGTCTGCTTCCTGCAAGCAAGCCTGTGAGCAGCACATAGCTTATCATTATAAGCCAGAAGATACTATTTGAAAAAGGAATACTTATATTGGTTTTGGCAAGCGCATTGAAAGCAGGCAATACCAGTTGCACGAAAAACAATGAAAGAAAAAAAGCGATAAAAGTAATAGCAACAGATTCAACCAGGAATTGCCAAACCAGTCCCTTTCTTGTTGAGCCAATCACTTTTCTTACGCCAACTTCTTTTGCTCTTTTTTCTGATCGTGCCGTAGAAAGATTCATGAAGTTGATGCAGGCGATCAATAATACAAGAATGCCAATAATGCTGAACATTTTTATATAATCAATAAGTCCTCCGGTTGCAACACCATTTTTATAGTCTGTATACAAATGCCAGTCCTTTAATGGTTGCATGGTTACCTGTTGCTGAAAAGTTTTATACGTTTCAGGCGAATATTTTTGTACCAGCATTCTTGCTTTTGGTTCCATCTGTGCATACGTGGCATTTGGTTTAAGCGCCGCATAGAGTTTAAAAAAAGTATGGTTCCAGTTTGTTGTGGCGGCCTTCACCCAGCCTCCTGATGCAAATGCGCTGAAAGGCATAATATAATCGAACTGTAATGTTGAATTACGGGGAATATCTTTTATTACTCCCGTTACTTTCAGATTATCTGAGTTAAAACGAACCATCCTGTTAAGCGGGTCTGCATTACCAAATAAAGCTTTAGCAGTTGATTGGGTAAGCACAATGGATGATGGGTCATTCAATGCATTATCCGCATTTCCTTCCAGCATGGGGAATTGAAATATTTTCAAAAATTCTGCCCCCGCTATGATACCGGTTGGAGATATTTTTTTATTACCTGCTGCCAGTATATCTGTGAGTGTGCCATAGTTTGCGGGCCCAAAGGCAGACGCAGTATAAGCAATTTCCGGAACATCATTCTTTAATGCTTCTGCCAATGGAATACATACTTCGGTTTGTGTGCGTATCTCACCATTATTGTTATAATTATATTTTACCTGGTAAGCCTGCTGGTAGCCTGGAAGAAAATGATCGTAAGAAGATTGATCATATACCCAAAGACCAATCAGCAATGCAACAGCCATACCTGTTGCAAGACCAAGTATGTTCAATACGCTGTAAGTCTTGCTGCGTATGATATTGCGCCATGCAGTTTTGAAATAGTTTTTAAACATACTATGATTTTAAAAGTTCAATAAATTTTCAATCGTACAAGAGTGCGACGCAACAGGTGTTCAATTCTTATTCTTCAGCTTGGTTCATAAAAATTCTCTCTCTTCACCACTCACCATCCTCATTCCGTTCTCAAACTCTTTACCGGGTTTGCAATCGCAGCTTTTATTGCCTGGAAGCTTTTAATATCACCTGATTCTCTGAACACTATTCTTCCCTCAATCCATGTACAGGATTTATAAATGCTGCTCGTAATACCTGCGAACTAATAGTAACCAACGACAATAATATAATCATAATAATACCCGGAATAAATAATACTGCATTGAGATCTATGTGCTGTCCTTGCCCCTGGAGCAGTTTTGTGCCAAGTAAAATTGTTATCGGAATCGCTAATACAATTGCGATAATAATTATCCTGATGTACGTTTTTGATAATAACCTGATTAACGAAACAGCGCCTGCTCCCATAACTTTTCTTACGCTTATCTCTTTTACTTTTGATTGTATAGTAAATATGGTGATACCCAATAAACCTAAGCATGCTATAACAATGGCTATTATACCAATAAAGCCAATCATCCATACCGTATCAAGATTATCAGAAAAAATGGATTGTATCTCATCATCGTAAAACATGCCCTGGAAAGAATGATAAGGGTCAAGCTTTTTCCATGTTGCCTGCACTTGTGCGGTTGTCTTCATCGTACTGCCTGATGAAATGCTGAGATTAAGGATGGGCCATTTTTGCGGGTTGTACCGCATCAGCATTGGTTCGAGCACATATTTCGAAGGTTTAAATAAAAAATCTTTCAGTACGCCTGTTATAATAAGTTCTGTACTATCTCCCACCAAAATTGTTTTACCAACAGCATCAATTGGTTTTCCAAGTTTAAACTGTTCAACAAATTTTTCATTTACGATGGCGTACTTTTCTTGTTTCTGCTGATGGTCTGCAGGAAAATTTTCGCCGGCAATTAATTTTAAATTGAAATTGCTAATATAATTTTCATCTGTAAAATATTCACGTAAGGTTATCGGCTCTTTATCCTTACTAATGCGTACCGGGTCTTCCCAATCAGCAAAGCTTCCCATCAATGTAGAGACAGCCGAAATTTTTTCAACGCCAGGTATGCTGCTGAATTTTTCAACCGCCTTATCATAAGAAACATCCTGTAATCTCACATTCAAAATATTTGTTTGCTTACTTCCAAAATTTGTGTTTATCTGGAATTGGGTTTGTTTGTATGCAATAGTAACAAGGCTGATAAAAATCAGTGAAATCATGAACTGAAATATCAATAAAGTTTTACGCAAACCAAGGTGCCTGAAAATATTTAGGTTCTGCAATTTTTGCATCAGCAACAACGGTTGTATTTGCGACAATACGCTTGCAGGAAACACCCCTGCAACAATACCTAATACAATAGCAAATACTATAAACAGCAATATAACTGCAGCATCTGTTGTAAAACTTATATTGGCTGCGTGTATAAAGCCAAGACTTGAAAACTGCGGTATTAAAAACTGTAACAGGATAAATGCAACACTTAATGCAATTAAAGATGTGATAACAGATTCTACTACTATCTGCAGGAAAATATTTGTTCCTGAACTTCCAACTACCTTTCTCATTGCAATTTCTTTCATGCGGCTCATTGCTTTGGCGATAGTAAGATTGGTGTAATTAAATGCAGCAGAAATAATAATGATAAAAGCAAGCAGGCTAAAAACCCATAACCTTCCTGAAGATAATGCCTTGCCCATGTTATTTCCTAACATGGGTCCGGGAGTGATGGCATTCAAAGATTGTAATTTGAAACGATAGTTTGTGGTGGTTGCAGCAGAAAGATTTTGATAATTATTTTTTGTTATTTCATCCAAAGCTGCTTCTGCCTGTGTTGATGTAATGCCAGGTTTTAAACGGATGTAGTTATAACTATTAAAATTATTCCAGTTACCTGTAGTTACCTGAACAATACTATCTTTTTCGAGCGAAGGAATTGTGTTGAAAGATGCCAGTGCTTCAAATTCGAAATGGGTTTTACCAGGGAATTTATTCATTACACCGGTTACTTTAAAAAGACCCACTTCATCAACTTTCACCGACTTACCAATTGCATTTCCTGCAGGAAATAATTTAGTGGTTAAGTCGTCGGTAAGAACTATCGTATACGGCTGAGTTAAAGCTGTAGCTGCATTTCCCTCTTTTAATGTAAACCCAAATAAATTAAAAAAATTGCTATTGGTAAAATGCATATTCAACCGAAACTTTCTGCTATCGGCTGTAATTTCTTTATTCATCCCATTACTGAACATTGTCCAATTTTCTATACCGGTATAGTTTGAAGCAAGTGTTGAAGCCACCATATAAGGAGAGGTAGCGTATAAATTTTTATTCCCATCCTTCTT
>Ga0137373_10002290_pt1 | contig 20956 bp, 16 predicted proteins | sample SagtaG_5_FD_104912 | JGI IMG/M metagenome (GOLD analysis project Ga0137373, IMG submission 104912) | Vadose zone soil microbial communities from Sagehorn Ranch, Mendocino, California, USA - Sage1_R_80_16 metaG | ecosystem: Environmental > Terrestrial > Soil > Vadose zone | place: USA... | reverse complement strand
CGGCGCGCGTCTTGTCGTCGGCGAGGATCATCCGGCGCTGGAGACCGTGCAGCGTGACCGGATAGACTGGCGCCGAAGCGGTCATGCTGATGTTCTCGACGGGGCGGAAGACGCCATCGGGCTGCAGGTAGTACATGCCGTCGGGCTTCGACTTGACGCGGTTCGAGTTGCGGGGCAGGGCGATCGACTCGGGAAGCGGCGTCGGCGTGAAGGGCGTTGGGGCGACAGTCGCCTCGCGGGGCTTCTTGGTGCTCGCAGAGTTTGGCATGGTCGCTCGTTTTGAAGAAATCGCGTCGGTGCTGTCCGACGTCCTGAAGGCAAAAAAGGCCGGGAGGAACGCCCCCGGCCTCGTGTCATCCCGCTCAATAAATCTAACACTTTTGCCGCATTTAGGCAACCCAAAAGGTTGACCTTAGCTGTGCAATCAGGTAATTTTCACGGCTGTACCAGACCACACTAAACGCAATCAGCAACGTGTCTTACGCAATCATACGCACCGGCGGCAAGCAGTACCGTGCCGAAGCCGGAAAAACGATAAGAATTCCGACGCTTCCCGGTGATGCCGGATCGAAGGTGACGTTCGACGATGTCGTCCTCGGATCCGACGGCGAAAAGACCCACATCGGTGCGCCGACTCTCTCCGGAGCGAAGGTCACGGGCGAAATCGTCAAGCACGGAAAGGACAAGAAGATCGTCGTCTTCAAGATGAAGCGGCGCAAGAACTACGCGAAGAAGCAGGGCCATCGCCAGGGCTTCACTGAAGTTCGGATCAAGGACATTTCCCTTTCCGGGAAAAAAGAGAAGGGAGAGAAGTAATGGCACATAAAAAGGGCGTCGGCTCCTCGAGAAACGGACGCGACAGCAACCCGCAGTACCGCGGCGTGAAGAAGTTCGGCGGACAGAAAGTCGTCGCCGGCAACATCATCCTCCGCCAGTGCGGAACGAAGTGGCACCCCGGCCGCAACGTCGGGCTCGGCAGCGATTTCACGATCTACTCGCTCATCGATGGAGTCGTGAAGTTCGAGCACAAGAGCAAGACCCGCTACAAGGTCAGCGTCTACCCCGAGACCACCAACGCGGCGTAGGCCCGGCATCCATAACAACAGATCCCTCGTGTAATCGCGGGGGATTTTTTTTTGCGCGCGGGCGGCTCGAAACCAAAGGCCGGCGTATTGCGTAAATTCGGATGAGACACTGCTCTAACCCGGACAAAGCCATGGCACTCATCGACAAGCTGAAACAGGAGCTCGACCGCGCCGGAAAGGCGGCGCAGGAAGCATTCGACGACGGAAAGACGCGCCTCGAGGCGTTTCGCACACGGCAGCTCGCCGACAAGGCGGCGCAGGCACTCGGCTATGCCGTCTATCGGGCGAAGAAGGGAGGCGCTACCGATCTTGACGCCGAGACATACTCGAGGCTGAGCGGTACGCTCCAGACGCACGACACCGAAGCAGCGCGGCTCGAAGCGGAAATAGAAGCGAGGCGAAAGCCCTCGGCGGCGAAATCACCCGCGTCCGCCGACGCGGCCTCCGGTCCCGTGAGCTCGCCGAGCTGAGCATAACGAAAAAAAAGATGGCCCCCGAAAGGAGGCCGTCTTTTTTATTTCCGCCGTTTCCTACTTGATGACCGCCGGCGGGAGGTTCATGTAGCGCTGCGTCAAAAGATCCTGACGAGTCGTCTCGTTCGTGCGCTCAATGCCGCGAATCAGAACGTGCTCGGCGCGGGTTGAGAACTCGAACGGGTCTGCACTCCATACGACCACATTGGCCTCGCGCCCAGGCTGCAGCGTGCCAAGGCGATCGGCAACGCCGAAGATTTCGGCCGGTGCGAGGGTGACCCCACGGAGAGCGTTCTCCCACGACATTCCGTAAGCCACAGCATTGCCGGCTTCACTCCTGATGTTGCGGACGTTGAACGCTTCCTCGTCGCCGCCGCCCGCATTCCCAACCAGCGCCACCTTCACACCTGCCGCGGTGAGCAGCGCTGCGTTCTCCTGCCGCTGACCAAGCGAAGAAAAGCTCGACGGAATGTTGTTCATTGCGCCTGTAAGAACCGGGATGTGCGCGGCAGCAATCTTGTCGGCCATCATCCACGCTTCCGCGCCGCCACCAATGATCAGCTTGATGTCGTATTGCCGCGCCAGCCGCATCGCCGCGTCGATGTCGGACACCTGGTCGACCGCAACGAGGAGGGGAAGCCTCCCCTGGACAACGGGAATCATCGCTTCGAGATCGAGTCTGCTCGCGCGAAAATCACGCGTCTCGGCGCGGTCGAACGCGGCGCGATGGGTGATGAAGAACTTCGTGTCCTCGAGAAGCTCGCGGAGCTTGACGAGCAGCTCGCCACGTGAGGCCACGCCCGCCTGCTGCGCGTCTCCGATCTCGGCGACCATCGCGCTCGGGGATCTCACGATCATGTCCGTCGTCGTGCCGTCGACAAGATCGACGACCGCGGCCTGACCGGAGACGAGTCCACCACTCGGCATGATCGCAAATGTCGTCACGCCTTCCTTGCGCGCAGGTGCGAGCAGGACGGAGTTCGGGTTCAATCCATCCCACACCGTGAACGCGGCGGCGATGTTGTCCTTGCCCTGCGCTCTGGTGTCGCGCGTCTCGGACACCTGGCCGATCTCGACGAGTCCGAGCTGCGTCGCTGCGTCGAACAGTCCCGGCGTGACCAACTTTCCTGTCGCGTCGATCCGCTGTGCATCTGCCGGAACGGTGACGTTTGCACCGACACTGACGATCTTGCCGTTCCGAATGAGGACGATGCCGTTCTCAATCGGCGGACCGCTCACGGGGAAGACTTTTCCGCCGGTAATGGCGATCGTCTGCGCCGGAACGGACACTGCTGCAAGGCATGCGAGCGCTGACGCGACCGCCGCTGCTCTGAGTCTCATGTTCATTGTCATTGTTAGCGGTTCCTCGTCGGGACGAAGCCAAGCTCGAAGTCGGTGCGCCACTGTTGCGTCGGGTCGGAGCGGTCGTACATCAGCGCTCCATCGATCCATACCTTTTCGGCGCGGGCGTAAACGCTGAACGGATCCGCGGACCAGAGGACGAGATCGGCGTTCTTTCCTTTCTCGATCGATCCGATCTTGTCGTCCAGACCGAGCGCCCACGCGGGATTGATCGTCATCCACTTCAGCGCCTGGTCTTCCGTGACCGGAATTCCGGCGGCGATTCCCGCGGCCATGGCCTTCGAGACTTCCTGATTGAGCCGCTGCGAGCCGGAGGGATCGTCGGAGTGAATCATGCCGTGCGAGCCCGCCGCGCGGTCGACCAGCGCGAGGTTCGCCTTGATGGCGTCCATCGCTTCCATCTTGAAGGAGCCCCAATCGGCCCACACGCTGGCACCGATGCCTTCCTTCCCGAGAAGGTCGGCCACCTTGTACGCTTCGACGCCGTGGTGGAAGGATCGGATCTTGTAGCCGAACTCATGGGCGATGTCGATCATCTGGCCCATCTCGTCGGCGCGGTAGCAGTGATTATGAACGAGAATGTTTCCGCGCAGAACTTCCGCCAGTGTCTCGAGCCCGAGATCGCGGCTCGGCGGATCGCCCTTGTGATCGGCGTTCCACTTGTCCCAGCGGCGGCGATACGCTTCCGCCTGAATCCAGGCCGCGCGATAGCCGGCGACGTTGCCCATGCGCGTCGACGGTCCGCGGTTCTGGTAAACACGCTTTGGGTTTTCTCCGCACGCCATCTTCAGACCGTATTTCGCGCCCGGGAACTTCATCCCCTGCACGGTGCGCGACGGAACCACTTTCAGAATGGCACTGCGTCCGCCGATCAGGTTTGCGGATCCGGGGAGCACTTGAAGGGTGGTGACACCGCCGGCGAGAATGCGCGGGAATTGCGGATCCTGCGGCCAGACCGAATGCTCGGCCCAGACGTTCGCAGTGACGGGATTCGTCGCCTCGTTTCCGTCGCTGAGGGCGTTGCCGCCAGGCGCCGCATAAACGCCGATGTGCGAGTGAACGTCGATGATACCCGGTGTCACGTACTTGCCGGTTCCATCGATGACGACCGCATCCGATGGCGCATCTACCGTCGCGCCAACGGCGGTGATCTTGCCGTTCTGCACGAGAACACTGCCATTCCGGATCGTCGGTCCCGCGGCAGTCATGATGCTCACGTTGCGGATGACGAGCGTCCGCGACGGGAAGGGCACGTACGTGCTGGGAAAGGGATCCGCGTTCGGTAGAGAGACTCCGCCGCGGCCGGCCAGATTCGGCGGTACGGAGTCCCTGCTCACCGACTGCGCGGGCGTCGGTGCGGGAGTGGGGGTCGTTCCCGCGCAGCCCAGAGCGGCGACGGAAGCGAGGACCAGAATTGAATTCAGGACACGCATGAGTTGAAAAATCCTCCGGGAGGTAACGGTGTGCGGAGCAAAAGGTAGCGCGATTACCAAGCGGCCGCAGCGAGCTTGCCGATGTTGTCGGTGCAGATTCCGTCGATGCCGAAAGAAGCGAGGCGCTTCCACTCGCTCGCATCGTTTGAGGTCCACGCGATGACGCTCTTTCCAGCGGCGTGAACGGAGGTGGCGAGATCCGGGTCGATGTCCGATGCGAGATGCCACAGATCGTCGGCTCCGGTCGAAGCAAGCTTCGAAAGAGCAGCGCCGGCGCCCCCGGTGGTCAGAAGCCCGACTCGGAGAGATGGCATGAATGATTTGATATTTGACACTGTCGGCGCGTCAAAGGAGTGAACGGCGCACTCGGCTGAAGTGTTGCGAACCGCCCTCAGGAGGAGCATCTCGATCCCCGTCTGCTTCGTTTCTATGAAAACGATGGCGCGCGTTCCGACGGCTTCCAGGACCGCATCGAGGCGTGGAACGGCCACCGCTGGAGCAAGCTGAACGGCGGCGATCTGCGTATACGAAAGCGTGCTGATACGCCGTCCGTCGCTGATATCCGGGTCGTGGTGTACGACGAGGACATCATCCGCGGTAGCGTGAACGTCGAGCTCTATGCCTTGCGCACCGAGCTCAAGGGCGCGGAGAATTGCCGGCATCGAGTTCTCGGGGAGCGTTTCATGCGCTCCCCGGTGCGCGATGGCGAGAGGGCGTTGCACGGCCATTCCGGAGATTACCATTCGGGGAGGGGTTCCGCATTAACGACAGGGCCGAAACGGCGTCTACCGTACGAGGCGCGATGACTTCCGGATCCGATCAACGCCAGGGGGAAGAGCCAGACCTCGGGCTGATCGGGCGCTGGAAGTCCGGCGACGGCCGGGCGGCTACGATTCTGGTCGCGCGGCATTCCCAGGCGCTGGCCAGGTTCGTCGCGAGCTCGGGCGGGCGGGTCGAAACGGAAGAGATCGTTCAGGACACGTTCGTCAGGGCGTTCGCGGCGATCGATTCCTTCAGAGGTGAGAGCTCTTTCAGGACCTGGCTGTTCACGATCGCGCGGCGGCTTCTGATGGACCGCCGGCGGGCGGAGAAGCGGCGGGGCAATACGGTAGAGATAAGTGATACGGATTCGGTCAGTGAGTACGGCGCTCTCGATACAATCCTCGCCGAGGAAACGGCGGAAAGGGTCCGACTGGCGCTGACGAAGCTGACTCCGACGCAGCGGGAAGTGTTCACGCTGCGGGTGCAGCAGGGGCTGGCTTACAAGGAGATTGCCGAAGTTGTCGGAAGCACGGAAGGAGCGGCGCGAGTGCATTACCACAACGCGGTCGAGACAATAAAGAGGCTGTTGAAAGATGACTGAAATCACACACGACGAGATCCGGGAGCTTCTGCCCGACTTGCTTCACGGCGGGTTGCCGGCGGAGCTGCGCGCGCTTGTCGAAATGCATTTGGCGAGCTGCGCGGAATGCGCGGAAGAGCTCGCCGTGCTCCGGATGGTGAAGGATGCGCCGTCGTTCGCGCCGCGCATCGATGCGGTGAAGGTCGCGTCGCACTTCGCTCCCTACCGCGCGGCGATTCCGGCTCAGCCCGCGCCGGCGCGCGACTGGAGACGGGTGGCGACACTCGTCGTCGCGGCGGTCATCCTGGTCTCGGTTGTCATCTGGCGCAGCGCTCCGGACGGGGCGCGGAATGATCAGCGCGTCGCGGTTTCTACGGCTCGCGGCACTTCATCGAAAACGGTCTCGCCGATGAACAATTCCACGCCCGTCATTTCACCTGCCGCGGTTCCGTCCGGTTCCAGGAAAGTGGAAGCGCGTCCGGTGCACGAGCTCCAGCTCGCGGAAGGATTGGACGGTCTGTCGGATGGCGGCGTTGCCCAGCTTCTGCGTGACATGAACGATCTCGAAGCGCTGCCTGCCGCTGATCCGGAGCCGCTCGGCGTCGGTGACAGCAGCGAGGGAAATGGAACGGAGGGCCGACTGTGAAGCGCCATCGCTTGATTGTGCTCGCGTTGGTGCTTGCGCCGGTCGTGAGTCTTGGCGCGCAGCAGCCTGCCGCGCCCGTCGCGCAGCCGAACCGGGCAGTGCTCGAGCAGCAGCTTCGCGCGCGCATGGCGCAGATGATCAAAACGCGATTGAATCTTACCGACCAGCAGATGACGCAGCTTCAGACGGTGAATCAGAAGTACGCGCCGCAGATCAGCCGGCTCGCAATGCAGGAGCGCGAGACGCGGCAACATTTGCGCGGACAAATCATGTCGGGGACTCCCGACCAGGGTCAGGTCGCCCAGCTTCTCGACACCATCCTGCGGCTTCAGAAGGAGCGTGTGGCGCTTCTCGAATCCGAGCAGCACGATCTTGCCGCGTTCCTGACGCCGGTTCAGCGCGCGCAGTACATGGGACTGCAGGCGCAGATAGAGCGCAGGGCGGAGCAGCTTCGCCGTCAACCGATGACTGGTCCGGGTGGCATGCGCGGCAGAGCGGGATTGAGAGACCTTCGCTAACTTTCAGTTCCGTCTGCCCGGGTGGCGGAATTGGTAGACGCACAGGACTCAAAATCCTGCGGGCTTCGGCCCTTACGAGTTCGATTCTCGTCCCGGGTACTGTTTTCTTTCAACGACCGCGCGGCATCTTCGGCGCCGGGTTCGGGGCGAAGGTTCCATTCGCCGATCGCTTCGCGACGAGGATGGAGATCGGCTACCAGCACATGACCGCGCCGACCGGCAGAAGCTCCGACAATGCTCTTGTCGTGCTCTTCGGACTTTCGGCATTCACTCGCTGAGCACGCGCTCTCCGATTCACGAAGCCCCGGACCAGCAATCCGGGGCTTTTTTGCTTTGTGTTCTCGGACCGGCACGGGTTAACAATTGGGCACCCTTGCCCGTATAGTTGAGTGATGTCTTTTCTACTCCTTTTTGTGCTCCTGCAGGGTCCATCGTCTCTTGCCTCAACGCCGTCATCGGCGGTGTCGCGCGATACCATCCCGTTAACGCTTCCGGATGCCGTCGCCCGGGCCCTTGTTTCAGGGGATGAGACACGCGCCGCCGCGGCACAAGTAGACGTCGCGGACGCGCAGGTGACGATAGCGAGATCGGCGGGACTGCCGCAGCTCCGCTTGAATGGATCCGATACCCACGTCATTCAGAGCGCGAGGGCGCAGGCCGTCGGCTCGATCTTCAATCAGCCTTACACATACAATGCAAACGCGACGCTGAGTCAGCCGCTCTTTCAGGGCGGCCGCGTTGTCGCCGGGATGCGCGCCGCGCGTGACGTGAAGACTTCGACCCGGCTCGACGCATCCGAAGTGGGCGCATCGACGGCGGTGGATGTCCAGCGCTCCTATCTGCAGGCGCTGTTCTCCCGCACGCTCGCGGAGATCCAGGACACTGCGTTCGCCCTCGCCGGCCAGCGTCTGCTTCTCGCACAGCAGCTCGAGCGCGCCGGACGCGCCTCGCGGTATGACGTTTTGCGCGCGCAAGTCGAGCAAGCGAACCTGCAGCCCGTCGTCATCCAGGCGCACAGCAATGTCGATCTCGCGCTCCTCGACCTGAAGCGTCTGATCAACGTTCCGTTCGATCAGCCGGTCCGGCTCGCGACGACAATCGATACGGCGACGGTTCTCGCCTGGGTTTCGCGGCTTCGCGCCGACGGGACGCCCCCCAAGCGGGCGGCGATCAGATCCGCCGAGCTTGTGTCGGAGGCCAGACATGCGGGAATCGGCGTCGCCCGTGCGGATCTCCTGCCGACAATCTCGTTCAACGCGCTGATCGGAGCGCAGGCATATCCGCTGAGCGGATTTCCGACGACGCGCGGCCGTTTCGTCGAGATCGCGTGTCCGCCCGGCTCTGCTGCCGGCAAAGTCTGCACTCAGCAGAACGGCGGATTCTTCGGCGACAAATCGCTCGGCTTCACGATCAGTCTTCCGGTTTTCGACGGTTTGCGTGCGAAAGGCGGAATCGATCTCGCGTCTGCACAGGCGCGGCTCGCGGATTTGCAGCTCGCGCAGACGCGTGAGAGAGTGGCGAGCGAAGTCGCGAGCGCTGCCGCCGAGCTGGACCGCGCGCAAGCAGCGTTCGCGGCGCGCGGACAAACGGCGAACGAAGCGGAGGAAGCGTACCGGCTCGCCGCGCTTCGCCAGTCCCGCGGCCTGGCGACGCAGCTCGAGGTATCCGATGCACAGCTCGCGCTCACGACGGCGAAGAGTAATGAGGCGCGCGCCATCTATGATCTGTACCTCGCGGCCGTAGCTTATGCTCGGTCATTGGGACGGCCGCCGGCGCTATTTCCGCTGCCGCAGCAGAGTCCTGACGGCAACTTCATTCAGACAGGCAATCGTGCTCACTAGAATCGCGAAGCTCTTGGTGGTTACATCATCCGTCTTGTTTGCTGCGTGCTCGGGATCCGGAACGGAGGCGGCGTCAGGCGCGGCGAAGTCCGGAGCCCCCGGAGTGGCCGGCACGCGCGGGCCGCAGGTTCTCGCGCTCTCGCCGGGCGACATCACCGTAGTCACGCGCCAGACGGTTGTCGACGGGATTCCCGTAACGGGCAACCTTCGGCCGATTGAATCCGTCGACGTCCGCGCGCGCATCGACGGCGATCTCGACGGCGTGTACGTCCGCGAAGGAGATATCGTCCACACCGGACAGCTGATCGCGCGCTTCGAGTCGAGTGAGCAGGAGAGCAGCGTGCAGAGCGCGAATGCCGACAAGGTCGCGGCGCAGGGAGAGCTGTCGACCGCGGAGTGGCACCTTCGCCAGTCGCAGGATCTCTACAAGGCGGGCGCGATCGCCGAGAGCGATCTGCGCGGCGCTCAGTCGTCGGTGGAAACGGCGCGCGCCAAGCTTGCCGCCGCCAATGCGCGTCTGCGCTCGACGTCAATCGGAAACCGCGACACGCGGGTGCTGTCTCCGACAACGGGCACCGTCGAGAAGCGGCTCGCGGAAGTCGGCGAGCACATGAGCCGCGGCGCGGTGATGTTCACAATCGTGCGGAACGACATTCTCGAGCTCGCGGCGGCAGTCCCCGAGAAGCGCGCCAATGCCGTTCAGCGCGGCCAGCGCGTTCACTTCGAGGCGAGCGGGCTGTCATTCGATGGGCGAGTCGCCCGCCTGAGTCCGACCGTCGATCCGGCCTCGCGGTCGATCACCGTGTACGTCCAGGTTCCAAACTCGACCGGCGCGCTGAAGGGAAACACCTTCACCACCGGGACCGTGATGTCGCGCCTCATTCCGAATGCGCTCGTAATTCCGCTTTCCGGTCTGCATCAGACGGCACAAGGGAAGCAGGTTGCATACAAGATCGTTCGCGGCGCCGTAGACACGGCGGCGGTCACGGTCGGCGTCATCGACGACCGCAGCGGGATTGCCGAGGTGCTGAGCGGCCTCGTGGATGGTGACAGCGTGATCAGCGGCAACGTCGGCGCGCTCGGCACCGGAATGAAGGTTCAGGTGCTCGGCGGCGGTGGCCGTCAGGGCGGATCAGGCCGTCCGGCGCAGCAACCACCGGCGAGGTAAGCGTCCGTGTTTCTCTCCGACGTTTCGATCAAGCGGCCGGTCTTCGCGACGATGATGATGGCGGCGCTCGTCGTGCTCGGCGTCGTGTCGTACAGGCGCCTGGCGATCGACGAGTACCCCGACGTCACCTACCCGATCGTCATTGCACAGACGACTTATCCAGGCGCATCTCCCGAAGTGATGGAGCGCGACATCTCGCGGCCGATCGAGGAAGCGCTGAACACGGTTCAAGGGCTCAAGGAAATCGGCTCGACGTCACTCAACGGCATTTCGCTCGTGAGGCTGACATTCAATCTCGACGTGGACGTGCTCGCCGCGCAGCAGGACGTCCAGGCGAAGCTCGCGCGCATCAGACGCAGCCTTCCCCCGGAAATCGAGGAGCCCGTCGTTCAGCACTTCGATCCCAACGACCGCCCGATCATCTCGCTGGCGATGCAGAGCAGTCAGCGCAGTCTGCGGGATCTGACGAGCCTGAGCGATGAGGTCGTCGCGACGAGACTGCAGGCGATTCCCGGCGTCGGTGGCATCAACACCGCCGGAAGCGAGACGCGGCAGATCCGGATCGAGCTCGATCCGGCAGCGATGGCCTCATATGGTATCGGGCCCCCGCAGGTGGTCGCGGCGATTCAGGCGGAGAATCAGGAAGTTCCCGCCGGAAGAGTTCAGCATGGACCGACCGAGCAGCTGATAAGAATCGCCGGGCGAATCGTCGATCCCAAGCAATTCGCGAATATCGCGGTGGCGGTGCGGCAAGGGGTGCCGGTGCGACTCGGTGACATCGCGCATGTCGTCGATGGCGCCGCCGACAAGCGCACAGCCGCGCTTCTCGACGACAAGCCGGCCGTCGCTCTCGACATTCTCAAGATTTCCGGATCCAACACCGTCGAAGTCGCCGACTCGGTGAAGGCGGCTGCAGTCGAGCTGCAGCGCGTTCTTCCGTCGGACGTCCAGCTCCGCGTCATCCGCGACGACTCGAAGCGCATTCGCGAATCACTCTCCGACGTTCAGCTGAACCTGATTCTCGGCGCCGTTCTCACGATCGCAATCATCTACCTGTTTCTGAACTCGTGGCGCTCGACGATCATCACCGGACTCACGCTGCCGGTCAGCATCATCTCCGCGTTCTTCATCATGTGGGTGCTGAATTTCACCGTGAACACGATGACGCTGCTCGCGCTCTCGCTGGCGATCGGCCTATTGATAGACGACGCCATCGTCGTTCGCGAGAACATCGTCAGGCACTATCGGATGGGCAAGGATCACGTCCGTGCCGCGCGAGAGGGAACCGATGAGATCGGCCTCGCCGTCGTGTCCACCACGCTGGCGGTGGTGGCCGTCTTCGTCCCCGTCGCGTTCATGGGCGGAATCATCGGAAAGATTTTTTTCCAGTTCGGCGTGACGGTGACCTTCGCGGTGCTCGTTTCTCTCTTCGTTTCCTTCACGCTGGATCCGATGCTCTCGAGCGTCTGGCCGGATCCTGCCGCCGAGGAAGCGCACAGCGGCAAGACGGTGAAAGCGAAGAATCCGATCCGCCGTGTCGGGCTTGCTTTCGACGCTTGGTTTGAGAAAGTCTCCAACCGATATCCGGTGTGGCTCGGCTGGTCACTCCACCACCGCGGAAAGGTGATGATGGGAGCCGCGGCTTCGATCGTCCTTGCTGCGATCATTCTGCCGCGTCTCGGTTTTACCTGGCTGCCCGACATTGACGGAGGGGAGTTCAACGTGCAGCTCAAGACGCCGCCTGGCTCGAGCCTCAACTACACCGTCCAGAAAGCGCTCGAAGTGAGCGCATTCCTGCGGAAGCTTCCGGAAGTCGAGTTCACATATACAACGATCGGCGGAGGATTCCGTGGGACGCCGAACACCGGCGGCATCTACGTGAGACTGGTGGACAAACGCAAGCGCTCGCGCTCACAGGCGGAAATTCAGACCGCCCTTCGCGGCCGTTTGACGGCGATGGCGGGCGTGCGTCCGGTTATCACCGGCACGCCGACAATCTTCGGCGGCTTCCGTCAGCCGATCATCGTCAACGTGCAGGGACCTGAAGAAGCGCGTCTGAAGGTCGCGGCGAATCAGGTGTTCGACATGATTCGCCGTACTCCGGGCGCCGCCGAGCCGAACTCGAGCGACGAGGGCCAGCTTCCGCAACTCGACGTCGTCGTGGACCGGCAGCAGGCGTGGGCGGCGGGACTCGGTGTCAGCACGATCGGGTCGACGCTGGCACCGCTCTTCGCGGGCCAGCGCGCTTCGCGATGGGAGGACGAGCTCGGGTATTCTCACGACGTGATGGTGGTGTATCCTGATTCACTCCGAAGCAGCTCCGCCGACGTTGCGAACATCATGATTCCGGCGCGCGCGAACACCGAAGCGGGAATGACGATGATTCCGCTCAGTCAGGTCGCCGAGGTACGGAAGGGTTTTGCTCCGCAGCAGATCGACCGGCGAAATCTCGAGCGGCAGGTGTCGATTTCTGCGGGCGTGCTTCCAGGATACTCGATGGGGACCGTCGCCACGGCGGTACAGAAGGGCATCAACCAGCTCGGACTTCCCGTCGGCTATCACACCGTTTTCACCGGCGACGTCCAGAATCTTCAGGATACAAAAGGCTACGTGCTCGGCGCGCTCGGCCTCGCCGTCATCTTCATCTACCTGATTCTCGCATCGCTCTTCGGGTCGTTCTTCCAGCCGGCGGCGATCCTTGTCGCGCTTCCGCTGAGCTTCATCGGTGTCGCTCTGGCTCTGCTGCTCACGCATGGGAACCTCAACGTGATGACGATGATCGGCATCATCATGCTGATGGGACTCGTGACGAAGAACGGAATTCTTCTGCTCGATTTCACGAATCAGCAGCGGGCGAAGGGACTCGACCGCACGGAAGCGCTGCTCGTTGCCGGCCGGATCCGGCTCCGCCCGATCATCATGACGAGCACGGCGATGGTGTTCGGCATGCTGCCGCTCGCATTCGCGCTCGGTCAGGGTGCCGAACAGCGCGCACCGATGGCCCGCGCGGTGATCGGCGGACTCATCACGTCGACGCTGCTCACGCTCTTCGTCGTACCGGTGATGTATTCGATGCTGGAGGATTTCATTCTCTCAGTGCGGCGGGCTCCCGCGACATTGAGAAATCGTGGCAAGGTTTCCCAGCCGGCCCGTCCCGGACCGGCGCCGCAGGGTGTACCGTATCCGAAGCCGAGGCCTGAACCGGCATCCACCCTCGCGATGGAGGCATCCCCGCGGACGACCGGTCGGTCATCCGGATCGTAACCCGGACATTCGGCGCGCGGACGAAAGCGCTTACATTTCCCGAGTCACCCCCGCTTTGAAAAAATGATCGCAGCGATGGCGCTGGCGCTTCTGACGCTGGCTCCCGATTCCATAGTTACGAAGGACACTTCATCGCTCCATGTGAACATTCCAAGGGCGATGCACGCGCCGGTGCTCGACGGCCGTCTCGATGACGCGATCTGGCGCGAAGCGGCGCAACTCACCGACTTCATTCAGGGCGAGCCCCTCGATCAGGCGCCGCCGGCGGAAAAGAGCATCGGGTACGTCGCCTATGATGCCCGGTACCTGTACTTCGCGTTTCGCGCGTTCGAGCGGAATCCGAAGCTGATTCGCGCGACGATTTTTCCGCGCGAGCACGGCGGTGACACCGACGACCGCGTTACGCTCATTATCGACACTTTCCTCGACAAGCGGCGTGCGTACGAGTTCAAGATCACACCGCTCGGAATTCAGAATGACGGCATCAAGATCGAGGGCCTTCCCGGCGACCCGTCGCCCGATTTCGTCTGGTACTCCACGGGGCGCGTCGACGAGCAGGGGTGGGTGGTGGAGGCAATGATCCCGTGGGCATCCCTGCGCTTCCCGAACGCCGATCCGCTGAGCATCGGTTTCAACGTCGTCCGCGTGTACGGTCGCAGTGGCGAGAAGGACGCGTGGGCGCCAAGGAAGCGCGGCAATCCCTGTGAGATCTGTGAGGAGGGCGTCCTCGCGGGAATCACCGGGATCGACCGTCATCGAACGGTGGATCTGCTGCCGTTTGTGTCCGGCTCCCAGTTGGGCGCTCGAAAGTTCGGATTCGACTCGGCGGCGGTGAACGGCGCGTACTACCCTTATTCGCCGGCGCTGAGCTTCGCCACGTCGCGACCGATCACGACGGTCGGCGGCGACGTGCGCTTCGCCCCGACGTCCGCGATCGTGTTCAACGGCACGTTCAATCCGGATTTCTCTCAAGTCGAAGCGGATGACGACCAGGTTCGCGTCAATCAGCGGTTCACCCTTTTCCAGACTGAGCGACGGCCCTTCTTTCTCGAGGCGAAGGACATCTTCGTCAACGTTCGCGGCGACGAAGAGTCGCGAACGAACCTCGGTGACTTTTTCTACTCGCGAGCCGTCGTGGATCCGTCGGCGGGGGCGAGAATAACGTCTAACCGGAACGGACTGACTGTCGGCTCTCTTTACGTGCGCGATCACTCGCCGTCGTACTTCTACTACAACGGCTACGAGACGAGCGGCGCCGTTCAGCTCGTCGACATGCCAGCGCAAGTCGCCGTCGCCCGTGTGAGAAAGGACGTTCTTGCAGATTCGTATTTCGGTGCGGGTTTTTTCGGGCGTCAGATGAGCCGGGCGCACAATGCCGTCGGCACCGCCGATTTCCTGCTTCGCCGCCGGGGAATCACGCTTAGCGGAGAGGGCGCGCTCACCGACGACGTTGCACCGCGTAACAGCTCGCTCTCCTCATATCTCGACGGCGCCCGGCGCCGCGGAAAGTATTACCGGGGACGCGTCCTCCACTCGGGGAGCAAGCTCTTCTATTCCGCGACGGTCAGCGGCGCCGACGCCGGCTTCCGCGACGAGCTGGGGCGTTTTCCGCGAGTCGGGATCGAGCGCTACTCGGGTCGAATCGAGGTGAAGCAGTACCCGAACAGCCGCCTGCTTCAGGGCACGTCGCAGTGGATCAACGTGAGCCGGACGAACCGGTACGGCGGCGGTGCTCTCGATTACACAATCGATCCCGGCTTCACTGTGCGTTTCCAGAGGCGGAGCTACATCTCGTTCAACGGCCACGTCGAGCTCGTGACGCTTTTCGGAACACCGATCCGCCCTGACGGAGCGTTTGTCGAATTCGGCAGCGATCCGTGGCAGACGTTCGGCATCGGCGGGACGGTGTACTTCGGCCAGCGCGAGATCGTCGACCCAGCGAACCCGCGTCGCGGAGTCGGGTATTTCGCGAACGTCCATCTCATCCTGCGTCCTGTTCCGCAAGGCAGCGTTGAATTGCGCGGCCAGCGCTCGATGCATCGCGATGACTGGAGTGGTCCCTATCTCGATGACGCCCGCATCGTTCACATCAAGGGGTCGTACCAGTTCTCACGCGAGCTTGGCCTGCGGCTCATTGGCGAGCGCTCGAACCAGTTCAATGGCATCTCGCCGAACCCGTTCGCGCGGCACAGCGTCCGGAACACCGGCAGCGCGCTGCTCAGCTACGAGCTTGGGCCCGCGTCGTTTTTGTACGCGGGATACAGCAACACCAACCAGGATCTGGAGAATCCGGTCGTAACCACCGCCGGCAGCCTGCGCACCGAGAGTCTGCTCTTCCTCAAGATTTCCTACCTCTTCAGGCTCTAGACGACTAGGCCGCGCACCCTGGCGAGCGTAGATTTTCCGACCAGAACATCTATAGAAGGGGTTTGATGACGCAGTACAAGCTCGCGAAGGTGCCGGCGGGCGGAGAAAAAATCGCCTTCGAGAAAGGCGCGCTCTCCGTCCCCGACAATCCGATCGTTCCGTTCGTCGAAGGCGACGGAACCGGTCCCGACATCTGGCGCGCGTCGGTGCGCGTATTCGACGCGGCCGTCGAGCGCGCGTACAGCGGAAAGCGGAAAATCGAGTGGATGGAAGTTTACGCCGGCGAGAAATCCTTCAAGGATTTCAAGGACTGGCTGCCGCAGGAGACCGTCGACGCGATGCAGGAGTTCCGCGTCTCGATCAAGGGGCCACTGACCACGCCCGTCGGCGGCGGCATCCGCTCGCTCAACGTAACGCTGCGTCAGGTGCTGGATCTTTATGCGTGCATACGTCCGGTGCGCTACTTCGAGGGCGTCGGCGCGCCGATGAAGGAGCCGGAAAAAGTCGACATCGTGATTTTCCGCGAGAACACCGAGGACGTTTACGCTGGCATCGAGTGGAAGGCGAAATCTCCGGAGGCGGGGAAGATCCGCGATTTTCTCTCGAAGGAGTTCGGAACCAAGATCCGCGAGGGCTCAGCGATCGGCATCAAGCCGATGTCGGAGTTCGGGTCGAAGCGCCTGATCGAAATGGCGATTCGCCATGCGATCGCGGCGTGTCGCGAATCGGTGACGCTCGTGCACAAAGGCAACATCATGAAGTTCACCGAAGGAGCATTCCGCGACTGGGGCTACGAAGTCGCGCGCGAGAAGTTTCCCGAGGACTGTGTCAGCGAGAGCGATCTCGCGAAGGGCGGGTCAACTGCGCGCGCCGACGCGGTCGTGATCCGCGACCGGATCGCCGACTCGATGTTCCAACAGCTTCTTCTGCGCCCATCCGAGTACGGCGTCATTGCGACGCCGAATCTCAACGGCGATTACCTGTCCGACGCAGCAGCCGCGCAGGTGGGCGGGCTCGGCATCGCGCCCGGAGGGAACGTCGGCGACGGCATCGCCGTGTTCGAGGCAACACACGGTACCGCCCCGAAATACGCCAACCTCGACAAAATCAATCCGGGGAGCGTCATTCTGTCCGGCGTCATGATGCTCGAGTACATGGGCTGGAGTGAAGCAGCGGCGCTCATCGTCAAGGGAATGGAGAACGCAATCAAGTCGAAACGCGTGACCTATGACCTCGCGCGACAGATGCCTGGCTCGACAGAAGTACCCACCTCAGCGTTTGGGGACGCAGTAATCAAAGGGATGAAATCCTGACCATGCTCAACGTCCAGCTCAACGCCGGCAATCCGGCAGAGACGGGAACTCCGCTCCTCGCCATCGCGCTCGTCGAGAATCCGTCGCTCGCCGGCATCGCCGCACTGGACACAGCGTCCTCCGGTGCGCTCGCGCGCACGCTCGAGATGAAGGATTTCCGCGGAACGCGCGACGAAACTCTGCATCTCACCGGCGTCGTGAAGGGACCGCGCCGCCTGCTTCTGATCGGCATGGGGGCGGTCACCGACCGCCGCGCCTCGCTGAAGCGAGCGGCAACGCTGGCTGCTCGGACTGCCCAGCGACTCGGCGTCGGCGAGCTCGTCTTCTACTCCGGTCAGATCAACGCCGAGGAAACGGAATCGGTCACCGCCGGTCTTATCGCGGGCGCATGGGAATACGCGGAGCTCAAGTCGCCACCGCCGGAAGCGGAAAAGCGCAAGCCGCTCGAGCGCGCAGTTATTCTCACGAGCAACACCGACGACACGCGGCGCGGCCTCGCCAACGGCCAGGCGATCGGGGGCGGCCAGAGCATCGCGCGCCGGCTGGCGATGATGCCCGGGAATCTCTGCACGCCGGACTACCTCGCCGGAGTCGCCGGGGAAATCGCCGAGCGAAACGGACTCGAGCTGACGATTCTCGGACGGGCGGAGATGCAGGCGGAGGGAATGGCCTCTTTTCTAGCGGTCGCGCAGGGCACGCCGCAGGAGCCGAGGCTGATCGTTCTCAAGTACAAGGGCGGCGGAGCGGATGAGAAGCCCGTCATCCTCGTCGGAAAAGGACTCTGCTTCGACAGCGGCGGAATCTCCATCAAGCCCGCGCAGGGAATGGAGATGATGAAGTTCGACATGTGCGGCGCCGCGGGCGTGCTCGGCGCGATGGACGCGATTGCATTGCTCAAGCTGAAGGGGAACGTGGTCGGCATCGTCGGCGCGACAACAAACATGCCGAGCGGCACCGCAATGAATCCGGGCGACGTCGTCAAGAGTCACTTCGGGAAGTCCATCGAAGTCATCAACACCGACGCGGAAGGTCGTCTCGTCCTCGCCGACCTGCTCTCGTACGCGAGAAAATTCCAGCCTGCCGTCGTCGTCGACGCCGCCACGCTCACCGGCGCGTGCGTGATCGCACTCGGCCATTGCGCGACGGGTGTGTTCGGGACGGATGAGGAGCTCGTGAACGAAATCCTTTCCGCGGCGAAGAAGGCCGGCGAGCCCGGCTGGCCTCTCCCGTTGTGGGACGACTACAAGGAGCTAATCAAGTCCGATGTCGCCGACGTGAAGAATTCCGGGGGGCGCCCGGGCGGCGCAATCACCGCTGCGATGTTCCTCAAGGAATTCGTCGAGGGTTATCCGTGGGCGCACCTGGACATCGCCGGTACCGCATACTCGGAAACCGATCTCGTCGTGCTGCCAAAGGGCCCGACCGGGGTTCCCGTTGGAACGTTCGTCGAATTCGTTCGGGGGAGATTCCGCTGAGCTCCTTCCGCGGCGCGGTGCCCGCTCTACTCCGCCTCGGCATGGTCGCCGGGGCGCTTTTTTACACGGGGAGTGCGGGAGCGCAGGTCCTCGGGCCGCCGGCGAGTGAAGTGCCGCTGCCGACGAAACCGAAAACGGACTCGGCCAGGGACACGACGAGAATCAAAACCGACACGATCAAGCCGCCGATCGGGCGCTTTGTCGATCCGAGATCGATTGACCAGGATCGAACCGAGTGGAACAGGGAAGAGCTGTTCGCGAGCGGAGCGCTTACGCTGGTCGATCTGCTCGACCATGTCCCGGAAGTAAACACGTTCCGCTCCGGATGGATCGCCACGCCCCAAATTGGCACGTACAACGGGGACGCGAAGAAGGTTCGCGTTTTTTACGATGACATCGAGATGGATCCGCTCAGCGGACGAGAAGGTGGAATCCTCGACTTGAGCGCCGTGCAGCTGTGGACGCTCGAGCGCGTGACGCTGGAGAGATCCCCCACCGAGCTGAGGATTTACCTGCGAAGCTGGCGTGTCGAGCGCACGACCGCATACACCCGGACGGACATCCTCACCGGCAATGAAAACACGAATCTGTATCGTGGTTATTACGGAAAGCGATACGGACGTGGCCAGGTGCTTCAGCTGGCGGCGCAGCAATACGGAACGAGCAGTACGCGCACGGCGGGCACCGGCGACCAGCTCTCGTTGCTTGCGCGGGTCGGCATCGGCCGGAAAAACTGGAGCGTCGACGCGTTCGCCAATCGTACACACCCCGATCGCTCTACACAGTCGCCGCTCACGGATCAACCGGCGATCCCGCCGTGGAACGCGACGGAAACGATTGCGTACCTGCGCGCCGGCATTGGGAACGCGGATCTCGGCCCATGGCTTCAGGTCACCGGGGCGTCCCTGCAGCTGCGGGAGGCAAGCCCGCATACTCAGGGCACCGCCGGCGCGTCAACTACTTCATCGGGTATCGCCGTGCCACGCGATACGGCGGACAGTACCCGTTCGGAGACACAGCTGAACGTGACCGGAGGGTTCAGCCTCGGTCCCGGCCGTCTCACCCTTCAGGAGCGGTACCGCGCGATCGACAAGCTGAGATACTTCGGCCCGATCGGACGCTTCGAGCTCGGATCCGGCCCGAATGTTCTCAGCGCGTTCACGGAGTGGGACGCATTGAGAAGTCTCACGACGACTGATTTGAGCGCTCATGTCCAGCCGCTAAGCTTCATCGCGTTCAGCGCCGGGGCGGGGAGACGAACGTCCTCGCTCGCAGGATCGGGCGTGCCGGCGCTCACGTCCTTCCGCGGAAGCGGAAGCATCCGCCTGCGCCGGCTCTGGCTCACGGGTGCCGTGATCAGCAGCGATACGAGCACTCGTGCAGCTCCCATCGTCTTCGACACCGGATTTGTCGCGACAACGGTCGGAAGATCTACCGGCGTCACGACCTCGCTTCGGGGGCCCCTGTGGCGTGGAATCGGCATCGATTCCTGGGTGACTCACTGGTCGAACGCGACGGCTTATCAGCCGCGCTACCATACGCGCGTCGAGCTCAACTACTTCAACGATTTCCTCGGGCGCTTTCCAAGCGGGGATTTTTCGATCAAGGCACTCGCGCTGATGGAGTATAGGAGCAGAGTTGCATTTCCGACCAGCAGCGGAGTCGTCGGATCAACGAGCAGCCACGTTCTGGGCGGCCTGATCGAGATCCGTATCCTCCGCGCGGTAGTGAGCTACCAGCAGCGAAACATTCTAGCTCTTCCGTACGATGTGGTTCCTGGTTTCCAGATGTCGCGCGTGCTAGCGATTTATGGCGTACGATGGGAGTTCTGGAATTGACATGTCATTGACACTGCGTAGTTTAGCTCACCAGGCATGATAAACAGCATGACGGGGTTCGGGACCGCCGATGGTTTCGTGGGGCCGCTCAACACGACGGTCGAGGTGAGGAGCGTCAACCACCGGTTCTTCACACCGAGCATCAAGCTTCCGGGCGTTTTCGCCAAATGGGAGGGAGATGTCCGCGAAATTCTGCGTAAGCGAGTGCCGCGGGGATACGTCACGCTCTTCGCGCGCACGTCGTCGGACTCCGTCTCCAATTCTCCCGTCATCGACGAAGTGCGGTTCGCGGCTTATCTGGCGGCGCTGCGCGCCCTGAAGGAGCGTCACGGCATCGCCGGCGAGATCGACATCGGCTCCGTTCTACGGATTCCCGAAGTTTTTGCCGTCCGCTCCGATGACGAGACGGCCGGCTCGCTGGGGGAGCTCACCAGGGTCGTTACACTTGCGGTGGACGAGATGCTGCGAATGCGGCAGTCGGAGGGCGAGCACCTTCAGCGCTATCTGGAAGAGCGGTTGAGCGCGCTCAGGACGATTCTCGCCCGCATCGCGAAACGCGCGCCGGTCCGGCTCGCAGAGCAGCATGCCAAGCTGAAGGAAAACCTGGCGCAGCTGCTCGCCGGTCACTCGCTCGACGAACAGCGCGTCGCCCAGGAGATAGCGATTCTCGTCGAGAAGCTCGACGTCGCGGAAGAGGTCGACAGGTTCAACGCTCATATCGCTGCTTTTGGAGAGACGATTCATTCGAAATCCACCGAGCCTGTCGGAAAGCGCCTGGGTTTCCTTCTTCAGGAGATGGTTCGCGAGACGAACACGCTCGGCAGCAAAGCG
>Ga0137373_10002284_pt1 | contig 20978 bp, 18 predicted proteins | sample SagtaG_5_FD_104912 | JGI IMG/M metagenome (GOLD analysis project Ga0137373, IMG submission 104912) | Vadose zone soil microbial communities from Sagehorn Ranch, Mendocino, California, USA - Sage1_R_80_16 metaG | ecosystem: Environmental > Terrestrial > Soil > Vadose zone | place: USA... | reverse complement strand
TACTAGACAATGGTTGTGTATAAACGTATACCATCCATTCGATCCTTCGTCGATGGCAGCGCGGTAATGCATAAGCAGCTGAGCATCCCCTCAGATTCTCTCGAGTCGTCGATCGTGCAGCCGATTACAAGGCTGGGCGCCCGCAACATGCCCTATCTGTGGTTGGCATCGTTATCGCTCGGGCCGCTGCTGCTGCTGGCCCTACGTCTGTTCCCCGCGCTCGATCAGTCTCTGCTACATAATGCTCTCGCCCATGTCATTATTGTACTTTCCGCCTCGATCATGGGCGTCATCTTAGCGCTGTTCGTGTTGCATGTTGCGCAGCGAGCGCACGATGCGCGGGTGTTCTTTGTGGGTATGGGGTTCTTATCGGTTGCCAGCATCTTTGTGACTCATGCTCTTGCGACGCCGAATGTGTTGATGAGCGGGCGCGGCTTCGCTACTTCTTTTTCGGCGCCGCTGAGCTTGATATTGGGCGGCCTATTCTTTGCACTCAGTGGGCTATCGCTCTCGGCCCCAATCAATCGTATCATCATGCGGCACGCACGGCTCTGGGTGATCGCCTATATCGTATCCTGGCTGGCCTACAATTGGATTGTTCTGATTGTCATCCCGGCAGGTACGACCACGATATCGAATAATGCAACAGTTGTTGCATCAGCGAATCCGACCAACATACAAACTGGTGCTAATGCGGCTGAGCATCAGAGCCATAGCGATAGCAAAGGTAATGATTATGAACTGGAATTGCCGCCGGATGTAGCACTACCCAAGCAGTTGCCAGCGCCTCTCACCGCGCTCGATACACTGCTCGCTGGAGTCACTAGCCTGCAAATATGGATACTCATCATCGGGTTAGGTTGCTACGGTTTTGCATCCTATCGCCACTATCTCTTTTATCGCCGCTCACCATCACAGGTTGGTTTTGCCTTAACCGCTGGTATCGTATTGTTTGGTGAAGCGCTGCTTACACAATATTTCGCACAAGTCTATGCTCTCTCGTTCTGGCTCTATCATGCCCAGGAGTTTGCTGGCTTTGGCGCGATCAGCTATGCCATGCTGATTGCCTATCGCCAAGGTGTCTTCGACGAGAGCCTACTAGAAAGTGTGTTTCTGGCCAGCACGCGCGCGCGGGTGCAGGCCGGATATGCCAAAGCCATGGACGCGCTGATCGCCATGCTCTCACAAGCGGATCAACCGATACCAGGCACGCGCGAGGCGCTGCGCGCCCGCTTCGAGCTAACCGAGAGCCAAATGCAGGTGATCGAGGGTGCGGCACAAGCGGTTGCCCGCGAACGCCGGCAACGACAAGAGCTCGAGCAGTTGAATCAAGCGCTGCGAGAATTAGAAGAGTACAAACGCCAGGTCACGCAAATGGTGGTGCATGATCTGAAGAATCCACTAACGGCATTGACGGCGTATCTCGACATACTGAGAGTGAGTCATTTAGAGCAGGATCAGCACGATCTTGTGAAAGGTGCGCTGCGCAGTAGCAAGAATCTCTCTGGCCTGATCGGCGATCTGCTAGACGTTGGGCAGATTGAAGAAGGACGGTTGGATCTCGAATATAGCAGCTTCGCGATCGGTGACTTGCTCCAAAATGCTGCTGACGAGTTAGAGGGCTGGTTACTGCAGGAAAACAAAAAGATTGAAGTCGAAACACCACTGGAGCCATTGATGGTGCGCGCCGATCAACATCTCATTCGGCGAGTGGTGCTGAATTTGCTGTCCAATGCGATCAAACACACGCCGCCGCAAACACAGATCTGGCTATGTGCGATCAATTCGACTGTACAGGCTTTACCAGGAAATGCCGAGCACTCGTTTAGCCGCCAAGTCATTATCGAGGTCGAGGATAATGGTTCGGGCATTCCTGATGATCAATTGGAACATATCTTTGAGCGTTTCGGCCGCTATCAGGGCAGCGCGCCCAATCGGCGGCAAACCAGCACTGGCCTTGGCTTGACATTCTGTCGGCTGGTGGTGGAAGCGCACGGTGGCTCCCTGAGTGTGTCAAGCGTGGTTGGCAGCGGCACAACGTTCCGCATCATGCTGCCATATTGAACTGAGACATGCCTAAGTTCTGGTGTATGGCGCTCAGCTCGCAGACAGGAAGGCCGGCAGCATTGCTGCCGGCCTTCCTGTCTGCGAACTAATGCCTAAATGGCTTATTCTTCGCTTTGTTGGAGGATGATGTACAGAAGCTCAAGCAATACTTGCTTGACACTCTCGCGGTCGGAGGCGATGCATGGCAGCACTTTGACCTGCGGCGGCAGGCGTAGCGCCAGCCGCAGCTCGTCGGGCGCCCAGGCGTTGGGCTTATCCTGCTTGTTCGCCGCGACGACATAGGGTGTATCGCGATAAGAGACGAAAAAATCGATGATTCGGTTGGTTTCGCGGAAGGTCTCGGGGCGCGTACTATCGACCAGAATTACCAAGCCGAGCATCCCCTCCGACAGAATCTCCCACATAAAATCAAAGCGCTTCTGCCCAGGCGTACCGAACAGATGCAGCACCAGATCATCGGCGATCGCGATGCGGCCAAAGTCCATCGCAACCGTCGTCTCCTTCTTGATCAGCTTGGTGTCGTCGGTGGCTCGTCGTTCGGTGGAAACCACCTCGATTTCGCTGATCGCCTTGATGAACTCGGTTTTACCCGCGTTCACCGCGCCACTGATAACCATTTTTACCGTCTGCACACCGGCCCTCCGCTGCGGTGTAGTGCCTTATATGACCGTTGCCGGCCTGAAGGACATACGGGCGTTCAATACAAAGCGCCTGGGTGCTCAAACGACCACCCGGAGTATTACATGCCGCGAATACGATTAATAATTCGCGAGACCAGACCTTTTTTGACTTTTGGCGGCTCGGCAATTGGCCGCCCGTTTGCCAAGACAGGGATCGGCTTCGGCTTCTTTAGTACATCAACCAGACCGGCGGTCAGGAAACCATAGACAATTCGGCAGACATCAAAATCGCTCAGGCCGGTTTTCTTCGCTATCTCAGCCAGGGTATCTTTGCCATTGATGCGCGCGAAAACGCGCCACTCCTCGGCCGCCAACTGTACGCCCTTGGCCTTCTCGCCAGGCTGTTCGACAAACCGTACAACCATATCGGTGCTGGGGATTCGCTCTTTGATTTGGCCCCACTCGTCGATCCGCCGCACACCCTCCATGATCAAGTGTTCGACCGGCAGCGGGATTGGCATGATCGGCGCGGTTGGTTCGGGCCGCTGATTTTGCTCAAAGCGAAACTCGCCATCGGGCCAGCCAAATAATCCGTAGACTGATTCCTCGATATGCTGCTGCAGAATCTTCTGCAGCTCCTCGCTCGAGATGTAATTGAGCTGCAAGAGAACTTGCGAAACGGTAGCGCCGCCATCGTTTTGCTGCATTTGGGCGGCGTGCTGAACCTGCTGAGGTGTTAACTTGCCCTGACGCATCAAAAGCTCAGTCAAGTGCGCCGCCTGCTCTTTCCGCGATGCGGTAATCAGCTTGCCTTTTTCAAAGTAAAGCGATGCTGACTCATCGAGCCGATCAAGATGGAGACAACCCGTCTTGTAGCCTCGATCGACGAGATACAAAAAGTCGGACAGGCCAAAATCACGAATATTACCGACGAGCGCCATTGTAACCCTCCGCTCACAGCTGTGAGTGGCTTCTGTTTTTACCGCAAATATTACCGCAGATACGTCGATAAAGATACTATATTTGGGATGAAGGGAGCCGTAGGGGCCGTGGGCCCCAAACCCCACTATAGTTACATAGTTATTTCTAAAAAAATCGATGTATCGGTCAGACGAACACCTGTTGCGCCTCGACCAGCGTTTCGTCATCGGCCGGGATACCGCCGGCCAGTGCCAAATCATGTTCGCCCAATTCAACGCCATCGGCGGCTAGCACCGGCAGCAGCGCGGCAATCGCAACCGCGATCATCTGGTCGTCGGGCTCGCGAGTGGTAAGCTTTTGAAATGCGAGCGACGGCGCAACCGCGATCCGAACCCACGCGCGATGATAATGAGCCGCCGAGAGCCGCAGCAATTCATAGCTCATTGCGGCGATCAGCGGGATAATCGGAATGTGGCTGAGCACGCGCCAGATCAGCGGCAGATCGCGCACGAGCAAAAACGAAACGATGAAGTTAATCAGCAAAACCACCAGCAAGAAGCTGGTGCCGCAGCGCGGATGGATCAGCGTAAACTCGCGCACTCGCTCGACGGTGAGCGGCGCGTTCGCCTCGAACGCATTGATTGTTTTGTGCTCGGCCCCGTGGTAGCCGAACAGGCGCCTGACTTCATTGAGACGACTGATCGCTACGATATAGCCAACAAACAGCCCGAGCTGGATCAGAATTTTGATGCCTTCACGCACGAATGGCGTTGCGCCCAGCCGGTCGGCGAGGCTAGCCAAGAGTGTTGGCAGCACGAAGAACAGCCCGACGGCGAAAACGAGCGAAATGACCATGGTTACCGTAGTGGATTTATCCGACGTTACCTGAGTCGGCTCGACGACCGCACCAGTTTTGGCGGCCTCGGCGCGTTCTTCATCCGTGATTGCGACTGAAGCAGAAAAGTTCAGGGCGCGCGTACCTAAGTTCAACGCGTCCCACAGCATCAAGATGCCGCGTAAGAAAGGCAGATGTTCCCACGCGTGCCGGCGGCGGACATTGAGCGGCTCGTGCTTGAAGACAATCTCACCAGATGAGCTGCGCACCGCGACAGTCGCTTGGTGCAACCCGCGCATCATGACGCCTTCGAGAACCGCCTGCCCACCGTATGGGAAACGCTTTGTGCTCATTGAATAATCCGTGTATCCAGCCACCAGAACGCATCATGGAGCGCTGGATGACCCAGCTAGCCCTACAACGGTTATGATACCACGTAGCAAGCATCACCACAATAGGGATTGGGTACCACATGCTAGGGGGCCAATGGGGATGATTGTTCTACTTTTCGCCTCGACGTGCGAGGAATGTAGCGGCGGCGCGTACTCCTGCCAGCAAGCCGGACACACGAATCACCGGCGAGACGACCTGCTCCGCGACATAGGCCGTCGTCGTGCCGACCGTGGAGGTCGTATCTTTGATATTCGTGGTGATTGCCTGGGTACTTTCGATCACTCCGTCGAGTTTAGCGGTCAACATGTCGACCTTGGGAACAATTGTGTTGTTGGTAAGCCGCTGGATAGCGAAGACTGCGTACAGGATTGCAATCAGCAGCACAGCGGTAAGGATTGCGCCAATCATTTGGAACACGGCCAGAACGACAACGGCGATATCGCGAGTAGCTTCGCGGAAATCCGGATAGATGTAGGCGGCGACGATAAAGGCGATGGTGATCAAGGCAATCACAGCCAGGCCAATACCGATCCACTTCTTCAAGGTGATACTCCTCTGCTGGCGGCGACGTGGCAGCCCTGTCGGCCGAACCTAACCAGCGCTCGATCTCTTCTGGAAGGGCAATATCCGCGATTATATCATACTCGTAACCGCGAGGCAACCACGAGCAGAATCCATGCCGCCAGCACCGCTTCGAGCACCGGTACGCCAGCCGGAGTTGGCAGCCGCAGCGGGAGCCGCAGACCAAGCGCGTAGGCGATCAGGCAGCCGGCAAAAGCCGCGAGCCAGAAGATTGGCAGCTGAATCCAGCGCTTGCCCCATAGCAGGTGCGCAAGCGCGGCGCTTGCCGTGGCGATCAGGAAGAGTAGAAGTGGAACTGGCGACATAAATTCAGAAGTTAGAAGCCAGGAGTCAGAAGTCAGAATAGCAGTGAAAATCGACGAGTTCATGGTTATTCTGACTTGTGGCTTCTGACTCCTATTTACTCAGCAGAAATGCGTCCGCCGCCCAGAACCACGTCGCCGTCATACAGAACGACGGCCTGGCCGGGCGTTATGGCGCGCTGCGGGCGGGCGAATTCAATCTTGATCTGACCGGCCGCCTGCGGTGTGACCCAGGCCTCAACCGGGCCGGCGTGCGAGCGGATCTGCGCCAAGCATTCGAACGGCGCCCGCGGCCATGCGCCACTGACGAACGTGACGCCATCCGCGGCAAGCGAGCGGCGCTCCAACGCTTCCTTCGGCCCGACGATCACGGTATTCCGCACGACATCGAGTTGGGTCACATACAGCGGCTGGCCGGCCGCGACGCCCAGGCCACGGCGCTGCCCAATGGTATAAAGCGGCAGCCCTGCGTGCCGGCCAACCTCGTGGCCCTCTATATCCACGATTGGGCCGGGCCGTAGGCTCTGGGGCCGTTCCTCGCGCAGCAGGTTGCGATAGTCGCCGCCTGGTACGAAGCAGATATCCTGGCTCTCGGGCCGATCCGCGCTGGCCAGCCTGCGCTCGGCGGCCATGGCGCGCACCTGCGTCTTGGTGTACTCGCCGATCGGGAACATCAGCCGCGCCAGATCGCTCTGCTGAAGCATATGCAGCATGTAGGACTGGTCTTTGTCGAGATCAACCGCACGCAGCAACTGATACTGTCCGTGGTCCGTGGTCCGTGGTCCGTCGTCTAGCGCTAACAACTGGTCGTTGATGCTGGGCTGCAACTGATTACGAACAACTGACCACTGACCATGACGAATACGGGCGTAGTGGCCGGTCGCGACATACTCGATGCCAAGCGCGGCGGCGCGAGTCAGCAGCGCGCGGAATTTGATATCGCGGTTACAGGCCAGACATGGGTTAGGAGTATAGCCGTTGGCATATTCTTTCAGAAAATAGTCGATCACATGCCGGCGAAATTCTTTTTGATAGTTGAAAACATAGTATGGGATGCCAAGCTGAGCGCAGACGCGCCGAGCGCTCTCGGTCATCTCTTGCGAGCAGCACAGGCTCTCGGCCAGGCGCTCGTCGTCGCCGTCCCAAAGGTGCATTGTGATGCCGGTGACTTCGTGGCCGGCTTCGTGTAGTAACGCTGCGACGAGCGAGCTATCGACGCCGCCGCTCATGGCGACCATGATAGTTGCCATTAGTTTGATTTCTCAATTACAGAGCTTACTCAGCCGGGCGTTTTAGCCTGCCCTTCGGCAAGCTCAGGACGGGCGGCAGCAAGGTACTTAATGATTCTTTGTTGTTCGTTTTTCGCTCGTAGAGCGAAAAACGAACAACAAAGATAGATGCTCATTATAACGCATCTGCGGATGAACTGCCGTGTCGGCGGGAGTTGAGTTCAAAGCCACCGCTTTATACGAAGTGCTCCCGCACCGTGGTGGCGATCACGCGCTTGGCGCCGGCTTGCCTGAGCGCGTGGGCCACGGCATTTTGATGCTCGGGCGCCACCAATGCGAGTATGACGCCGCCCCAGCCCGCGCCGGAGAGTTTGGCGCCCAGCACGCCGGCCTGCTGCGCTGCGGCGACCAGCGCGTCGAGTTCGGGCGCAGAAACGCCGGCCTGCTGAAGCAGGATGTGGTTCTGGCTGAGCAGCGGTCCGAGCGACGCAAGATCGCCCTGGGCCAGCAGCGACCGTGCCTTGGTCACCAACCTGCCGATCTGGTCGAACAGCGCCTCGTAGCGCGCGGGATCGGCCTGCCAGCGCTGGCGTACGTGCCCGACCGGCTCGCGCGTCGCGCTGCGTACGCCGGTGTCGCCGATCAGTAGGGTGAATGGCGCCGCGATGGTGATTGGTTCGATCGTTCGTTGTTCGTTGTTTGAGGCTTCCTGCAACTGACTACTGACAGCAGGCAGCGAACTCTGGCGGATGAACCAGATCGGCTGCTCGTAGGCGATCACGGTATTGTCGATGCCGCTGGGTGTGCCATGGAAGCGCTGCTCGCTGGCATAGACCAAGGCGGAAATCGCTTCGGGCGGCAAATCGCGATCAAGGTAGACGGCCAGCGCGCGCACCAGCGCTGTGGCGACAGCCGCGCCGCTGCCCATGCCACTGGCGATCGGGATGGTGGACTTGATAGTGATCCGGAGATCGGGTGTGCTGCCAGGCGCGCCATAATGTGCCAGCGTGCTGGTAATAAGCTCGCTGAGTGGGTGGCCGGGATCGTCGGCGACGCGCCAACGGCGGCGCAGGTCGCGCGCGAGTATGCTGATCCCGCTGCCGGGCTGGCCTGGAGCGATCTCGGCGCGGGCGCGGATGCCCACGAGCGGCAGCGCGATCGCCGGGCGACCATAGACGACCGCATGCTCGCCGCAGAGGATGAGCTTGGCTGGGGCGCTGGCTGTGATTGTAGACATGTCGTTTGCCTTAGGGACGCGCAAAAAAGCATCCCGATGACAAGATGACAAGATGACAAGATGACAAGATGCGTCTGCTCATCTTGTGACCCGCGCTGTTGGATGGTTGCACTTTGCACATCCCTTATAGATCGGCTGATGGATCGACGATCGCGCCCATAAACAGAATCGCGCCGGTTTGGGTGTCGCGAATTGCGCAGAAGAAGGGCCGATCGACGATCATGCGGAAGGTCTTTTTCGGCATAAACGAGGCCCGCATCATGCCCACGGATGTGACCGCGGCGGCTTCAGTGCCTGCTTCATTGACTTCGACAAAGGTTTTGTGCTTGACTTCGTCGATATGAACTTTGGTCTCCGATCGGCACATGCCCGAGAAATCGGCGGCGGAGCCAAACGCGATATCCATTCCCAGTGTTTTCAGTGTGTCGTTGAGCGACGTTTCGTATGCTAATTTGAAGCGCGGCAACTGGATGGAGCCTTCGGTTTTGGCGAATTGGGCCTGCCAGCGTTGCCAACGCGCGCTGCTCAACGCCTGGCAGAAGGCCGTAAGGTTGGAGCGCTGCGTGGGCAGGAAGACATCCATAGCCACCCGCTCGCTGCCGTAGGGCAGGCTAATGGCCTGGAACTCATTGCTTGCGTAATAGCGGTACGTACCGTGCTGCGACATCATCGGGTGCGATTTTGATTGGCCCGTGAGCGGTGTGAACGTGCCGGCTTCGGTGAGCCGTGGGTCGAACTGCCGCGCCCAATTGCCCTTGAAATAGATTGCGTTGATCAGAAACAGCAGCGCGTCGCGGTCGATCCGATCGACGATTCGCTCGATTTTGCCATTGGTCTGGCGGCTTACCCAGTCGTTAATGATGCTCATGCTTTTTGGATCGGCGAAGTTGAGGCTCGCGATCTCGGCGCTGTAAGCTGTTTGGCAGCGACGTAAAAACTCTGGATCGAGCGCGATGTCGTTGCGGACCCACAGCGAGTTGGCGATTGCGAGCTTGATCTGCGGATCGATGTGGCCGAGCGTCTGCATGAGCTCGCCGTTGGCGCGATTGAGCGTATCGAGATCGAGATCGCCAAGTTCGAGCGCCTGGGCGATCGCCCGCCAGGTCGCGCCGCGCGCGCCGTTGGCGGCCAGCGCGAGCGCCAGTGCGACGCTGGCGGGTGAGATAAACACATTTTTACCGCGCTCACGCTCGGCGAGCGTGGTGAAGAGCTTGAGGGCGAAGTGCGTATTCGCGGTGACAAGCGGGTTCTCAATCATAGCGCTGAATCCTGTCGGCCCTATTCACATTGGCTCCGCAACCGATCCCATGAACAAGGGCGTGTCGTTGTGATTATCCCTGATTACAAAGAAAAACGGACGATCGACGATCATCGAGAACGGCTCAGCCTCGTCGAATATCCCGATAACCGCCGGCACCACAGCTGTCGCGGCCGCAGCCTCGGCGCCTTCCTCGTTGACTTCCACTGCAGCTTTGTGAATGACCGTCTCGATGGCGACCGGAAGCGCACACATGCGGCTAAAATCGGCCGCTTCGTGGAAGATGATCTCCATCCCCAGTGCGCTGAGCGCGTCGTTGAGTTCTGTTTGGTATTCCAGCTTAAAGCGCGGCAGAACAATCGTCCCTAGTGTCCGATAGAATTGGCGTCTCCAGAGGTCCCAGTTTGCCGCATTCAACCTAAGGTAGAAGCCGCCCAGGCTTGATTCTTCATCCGGCAGGAAGATGTCCATGCTCATCCGACTCGTCTGGCGATCGCCAAATGGCAGCTTGACCGCCTGGAAGCCCTCGCCGCGATAGTAGTGGAGGTGGCCCTCCTGAGACATCATTGGGTGTCGCTTCCGCCGGCCGCCCGGCAGAGTGAAGTCGCGCTCCTCGGTGTGAGACTCATCGAACCGGAAGCTCCAGGCACCTTTGAAGTAGATCGCGTTGAGCAACACCATGACGGCGCCGATCAGGGCGCTCTGGTCGATAATCGTCGGGATCTTACCGTTGGTCTTTGCACTGACCCACGAGTTGATAATCGCTGCGGCATCAGGAGATTCGAAGTCGAGCTCGGCCAGCTCGGCGCCGTAGTGATCCTGATTGCAGCGCAAAAATTCCCCTTGGAACGTGACTCCCTGCCTGGCCCAGAGTGCGTTTGCGATTATGAGATGGATCTGAGGATCGCGTCGCTCCAGCGATCGCCTCAGTAGAGTATAGACCTGGTTGAGTACGTCCAGAGGCTGCCCCGCCAGTTCCAGGGCGTCGATAATGGCCTGCCGCGTCTCGCCATCGGCGCCGTTGCAGATCAGCGCGAGCGCAAGGGCGATGCTGGTGGGCGAGATGAAGATATTTTTTTCGCCCTCCTGCCTCACAAGCTGAGCGAAAAGCTTGAAGGCGAAGCGTGTGTTGGCGATGACAAGCGCGTTTTCCATGGTGGCCCTCCGCTCGAGTGTGTAGCGCACGCTGCGAATGGCAGTATACCAATTGTAGCACACGGCGCCGCCGGCCGGACTCAGCGCGGCCCCCACAAGAAACGCCGGGACGACCCGCGGATGGCGGACGTCCCGGCGCCGTATTGATGCGTTAGAGCAGCGGCCAGTCACCAACTATCTTGAGTTCGTGGCCCTGGTGCTCGGTGCGGGCGTAGCCCTACGTCCCATCACCCCCGCCATCTCCCTCTCACGGCTGGCCTGGCTGTAGCGGGCCAATCCGGTACGGCCGCATCATCTCGTTATCCTCGTGTTCGACGATGTGGCAGTGCCAGACGAACTGACCAGCGTGGGTAAACTTGAGTCGCACACGCGTGACCTCGCCCGGGTAGGCGATGACTGTGTCTTTGAAGCCGCTCTCCCAGGGCTCTGGCGGTCGCGGATCACCAACAAGCCGAGCCGGCGGCTCGGTTTCACCGTCTTCATTCGTTACGAGTGCCTGGCGGTTCACCACTTCAAACGTTATCTCGTGGATGTGCATGGGGTGCGCGTCGGCGGTGAAGTTGTAGATCTCCCAGACCTCGGTGTCGCCTACATTCGGATTCTCTGTGACCGGTTCGGACCACATTTGGTGCATGGGCATTCCGTTGTCATCCACATTGCCCAGCATGGCTTCAACAGGACCCTCTACTTCATTGCCCTCCCCATCCGCGCCGACTCCTGCCTTTTCGATCAATGCCAACTTACGGGTTACGGTCGCGCGTGGCAGCGGCGTGATCGCCGGTAGCTGCAAGAACTGTGGTGGGGTGGTCGGATCGGGCGCCAGCGCCGCCACGACGCGGAACTGCATGATTTTCCCGGTCGAGTCCGGATCTGCAGCATCGAAATCGTCAGGTGGCTCGCCGCCGCCGAAGGGTTCGTCCGGGCCGACGTTGGCGAGCACGTAATTGCCCACCGGCACGTTGGTGAAATCGACGATCATATCCGCCCGTTCGGCCAGGCCCATGAGCAGCCGGTTGCCGTTGTCGGCGGTGAGGTTCACCGGCGCGGCCAGGAAGCCGCCCTCGTTGCCGATCTGCCACACTTCCACGCCGGGGATGTTGTTGAAATCCAGGATCAGGAAGCGCGACTGGCACCCGTTCAGGAAGCGCAAGCGGTAGCGGCGCTGCTGGACGGTCTGGAACGGCCAGGTGTTCCCGTTGACCATGATCGTGTTCCCGAAGAACTCGGGGTTCCAGATTGGCGAGAAGTCACCATCGGGGATGTAGTGCCTGACGAGACCATCGAAGAACACCCGCGAGTCGGGATAGAAGAGCGACCCGGCGTCATTGAACGCGCGGTCCTGGATGGCGATCGGGATCTCGAAGTAGCTCTTGTTGGACGGGAACTTGTCGCCCTCCCTGGGCGCCGGGCCGGGAAGCACGGCGACTGTGCCGAAGCGGCTGTCGAGCACGGCCTTGTCGCCCGCGGGGCCGCCGCGGACGATATAAAATCCCGCAGGACCCGCATAGACGTTGAGGCGGGTCATACCCAACGCATGATCGTGATACCAGATGGTCGAGGCTCTGTTGTGGTTCGGATATTGGAAGATTGCAAAGCCAGGTCCCCAAGTAGCACCATAACTTGCCGCCGCCTTGTCCTTGAAGAAGTTGTACCAGGTGCCTTCGGTGGCGTAGCCGGCCGGGATGTTGTTGGCGGCCGGCAGATACCACGCCTCGGCGTAGCCGTCGCTCTCGTCGCCAACGCCGACCGCCCCATGCACGTGTGTAACGATGGGAACGGGGCCGGTGTAGGGGCCGGGCGTCGAGTCGAACGTCGGCCGCGAATCTCGTGAACCGGTCCCATACCTGTCAGGATCGCTCCCCTGCGGCGGGTTGGCCCAGTGTAATGTCGGGTCGACCGGCAGCAGGTGCGGCCGGTAGTTGCCGTTGCCATCGACCAACTCGTTGATCCACTTGACCCGCACCGGCCGGTTGACCTGCGCCTCGATCGTCAGCGAGGGCGCGTTGTGTATCAACAACCCGCCCTTGCTGGCCGACTTGACCGCACCGTAGCCCCAGACGAGCGTTCCGGTGGCCGCAGCACCAGACAGGCCCGCGTAGAAGCTCGCCGGAAGGATCTTCTGACGGAACTGCCGCATCGAGATCTCGTAGTAGTCGGCCGGCTTGCCGCCCGGCAGCGTGATCGTCGCCGCCCGGGGCATCACCGGGGGGATGAGCATCGCGGTTTGGAACTTCGGCACGGCGACCGGGTCGAGCGTGCCACCGGGGATCTGGGCGTAGGCTACTCGCTTGATGCCAGCGCTGTAGTCGTAGAGCATCAAGGTGGTGCCAGCCAAGCCGAGTTTGAAAAACTGTCGTCGTGTGACCATGGTGTGCCTCCCTCATGCACCATTGTAAGTCCTTGATTTGGACACACCTTCTCGCTCTCTCCGGGCTGGTCAGGGGCGCTACCCACAATTTTTCAGCGCCTTCTAACCCTATTCGCACCTCCACGCAGCGAGAGACAGAGACTCTGAGTCGGCCGTATGGGCAATACACGCGCCGGCACGCTGAAACCGCCTGTTTATTTCTTCCTACAAGGATTTTGGTAGCCTGGGTTTGAGCTAACTATAGAGGATGACCAGCGGTTATGCGGGGAAGTGTTGATAACCGGAAGTTACTATGTCATAACATAAATTATATTGCAGATTGCGCGGCGACAATTTTAAATCTGCAACCCTTCGACTGCGCTCAGGGCAGGTCTACAATCTGCAATGGTTCTACTCCCACTCGATCGTGGACGGCGGCTTGCTAGAGATATCGTAGACGACGCGGTTGACGCCCGGCACTTCGTTGACGATCCGGCTGCTGACGCGCGCCAGCAGGTCTTCGGGCAGGCGCGCCCAATCGGCGGTCATGTAGTCCTCGGTGGTCACAGCGCGCAGCGCGATCACGTCGGCATAGGTGCGGCCATCGCCCATTACGCCAACGCTCTGGATCGGCAGCAGCACGGCGAAGGCTTGTTGGGTGGCGCGGTAGAGCTCGGCCGCTCGCAACTCGCCAATGAAGATTGCGTCGGCCCGGCGCAGCGTCTCCAGGCGATCCCAATTAACCGGGCCAAGCACGCGCACGGCCAGGCCGGGGCCGGGGAACGGGTGGCGCCAGACCCAATCTTCCGGCAGGCCCAGTTCCAGACCGGCGGCGCGTACCTCGTCTTTGAACAGGTAGCGCAGCGGTTCGACCAACTGCATCTGCATATCTTCGGGCAGGCCGCCAACGTTGTGATGGGTTTTGATGGTGACGCCCTTCTGGCGGTCGTGCGACTTGCTCTCGATCACGTCGGGGTAGAGCGTGCCCTGGGCCAGGAAGTCGGCGCCGCCGATTCGGGCGGCCTCGCGCTCGAAGATCCGCACGAACTTCTCGCCGATGATCTTACGTTTGTGCTCGGGGTCGGCCACGCCCTCGAGCGCGCCGAGGAACTCCTCGGCGGCGTCGACGGCGACCAGCGGAATGCCGAAGTGCTCGCGGAAGGTCGCGACCACCTGCTCGGCCTCGCCCAACCGCAACAGGCCATTGTCGACGAACACGCAGGCCAGTTGGTCGCCGACAGCGCGATGGATCAGCAGCGCCGCCACCGCCGAATCGACGCCGCCGGAGAGCGCGCAGATCACATTGCCGGCGCCGACCTGCGCGCGGATGCGTTCGATCGCCTCGGCCATGAAGCTCGATGCCCGCCAGTCGTTCGCGCAGCCGCAGATGTTGTAGATAAAATTGCGCAGCAGTTCACGGCCAAAGCGGGTGTGGAGCACCTCGGGGTGAAACTGGATGCCATACCAGCGCCGCGCGTCGTCGCCCATCGCGGCGAAGGGCGAGTTCGCACTTTTCGCCAGCGAGTGGAAGCCGGGCGGCAGCCCTTCAAGCCGGTCGCCATGGCTCATCCACACCAATTGCTCGGCTGGCGTGCCGGCGAACAGCGCGTGGCTGCCCAGCACCTCGATCGTCGCCGGGCCAAATTCACGCTCGGCAGGCGGCGCGACCTGGCCACCTAGCGCATAGCTCTGGAGTTGCATGCCGTAGCAGATGCCGAGCACCGGCAAGCCGGCTGTGATCAGCCATGCGGGCAGCTGCGGCGCGCCGGGCTCGTAGACGCTGGCCGGCCCGCCCGAGAGGATGATGCCGCGCGGGTTCAGCTTGCGCACAGTCTCTTCGGGCGCATCGCATGGGATGAGTTCGCTATAAACCCCCAACTCGCGCACGCGCCGGACGATCAGCTGGGCGGTTTGCCCACCGAAGTCGAGAACGGGAATGGAAGAATGTGTCATAATAGGCTTTCTGGAATTGCAAATTGCAAATTGTAAATTGGCTGATGCGATCTGCAATTTGCAATATACAATTTACAATCAGTAGAGATAGCTGAGTTCTAGGTTGGCGAATTATAGCATAGGGAGGGCGGCGGTTATGGAGCTTTACTTCCTGCGGCATGCGATCGCGGCGGATGAAGGACCGGAAGGGACAGGCGATGCGGGGCGCCCACTGACGAAGGAAGGTAGCGCCAAGATGAAAGCTGCGGCGCGCGGCCTGCATAAGCTGGGATTACAGCTCGATGCACTTCTGTCGAGCCCGCTGGTGCGCGCCCATGCGACAGCAGAGATCGTGGCGCGCGAGCTGGGCCCCGAATTGCGGCTGACCGATGCGCTGGCTCCGGGCTGCGATATCGCGCAGATCCTGGGGCTGCTGGGCGAGCACCGCGCCGCCGAGCGGGTGATGTTTGTCGGCCATGAGCCAGATTTCAGCACAATCGTTGGCGGGCTGACGGGCGGCAGCCGGGTGGAGCTGAAGAAAGGCGGACTGGCGCGTGTCGATATTGAAGTACTGGAGGAAGGCGCCGGCACGCTGGTATGGCTGCTAACGCCTAAGCAGCTGCGCGCAGTTCAGTGAGAACAAAGAACAGAGAATAAACGACAATCACCCTTTTGTTCTTTGCTAGGGGTTATTGATGTCAGCTTCCTCAAGTGGATATTTGGCCTTGTTGCGCCACAACCGCGCGTTTCGGCGGCTGTGGTACGGGCAAGTCGTCAGCCAGCTTGGCGATTGGTTCGACTCAATCGCGCTATTCGCGCTGTTGTACCGGCTGACAGGATCGGGGCAGGCGGTTGGCGCGCTGATGGTAGCGCAATTTCTGCCGGCGACGATCGTGGGTCTGTTTGCTGGTGTGGTCGTCGATCGGCTGCCGCGCAAGCTGGTGATGATCGTGACGAACCTGGGCAGCGCCGCGCTGGTGCTGCTGTTCTTGCTGGTGCGCGACCCAAGCCAGATCTGGATCATCTACGTTGTAACCGTGTTGAAAATGGCGTTGGTGTCGTTTTTCGAACCGGCGCGCACCGCGGCGATCCCGAATGTCACTAAACGCCAGGAGCTCCTGGCCGCAAACGCGATCAGCGGCGCGACATGGTCGGCAATGCTGGCAATCGGCGCGGGGCTGGGCGGGCTCGTGGCCGGCACACTTGGCACCGACGCCGCATTTCTGATTGACTCGGCCTCGTTTGTCCTTTCGGCGCTGTTTATCTGGATGGTGCCGATCCGCGAGCCGCATATGCAAGCCCGCCCGAGCACCAGCCGGATCCACGAGTTTCGCGAGGGGTTTGGGTTTGTGTTTCGACAGCGCGACATCGCGATCTATACGCTTACGAAAACGCTGTGGAGCTTAGGCGGGGGAATCTTGCTGCTGCTGACGGTGTTTGGCCGGCGGGTCTTTCCGCTGGGCGTCGACGGCGCGTTGAGCATTGGGCTGCTGTACGCTGCGCGTGGCGTGGGAGCAGGCATCGGCCCGCTGATCGCGTGGCGGCTAGGCGGCGACGGCCAAACGTTCCTGCGGCGGGCGATCGGGCCAGCGTTCTTTTTCACCGCGCTGGGCTATATGGTGGTCAGCGGTTCGCCGAATTTGCTGATAGCGCTGTTGGGCGTGTTGTTTGCGCATATTGGCGGCAGTATCCAATGGGTGTTCAGCACCGCGCTGTTGCAGATCAACGTGCCGAATCGGCTGCAAGGGCGCGTCTTCGCCGTCGAGGGCGCGCTGCTCACGCTAGCCTCGGCGATCTCAAGCTACAGCGCCGGCTTCGCCTCGGACGTGGGTTGGTCGCCGCGCACGCTGGCGCTGGCGCTGGCCAGCGTGTTCATTCCGACCGGGCTGCTGCTGTTGGGGTTGCTCTGGCGCGCGCCAGAACAGCGGGCCGAGCAGGCCGAACCAGAACTGGCTGCGTGAGGCGAAGGTTTTAAACGCAAAGGAGCAAAGAAGCAAAGACGCAAAGAAGATTTCGTGAAGATTTTAATTAGAATCTCCGCGCCTTCATGCCTCTGCGTCTTTGCGTTTAATTATTGCACTCTATCCCCGCGTCACGACATTGCCGGCAGCCACAACACCGGCGAGGCGAAGTCAACATTCTCCGCTAGCTTTTCCACGGGATCGCCGCCCGGCTTCCAACTCCAGATCTCGCCAGGCTTCTCATCGGCATTGACCGGCTGGTCGAATGGCAGGCCGGGCTTCCAGCCGGGCGGCAGCAGCACCGCCAGCGTCGCTCCATCGGGCGACCACGCGGCGGCCTGTGCGCGCGGCAGCTGGCCAACCACCTGGCCGACAGCTGTGAGCTCCCCGGTTGGGAGCGCAATGTCGTGGGTACCGCTGAGTTGCAGCAACGTGGCCGACCAGTTATCGTAGCCGCCGAAGCCGCGCGCGTCGCTGAAGTTATTCTCGACGATCGCCGCCATTTGCCCATTGGGCGAGAAATGCACGGGCAACAGCCAGCCGGCCCCGGAGTTGAGCGGCTGACCCATACCCTCGAACGAGCCGCCAATCTCGGTCAGGTCTAGATCGACCAGCGCCTGATAACCCAGGAAGCGCTGGTAGCTCAGCTGCTTGCCGTCGGGCGAGAAGGCCGGCGCGTAGACCAGCATGCCACGCTTGGGCGAAGCAGGATCGACGCTGCCGTCGGCGGCGGCAAAGTTCCAGCCGTTCTGGCCCTGGCGGTTGATCAGCCGGATGGTGTTGGTCGCATTGCGCGAATTTGCGCCCTCCTGGCGCGTGCTCGGCCGCGTGGCGTAGGCAATCCGCTTGCCGTCGGGCGAGAAAGCCGGATCGCAGCCAGGGCCGAAGCTCCGATCGGCACCAGCGCCAATGTCGAACACATGGACCTCGCTTACCCCACACCATGCCGACCACTCCAACCATGTGCGCGCATAGGCGTCGCTCGAATCGGCGGCGGCGTAGGCCAGCGCGGCGCCATCCGGTGACCAGACGGGCGTGCCCTCGATTCGGTCGTTGCCGTTGCTGGTAATCTGCCGCAAGCCACTGCCATCGCGCTGCACGACCCATAGCTCGAACACGCGCTCGACGTCGCGCACTAGCGCGATCATCTTACCATTGGGCGTGGCGGCGAAATCAAGCACACTGTCGGCGATCGGGCGTTGCTTGTGCTTGGCGGGGTCGAGCGCGACCAACGTGCCCTGGCGTAAGAACAGTAACTCGCCGCCAGCCGCCGTGGATGTGGCAGTTGATGTGGACGCAGCGCTCGGCGCTGGAGCATGGGTTGGCGGCGCCGTCGGCTGGGACGCTTGCGTCGGCTCAGGGAGTGCGGTTGGGGCGGCCGCTTGTGTCGGCTTGCCGGCAGCCGTCGGCTGAGGTGCAATGGTAAGCGCGGGCGCCTTGGTCACTTGGGCGATGGTCGGCGCGGGCGCTTGGGTTGGCTGGGCGGTAGTGGGTGGGTTGGCGGCAGCAGTGGCGAACTGCCCAGATGGTAGCGTGCCGCAGGCAGTCAACACCAGCGCCGCAACCAGGGCGGTGATAGACCCTCGAAGCGCCATAGTAGCCTCACAGTCTGAATATGCTCTGAATGTGCGGGCGGGTGAGCCAAATGTGACCTGCACCGCAGCATACGTGTCTTATTGTAGCATGAGCGCGTGCGCCGGTTCTGAGGCCAGGCTGAGATGAGGATCAGATCTGAGTGACAGGATGTTGTGTGGCTATTGCCAATCGTTACGCAAATATACGCAATCGCCGTCGCATGCCCTGCCTCTAGCTCACCGATGATTACGTAGTGCAATACCGTAATTCCTCCGATGCGCTCTCATCCGCTGTGCAGTACCCTTTCTTTCATCCACGAGCAGCATAGTCAAAAGGAGCGGGGTATGTTGTCGATTGCGGGCGCCATGGACACGGCCAAGCACACCCTCACGTCGCGGCTGGCAGACCACTTCCGGCTCGCCGAGCGCAACACGACGGTCCGGACGGAGGTCGTCGGCGGAGTCACGACCTTCGCGGTGATGGCTTACATTATCTTCCTCAATCCGTTTATCCTGACGCTCAACGGCAGCGCACAGGCGCCGAAGGTGCCGCCGTTCGCCGGATTAGTGACGGCGACGTGCCTGGCCGCGGCGATCATGTCCATCGTGATGGGCTGATACGCCAACTACCCGTTCGCACTCGCGCCAGGGCTGGGTATTAACACGGTGCTGGCCTTCGATATGATTGCGACGCATGCATTGCCCTGGCAGGCCGCGATGGGCGTGATCTTTGTCGGGGGCATTCTGATCATGGCGCTCGTATTAGCCGGCTTTGGGGATGCGCTGCTGCGGGCGATACCGCTCCCGCTCAAGCGCGCGATCGGCGTTGGAAGGTGTGCGACTACCTGTGGGCGCACAGCAAGTAGCTGGAAGTCAGCAGAAAGTTGGTTTAGGGCGCAGCCTCGATCGCTGGAAAGAAGTTGAAATAGACGCTGGAGGGCTGGCCATCTGAGCCGGTCTCGAAGGTTGAGGGAACGGCGGCCTGGACCCATCCGGCGCGGCCGCCCGGCAGCTCGATCCGGTACCAGAGCCGATACGCCAGCGCGCTGGTTTCGCGCGTGCCCTCAACACCAGCGTCGATCGCCAAGAGTGCGTATCGCTCGCCGGGGTGCAGCTCGAGCGTATCGAGCGCTGTGCGTGTGGCGCCGTTCGGCGGCGCCGACCAGATCGTGAGGCTGTTCGAGACTGGCTTCGTCGCGACAATCACCTCGCTAGGTGCGCCTTCAGCCAGCATCCGCCGGTTGATCACATGGGTCGGGTTGCGCCAGCCGAGGTCGCTGGGCAGGTCGGGCGCGCCGATCGGCCAGTAGCCGGGGCCAGGTGGGCAGTTGACGCCACAGCGGAAGTCATAACGTGGGGCGTCGCCGTTGATCTCAGGCGCCGTCAAGAAGGTGCGGATCTCGAAGTGCAGATGGTTCGGCGTCGCATCGCCGCGCCGCAGCACCGTGCCGATCAGCACGCCCCGCGTAATGTTCTGCCCAACCGCGACTTCCAGCTTGGGATCGAGGTGGCCGTACATCGAGAACAGGTCGTCGGCGTGCCGAACGATCACGACCCGCCCTGGATAGTTTGCGCCGGCGTAAACCACCTCGCCGTCGGCGGCTGCATAGACGCGCGCGCCAGCAGTATCACCTTCGATTGCATACCAATCCTCACCGGTATGCCAGTAGCCCGGATTATACCAAGTATTTTCAACCTGCGCACCGTGCCGAATAAAGAAGCCCTCACCTAACGGTTTACCCGGTGTCCCAATGGGGTAGCTAAACAATGGAGAGGTGAAAACCGCAGCCGGAGGTGTGGACGGGCTAGGCTCGGGGAGTGTTGTTGGACGTTCCGTGGGTTTTGTGCTTGCTTGCGCTTCTACTGTGGCTGTAGGTGTCACGGATATACCGGTTGGCTCATTAACATGCTCGGAGGTCGGGTGGCCGCGTTCCTGCGGTGTTTTTGGAACAGAAACGATCGGCGTTGGCGTTGACGTTGATGAGGCGGTGCATTCGATCAACGCCAGAAGTGTAAGCAAGAGTACAAGGAATTTAATCATTGTGACTTCACGCCCACTTTCTACGAAGGAGTATTAAATAATCCAGTCAGCTTCTCCTCTATCTGGCCCTTGGCGCCAGAATTTTCGGCTGGCACCTCAGGCTACCACAAGGCACCTTCCACCGTCAAAGGATGTTCCATCCCGCTCAGAACTCCCCTATGGATGCCAGTCGTTGCGCCGAAAACCCTCTGTATGCCTGCTGGCAGTGCGCCTGCGGGCCTCGCTTGGTGTCATTCGATAGTGACTTCTATATCTCTGTATGCTAGCATTCCGCATTGATCGGAGCACGGCCATGACCATCTTGGTTATTGATGATGACGCGGGCATCCGCGAGTTGTTAACCATCTTCTTGAGCTTCAAAGGCTACCCAGCGGTGGGCCTGGCCAATGGCGCGGCGGCGATCGCCTACCTCCAACAGCAGACCCCACTGCCCCAGCTGATTCTTTTAGACTTGACAATGCCCGTGATGGATCGGGTTGCCTTCCGCCACGCGCAACAGCAGGACCCGCACCTGATGAGCATCC
>Ga0137373_10002277_pt1 | contig 20994 bp, 16 predicted proteins | sample SagtaG_5_FD_104912 | JGI IMG/M metagenome (GOLD analysis project Ga0137373, IMG submission 104912) | Vadose zone soil microbial communities from Sagehorn Ranch, Mendocino, California, USA - Sage1_R_80_16 metaG | ecosystem: Environmental > Terrestrial > Soil > Vadose zone | place: USA... | reverse complement strand
GGCGATTGCGTCGCTAGGCTTGTACGCGGCCGCGCCGCCCCTAATCGCCGTTGCGACCGACGGCAGCAATGATACAAGCGCCGGAGCGATTCTGTTTGTAAGCGTTCTCGTGCTCCTTTTTGCGCGGCGGCGGCTGAGCAGTGCGATGCTGGTAGGGTCTGGAATCCTAATGGGCGAGGCTCTGTTATTCAAACAGTATGCGCTGCCGTTCTGGCCATTGCTTGTGATCTGTCTGGCGAGCACAAAATGGGATGTCTTACTTAGGCTTCCAGGGGGTCGCATAGTCCAGCAGCCGGCCTGGCGATGGTACGCAGGCAGCAGCGCGGCGTTTGTGGCTATGATGGCACTTCCATTCCTACTGTGGTCGCCGATGGATTTCATAAACGACCTTACAGCCTGGTGGTCTGTCGAAATTCACCCGATAGAAGGATGGAACGTATGGGCGTTCCTGCTGGAATGGCTGGGCTGGGACGCCCAAGGGGCGTTGGGTGACTGGCTTGTGGCGATCGATCTGGGCTTGGCGGCAGTCGCAATGGCAGCCGCGATCTTCATCTGGGGGGTCGCGCGTCCGTCGCGCGCGCTCGTGGCTGGCGTCGGCGCCTGGTTTGTACTCATGCTGTTCGCGCGATGGACCACCTACGCCTACTTCGCAGGGGTGGCGCCGGTCATCCTGCTGATACCTTTTGCAGACGAGCTTGCGGGAGGATGGAGCAGCGTATACGACAGGTGGAGGGATAAGCCGCCTGCAGGCTAGCTCTCCGGTTTGGCACTAGGCTCAAACAGCAGCCGCCGTATCTCACTCTCGTTGCTGTAGTATAGAGTGCCATCCGGACTGGTTGCAATGTCAAACTGACAGTCGTCGATGACCTCGTCGTCGGAACTAACTTGATTCAGGCCACTGCCAGTGAGGAGGAGGCGACGCATCTGCTTGGTAAGGCTGGCACAAACGAGTAGAGAATCTGCTAAGGTTGGATAGTCCTCGGCAGAGACGAATTCCATACCAGTAACGACGACGGGCGATAGGAAGTCCTGGGGCCGAGCGCCTTCCTTGGAGAGGAGGTGGATTGCCGGAACTTGTGATCCAGCCTGGCAGTCTGACCAGGGAAATTCGCCGACGGCGGCCCAGCCATAGTCTTTACCGGCTTCCACAATGTTAATTTCCTCACAGCTTACTGGTGTATGGTCCGTCCCGTACAGACTGTCAGTGCCAGGGGGGAAGGCGAAGTTAAACGCCCTACGGAACCCGTAAGCGAAGATGCGTGGATCGGCGGATGGGTCGTTGAGGAAAGGGTTACCCGGTGCGGGTGAACCGTCAGACTTATCGACGCGGAGAACCTTGCCGACGGCGGTACTCAAGTCCCGCGGCCGGTCTGTGGTGTCGTAGTCTCCCACCGTTAGATACAGTAGACCGTCCGGGCCAAAGTGAATGCTGCCGTTGGCATTGAACCCCTCATGGTTAGGCACAGTCTCGGGAAGGTCGCCGATAATAACCGTTGGATCTTCGCCGCGATTGTCGCGATCCGTGAAGCGAATAACTACAGGTCTGCCAATAGGAGGCGGTCCCTCTTTAACCGGCTCGGTGTAATACGCATATACATAATGGTTTCGTTCGAAATCGGGGTCGATCGCTAAACCCGTCAGACCCCAGTCAATCACGGCTGAGACATTTAGGTGGGCGAACGGCTCCGGCTCCACCCGACCATCCGGTTTAACAACGCGGATGTTTCCCTTGATGCGTTCCGCGTAGAACAAGCGTCCATCGGGAGCGAAGGCCAGTGCGAATGGGTTATCGGCAGCCGTCACGACTTCTGACCTCACACGAAACGGGTTATCTGCCCCATTACCACCGCAGGCAGAGACAAGAAGCAAGGTGAGAGCCGACGCGGTCACCAACCACAGCAGGGCCGCAATTTTGGGCATTGGGCAAGATATACCATGCAGGCTATGTGAGGAGCAACCGCGGTCCCCTAGGCCCGTGGGCCGAGATGGAACATCAATGAATGCCAGCGTGTCTGGGTACGACAGGAAGGCATCCGCCAGCAGGACCGGTCCATATGGCGGTCCCGCCAAGGTCCGCGCGTTCATAGATGACGAACATTACTATGCAGACCAGACAGTCAGAGCAATTGAGGCACGGGCTGGCCTCACAATACGATGGAGCGGCTCATCGCATCTCTGCCCCAAGCTCTCGATTGCGGGATTAATCGTCCTGGCTTCATGGCACCGGATCTGCATCGGGGAGGGGCACCTTAATAGTGTGAACGTTAGCGAGAAGGCCCTATATGTCACGGTGCTCCTATACGGTGCTCCTATAATGTAGACATCGCGGCCATTCCACTCGCCCATCACCGGTCCCATGCGGTCAACATGTGCCGGGCAACCAGGAAGTTAGCGAGCGCCTAGGCGAACTCGTCCGTAGCTACACGTTTAAGCTTCAGTTGCGTGCGCCGGAAACTGATCGTTCTCGTGCGCCCTCTTGCTCGTTTCTACTCTATGGTGGGGTTGCGATATATGGTGAAGTTAGGTTCTTCTGTGAAGAGCGTCAAACCCGCCACCTCGCGCAGGTAAGCCTCGATGGTCTGAAGCTGATTCGGGTCGCGGCCCGGAATGGGATTTGCGGGGCCGTGCGGGTCTATTTTGTCAATGATCACGTACTTAATGCGATAACGTTGGAAGACTTCCCTTACCAGGATCGGGTCCATGTCATCCGGCTTTTCGGGACAGAGACAGGCAAGGTAATGAAGGCCCGGCTCATGCCCGGTCCATGCAAGCGTTGGTTCTCTGGCGCGTGATAAGAGGCCACCAAAGGATGGCTTTTCGTACAGCGTCTGGTCATAGTTCGTCAGGAAACCCGCGTAGAAGTCGCCGACGACGCCCCAGCCTGTAAGTCGACCCCAGGGGGCATGCAGAACAGAGAAGTCACCTGGCTCGTCTCCAATCCGTTTGAAAACGGCTGGCCTGGCCAGTTCCGACACATGAAGAGGCGGATTCCAGAACTCCAGGACCACGAGGCCACAAAGCAGCACAGAAACGAGGGGCGCGAGTATACGCGCAGGACCACGGAAGTGCTCTCTCAGCCAGTCCATCAGAAAAGTAAATCCGGCTCCGACAAGTACGCAGTAGCCGACCACTCCGAACATAACCATCCGCGTGGATGACCTTCGGCCGCCGATGACCGGGACGTCGTCGATTAATTGGTAGGGCATCGGCACGGTAAAGGAGACGCCTAAGAGAGAGAAATGCTTTGTGCCGCCTATATATAGGTACGGCCCAAGCGACATCACGCCAAAGAAGACGACGAACATGCCCCAGAACAGGACACGGTGGGGGTTGCGCCGGCATGTGAGGACGGCCAGAGAGGCGAGGATAATACCCGTGATAGTGAGGTAGACCGTGTTTTCGAAGGCGCCGATGGGAACGTGCTCGACGCCCGGAGGGTCGGCGGGGGGATCCGTCCCCTCTCCCCAGAGCTTGCTGGGGGTGACGAAGGAAACGAGATCCGCGGACCAGTACTCGTCGTTGCCGGGCATATAGTATTCGCCGCTGTTGATATCGCGCAGCGTGAATATCAGCAGAGGGGCGGTGATCACGAACCAGACGAGGCCGACCAGGATAGAGCCGCGGAGGAAGGTCATGAACTGCACGCGGTCCCTTCTTCGCAGGTAGACGAACGACCAATAGCCAACGAACAGCGTCAAGAAAATCCCGGCATCGATCGAGTACTCCAAATTGTTGTAGGTGAGCAGAGCCCAGACGACACCCGCCGCTACGGCCTCCCTAAACCGGCCTATCTCCTGGAGGCGAACAAGAAACAAGGCGAATACGGGCATGAACCAGACAGTGGAAATGTGCCAATGGTTGTTGAAGTGGATCATAACGAGAGGAAAAAAGGCGAACAGATAGCCCGATATCAGGGCACCTACATGATTGCCATTGACCTTGTAGGAAAGGGCGTACATCGCCAGCCCGGAGAAGACGAACAGCAGCAACGCCAATATATTCCAGGAGAGAAAGAGGTTGCCCGTTAACAACTGCAGCGGAATTGACATCACGCCGTTTACGGTGGCCATGGTGTGCAAGTACAGGTTGGAGCCCTGTGGGAAGTAGAGTAGGTCCGTGTGATAAGGATTAGTGTGGAGATCAATCAGTGCGTGCTTTACCCACCAGAGGTTCCAGATAAAAGCGTAGGTGTCCGCGATGGAATTCCAGGAGGAGGGCCCATCGGCAATGCCGCTCGAAATGTGCTTGACGAGAGGCCAAGTCTGGACAACGGCGGCGACCGAAAACGCGACGACGGCAACGAGCCACCGTCCGGGGCCCCCGTGAAGGAGACCATTGAGACGGTCGCGGAGGGCTGCCAAATTAGCCCTCTGCGACGATTCTCCGCGGCTTTCTGATACTTCTGTCCTGGTTTCAGCCGTCATGTATGTTGGCAGAATTGTGCCAGTCGTGGGATCGAGGATCAAGCGGGCGGCTGTTCAACCGGTGCGCCGCCGCCTCTCCATGGGTGGACCGTTGACAGCGCGCGTTTTGTAAAGCAGCCGCTGGTCAAGCCGTCAGCAAGAGATACGCCGTGCGTACGCCCGTCGGTTCGCAGCGGTTTGACGGTGGTTGTATGCTTGTTTGATGTACCTTGTCCGGTTTGTTTGAACCAAGGGCATCCATCGATCTCAGAGCGTCAAGGAGAAGATCTGTCCGGCCAGCTAGCAGGCTAAACTACGGAATGTCCTCGTTTCGATAAACGATCAAACCAAGGTCCGCATAAGTACGCGTCATCCCCGCCGTGACACGCAGGTACTGATCAATCTGCGCTAGCGTCTCTTCGCTATACGGCATGGGTTGGCCGTTAGGATTGAGCTTGTGGACGATGATGTACTTAACTCTGTACCGTAGAAACGCCTGCCGCACGAGATCTGGATTCATATCCTCTGGCTTGTCATTGCACGCAGGGCAGGCCAGATAGTGCAGACCCGGCTCTACACCCACCCAGTCTAGGGTGGTCTGCTTTGCCCGTGACAAGTACCCTCCGAAAGAGGGCTTGCCATGAATCGTCTGATAGTAGCTGGTCAGTGGCGCCCCCGCAAAGTCTCCGGTTGCACCCCAGCCGACGAAACGTCCCCAGGGCGCATGGAGAACACTGAAGTCGCCCGGCTCACGGCCGATCTCTTTTATCACGGCGGGCTCAGTCAGTTGAGATAGTTGCACAGGGGGATTCCAGTATTCGAGCACGACCAGCGCAAGAACGATGAGACCAGGGAGCAGCGAAAGCACTTTGTGGTAGCGGTGGAGCCAAGAGGCCAGCTGATTAACGCCGATACCGGCGAGTAGGCTCAAGCCAACGATCGCGAACATAATCATCCGCTCTGGCACACGGCCGGCGCCTACCAGCGGAAGCCGGTCATATATCTGGTAGGGCAGAGGGACGGAGAAAGAATAGCCGAGAAGGGAGTATGTCTTTGCTTCGTCGATGTACAGGTGCGGTCCCAAGGCGAGCGTTGCGAAAAAAAGAAAGACGATTGTCCAGAGAATGGTCTGGCGGTTTGAGCGGAGGGTAGCCAGGACGGCCACCGCGGCCAAGATGAGCGGGACAATGCCCAGATAGAGGGTGTTCTCGACGGTGCCGGCATGGGGAACGTCTAGTGGAGCGGTCAGCGGGTCCTTGCCGGACGCCCACAAGGGGCTAGGAGTTACAAACGCGCGCAGATTAGCCGACCAATATTCCGCGGTCCCCGGCAGGGCGTAGTCATCACTATAGATATCAAGCGCGGCAGGTATGAGTAGAGGCGAACTTGCTAATAGCCAAACCGCTACGGTGACCGCAAAACCTCGCCAGAGCGCCCGAAGGCGCTGTCCATCTGCCTTTGCGAGGTACCTGACGGACCAATAGCTTACGAAGAGTCCCAGGAAAAGCCCAGCCTGCGTAGCATATTCCAGTGAGTTATAAGTGATTAACGACCAGGCAATTCCGGCGGCGGCAGCTTCTCGCAGCCGGCCAGTGTCCTCCAGCCTGAGCAGGAACAAGATGAGCACCGGAAGGAACCACGTTGTCGAAAGGTGCCAGTGGGTCACTTGGAGACGCATGAGAACATAAGGAGCGAACGCGAAGATATAGGCAGAAACCAGAGAGCTGATGTGGCTACTGGTTACGCGAAGGGCGACGGCATACATCGCGACGCCAGATACGACGATGAATGTGATAGCCAGCAAGTTCCAGGATAGAAAGACATTGCCGGTAAGTATCTCAAGAGGAATTGCCAGAACAGCGTTTACGAGCGTCAGTGTGTGAAGATATAGGTCGGATCCTTGCGGGAAGTAGAGGTGGTCCGTGTGTAGCGGATTGGTGTGTTGTTCAACGATGGCGTGCTTCACCCACCAGAGGTTCCAGAGAGACGGCCACGAATCTCCCGCCTCCGGCCAATCCATGATCTTGTCTGAGAGGTGAAGGACAAGCGGCCAAGTCTGAACGACGGAGGCGAGCGACAAGAAGAGCGTTATAAGGAGCCATCGTCCCATATCCAACGACAATAGCGCCGGAAGCCCGATAGCGGGCCGTGGCGCTTTATTACAGCGCCGCCACCTTTTGCTAATAGGGCCAGGGCCAGCATGAGGTGCCCCGCCGGTCAGCCGATGATTCAGTAACGTGATCCTCTTGATGCGCCATTATTCGTGAGTCCGAAGACTTTGAGCAAGTTGTTCAACATAAAACGCTTTTGTTATGTCGGGCTGCGATAACTCGGGATGCGTCTCTTGCCAGCGCCATCCGTCTCCCGTTCACTACCTCCGCCTGTGGTCGTGGAGAGAACCAATTCAATTTGAAGTCAGAGGTGGCTACGGCAGCGACAACGCCACGGCGTTAGTACCCCCCGACTACAGTGAGCGGATCGACTGGGCTGCCGTAATCGCAAGCGCCGGTGGCTACGCGATGCACAGACGAAGGTAGCCGGGGGATCGACTGGAAGGTGATCGTCGGCGGCGCCGCTTGGTTCGCGATGGTGTTATTCGCATACTGGAGCACATTCCTCATTTCGCCGGGGTTGCGCCGGTCGTCCTATGCGGACCGGCTCATCATGCGGCCAGAGGAAGCGGGCGAGACCCAAACGAGAAAGCCAGCTCATTCAATCTCTTCCTAGCCTGAGGTTCTCTGCAGCCAAGAGGTTCTCATCGGTTGGGGCAATGCGCCCTGTCAGCCGGCTGGTGCGTTACCAGGCCAGCCAATCGACACCGCGAGCATGGTCGGGGGTAAATTCGTACCACCAGAGGACGCCCATAAAATTGATAACAACACAAATTGCGATGATGGCATAGTGGTGCCATTTAAGGTTCTCACCCATGCCTTTCACGACTAAAAGGAAGAGGAACGGATAGTAGTCCAGCGCGAAGCGGTACCCGAACTGTGGGAAGCCGTTGAATGCGACGAATATATGCGGAATCGCCGTTAGGATGATTGCCGCCCAGCAGGCCAGCACTAGCTTGTCGCGGTGCCTAGCACCAATGACGATGGCCAGCGCGATCAGGGCGATAAACGGAAATAGCTCGATCTGCCCCGGGAAGTTGAGCCCTTTTGGAAAGTCATCTGAGAAACGATGAATGAACTCGGGCATGCCGCGCGCGAACACCACACCAATGGCGATCCCAAGCGCCAGCAAGGCGATCGTGAAGGCCCAAGCGATCCTTCCGCGAGCGCCAACAAAGAAGGCGTAGATGAAGGCAGGAGTTGTAAGCCAAAGCGCCATACCGCCTTGAGGTATCACGATGTATGGCTCGCTTCCCTTGAAGATCGGCAATTCCTTGAAGATTACGGGCAGGTGTCGAGAAATATAGCTTTGGTCGAAGAGTCCATGAGTAATGGCACTCGGTTGCAGCGTCGCCCGATGGTAGTCAAGCCAGCGGTCATAAGCTGTTCCGGGCATTACTGTCGCAAAGCGAAGGTAGTTGTAGACGGCGGCAAAGACTATGAAGATCCCCAGGCCAAGGCCAAAGAGCGCCAACGGGCGGAGGTCGAAACGTTTCCAGATCGGCACATCATTCGACCATTTCAACCACAGATCAGAGAACATGATGAGAAAGAAAGGCGTCGTGAAGATCGTGGGAAGGCGAGTCAGGTAAGCACAGCCGAGGAAAAATCCAGCGACGAACGGGTTACGTCTTACGAGCGTGAAGTAGATCGCGGCGAACAGGAAGAAGAGAGCCAGCGAGTGCGCGAAGTACCAAACGCCGCCGTTGGTGGCCGTCCACCAGTACATGGTCCCGAAGACGAAGAGGACCGTGAGCGCAACCTGCGTGGATATACGCTTTCCCAGGCCAACGAGCAGGCGGTGGACAGCGGCGGCGTTTAGAGAGCCAATTACCACGGAGATTGTAGTCTGGTTGATCCCGGCGCCGAAGAGAGCGACGCCGGGAAGAACGGTAAGCACAGTCCCTGGTGGCTCCACCATATAGAACTTACCGCGATCAAACGCCCAGTCGATGTGGACGAGTTCCTTTCCGTTTGCAATATCGAGCCGGCCATGCAATATGGCATCGGCTGTAAGAATGGGAATGTTGAACGCTGTGGGCCCCTGGTCAAATGAGTGATAGATGAAGAATGTGCCCACGAAGAATAGGCAAGTAATGCCTATCATCAGGTGGCGACGTTCAATGCTTGCAGGTAATATCCCTTGCCACCATCCAATCGCTCGTGTGATTGCGGTCTTTTCGGCCATCGACTGATTTGAGCTCGTGTTCAGAGTATAGACGGCCCCGTGGCCGTTGCACGAGTCGCGAGCGTTGTGCTGATGCTAAGAACGCGCGATCGGCGCAGTAATTGCACAGGGTATGTTATATTCGGCGACATGGCAACTTCATTCAGGCGCTGGGTAGTCGCTTTTCTGTTTCTTCTTGTCCTTGGGCTCGCATCGGCTTGCGGCGGAGGCGAGGAAAGTCCGTTTAACGTCAAGTCAGAGGTCGTTGTAAGGGCCGATCATCCGATGGCGATGGCATTCGCGCCGGATGGCCGGTTGTTTTACGGAGAGCAGATAACAGGAAACATCCGCGTCGTGAATGCGGACGGGAAGCTGCAAGAGGAGCCGTTCGCGCATGTCGAGGCTTACGCCGCGTTGCAATGGGGGTTGACTGGACTGGCGTTGGACCCTCAATTTGCGACGAACCATTTTGTCTACGTCTACTACACGGAGCTAAGACAGAAGGAGCCGATAATTGGGGTACCTGTTGTTGTTCGATTCACAGACCAAAACGGACGGGGTGCTGAACAGCAAGTAATTGTTGGGGACTTGCCTAATACGGCGGTACATCACGAGGGGATCAACGCCAATGGCCGCATACATTTCGGGCCGGATGGCTTCCTATACGTCAGTGTCGGGGACTACGACGCGGGCGAGACGCCATTTGCCCAAGACCTGAGCTCGCCGATAGGCAAGCTGCTTCGAGTCAACAAAAGTGATGGGTCAGCCGCGGCGGGCAACCCCTTCATTGATAAACCAGGAACCGATCCTCGCATTTACGCATACGGGTTTCGCGTTCCATTTGATTTCGCATTCCACCCGGACACAAAAACGCTCTACGGAACCGACAATACGCCGGTTACGTGCGAGGAAATTAATATCATCAAGCCGGGAACAAATTACGGATGGCCTACGGTGGGCACCTTCCCATGGGCTGACTGCAATGCCGGGGAAGGGACACACGGCATAGGCTTCCTCCCGAAGCCGGACGCGCGCCCGGAAGACTTCTTGTCCGTGGTGAGCGTCAGTGGGCTGGGCTTTGCGTCCGCGCGCGTCTACCCCACGATGGGTGACTCGATGGTCGTTTGCGAGTCGCTCACGAGCCTTCTCCAGCGCGTGACTCTAGCGGCACCTCAGTTCGACCGAGTTACGGCGAATGACACTGTTGTCAAAGACTGCAAGCTGGGTCTCACGATCAGTCCAGATGGTCTCATCTATTACAGTACCGACACTGAGATACGGAAGCTCGTCCCGGTACCGATCGAGAGCAAGTAGCCCAATTTCGATTGTGTCGCCGGCTGTATGAGCGCGTGTCCTTTAGATTATCGGGCTGACTCGCGCCCTTGCCGCCTCGAGGCAAACTGACCCTTTATTCGACGTCCTGGTTCAGGTAGACAATCAAGCTCGGGTCGTCGGTGCTCAACGGCCTCGCCCACGATACCCCGGATATATGCGTCGAGACTGTTTAAAACCTCGGGGGTCGATTGGTTCCCCGTGGGGACCGATCTTATGCAGAACGATATACTTGACCCGGTATTTTCGGAGGACTTCCCTCACGAGTGATGCATCGAGGTCCCGCGCCGTAGGCACCTGGTTTGGAAAGGAAAGGTGCTGTAACCGCATCGATCATCTCCGATTTGGTCACATCGTAGACAACAATGATCTCGTAGTTGCCGTCCGTGAGCGTCGCGCGGATGTCATCCAGCACCTGGGTGAGTCTCTCCTCGTGGTTGTACACCGGAAGGATGAGCGAGGCGCGAACACGCGGGGAGACGGCGTCTTAGGTCATGGTACGGGCAGTATACACGGCAACACTGCCTGAGCGGCTGATTGATTATCGCGCTGCTAGCCCGTAGGGCTCGCACTTGCTATATTCCCCACAATGTTCAAAGAAGTGCGCGCCGGTCTGCTCCTGGCGTTTTGGTTTTCGCTACTGGTTCTCGGGATGTCCTGCGGAGGCGAGAGCAACCCGTTCAAGGTGAAATCGGAGCGCGTCACCCAAGCAGACAGTGTTTACGCAATGCAGTTCGCGCCGGACGGGCGGTTGTTCTACGCTCAGCTTGCGGGCGACATTCGCATTATTGGCGCCGACGGGTCCCCCCAGTCTGAGCCCTTCGCACACGTAGACCCGGCGCTCAATATTGAATGGGGTCTCACTGGGCTTACCCTGGACCCGGATTTTGCCGCTAATCATTACGTTTATATCTATTACACGCAGCCGGTTAGTGAGCGCGAGGAGACGGTAACACCAGCTCCCGGGACTACCAGTTCACCAACGACTACGGTGCGTAAGACCGCCCGACCGGTTGTTTTGCGCTTCACAGATCGGAGCGGTAAAGGCGAGGAACAGAAGGTCATAGTCGGCGACCTCCCGGAAACATTTCCCGAGCACTCAGGTTTCAACGCGAACGGCAAGATCCATTTCGGGAAGGACGGCTTCCTATATCTTAGCGTCGGTGATTATGACGTACAGTACAATGTTCCGGATCATCCATCCCAGAGCCTAGCCACACCAATCGGCAAGCTCTTGCGCGTAAAGAAGGAGGATGGCAGCGCGGCGCCCGGAAATCCCTTCCTAGATCAGGCCGGCGCTGATCCCCGACTATTTGCATACGGGTTCCGTGAGCCGTTCGATTTCGCCGTGCACCCCCAGACCGGGAAGATCTATGGATCGGACAATACGCCGGTCGACTGCGAGGAGCTAAACATCATCGAGCCAGGGGCCAATTACGGGTGGCCGAACGTCGGGGAGTTCCCTTACCCGGATTGCGGCACGGGCGACCAGAAAAAGGCGATTCATTACTTCGCCCGCGAGGGCCGGCAGCCAGGCGATTTCCTCTCGTTTGTCGAGATTTCTGCATTCGGATTTGTTACCGCAGCGAAGTACCCGACTCTCGGCGATTCGCTGGTGGTTTGCCAGCTAGCGTCACAAACCTCAGCTGGTCCCGCGCAGCCAAGGATGCGACGGATCACACTTGCCCCTCCGGCGTTTGATCAGGTCACTGCGGATGATGTTGTTGTTAAGGACTGCAAGCTGAGTTTGGCCGTCAACCTGGACGGCACAATTTACTACAGTAACGACAAGGAGATAAGAAAACTGATCCCGGAGACGCCATAGCGCGCTCCGTTTAGAGCGACAGCCCGCGAGAGAATGGGCCCTCGGGTCAAGGGTAGGACGACTATCCGAAGCGAAATAATTCGCTCAGTGCCAGTTGAACCCGAGCCAGTTCGGCAGCCAGTCCCAGTAGTATGTCCGTTCCAGCCAGCCTGGGACCTCGAGGGCTGATAAGTGAGGATAAAAGTAAGCGAAGGTTACGGCAACCGCTACGAGATAGCCCACGGCCAAGTACTTGCCCCACTCCTCCTGCCGCCGCCAGAGCCAGTCCACCGAATACGCAAGCGCGAGGATCGCAAAGGATAGGGCCGGAAGATAGTGATAGATGAACAGGACACGTCCACCCGTCTCTTGTTGTATCGCCCAGGGGAGCCACAGGCCGAGATAGGAAAGGATAACGAACAGGAGTGCGGCCTGCCTGGCAGGCAAGCGGCCCCATAGCGAGAGCACTCGGGAGGGTTCGACTCTCGCCCCAACATAGCGGAGAGCCTGCCACAAGACGAAAGCCAGCGCGGGCAAGCTCGCCCAGAAGATTAGCGGGTTACCAAGCGAGTATATCTTTGATGTGTCGCCGCCCAAGTAGAAGAAGATAGGACGGCCCATGATCGGCCAAACGTCCCAGGTCGACGAATAGGGGTGGGGCTGATCGAGGTTGGAGTGAAAATCGTATGCCTGGCGGTTCAAATGGATGATCGAACCGATCCCGAGAAATCCGCCCCGGTACTCGGCGTGCCATAGCATCGGAATGTAGGTGGAAAGAAAGACGCTACCCGGTACGATAATGAAAAAGATCGCCACAACAAGGACGATCTCGAGACAAGTTCTACCTTGGGGGGTCAGCAAGGCGCCGTCCCCTTGCATTCTCTGCTTGACGACACCGGCGACGCCCGCCACGATGCTGCCACCCGCCATCGCGACGATCGTCCAGCCCAGGTAATCGGCAGAACCAAGACCATCAAAAAGGCCCGGCTTTGTATCCGGAGTCCTGCCCAAGAACCCGACGAGAACAAATGCGAGACCCGTGTAGAGCAGCGCAATTCCCACCGGCAGCGCGATTTCGAACCACTTCATGCGTTCTTCTCGGGGCTGCTCGCGTAGACGGGTGATGAGCTTCCACACGAGATACAGCACTATGGGAACTGCTGTTAGTGACGCGACGTACTTGCAGGCAAGGGCCGCTCCAAAAAAGACGCCGGAGAATAAGAAGCGATCCGTGACGAGGAAATAAATGCAGCCGAGCATGAAGAAGAGCACAAAGGTGTCTGGTGTCGCGATCCGGGATTGGGCGAAGACCACGCCCTCGCAGGTCAGGATAAAAGCGGCCGCGAGACCCGCGATTTCACTGTCGAAGAGTTTGCGCGCGAGGAGGTACATGAACAAGACGGAGCCTACTCCCGCCAGGGCACCGAAGAAGCGCCAGGCGTAAGCGTTCTCGACCCCGCCTTGGCCGGGCACCAGCGGCGGTGCGATATCATCGGCAACCTCGAAGATCGCCATGCCCCCGGCCATGAACTCCTTGGATAAAGGAGGGTGCGTGTTTTCATGACCGTAGAACTGCCAGGCAGCAGCATCGCCTCGGTATATCTCCTGGGCTGTCCGCGGGAAGTAAGTCTCGTCGAAGTAGAATTCGCCCGGCGTGCCAAGCCTGATGAAGCGAGTCAGGAACGCTGCCAGCAAAACGCCGGTGAGTAGCAGCTTGTAGACGCTGACATTAATCTGCGGTAGGGCGAACGGGGCCGCCTGGGCCTTCGCCTCGACACCGTCGGGCACTATTAGGTCACCTCGACGCGACGAGGCCGGTTGGCGATCACATAAGCGGCCGCGAGGAGCAGAGGCAGCGCGGCAACCAACAGGAGGGATAGGAGTTGCACTGTGTCGAGGCCGGTGCCCAGGTTATTGGTCCGCTCAAACCATTTGTAGAAGCCGGTCCACTTAATCTCGCATTGATGGTTGGGGTCGCATTGGTAATATACGTAAACGTGATAGAGGTTAAAGAAGTGGATCGCCCCGAGGCCGAGGAAGGCGGCGAATACCGCCCTACTGCGAAGAGCTACCGCGGCGGCGAGGAATGGTAGGAAGAAAGCAAACGCATAGCGCTCGTGCATACGCGTCATGAATACGTAAAAGGCGAAGACGCAGAGGGCCGTCCCGAGGGCCAGAGCGCTCGTCCCTTCGCTTTTCCGCATGAACCAGATGATCGCGGCGGTTGAAATCGCGTACAGAAACATGCCCCAAAGGCGGTGATCGATGCCAATGAATGTCCCCTCGTTTGGCTTAATGCCCGAGACGTCGGCCTTAAAGCCTTCCGCTAGGCCTCCTACGTTCCAAAAGTTGTATGCGAAGAAGGAGTTCACGGGATAGACCTCATTCGCTTTGTACAGCTGACCGATAATCTCCCATGGCTTGTATGTGAAGAACGGAAAAATGAGGACCAGTGCAAGCACCAGAGAGATGCCGATCGCCCGATACCAGATCGGGAACGACAGCAAGAAATCTCGGACGGGAAGGGCCGTCGGCAGCGAGATCCGCGAGCTCTCCAGCATCAGCCTGGCCAAACCCCGGAGTGCCTCGAGACCGCCAATCGCCATCACGCCGCCAAATACGATGCGGTAGCCCGCACGCGGGTCCTGATTGACGAGGGCGAGCCCCGCAATTCCCAACGCCATCACGGATATACCCGTTATCAATTGCAAAGCCGGCCGAACGGGACTTTCCGACCGGAAGCGTTTCATAATCCAGAAGCCGAGAAAGGGTAAAGCAGCGATGATTTGGGGCTTGATCAGAAACCCGATGGTGTACGCCAACGCTCCCGCGACGGGGCGCTCTGCCCCAATAAAGTAGACCGTCAGCAACAGGAAACACGACAGCAGGCTATCCACCTGACCCCAGATTGGACCGATGAGCAGGACCGGCGGAAAGAGCAGATAGAGCGCCGCAGCGCCGATTCGTACCTCACGCTTTTGGTCCTTAAGCAATAAATAGAGTATGTATGCCGAGGCGAGATCTGCCGCGATTGACGGCAGCTTCAGGATGTACTCGAAGGTGCCCAGGCTAAAGTGAAAGAGTTGGTCAAGCGTCCCGACAAACCAGAGCACGTACATGTAACCGGGCGCGTAGTCGGTGAAAAAGTCTGTGTTATAGAAGTTCCAGGGATGGTCGCTCGCCAGCTGTTTGCTCCAAGCCTGGAATGTCCCAGTGTCGATCTGGAATGGGGACAAGAACGCGAGCCCGAGCCGGAGCAGCAATCCGAACGCGAGCACGACACCGATGCTTGGGACCCGAAGGGGCAGACGGATCGCGAATTCAATTGTGGAATCGATAACAGAAACGTCATCGCCCTTGAGGCTCGCCGCTCCTGCCTCTGCCTCAACCATTACCAGCCCGTTCCGGTTAGCTTTGAAGACAATAGGGGAAATGGAACTCGTTACACTCAGTCTACTGTAGCCGTTTGGGCGCGGGCAAACTCGCGATCTCCAAGTCGCACCCGTGTCGCAACCCAAGCGCCAAGCTATCCCCCTTGGTCATAACCCATCATCGTTGGTAGTCCCGTGATAAGGAAAGTGAGCCTTCAGCGAGCCGCCGATTTGTATGTGCCTAAAGGCGGGCTGATGTATAGTCCAAGCGATGGCGCAGCCGGAGAAAGCCTTCTCGGCATCTAACTGTGAGAGGCTAGTGCTGCTGCCCCGTGGGTCCTAACCGCCGCCGGCGATGACGAAACGATCTGAACGCCGGCGACGCCTGCGCGCCGGAAGAGTTCCCGAACGATCGCTGCTTAGCCGGCGTGACCTGTTGATCGCCTGCGCAATCGCCGCCACGGTCGGCATCACGATTCTCGCGGTTGTACTAATCTCTCGCGACAGCGGCGGTGACAACTCGTCCGAGCAGACCGTCACGGAAACGGTCTTCCCCCCGTATTCCCCGGACAGCCCGGACGGCGTAGCGATTGTGCAGCTCGCACGCAGTTCGATCGAGGTGCTTCCACGCGGCGAATGGCCCTCGCTGTACGACTCGTTCACGGCCGAATACCAGCAGCGCTGCCCGAAAGACCAGTTCGTGGCCGCGGGCGAAGCGGGCGCACAGGAACAGGGAACCAACCTGCCCTTGCTACGGTTCGTAAACCTCGAGCAGGTGACGATCGAGAGTGATACGGCAAAGGCGGTGATCGTCGGCGAGATCCAAGGAATACGACAGTACAAGTTGAGGGCGGCTTTCCGGAGAATCGATGGTTCGTGGAAGATTTCTCCGACGGAGGGCACGGACGGCTGCAACGCCTTTGACCGTCTGGATACCTGAGCGGTCGGGGCGGATTTCGCTTGAATTGACGAAAATCCGCGAATTATTGCTTTACTTATTACGCCTCCTATGCTAAAGATACAGCCTGATTCACATCCCTCCCCGGCATTCGCATTTCGAGGTAACGCCGTGAACAATCGAACCGCTCGCAACGTCCTCACACGCTTCGTTCTCTTTCCGCTCTTGACCCTTGCCGGCCTTGCTGTGCTTTCCTGGGGCTTCGTCTTTGCGCCCGGCGTGGCCGCGCAGGGCGCAGACGCTCAGATCACGGAGCTGGACTGTAACTCCGACCCGGAAATGGTAAGCATCACGAACCAGGGCCAAGCACCAATCGAAATGACCGGCTGGAACCTGCAGAGCGACCCGATTACGCAGGAATCGCTCCCGCTCTCGCAGTTCGGCTCGCTCTCGCCGGGCGAGACGCTCCTCGTCAAGGCTGGGCCCTCCGCGCAAGCTGGCCTCGTCTGGTCCCAAAATTTCGTCTTCCGCGACAATGATCCGACAGATTTCGCACAACTGGCGAGCGATGCCGGACAAGTCTTGCTGAGGGTGAACTGCGGCGCGGCGTTACAGCAGACCGCCACGCCGGCGGCCACGGTGGCATCGACGCCTACCCCGGCGGCTGCGACGCCAGCCCCGAGTCCGATCGCCACTGCACTCGCGGCAGTGACCGCGCCGTCCGGCGGCGGCCCGCCGGAGGTAGGGGCAATGGTGCCTCCCGGGTTGCTCATAGCGGTGGGCAGCGGTCTTCTGTCAGCGGGACTAGGGACGTTTGCCCTTCCGTTTGGCGGCAGGCGGCGCCGGAAGGCAGCGACGGCAATCCCCGACCCGGCCCCGGTAACGACGGCCGAGCACACGGAAAGCGTATCAATGATGTCGGCCGCGAATGTCGCCAAAGCGACCGGAAAGAGCAATCCCGAAACGTCCGTGGCGCCGCGGAGTCCGTACATCTTTATGGCCATGATTGGCCTGCTGCTTGTCGCCGTTCTGCTCTTCCTACTCCAATTCGGGGAACAGAAGCGGGAATAGAAGGGCACGCTCCAGGCCAATAAATCGCAGCGTCGCCGGACCTCCATGCATGCCACCCTGGCAGAGCTGATCGGTGATGCCTGACTCAATCATCGGACGCCGAGATACGGGCGATGACAGATGGAACTGGGGCCCACCAAAGATCCCAGGCCGGCAGCCGGACAATCGGCCGCGCCTTCCCCTGCGCCCTATTGTGCTGGTGGCTCTGGGCGCGATCTTGATTGGCGCTGGAGTTCTTCTCGTACTGCTTTCCACCGGCGGCGACGATAGTTCCGGCAGTCAGGCGACGGCGACGCGCTCATCGGCCCTCGGCGCCTCGACCAGCCCCGGCTCCACTGCCCAGGCGACGGAATCGGCAACTCCGACTTCGGCTTCGCCGTCGCCGCCGGCTACGGGCAACGTTCGCTTGTTCATCTGGTCTCGCCAGCAGAAGCAATGGCTAACCTCCACCCTCGAAAAGGAGGAGCCGGGATACCACGAGGGGGAGGCCGTACCCTTCATGCTACAAATCGAAAATGCCTCGTCGGCGGGCCTGTACAACGTCGAGGTCAAGTACGAATGCCATACTTCAAACGGCGCCGCTTTCGATTACCTGTCAAGCGTGGCAACTGAGGATAGCGACGCCCTAACGACGGCGCCGGCGCCCGGGCGTCGAGAGGACGCTTCCATCCCGATCCCAGACGACAGCACGTTTACGTTCGACGGAGGCGGCCGCCGCTTTCGCGTTTGGGACGGCAGTTTTCAGCAGACGCCCGAGGGCCCCTTACCCGTCGCGTCCTGTCAGAACGAGAAGCGGTTTAAGGTAAGTCTGATCGCCCAGAGCGGCACGGTCTCCATGATTTGGGCCGGGCACCTGGCCTCCAGGAATGACTGGGGCGAGAACCAGGGTGCGTCCAGCCAGCAGTCTGCCATTCACGTGGAGGCCACCGTTAACGAGATGGGCCCGCAAAAGCTGGGTATCGGGCCGGACGCCATAGCACCTTAGCGCCTTTTCCGTTCAAGCGGTACCTAAGGCATACCTACAGAAAGAGAAGAGGACGTCCCGTGAGACGCCCTCTTCTTATCCCCGCCCCGTAGCAGTCAGTCGTCTAATTTACGCTCGTTCCCGCACAGGATCCGCACCCCGGCAGTAACGATTAGTCCACCCAAGAGCATGCCCAGCAACACCGCCATTCCGTCATCTCGAGCCCCTGCGTCGGAGTTTCCGCCCGTCGGCGGGAAAGCGGCCGGCAAGACCGCAACCGACGACTCGTGATCCGGCGCCCGGACGAAAGCGAGACTGACGGGCGTCGCCGTTGGACTCGGCGTTGAGGTGCTACCTGCTTCCGGCGTCACGGTCGGTGTAGCGCCGGGCGTGGCTGTCGCGGTCGGCGTCTGCACCGTCTCCGGCGCCGGCGTCTCGGTCGGCGTTGCTGTCGCTGTGGCGGTGGCCGTCGCGGTCGGCGTGGCTGTCGCCGGCGGCGTCTCCGTTGGCGTAGCCGTCGGCGTCTCATTTGGCGTAGCCGTCGGCGTCTCAGTTGGCGTGTCGGTCGGTGTAGCCGTTGGCGTCTGCGTCGGCGTCGCCGTTGGCGTCTGAGTCGGAGTAGCCGTCGGTGTTTCAGTCGGCGTCACCGTCGGTGTCTCCGTTGGGGTATCGGTCGGCGCCTCGGTAGGCGTCTCCGTCGGCACGTCCGTCGGCGTCGCTGTCGGCACGTCCGTCGGCGCCGCTGTCGGCACGTCCGTCGGCGTCGCCGTCGGCACGTCGGTGGGCGTCGCTGTGGGGGCGTCCGTCGGCGTCGCCGTCGGCGGGTCGGTGGGCGTCGGCGTCGCCGTTGCCGTTGGGGTATCGGTCGGTGTGGCGGTCGGCGTAGCCGTTGGTGTTGCGGTCGGTGTGGCGGTGGCCGTGTGCGTGGCCGTCGGTGTCTCGGTTGGCGTCGCCGTCGGCGTCGCCGTGGCCGCCGGCGTCGGAGTCGGCACCGGCGTCGCCGCTTCGAAGCAGTTCAGGGAACGGTCCTTGGTGCTCCACGAGCTTCCGTCAATATCGTTTGCCACTACTCCCAGCACACCACCGTGAGTTACCTCAAATGCTGTGGTCACCGTCAATGTGAAGGTGAGAATGCCGCTGCCGTGGCGACCGGCCATCGAGATGGCAATCTCATTTGACTCGACCGCAGCGATGTAGGCGGCGGGGTCGCTGCCCCCGTGGTAGTTGATCGCGCCGTTATTCGGAGAAAGGTAAACGACCAGCGTCGATCCCGCCGGCAAAGGCGAACCGCTTATCGTGTAATCAAGGTTAAAGGTGAAGGTGGCCGCCCATTCTTCGCCGTTGCAATAGATGTCGGCGTTCCGCTGGAAGCTCAGCGTCACATCCTTGCCGCGGCCTTTTAGGTCCGAAAGGTTGCCGCTGGTGGGATGACCGGCGCTTCCCGGATTGTAGGCGTCGACCGCGCCGGTGCTCACCGCCAGCGCCATGACGCCTGCCGCGAGAAGGACCACCATCGCCATGGTGGCGGCGAAAGCACAGGCCAGCGTCTTCTGAAAGGTGTGCCTCTTGCTGTGTCGATTGTTCATCGCTTTGCTCCTCCCCGTTAGCGGGGGTTACTCGAAGAAGAGATGGCTCTATTGTCAAAGCCGCAGGTGAACACAGCGGTTAACCGACACTTAACTTGGGTTAAGAGCGGGTGAATTCGGGGGTCGTGTCGCGAGCGCACAGCCCGCGCGCTCAACGTCACCCCTGACCAACCGATTGGCTCCGGGATTTGACCGACGTATCCCCGCGCGACCGCGGCTGCCGGGCAGCGTTGTTAGTCGGCCGTACCCCAGTACGAATGAGAATTTGCGTGGACCCGCGGCAAAACGGTATATGCAATTCAACTGTGGAGCCGCCCGGAACCGCAGACTACCTGACGTTTGTCGCCCATCAGTTGCTTGACAGCAATCTCAACGGTCCTCCCGCTCACGAGCGGGACTCCGTAGTTCAGTGCACATTGAGAACACGTCGGCCGTTCTCCCGCCAGATCAAGCCCGCGGGCATATCCGTGGTCAGGCATGCATTCAAGGACAACGTACTCACCCTTTCCGCATGGACAGGGCTCGACAGCAATCGGATCTCTATCAACGGTGCTCATCGGCGTCCCTTTCCCCTCGTCGGCTGAAGGCTCGCTCGAGTTTGTCTCCGATTCGGTCCAAGACCCCTCTGTTCGTAGCGGAATCGGTCACCGTCTTATCCTTCTGTGTCGGTGCGGTGGGCGCGTCCGAGCCGCGCTCATCCGCGTCTGTCTCTCCTCTTCGACCGAATGCTCGCGCTAGCGCGTCGGCGAATCGCTTCGACGGTTCCTTTTCGGAAACCGAATCATTCCGCCCTTCCTTCTGGTGTGGACTTGTGGGCCCGTCCCTATATTCCAGGTAGGCATCCGCCTCACTCTCGGCCGACTTTTGTGAGTAGCCGAAGTCGAGTAGCGTCTGCACTATCTCGTCACGGTGCATGGCGTGGAACTGGTGAGGAACGTTAGGTCGCCACGTTCCTCTTGGATTTGGTGCTGGGTATGGCATCGTTGTCTTTCCTTTCTGCGATCGTGCGGGCTTGATATTCATTGGTTTCAAAGTGGGCTCCTCGGCAGCCAGGGAGGGCCGCCCAGCGGGTTGCGTCCCCAACGGAGCTGATTCTGTGCATGAAGGAGCGCCCCCATATCGGTGACCAGCATCATGCTGGGCCCGTCCTCGGCAGCTTCGACAGCCAGGGCGTTAGACCAGAACGCGTCGCCATGGTCGCCCGCGCGACTGGTGGTCGAGTCCAGCCGTCGGTTCACACGGGCGATGGACTTGACCTGCCTAGACATTGAGGGCCCCAGAAGTATC
>Ga0137373_10002264_pt1 | contig 21056 bp, 19 predicted proteins | sample SagtaG_5_FD_104912 | JGI IMG/M metagenome (GOLD analysis project Ga0137373, IMG submission 104912) | Vadose zone soil microbial communities from Sagehorn Ranch, Mendocino, California, USA - Sage1_R_80_16 metaG | ecosystem: Environmental > Terrestrial > Soil > Vadose zone | place: USA... | reverse complement strand
GACGAAGAAAGGCCCCGTTTGCGGATTGTCATGGCCGGGCGCCTGAACCTTCGAAGGAATCTGCCCCGGCTTCGTCACCGCGCCGTCGTAGCAGTCTTCGGTCCAGGTCACGATCTTCGTGCCTGGCTTGATCCGGTGCGTCGGGGCGACACCGCCGAATGTGTACTTGAGCTCTTCGTGCTTGGGCGTGTAGCGCAGCACAGGCTGCTCGGCCAGAGCCGCCGGCGCCGAAAGCGCAGCAAAGACGAGAAGGCTCGCCGGTCGAGCAAGATTCATATCGCCTCCCCGAAATCCAAAATCATTTGAGTCCGTCCACCAGATACAGCTCTGAAATCGCCCGGCGCGACTGGTACACGTAAACCTCACCGTCACGGCTCATCCGAAATCGCTGGACCCCACGCCACACACCGGGAGCCACGCTTGGGATCTGCTTCCATGGGCGCGTTTGAGCGGTCTCCACGTCGAAGAGAGACAGTTGGATCGGTACCCCGGGTGTCCGGACGATCAGCGACGATGCCCGCGCCGTGAGCCTTGGCGAGCCCTTCGGCCACCTGCGCCGCCGCGGCCAGGATCTTGCGGGTCGGCATGGCACCGCCGACGGAAAGCTCCCGCAGTGTCTTGCCGTCCACCAGCTCCATCGCGATGTACGGCGTGTCGCCCTCGCGCCCGATCTCGAAGATCGTCAGGATGTTTGGGTGGTTCAGAGCCGAGGCGGAGCGTGCCTCCTGCTCGAAGCGGGCCAGCCGGCTCGGGTCCTTCGAGAGCTCCTCCGGGAGCACCTTCAACGCCACCTCGCGGCCCAGGCGCAGGTCCTTTGCGATGTAAACCTCACCCATTCCTCCGGCGCCGAGGGGCGAAGAAACCTCGAAGGAGCCCAGGCGTGTGCCGGCGGGAAGCGTCATTTCTGTCTGCCGTTCGTTCCCGAGATTCTATGTGCGAAACTCTGCCCGGCAGCGGATCGGCAGAAACAAGAGACTCAGCGCGTGAAACATCGTTTGACCGGAGGCTTCGTCGCCGTCATCGTGTTCAAGTATCTCAAGGCGGCAGCGTTCCTGCTGGTCGGCGTGGTCGTTCTGCGGTTCGTGCACGTCACCCGGCACGGGGCTCCGATGGAGTTCGCCCGGTTCTTGAACGCCAATCCGGAGCGCGAGAGCATCCAGCGCCTTTCGCGCTTCTTCGACGACATCACGGTGGGTCAACGGCAGGCGATCGGCGCCGCGTCGCTGGCCGTCGGCGCGGTCTTCGCCGCGGAGGCGTCCTTCCTGATCGCCCGCATCTGGTGGGCCACGTACTTCACGATCTTCCTGACGCTGCTTGGCATTCCTCTCGAGCTGATGGAGATATGGAGGAAACCGTACTTCCTGCGGGGCTGGCTCTTCCTCGTCATCAACGTCGCGATCCTCGTGTTTCTCTGGCGCCGCCGCAACGAGTTTCGCGACGATTTCGGCTCCTCTAGGACTTGAAGCGCGAGGCCAGCCACTCCTGGACCTCTTCGGGGTGGTACCCGAAGGGCCCGGGCTTGCCCTTGTAGACGATCACGCCCTTCTCGTCTACGACATAGAAGCGCTCGGGCCATCCGGCATACGCCGCGTTGGCCGGGTTTTCGATCGGGTCCACCGAGAGCGGAACCTCCCAGTGGAAGCGCTTGACGAAGTCACCAGCGATCGCGACGCGCTCGGCAGTGGTTTTCGGCTGCGGATAGCAGACGCTCTCTTTCTCGTTGGCATCCATCTGCCACTCGTCCTCGGGATGGGCCTCCTTGATGTACACCGTCAGGAAGTGCGCGCGGTCCCCGTACTTCCTGTACAGGGCCTGCACCCGCTCGACCGAGCGGCGGAACGGAGGTCAGGTGAAGCTGCCGAAGACGAGAACGAGCGGCCGGTCGCCGATAAACTCCGACAAGTGCACCGGCGTCTTGCCGTCCGGCGCGAGCAGCACGACGTCCGGAGCCCGATCGCCGACCTTGAGGCTGCCCTCCTGCCGCTGGTCGTACCGGAGCATCCCGATGACGTTGCGCGGGCCAAACCGCCAGATCGCGAACGCCGCCGCCGCGAGGGCGAGCAGCCCGATGCCGAGCAGGATCCTCTTCCAGAGTTTCACCGCTTCGGCTCTGGGCATCTTGTTCCTCCCCTCGATGTGTCGAAGAATAAACCTGCGGGCATGCGGGAGGGACTCCTCTGATAGCATTCAGCAAAAACAAGGTCGCGGACTCCAAGACGCTTTACCCGAGCTTTCCGTGCTGAAACGCCGCTTGCGGCTGACGCCGACGCGCGCCCTGACGCTCGCGATCCCGCTCGTCTACGTCTTCATCTTCGCCGTGTTCATCCTGCGCAAGGGTGATTCGGATTGGGACCAGATGCTCGCCTTCCACCGGCTCTCGCTCTGGAACTCCAAGCTCTTCGGCTGGGAAAAGCATTGGAACCCTTTGATGCGCGGAGGCATGTCGCTCGCCGGCGATCCGCAGGTGCCGATCTTCTCGCCTTCGATGTTGCTTGCCCACCTCATGCCGACCGCGGCGGCAATGAAGCTGGCGGCGCTGCTCTTTCTCACTGCCGGCTGGACAGGGACCTACCTGCTCGCCGGGCAGCTTGGCCTCACGCCTGCGACCGCGGCGCTTGCCGCGTCGCTTTTTGCGGGCAACGGCTTCATCCTGTCGCGCCTCTCCCACGGACACGTCGATTTCTTGGGGACACTCACGCTGCCGCTTTGGCTCTTTGCCTCCCGGGCCGTCCTGCGCGAGCCAAACGAACCGCGCGGCCGAGCAGCACGCCGTCTCACGGCAGCGATCCTCGGCGGCGGCCTGTTGTTCGCGCTCTCGACGGACGGCGCACCGATCACGATCCTGCTGCTTCTCGTCTGGGTCGGCCTCGACGCGCTCGTCCTTGCCATCCAGAAGACGTCCCCTCGACCTCTGCTTTTCGTCGCCGGCTCGCTCATCACGGCCGGCTTCTTGAACGCGATCTACTATCTGCCGCTCGCCGCCAACGCTGTCGATTTCCCTCGCGCGCGAGAGGCGGTCTTCGTCGAGCCGCTCCTCTTCTTCTGGTTCCTTCTCCTGCCCGCTCGTGGCAAGATCCTTCCGGCCCCGGCTAACGGCCACGAGTTCTCCGTCTACATCGGCCCGGTCCTGGCATACCTCGTCGTGCGCTACCGGCAGGAAATCGTGCAGGCTTTCCGCCCCCAGGCGCGCATGCGGTTGCTCCTCGTCTCGGCCGCCACGTTCGTCATCGGCCTGGGCGCCTGGAAGGCGCTGGCACAATCACTGCCCCCGGGGCCCTTCGACCTGCTGCACGCGCTGCCGGGGTTCGAAGCCGTCGGCATTCCGGCCCGCTTCTGGGGCTATCTCGCGCTGCCGCTGGCGCTCGCCGCAAGCGTGGCGCTTCGAAACCTCGAGGAGCAAACCAGCGCCGCGCGCCCTCAACGGCTCCTCTGGACCGGCGTTTTCGTTTTCACGCTCGCCTTCCAGGCCGCTTCTCTCGCCGAGCCTTTCGTCTCTCCCAAGGGCCGGCTGCGCTTGAGAGCCGCGAAGCTTCCGTCGGAGATCCATCGCATCGAGAACATCGGTGGACCCGTCACGAGCGAGTCTCTCCAGATGACGCCCACTCGGGGCCTGATCGAGGCCTACAACAATCACGACTATCTCCACGGCTCGATCGCGCCGGGCTCCGAGCTCGTGCGGCAGACACGGTGGGCTCCAGCGGACACGCCGATCGTCGCCGGCGCCGAATGGGACGACTGGAACAAGATCGTCGTCACGCTGCCCGACGGCGGCGGACCGGGCGCCGTCATCTTCAACCAGAACTTTCACCCGCGATGGCGTTCGTCCGCGGGGGCCGTCACGCACACGCGGCGCGGCAACCTCGCGCTGCGCCTGGAGCGGCTCCTGCCGCCCGGAACGACGATCGTGCTGCGCTTTCGCGACGAGTGGTCGCTTCTCGGCAAGAGGATCTCCCGCATCTCCGCCTATGTGTTCCTCGCCATGGCCGCCCTTCTCGGCGCTCTCGCCTTTGCCGATCGGCGCTGCGCCGACGCCGCGCCCGGCCGCCCGACCGAACCGCTGGTCTCCCGGATTTCCTGATGCGAGCGCTGATCCTCGAGGACGATGCGCGGCTGCGCTCGCTCGTGGTTCGCACGCTCTCGCGCGCGGGCCTGGCCTGCGACGAGGCCGCGCGCATCGACGAAGCGCAAGAGCTGCTGGACCTCCACGCCTACGACCTGCTCGTTCTCGATCGCCGGCTGCCGGATGGCGACGGCCTCGACGTCTGCCGCCGCGCCCGCCGTCTGGGCTTCGGACAGTCGATTCTCATGCTGACCGCGATGGACGACGCCGCTTCCACCGTCGACGGCCTTTCCGAGGGCGCTGACGACTACCTGGGAAAGCCCTTCGATCTCGAGGTGCTGGCGGCGCGCGCCCACGCGCTGCTGCGGCGCAACGAGCGGCGGCCCGCGCAGGAGCTCGTCACGGGCGACTTGAGACTCGACGCAACCCACCGCACGGCCTGGAGAGGAAAGGATCCGCTGGTTCTGACCGCCAGAGAGTTCGCGATCCTCGAAACGCTTCTGCGGCGGCCGGGCGCGGTGGTTTCTCGCGAAGAGATCCTCGAGCAGGCCTGGGGCGAGCGTGAGGAGCCGATGTCGAACACGATCGACGTTCTCATGGCCCGCATCCGGCGCAAGATCGACACGCCGGGGAAACCTTCGCGCATCGAGACACTGCGGGGCATGGGGTACCGCTTGAGATGATCGGGCTTCGTTTCACGCGGGCGCGTACGCGTCTCGCGTTGACGGGTGCGATGTTGTGCGCCCTGTTCCTCGCCCTCCTGGCCTGGACGGCGCGCTCGATCGTGCGCGCGACGACGTTCGAAGACATCGACGAAGACCTCTACACACTCGCGGTCGCTCTGGGGTCGAGCTTCGAGCTCGAAGGCGTCGAAGAGTCCGTCCGCGACGCTTTGAAGCTCGGCCTCGAAGCCAACCTCTTCGAGTTCAAGCTCGCAAACCATTCGGTGATCCTCTTTCTCGGAGACAAGCCCGTCGCCGTCTCGGGCAACCTCTTGAAGACGAACTTGCCGGGCGGCTTCGAGCCTTACCGGGACAAGCCCGAAGCCCCGTACACCGCGGTCGAGCCGTACAGCGGACAGAATCGGACCTGCCGCTTCCTGGTCACGCACCTCGGCGGACGCGCCAAGGGGGCGACGCTCGTGCTCTTTCGCTCCATCGAGCAGAGTCACCGGGCCTTGAGACGCCTCGACGGCGCGCTGTTGGGCTTCGTCGTCCTGGGGTTTCTCGGAACGGCAGGCATTCTCGCGCTCGTCCTGCGCCGCGCGCTGCAGCCCGTCGAAGAAGTCACCCGTGTTGCCGAGGCTCTGGAGCCCACGGACCTTTCCAAGCGCGTCCTCGTCGCCGCCGGAGGCGAAGAGTTCCGCCGCCTGGCGGCGGTGATCAATTCGTTGCTCGAGCGCCTCGAACGAGCTTTCGCCGCGCAAAAGCGACTCGTCGCCGACGCGGCGCACGAGCTGAAGACGCCCGCAGCCGTGCTGCTCGGTGAAGCGCAGGAAGCCCTGCGCGCGGACGCGAGCCCGGACGAACGGCGCGCCTCGCTCGAGACGATCGAGCGGGCCTCCAAAGGCCTCGCGCGCCAGGTCGAAGCGATCCTCATCCTCGCGCGCGGCGACGCAGGCTCGCTCGAGCGCCGCGAGATGCTGGACTTAGGCGACGTCGCGGAACAAGCCATGGCCGCGGCGGCGCCGCTCGGAGCGCCGCGCGGAGTCCACTGCACTCTGATGCGTCAGGGCGCCGCGCCCGTGGTGGCGGATCGGGCGGCGCTTCTTTCAGCGGCCTCGAACCTGGTCTCCAATGCCCTCACCTACACGCTTCCCCGCACGGCGGTCGAGCTTTCGGCGGGATCGCGCGACGCCGAGGCCTTCCTGGAGATCGCCGACCGTGGCCCCGGCGTGCCTCCCGAGGAGCGCACACGCATCTTCGAGCGGTTCGTGCGCCTGGACAACGCCCGGGCACGCAACCCCGAAGGTTCGGGCCTGGGTCTCGCCATCGTCGAGCAGGTGGCGCGCTCGCACGGCGGCCGCGTCGAAGTCGAGGCCCGGGAGGGCGGCGGATCCGTCTTCCGGTTCACGCTTCCGCGCGCCGAGAAGATCTAGCAGGCTGCTGAGCTGCTGAACGGCTAGCGGTTCGCGGCGGCGGTCGGCGTGGCCCCGGCCGGAGCGGTCGCCACGGCAGGCTTGTCCGCTTCGATCCGAATGGAAGTCGCGATGTTCTTGCCGTCCTTCTCGAGGTAGCGCACCGTGACCTTCGCGCCGGCCTTGACGGAGCCTCCGAGGGTCTTTGTCGCACCCGTCCAGACGAGTGGAATCTGCTTGCCCGTGGATGCCTTGACGACCATTTTTTTTGCCGCCTCGTCGACCGAAGCCACCGTGCCCGTCACCGAAAGACCATGCACCTTCGCTTTGGAAGGAGGAGCTTCGCCGAAGGAGGCCGCCGCAAAAAGGAGCGCGGCGACAACCGAAACCGTCCTGTTCAACCGGCCTCCTTCCTCGGCGAAGCTACAAGTCTCGACGTGAACGCTCCATGAACGCCCGGCGGGGTTCAAGGTATTCCTCGCCGCGCGCCAGCAGACCCAGGGCCAGCTCGACATAGAGCGGCACGGCGGCTTCGACCTGCTCGAGGTCCACTTTTTCCTCCTCCGCGTGCGCATCCAGAATCGATCCCGGCCCGACCAGGATCGGCTCGCCCCAGGCCGGCAGCAGCGGCAGGTCGCACGCGAAGGAGACGACCTCGCCCTGCTCGCCTCGGGGCCGGAGAAAGAGAATGGGATTCGACTGATAGGGGACCGAAAGCTCCACGCGGCCCTTCGCGAGTGGTCCGAGGCGCTCGAGGACCGAGTCGACCGGGACACCCGTGCGAAGGAGGATCTCGGCCCGCGCGCGCTCGGCGATCACGTTGGGCGCCACACCGGCCTCGAGAACGCCGATGTTCATGGTGGTCTTCCCGAAGACCGGGTCTTCGGGCCACGCGAGCGCCGAGAGGTCCCCGAGGAAATCGAGCAGCGGCAAAACGGCCGAACGGCCGCTCTCGGGCTGCGAGGAATGGCCCGCAACGCCCCGTGCCGTCGCAGCAACGCGCAGGGCCCCCTTGCAGCCCGCGACGAAGCGGTTGCCGGTCGGCTCACCGCCCACGAGGAAGTGTGCGGCATGGGGTCGGCGGTTGGCGGCCAGCGCGCCGTCGGAGCCGCGCTCCTCTCCCACGAGAACGAGCAGCCCCACCTGCGCGCCTTCGGTCGCGAGCTCGTCGGCCGCCATGGCCATCGCGGCCAGGCTCGCCTTGGCGTCGCACGACCCACGGCCGTAAAGCGCGTCCCCTTTGCGCCGTGGCGGCGAGAAGGGCGGCACCGTGTCGGCATGCGTCATGAAGACGACCGTGGCGGAGCCGCCGTGGAGAAAGAGATTGCGCCGGCCGGGCGCGACGTCCATCCATTCCGCCGTCCAGCCCGGAGGTTTGCAGCGCTGTGCGACGAAGTCCAAGAGCGCCGTCTCGTCGCCGGTGACCGACGGAATCGCGACGAGCTCGACGAGCAAGTCGATTGCCCGGCCTGCGTTTCCGCGGCTCATCCGATCGATCATAGACTCTCGCCCATGAGAAAACTCCTTCACTTCTTTCCCGCTGCCTGCGTCTCCTTTCTCGCCCTTTCCCCCGCCGACGCTCCCCCGGCCTTTGACCTTTTGATCGTCGGCGGCCGCGTCGTGGACGGAACGGGCGCACCATGGTTCGGAGCCGACGTGGCCGTTCACGGCGGCAAGATCGTCGCCGTTGGAAAGCTCAAGGGCGCTCCGGCCAGGCGCACGGTCGACGCCTCGGGACTCGTCGTTGCCCCGGGGTTCATCGATCTGCTCGGACAGTCGGAGTACAACGTCCTCGTCGATCCGCGTGCGGCATCGAAGATCTTCCAGGGCATCACGACGGAGGTCACGGGCGAAGGCGAGTCGATCGCGCCGCTCGACGAAAAGGTCATCGCGGAGAATCAGGACTTCTACAAGAAGTACGGAGTGTTTCCCGACTGGCGCACGCTCGATCAGTACTTCGCCTCGCTCGAGCGCCGTGGGGTCGCGATCAATCTGGGCACGTTCGTCGGCTCGGGGGGTGTGCGGGCCATGGTCGTCGGCCGCGAGAAACGCAAGGCCACGCCCGAAGAGCTGCGCCGCATGGAGGACCTCGTCGACCAGGCGATGAAGGACGGAGCCCTCGGCGTTTCCTCCTCGCTCCAGTACATCCCCAATATCTACTCGGAGACCTCCGAGCTGATCGCGCTGGCGAAAGTCGCCGCGCGGTACGGCGGCGCGTACTTCACGCACCAGCGCTCGGAGTCGAGCCAGATCGACGCTTCGCTCGACGAAGTCTTTCGCATCGCCAAGGAAGCGGGCATCCGCACGCAGATCTGGCACCTGAAGACCGCGTACAAGCCCAACTTCGGCCGCATGCCCGAGGTCTTGAAGAAGATCGAGGACGCTCGGGCCCGCGGCATCGACGTGGCCGCCAACCAATACCCCTGGACACGCGGCTCCAACGGCCTGGACGCCTGCCTGCCGCCGTGGGTGCGCGAGGGCGGGCGCGAAGCGCTCTTGAAGCGTCTCTCCGACCCGGCCACGCGCGAACGCGTCAAGGCCGACATGGCCAGAGAGACGAGCGAGTGGGAGAACCAGTACCTCGGGGCGGGCAGCGCCGAGGGCGTCATGGTGGCCGAGGTGCTCGAGCCGAAGCTGAAGCCTTACGAGGGAAGGACGATCGCCTCGATCGCCACCTCCGAGAAGAAGGATCCCCGCGACGTCGTCATCGATTTGGTCCTCGCCGACCGGGCCAACGCCTCCTGCATCATCGCGATCATGGACGAGAAAGACGTGCGCGCCGCGCTCGCGCACCCGCTCGTCTCCTTCGGAACGGACTCGCCCGCGAAGGCGACCGACGGGCCGCTCTCCCACGAGACCTCGCACCCGCGCGGCTGGGGATCGGCCGCGCGCATTCTCGGCCATTACGTCCGAGAGGAAAAGGTTCTGCGCCTCGAGGAGGCCGTCCGCAAGATGACGTCCTTTGCCGCCGAGGCGGCCGGCCTGCCCGACCGCGGCCTCGTCAAGCCCGGCTTCGCCGCCGACCTCGTGGTCTTCGACCCCGAGACGGTCGCCTCCCGGGCGACTTTCGAGAACCCGAACCAGTACAGCGTGGGGTTTCGCTATGTCGCCGTCAACGGGATCCTCGTCGTGGACGATGGGAAGCTCACGGGCAAGACTCCAGGCCAGCCGCTGCGGGGGCCGGGCTACGCAGTGAGTCCAAGGTTCAAGAACCAAGGTCCAAAGTGAGTGAGGAGCTTCGGGCTATTCTCTTGAAGAAGGAGATGGAGTCCGAAGACGCTCTCGTCGAAGGCGGAGGAGCTGCTCCTCGCCGGCTGCGACCCGACGGGCATCGGTGGCACGCTCGCCAGCTACGGCGATCGGCGTGAAGTTGAGCTCCTAGTCGAAGCCGACTTCACCCCCGTCGAAGCCATCCACATCCAGATAGAGAACGGAGCTCGGTTCCTGGGCGAGTCGGACCGCATCGGCACCATCGCCCCCGGCAAGCAAGCCGACCTCATCCTCATCCACGGCGACCCCACCGTCAACATCGCCGACATCGAAAAGACCGTCTCCAAGGACGGCATCGGCTACGACTCGGCCAAACTCCTCGAGTCCGTCCGCGCCCTCGTCGGCCAGCGCTAGGAACATACTGGAAGACGTGTCGGACCAGCGAGTCCGCGAGCAGGTCGTTCCGCGCGCGCAGATGAGGCCAGGCTTTAATCGAAGGGCGCTTGGGTTCGAACGTCTCTCAATGCGTTTCCTAAACCCACCGACGCACGATCGATCCGGTTCAGTCGACGACCGACCCCGTTCGGTCGATTGAGTCAATACACCGGTACGAATCGGTTTCAAAAGATTGTCGGTCTCCGGAGGTATCCTTGTAGCCCTAAGACACTGAGAATCGACAACCAAATGCCGGTCTGGTTAGTCCGAATGCTGTCTCTCGTCTGGCCGATCGCCACATCGCCAGACCCCAAGTTCCCGGCAGATCTCACGCTATTCCTGCTCGGGAGTGGGATCGCTTTTCTCATCGCCCTGCTGGCATGGGGTGAGCAGATCCGATCTCTGGCAAAAGATACTCGCGACCTTCAACGCCAATTCCAGGATAAGCACAACGTGCACCCGGGCTCCTTTCGCACCATCACAGACCCCTCCGCGAAACCGGTAGACCGGATCTTTGAGCTAGCGAAGATTGTCGCGGACGGTACGGTCAGCGAGGCCGATCAATTTGCGCTCCTGCAACTCTTTCTGGACTGGAAACCCCTGGCCCGACGCCTCAACCATCAATACCAGTTGAAGTACCGTCTGACGGTCCTACTGACCATCGCACTGCTGGTGACGGGGCTCCTGTCCGTCTGGCTGCCGTCAGACGCGCGAATAGGCCTTTGCCGGTACACCTTTAGCTTCGGGAGAACGTGCTTCGTACTTGTGGGCAGCATCATCACCTACCAGCTCGGCGTTCTAATCGTGATCGCCCGGACAGAGAAGCGACTCAACGCGCTCCTTACTGAAATACTAGAAAGGCTGTAGATGGGCGGACGCCGCGCAAAAAGCGTAGCCGAGATCGCCGGGCCAGGCCTTACGTCCCTTGCCGCACGACTCGGCCGTGCCCTGGAGGCAGGAAAGCCCGAGGACATCACCAGCAGTGCCGCCACGCTCGTAGCCCGCGGCACCAAGACCATTGACATCATTTACTACGGCTCCAAGCTGCTCGATTTTGTCGAAAGAATCATAAGAACGCGCGGCTCCATTGACCGGGTAGATCGAGAACGACTTGCACGCCAGGAATGGAGCCGGATCAAGAAGGCGGAGGGCCTGCCCGACGACCCCATAGCGACCGACGCTATCGTGAAGGCCGCGGTTCGTGCGCTCGGCAAAGCAGGGCGATGACCAAGCGCAAGCGCCCAGGCGGCCCCCCGCGGAAAGCGCTCTCGCCAGATGCGCGCGAACGAGCCATCACCCTTTACGGCACGCTTATTGAAGCCGAGATGCTCGGAATGATTAAAGCAGAGAACCTCGAAGACAAGTACGCCAGGGTACGGGCAGCAAAGCGGGCGCTAACCGAACAGCAATTCACGGCACTCGCCCGACGAGCGGCGGAGTACTTTGTCGACCACAAGAATCCCTCGCAGACTGCGATCACGCGGGATGAGTGCGCGCGATTGACCGAAGCCGCAATCAACCATGCCCTTGAGGAGTTCACACGTGCCCAAGACTCGTAGGATCAGGCACTTCGCCTATCAGCCGCGTGGCGCAGTGGGCCGGCTCCTGCCGCCCGACACCGGCCACTTGCGGGGCGCCAACGCACTCCTCATCGGCAATGCGATCGTTGAGTACGAGGTCCTCAGCCGCACCGTCCCAACCGAGTCCGTCACGATCCCCCTTTACGGCGCAATGGCCCTTGCCTACCCGCTCGACCAACTCGCGAGGATACTCGAGGGCCTTCTCATCGACACCCTTGCCCGCGATGTTCAGGTCCGATTTCACCTGCGCCGGTACCAAGAGCCACTGCCGCGGAACGACGGCGGCTCAGGCACGGCCGCGACAGCAGCGCTCTTCTCTGGAGGCGTCGACTCCTACGCCGGGATTCTCGTCGCTCGTGAACAGCGCGACCACGTCAAAGGTGTGTACGCTGCACACCGAGATCAGTCACACGCGACTCAACTCGTCCGCCAATTGGCAGAACACCTCGAGCAACGCTACGGCATCCCGGTCGTGGCGGTCCCAGCACCACCGCTGCGCGCCGAGGGGTATGTCCAATTGCGCGGCTTTGGCTACGTCCTAGATGCGGCATACGAGGCCCTCAGTGATAACGCAGACGCCATCGTTGTCAGCGAGTGCGGCCCAACCATGTTTCAGCCGCACTTCGGGCCCTTTGACGCCGTCACAATGACCACGCATCCCCAAGTCATGAGGGCAGCACAAGATGTCCTTGCGATCGTCGCAGATAGGCCAGTGCCAATCCGGGTGCCGTTTCGCCATCTCACGAAGGCAGAAGTTATTCACGTGTCACCCGACAAGGATTTCCGTGCCACGCATTCCTGCATTTCGCAGCGCTTTGGCCGGCATGACGGGACCTGCTACGGCTGCGTAATTCGACGTCTTGCGATGATCGCCACTGGCGCACGCGACGTAGAGTACGATCGGAATCCCATCGCTGACGCGACCAGCCGCAGCGGCAACCTTCTGTCACTGCTAGTTTTCTGCCAGGATGTGCTGACCCGGTACGAGGACCTTCCCTACTTTCAGAAGGAGCCTATCGAGACCTACGGTACCGCATCTCTTTTTCAGCGTTTCGCCTTGGATAACTATTCTGCACTTCACCTCCTCAAGAGAGGACATCGACCGCTCCAGCCGGTGGTCCGTCAACTCTACGAGGACACTCTCGGAGCGATTGGCAGGGAGACACTCGATGACCGCATCGACGAGCTGCGTAGCCAACGACGTGATCCCCCAGATATTCTAGGAACCAACGCTGACCTCCCCTCGTCGGTTGTGCGACCCGGGGAGGCCGATTGCGCCTAACTATAATAACTAGTCGGGTTCGCCGAGGTCGGACTGAATCTCTGAGAACTGTTCCAGGGCGGAGCGGAGGTCGTCCGCGATCTCTGCGGCGATCACTGACGGATCGGGGAGGGTCGCAGAATCTTCGAGGCTTTCGTCACGGAGCCAGAAGATGTCGAGATTCACCTTGTCGCGCTGCAGAAGCTCTTCGTAGGAGAAAGGTCGCCAACGACCGGCGGGATTCTCCTCCGACCAGGTTGGTCGCCGCTCGTGACGATTCTGCGCATGGAAGCATTCGACGAACTCGTCGAGATCGGAGCGCTTCAGCGGGTTGGTTTTCAGAGTGAAATGTTTGTTCGTTCGAAGGTCGTAGATCCAGAGGGTTTTCGTCCATGGTGTCTCGCTCGCGGGCTTGCGATCGAAGAAGAGGACGTTGGCCTTTACTCCCTGGGCGTAGAAGATCCCGGTCGGCAGACGCAGGAGCGTGTGCACGTCGCATTCCTGGAGAAGCTTGCGGCGAACGGTTTCTCCCGCTCCACCTTCGAACAGAACATTGTCCGGCACGACGACTGCCCCTCGTCCATGGATCTTCAGGGCCGTCTTGACGTGCTGCACGAAGTTCAACTGCTTGTTGCTCGTCGAAGTCCAGAAGTCGTCCCGAACCACGGTCAAGCCCTGCCGCTCCTGCTCCCCTTCCTCGTTCACGACGAGGACGCTCGACTTCTTGCCGAACGGTGGGTTTGTCATCACGACCTCGAAACGCGTTCCGGGGTCGGCCCTCAAGCTGTCATCGGTCGTGACGGGAGGGTCTCCCTCGCCGGCGGACGGCCCGATGCCATGCAGAAGGAGGTTCATCGCGCAGAGCCGTGTCACACTGTCCACCAGCTCCACACCGCGGAGCGCATCGACCTTCAGATGCCGCTTCTGTTCCGGGTCGAGATTCGGGTTATGAGCGGCGACGTACTCGTGCGCGGCGAGCAAGAACCCGCCGGTTCCGCAGGCCGGATCGCAAATGGTCTCACCGGGTATCGGTCGGATCACGTCCACGATCGCGCGGATCAGTGCGCGCGGCGTGAAGTATTGCCCGGCGCCGCTCTTAGTGTCCTGCGCGTTCTTTTCGAGAAGTCCCTCGTAGGCATCCCCCTTGACGTCGGCGTCGAGACTCATCCACTTCTCGCGGTCGATCAGGACCACGATCAACCGCCGCAGTTTCGCGGGGTCCTGGATCTTGTTCTGAGCCTTTCGGAAAATGACGCCGAGCATGCCGTCCTTCTTCCCGAGGCTTTCGAGCACATGCCGGTAATGTGTCTCCAGGGCATCACCGTCCCTCGCGAGCAGGCTCGGCCAGTCGAATTCCCTCGGCACCAACGAGGGGCGATTCCAAGGCGGTTCTGTCTGCTCGTGCGCCATCTTGAGAAAAAGCAGAACCGACAGTTGTTCGAGGTAGTCCAGGTACGAGAGCCCGTCGTCCCGCAGGACGTTGCAGTAGTTCCAGAGCTTCTGGACGATCTGCTGGGAGTGGTTGCTCATGAGGCGCTCTCCGCCGTGATCTTTGTGTTCCGCTTCTGAGCCGAGGGTCCCGCTCGCTTTGAAGCCGAGACTGCCCTGGAGGCTCGGATGCGCTTGAGCAGCACGGCGGCCGGTTCGTCGTTTGGATCTTGCCGAACGAGCTTGCCCTCAAAGGCTCGCTTCAGGATGGCCTGGCGGAGGCGGACCCCACGCCTCATGTCGAAGTCGACCGCCGCGTCAAGCTGGTCGACAGCAGAGAGTCTCCTGTCGAGCTCGGCGATGATTCGGTGCTGCTCGGCGAGGGGAGGAAGTGGAACTGCCAAGGCGGACAGCGTCCCAATGTTGATGTTCTTTTGTGCAGTGGCTGGAGCAAATCTCGCGAGTCGCGCTTTTGCGGTCCGGAAAAAGATTTCGATGAAGCGAACGACGACAGGATCACCGTTGAAAACGAACCCGACAACACTGTCGGGGAAACAAGCCGGATATCCAAGGATTCCGGTCTCGGCAATGTTCGCTGCGATCGTGATGCAAAGGGTTCCCGTCGGCCATAGGCGGCTCTGGGATAGCCCATACTCTGAATAGGTCTGAACGTGTTCTCGGATCCGCCCTCGTGAATGCTTAACATCTCCTGTCTGGATGAACGGATATCGGCCGCCGTAGAGCTTCGCATCGTCTCTGGGTCGGTGTTTCGACACTCCGCGATTCAGCTCTCCCAGCTGGCGGAGGGTTGCCCAACACCATCCGATGGGAAGTTCCGGCAATCCGCTCAGGATTGGTTCAGGCGGCTCTTTGAAACCCGCGCTCCACTTGCCAGCTTTTCGAGTATTTCCCCGCTGATTTGCCGTTGCGACCTGCTCGGTCTCCCAGCTCGTTCGCCGTTCGTGCAGTACGCGAGCAAGAAGCTGCTCACCCGTCTCGTAGCTTCGTTTCTCCGCCTCGGCTAGCTTCGCCTCGGTGGGTACAAGCCGCCCTTCGCAAGCCATCTTGAGCACCGACGCCCGATAACCTTTTAGCTTCACCTGTGCCCGCTTGAGAGCGGCCACGGCTGCGTCGAGCCGAGTGAACTGCTTTTCGACCTCGGCCACAATGCGTTGCTGCTCGTGCAGCGGTGCGACCGGTACTCTATGGTTTCTGAGTTGAGACCCGCCGATCGCCGAGAATGTCGATCCGGTTCCCAGCCCTTCCAGACGAGCTTGGCTGTCACGCAATACGTACAGCAAGTATCTGGGTTGGATCCCTTCAGCGGCTCGACATGCGGCCAATCCGCGCCCGATGCATGATTCGACCCGACAAAGATTTGTCGGGCCTACCGGCGCACGAATTGAGATCAGCACATCATCCGGCTGAGCGACCTTCTTTGGGTTTGTACACCACTTCACCACGACCGGATACAACTCGCCGAATTCTGCCTTCCCTTGGAAAAACGGCAATCCGTGTTCCCGCGTGTTGTAACTCGTGCCAGGAGGTGACTGGCCCTGCACGATCGTGCAGAAATCCTGCAGAGGCGCCCACTCCCATGAGGATGGGAGTTGAGGTTGCATGGCTATTTCAGCCACAGCGCTCGCTCCGCCTGACCCAGCAGGTACGTGAAGATGTGCGCCGGGATTCTGAGGATCTTTGTCTCCAGGCCGTGCGGCTGGACCACCGAGAAATCCCGGTCTTTCAGAGTGACCCAGTAGGCCTTCGGAATTTTCTCCTCTCGGCAGTAGACAACAAGTCCCGCCTTCTCGGTGATCTCGGCATTCTCCCGATACTTGATTTCGACAGGAAGCGTGTAGCTCGGGCTCCGAACGATGATGTCAACCTCCTGACCGGTCTTGGCGTCGCGCCAGTACACAATTTCCGGCGTGTCAAGGTAGTAGTAGGCGTAGAGATGGCGCAGAACGGTCGTCTCCACGATCGTACCCATCTCCTGGGGGTTAGTCAGAATCTCCTCTCCCTTGAGCAGAACAGCATTACGCAGCGCGGCATCCACCAAGTAGACCTTATCGCGAGCCTTCAGGATCTTTCGTCCTGTGATGCTCGCCGGCCGCAAGCGGTAGATGAGATTGGCGGCTTCCAGGGCGTCGAGATGATTCGCAACGGTCGCGGGCGAGATTTCGAGAGCGTCCGCGCACGTTTTGACTCCGAGAATGTCGCCGCTGTGCAGGCAAAGGTAGATAAAAAGCTTCTCGAGCTCGTTGACTTTGCGGATTCCGAAGAGCGCCGTCATGTCGCGCTTCAGGACGCGCTCCACGACGTCTTCCCGAAGGAGTCGCTGGCAGAGGAGAATGTCCGCTTGCTTCGCCGTCTCGGGAAACCCGCCAACCAGAAGGTAACGAAGAAACAGCGGCTGGACCCCGCGGAAGCGGCTTGCGAGATCCGCGAAATCCCCTTCGCGCTTGCCGAAGAGATCGTCGATCGGCCTCGACTTCTCCGGAACGGTCGGAGGTTTCTCTTCGCGGATTTGCAGGAACTCGTAAAAGGAAAGCGTCGGAATCGGCACCCGAATCCAACGTCCCACGCCGCTCTCGGCAATCCGCTGGCGGTGAAGCAGGGTCGCTGACCCGGTCGCGAGGATCCGGTACTCCGGTCTGTGATCGATGAGCTGTTTGATTTCGAGCTCCCAGTCGCTCGAGTATTGGATCTCGTCCAGAAGCAGGACGACGGGCTTCCCGGTCGGGTAGACGTTTTCGTGGTACAGCCGAATGATCTTGGCCAGGCTAACGAGCTTCAAGAGGGGATGATCGAGACTCAGATACAAAATGCTTCGAGGATCATGCTTTTCCTCGACAAGGCTCGTGGCAATCTGATTCAGGATCGTCGTTTTTCCGACGCGTCTCGGACCCGAGAGCAAGACCGCACGTTTAGAATTCGGGTCGTCGAGGTATCGCCGGCAAACCTGATAGGCAATACGCCGGAATTTCGGAACGGCGAATGGCCGCTCCGTCCACCACGGGTTGAAGCCCTGAAGGACGGTTAGAACCTCTGAGGTGTCGAAAAAATCTGCCATTTCGATAGATATTCTATAGACTTATCTCGAATAAATAACTACTATACTTTAGATATATTTGGGCAAGGTTTAGTCGGCGCCTTCGCTCCTAAGATCTTAGGCAGCAACGATTTGATTCAAGTCCTCGAGTAGAGAGGCCAAGTCGCCGCCGCCGAAGACCTGAGCGGCTTTGCCGGCGCCTCCTCGCTGGACGAAGGGTGTGTAGTCGAAGTCTTCCATTTCAATCCGGAGACTTGCGGCGAGGTGGTCACAGATTAGCTGGAGCCACTGGCGCTGTTCATCCGAGAATCGCCTCCCATCGCTCTCTTGCTGCGCGAGCCAAGTTCGAAAGCGCTCATCGACGACGTCCCGAAATGGAATCAGAACCTCGTCGCGGTGAAGGGCGAAGCGGACGAGGGAAACCATGTCTGTCAAGAGACGGACGCTTCCCGCTCCCCGGACCCGGTCGCGATCAAGCGTTTCGTACGCGCGCCAGAGTAGCTCGGGCGTCCAAGATCGCGGCGGCGCTTCGATGGCATCGGCGAGAGCCTGGATGTCCGCAAACCGCAAGCGCTTTGCGTAGGGTCGGCTGTACAGAAGTTGAAGCGCCGTAATCTCGTCCTTGTTCTGTTCGATGAACTGCTCGAAAGACCGCACGACACTCCTCGCGCGCTCTCTCGCTTCCTGGGAGTGACTCGCCAGAAGAATCTCGTCCTTGCTCTGATCGTCCAGCGTCTGCTCGAGCGTCTTCTGGATCTCCAATAGGCGGCGCCGGAAATCAGGATTCGCAGCGATCGGTCGCGCTGCCTCCCGCAACAGACTTTCGGCGGCTTTCGAGATCAGCTCCGGCGGAGGTTCGGCATCTTCCGGTAGCTTTCCCAGGCGCCGGGCCTCTCGTATCTGCCTGTCAGGATCGAGGGAGTCGACCAGGCGTCCCGCGATCTCGTGCAGAGTCTGCCCTTCCGAGAGCTTCTGGAGGTCGGCGATCTCGCGCGGTTCTATCTGCCCGGCGATCCGAGCTAGCCGGGCCGCGACCGAAGACAAGACCTCCGATTCGGTGCTGCCGAACGCCACGGCCTGCAGCAACTTGTCGAAGGACACGTATCGCTTTCGCTCGAGCGGGTAAGTGTCCGCCAGCCCTTCCTCGTCGATCCCGACACAATCCACCAGGACGAAGCCCGACTTCGATCTGGCATCCGGCGTCACCGCCTGAAAGTCCGTTCCATCAATGACGCGTACGCCGCGGCCCTTCATCTGCTCGAAGAAGCTCCGGCTGCGGACGGCTCGCATGAACATGACGATCTCCAGAGGTTTGATGTCCGTCCCCGTCGCGACCATGTCCACCGTAACGACGATTCGCGGGTTGTAGCTGTTGCGAAATGAGGAAAGAAGGTCCTCAGCTTTGAGGCCTGAAGACTTGTATGTGACTTCCTCGAACTCCCGGCCGTCGGAGCCCGCCGTTTTCGTCACGATTCTCGCCGTTCCGGTTCGGTAGGTGATCTTCTGGCAGAAATCGTTTCCCTTGCCGAACTCCTCGCGGACGATCCGCACGATATCTTCCGCGTGACTGTCGTCTTTTGCGTAGATGAGAGTCTTGGGGACCTCCCGCCGCCCCGGAAAGATCTCGGTGAACAGCTTCTCCTTGAATGTCCGGATCACCGTCCGGATCTGGTCAAAGGCCACGACATCACGGTCGAGCGCGGCTGCGGTGTAGGTCAGATCCTCATCCAGTTTTTCCCACCGGACTTTGCGGGATGCCCGGTTTCGCTTTCCGATCGCCTCGAAGGGCCCGGCTTCCACCGTCGAGCCCGACTGCGTGATGCGGGTCAGAATCCGGTAGATGACGAAATCCACGTTCACGCCGTCGGCGACCGCCTGCTCGTGGCTGTACTCCGTGACGAGGTTCTGCTGAAAGAAGCCGAAGGTCTGCTTCGAAGGAGTCGCGGTCAAGCCTACGAGATATGCGTCGAAATATTCCACGACCTGGCGCCAGAGGCTGTAGATCGAGCGATGGCATTCATCGATGAAAGCGATATCGAAGTATTCGATCGGAATGCCGGTGTTGTAAGAAACGGGTACCGGCGCGCGGATCAGTCCGCCGCCGGTGTCGAACTGAGACCCTTCTTCCAGCGTTGGATCGAGATCCGGCTCTCCCTTCAGCATCGAGTAGAGCCGCTGGACTGTCGTAATCACGACCCGGGCGACCGGGTCCAAGCGATTGGACGTCAAGAACTGAACGTTGTAGAGCTCGGTGAACTTTCGTCCGTCGTCGGGCGTAACGAACTGCTGAAACTCTTTGAGAGCCTGGCGTCCTAAGTTTGCACGGTCCACGAGAAAGAGAACGCGTTTGGCACCCGCGAACTTAATTAGCCGGTACGCCGCCGAGATGGCAAGGAACGTCTTTCCGCTTCCCATCGTCATTTGGATCAGAGCCCGAGCACGATCGTCGTAGAACGACGCCTCGAGGTTGCGAAGCGCTTTGAGTTGTGCTGGCCAAAGGCCTTTCTCATCGATGAGAGGCATCGCCCGCAACTTGCTTCGAAGAGTCGACGGTAAAAGGCTTCGTGGGTCCGGTTTGCCGGTGATCTCGGGAAGCCAGAGAGGCTCCTCGGCGAGCCAGTCCGCCAATGTCTCCGGCCGATGGAAGGCAAAGAGTCCACGGCTGCGCGGCTCGGGATCGAAACGGTTCGTGAATTGTGTTTCGGTGCCGGTGCTCTCATACAGGAAGGGCAATGGCCGGTACCAGGCGGGAAGACTGTCGGGAAGACCCGCGGAGTATTTCTGCGACTGCGGTTCTACTCCCGTCAACGAGGTACTCGCCGGTTTTGCTTCTACGACGCCGGCCGCTTTTCCGTCCACGTAGAGGAGGTAGTCTGCCGACCCGTGGCCTGGCTTTAAGGGGAATTCTCGGATCGCGACACCCCGCCCCGCGCTGACGTTGGCGTCACGACGGTCCTGAACCGTCCATCCGGCAGCAGTCAGCTGTCTGTCGATGTCCTGGCGAGCTTTCTCCTCAGGCTTGGTCATCTGGAACGTTGGGAAGAAAGGTTACTCCACCCACAGCGTCAACTCGCCAGCCCCCGCGCCGGCCAGGAAGACCTCGCTCGCGGCGGAAGCCGCTCACTCGCGGAGGAAGCGCGAGCGGCGGGGAAGCTGTTTCCGCTGCAAGCCGAAACGCTCGACGGCGTGGGTCTCGATGTGTTTCATCGCCTCGTGGACCGAGTCGGTCACGAGCAGGAGGGCGAGGTCGTCGCGGGAAACCGTGCCGGCCGCCACCATCTTCTCGAGCAGATCGAGCAGCGGCTGCCAGTACGCGCGTCCCATCAGGACGAGCGGAAAGTCGGCGATCTTCTTGGTCTGAATGAGCGTCAACGCTTCGAACAGCTCGTCCAATGTGCCGACGCCGCCCGGCAAAACAACGAAGGCGTAGGAGTACTTGACGAGCATCACCTTGCGCACGAAGAAATGACGGAAGGTGACAGCCCGGTCGAGGTAGGCATTGAGCTTCTGCTCGGCCGGCAGCTCGATGTTGCAGCCGACGGAGAAGCCGCCCTGGTCCTTGGCGCCGCGGTTGGCGGCCTCCATGACTCCCGGGCCGCCGCCCGTCATGACGGTGAAGCCCATGCGGGCGAGCCGAGCGCCCACTTCCCGCGCCAGCGCGTAAGAGGGATGGTCTTCCGAGAAGCGCGCCGAGCCGAAGACCGTGACACAGGGGCCGACGAAGTGGAGAGCGCGGAAGCCCCGAATGAGCTCCGCCGCGATCCGCAGAATGGAGACGAGCTCCTTGCGTCGAGACCGCGGGCCTGCGAGGAACCGTCGCTCGGGCGGCTTCGATTCCTCCGTCAGGCCTCCGGGCGACGGGCCACGGCGAGTCGGGCGGTGGCGAGCTCGGCTCGCGCGCGCGCCGCGTCCAGCGTCTCGAAGCTGGCCGTCTTCATCTCCTCCTCGGCCTG
>Ga0137373_10002240_pt1 | contig 21151 bp, 14 predicted proteins | sample SagtaG_5_FD_104912 | JGI IMG/M metagenome (GOLD analysis project Ga0137373, IMG submission 104912) | Vadose zone soil microbial communities from Sagehorn Ranch, Mendocino, California, USA - Sage1_R_80_16 metaG | ecosystem: Environmental > Terrestrial > Soil > Vadose zone | place: USA... | reverse complement strand
CCCGGCGAAGAACGGGGGAGATCTGCCCAGCAACTCGAGCCCGGTCCAGAAGTTCCTGTGGTGGGACGCGCGGATCGACGATCCGGACAGGGGCAAGACCTTCACGTACACGGTCACACCGGTCGTTGGAAAGCCGGATGCGCCCGAGCTGCTGACGCCGTGCGCGGGCGAGCTTCCCGTGACGATTCCGCACCCCGTCGACGCGAAGCTCGGCGTCGCGACCTACTTCAATCGCGCCGTCGTCAGCTCTCAGGCCTTCGCCAAGGAGTTCCCCGAGCTGGATGAGGCGCGTCTGCACACGGCGCTGGCATGGCTGGCCAACGGCCTCCAGTCGGCGATTCCCGAGTTTTTGAAGGGCTCTCCCGCCGTCGAGGGCGCGATCTACCACCTGACAGACGGCGAGTGGGTGATCCCGGCGCTCAGGGACTACTCCGGACAGGCCTCGCTCGTCTACAACAAGACGGCCAAGGACGACGCGAACGCCGACTCCGTGGCCGAGCTCGAGAGCAAGGTGGACTTCTTCCCGCGGACGCGGGCCAAGATCATGCACGACAAGTTCCTCGTTCGCGTGCAGGACGGCGAACCGACCGCGCTCTTGACCGGCTCCGCCAACTTCACGACGGAAGGTCTCTCGACGCAGGCCAACGTGCTCCATGCCTTCGAGTCGCCGGGGCTCGCCCGCCTCTACCTCGACCGCAAGGCTTTGCTCGCGAAAAATCTCACCCTGGGCAAGACGGCCGCCGATGTCACCGGCTGGTCTGATCCCGTCTCGGTTGGCGAAGCCCGGATCCGCGTCTTCTTTTCACCGGAGCCCAGGGGAGAGCGCGAGTCGATCGATACGATCGTGAAGGCCGTCGAAGGGGCTCGGAGCTCCGTTCTGTTCTGTCTCTTCATGCCGACGGACCGGGAGCTGCGCAAGGCCTGCTTCGCGGCAGGCGATCAGGGCAAGATGATGTTCGGCCTCATCAACCAGATCTCGGAGGGGGATCCCGACGAAGAGCCGGCCGATGCCGCCGCCGAGGCCCGTGTCGAGATCTACCACCGGTCGCGGGACAACAAGGACGTCTACGCCCATTCCCTGTTCCCCAGCGACGACGCTCCCGAAGGGTTCTGGTTCGAATCGTCTACCCTGCCGGGGAAGGCCTCGAAGTTCCCGGTCTACATCCATCACAAGTTCCTGGTCATCGACGGAGAGACCGATCATCCGATCGTCTACACGGGCTCGGCCAACATGAGCAAGAGCTCACTCGCGAACAACGACGAGAACCTGCTCGAGATCCAGGACAGCCCGACCCTCGCCGGCATCTACCTGGCGGAGTTCATGAGGCTGTACGAGCACTATCGGGCGCGCGCGGTCTGGAGCCGCGCGAAGCACGACGACTGGAAGACCTATCGTCTCCAGCCCGACTCCCGCTGGGCGCGGAAAGCCTACGCGGCGGGCACGCCGGAGTTCAAGAGTCGCGTCAACATGGCGGGAGGGTAGCGGCCATGGCGGCCCGGCGCCGCAAACTCCTCCGCGGCTCCCGCGTTTACCTCTCCGGGCCCATGGACTTTGTCGCCTCGCGTGCCGCCGAGAAGCGCCGGGGATGGCGCCGCCGGGTCAGCGAGTTTCTCGGGCAACTCGGCGTCACGGTCTTCGATCCCTGGACGAAGCCGGGGATTCGCGGGTTTGAGGAATACGGCCTCGAGGACGTCTCGACGAAAGACCGCGGCCACTGGAGCTTTGCACCCGGCAAGAAGGGAGCCCGAGCCCGCGCCCGCTGTGCGAACAGGTTCTGGGAGAGTCTGCACTCGGACCTGCGGATGGTCGACTCGAGCGACTTCGTCGTTTGCTATTGCCCGACCAACGTGTACAGCGTCGGGACTCCGCACGAGGTCATTCTCTGCCGGCAGCAGAAGAAGCCCGTCCTCTTCGTCAGCCCGCACGTCGTCTTTCCGACGCTCGACGAGCTCGAGGCGCACCTTTCCGAGCGCCAGGATCGCCGCGGCGCCCGTCTGCTCGAGCGCCTCAAGGCGGAGGTGCCCATCCGGCCGAATCCCGAGGCCGTCCCCAGCCCGTGGTACATGCCCTTAGTCGGAGGCGAGCAGTTCTTCGACGGCTTCGGCTTCGAGCGGTATCGGAAGGCTTTCGGCTGGAAGCCCATTCCCTTGGACGAGCAGGAGACCCGCTTCCCGCCCAAGCGACCATTGCTTCGCTTCCTCGAGCGGCTCAACCAGCGCGTGCCCAAGACCTGGGATCACCGAAGGAACCGCTTCGTGCCGAACGACGACTGGCTGCTCTGGGATCTGAAGTCAGGCAGGTGACGCGGCGGGCGGCGCGGTCCGTCCGCCAGTCGCGGCGCTGAGACGTCAGCGCACGGACTTCATCGCGGGAGTGAAGACGGAAAAGATCACGTCTCCCAGGCCGGGGAACTGCGTTGCCAACAGCGTGAGCAAGGGGATCACGACGTAGATCGTCATCGAGCTCGCGAACTCGAGGGACAACGTGACCTCTCCGGGCTTCGTCTTTCCAATGTAGCTCAGGACACGATCGCGCTCCATGCCCACGAAGGCCCAGGCGACTAGTGCGAGGCAGATCAGGGCGACCACCCAGACCAACGCCATGACGGGATGTCGGGGCTCGAAGGGGTAGGAGTTGATCGCGGCGATCACGCACAGGAACTCCAGGAACGCGAACGTCAGCAGGTTCTTGATCTGCAGGAAGACATAGCGCACGTAGGAGGAGAGCCGCAGCGCGATGAACTCCTCCGCCGCGCGGATCCAGACCGCGCTTCCGCCCGGAACGTCTCGGCGCAGCCAATCCGGAACACTGAAGAACTGCTCCTGCGCCCCGGCCCTGCGCAGCTCCTTCTGAGCGTCGGCCGCTCCGGGCCACCTTCGCCAGACGTCCTCGAGAGGCTCGAGCAAGCGGACCATGACGCTGGCTAAGAGCCGGCGCAGCTTCCTCTGCGTGGGGAGGCTCTCGACGAAGCTTCGGCTTGTTTCATTGAAGGCTTTGTCGAGCAGAATCTGGGCCGTCTCGGCCTCCGCTTTCAGGGCCGCCCAGTAGTCCTTCTCCAGACAACTCTTGCCCAGATTCACGAGAGTCCAGAGCTGGGAGACGGAGGCCTCGAGGCCGGTCAGGCTGGGCACCGCGCGCCACATGCGCCAGGGCGATGCCGCGACCGACTCCGGAAGCCGCTTGAAGGCTTCGGCGACGGGATGCCAGGACAGCCGTTGCAGGAGCAGCCGCACGCGGAGCCAGAGCGCGATGAAAAGGGTCACTCCGTAGACGATCACGAAGTAGCAGGCGAGCAGGCAGAACTTGAAGAGAAGGCTCCACCTCTGGCCGTCCATCGAGTCGAACGGCAGGCTGACCACTCGGTAAAAGGGAACGAACGCGACGATCGGCGCGAGGAGCAGTATCGCCCTCGAGGCGGGATCCGCCAGGAGATTCTGAATGGCCCCCTGGAGCTCCTGCAGCCCCGAGAAGGTCTTCAACTTCTCGGTTCCGGGGTATTCCTCGCCCTGAACCTCGAGCAGGAAAGCGCGTCGCGTGTTGCAGACTGCCCAAAGGGCAAGCACGGCCAGACTGAGCAGCAAAGGCAGAACGGGGCTGATCGTGCTCGTCAAGTCGAACACGCGGGCGTAAAACGGAACCAGATCCAGGGGTGTCATGGAAAAGATCTCGCTCCAATACAGGGCGAAAAAAACGCCGAGCCCGGCGAGGAAAATCGCCGGGGCGAGAGCGTGATGCCTGGCGCTGGTTTTGCCCCGTTCGTTCTCGTGCGGCGAGCGGAAAAGGAAAACACACTCTCGCACGGCCAGGCTGACGAGGCAGACCAGCAAGACGAGAGCGGGGGCGAAGAGCCAGATTCCGGCCTTCAGCAAGCCCATGACCCGCGACACGGCGACGACCAGCGTCGCCTGCACGAACGCCAGGATCAATAGAAGCGTTGCCACGTAGACGCGGTTGATCTGGCGGGGCGATGCCGCGCTCCAGACGGAGAGAACGGTGTCCGCGGTGTCTCGGAGGCCGGGCGGCACCGAGTTACGTCGGCGCCGGGAGGTCTCCCCGGCCTCGGAGGACTCCGTTGCTGCAGGCGCGGAAGGCGCATCGGTCCTGCGCATCCCGACGTAGAGAGCAACGACGCCGAGGAACAGCAGCTCAATCAGCACGAACGTCAGAATCGCTCCGGCCGGCCGGTACTCGCCGGGTCCCTTCGTCCTCGAGGCGGCGGACACGACCGAGAGCACATACGGCTTGCCGTCGGTCTTGTCGTCGTACTTCGGGATGATGCCCACCGGCCAGAAGCCGTGCCGGCCGACGGCCGTGATCCAAATCGGCGGGCGGTTGGACGGCTCTGGCTCGTCGGTCCCGGACGGCGCCGGCTCTTTTTCTCCCGGCCGGGACGCCGCTGGTTTCTTTTTCTCGGGCTCGAAAGGCACGCGATACTCGAGCAAAGGCGCGGGCTTTCCGGAGTCCCGGAGGAGGTGCAGCACGGCGTTGTAGATGCCCTCTTCGTTCGACCCGGAGAAAGCCTTGCGCGTCACGCCGAACCCGGTCCAATCCTGGTTCGCCGGGAAGAGCGGGTAAGGCGTGATGACGAGCATTCCCCGCAAGTACTGCTCGTAGTCGGGATGCGTGTAGAGGCTGTCGGCGCCGAACGTGAAGAGCGTCACGTTGGCCGCGTTCTCGCGGATCTTCCGCGCGATGAAGAGGACGTCCCGCGGGTCGGACGCCGCGATCCCCACGAACCGGATCCCCTCCCGGCGGATTGTCTCGACACCGTTGGAGAGAGCGAGGTCGGCGATGTTGGCGGCCATGCGCGCGTCCTGCGCCGGCAGGATGTCCCGCGTCGTGCCTTCGGGGGCTTCGAGAGCGAGCTCGAGGGCATGTCGCGGTGCTCGACCCCCCCGCGAGGGGTTTCGCAGGGCGTCATCCTTCTCGTAGGCGGCTCGAAGTTGAGAAACATGCAGAGGAAAGTTCGTGATGTGTGGAAACCAGCTCTTGAAGTCTCCGACGCCGTAGGTCGTTCCGCCTTCGGCGAATAGGGCGACATCCTTTGACGTGTCGGCCCCCAATTGCCGCTTCAGAAAATCGAAGAAGACCTCGGTCAAGGCCGCGTCGGGGATGACCGTGGCCTGAAACCGAACCCGGTCAAACGTCAGCTCTCCGACGTTCTGCCCGACCGTGGCCGAGCCGGAGACGATCTCGACGGGTTTTTGGTTGGAACGGCTCCAGGCTCGCAGAAGATGCCGCAGCGAGTCGGTCGAGCCCGAAAAATAGGGCCCGAGGATGTGGATCCGGTCGCTCTCACAGGAGCTGATGCACGGTGGGTCCTTCTCCGGGCAGCTCACGATCGCGTCCAGCGCGCTCGTCATCGCTTCCCGCTGCACTCCCGAGGTGGGCGTCTCACCGACCAAGAAGACGACGACGAGGCCCTCGGCGATGCCTGGGCGGCTGGGCTGCGATTCGCGGAACAAGAGCGTGCCCGGCACACGCCGGTGCGTATCGGAAGGCATCGGCTTCGCGTTCACCGTGAAGAGTCCCTCCGGCGCGCCGGGTGGGAGGCGCAAGACGTTCCAGCGTGCCTCGGCGTCGCGCTTCCAGGGGAGATAGAAGCGGTCGAGGATGTACCCCTTTTCCTGCAGGCCGGTCTGGATGGCGTCGACGGCTCGATCGAAGGACGGCGCCAAATGCGAGTCGATGGGGTCTGGAACCGTCGCGATGAGGAAGCGGACGGGATGGAGGTCTTCGTCGGGGCAGTCCTTCTTCATCTCGCCTTTTGGGCGGGGGATGGGCGCGGTTCCCCCCGACCTCATGTCGAGGTAGTCGAAAAGGAGCTTCAACGGACCGGTCTCCGCCGTCGGCGGTGGAGAAGTCTCTTTTCCCGGCGCCTGGTTGGGCAGCGTCCTCGCGACCGGACCCGGGGGGGCGGTGCCTCCCGGCACGAGCGAGTAGATGACGGCAGCGACGGCCAAGAGGCCGACGGGCAGCAGTCCGCGCGGGCCGCGATCGTTCAAGGGACTCTTCTCTCCTACGCCTCGATAAAGCTCCGCCCGGGAGGAGCGGATTCTCATCTCTCCATCGCCCCGGTGACGCGAAAAGGCTAGCCCTTTCCGGCTTCTCGAGCGATGGATGGGTCAAGGGAGGGTGTGCGTGCGTCATCAGCAGAAGACAGGGCCTCCAGCCGCAGGCGGGCGTGCGGGGCGTTCGTCGGAGCCAGCCGAACGGCCTTCGGGCGCTACTCCGAGATCGGCGAGGCGGGCTTTTCCGCCCGCGCGCGACTACAGCTCGCTGTCGGTCAGCGATCTCCTGGACGCGAGAAACACCTACCACGTCCATCTCGCGCACCTCGAGAACGTCGTCGCCACGGCGATCGGCCGCTACCGGATCCGCAAGGGAGACTGGTACGACGAGCATCCTCCCAACGTCCCTCCGCCGCCGGACTACAAGCGTCCGACGCAAGCCCGGACGCTCTACAACTCGGTGGTCCGGCCCTGGTCCTGGCCCTGCGTGCTCGTCTTCGTCCGGGACTGGGTCGATCTCTCGGCATTTTCCAGCGGGGTCGCGCCGGATCAGATGGTCCCCCGGGCGCTCTATCTGTCCGACGGGCGGGTGATTCCCACCTGCGTCGTTCAGGTCACCGAGCAGAGCGCTCCGGCGAGCGGTGCCCGAAAGCTCTCGTTTCCAAAGACTCTGATTGGCGGCGGTTATCTCCTGTCGAGTGACGTGCAACGGCGCACGCACCTGGGATCCGTCGGCTGCCTCGTAACGGACGGCAACAGCGTCTTCGCCCTGACGAATCGCCATGTCACGGGCGAAGCGGGGCGCGAGATCAACTCGGTTCTCGAGGGACAGCCCGTGCGGATCGGGATTTCCGACAGGAAGCAGCTTGGAAAGAAGCCGTTTTCAGCGGTCTATCCGGGCTGGCCGGGCGCCAACGTCGAGTCGAACCTCGACGTCGGGCTCGTTCGCGTGGATGACCTATCAGTATGGACGACTCAGGTCATGGGGATCGGGCCGCTGGGTGCGCTCGCGGACCTGACGACCGACTCGATCACGCTCGATCTGATCGGCTGTCCGGTGCGGGCCTTTGGAGGAGCGTCGGGGCTCCTCCTGGGGCAGATCGACGCCCTCTTTTACCGGTACAGGTCCGTGGGCGGGACCGACTACGTGGCGGATATCGTCATCGGGCCCCGTAGCAAGGGACCGGACCCAAAACTCGAAGGAGAGCCTGGCGCCAATACGCTGCCCGGCGACTCGGGAACTCTCTGGTGCCTGGAGGAGACTGTCGAGAAGGAAACAAAGCCCGTCTTCCGGCCCATCGCCCTTCAGTGGGGCGGGCACGTCGTCGTCGAAGAAGGCGCCAAACGGACGATGGCGCACAGCTACGCCCTGGCGACCTGCCTCTCCACGGTGTGCCGCGAGCTCGACATCGATCTTCTGCGGGACTGGAACACCGGGCTTCCGGAGTACTGGGGAGACGTCGGGCACTACACGATAGCGGCGCAGGCCTGCCTTCACGTCGAGGAGCCGGGTTTGAAAGACCTGATGAAGAACAACCTCGATCGGATCTCCTACGAAGAGGCGAACATTCGCCCGTCGAACTTCAAGGGTTTGAGCAAGGCCGACTTCGTTCCGTTGGCCGACGTGCCCGACAAAGTGTGGAAGATGTTCGGCGACGGGAGGCGCGGGCGGCCGGAGCATCCCAACCACTTCGCGGACATGGACAAGAAGGGCTCGAAGGGAAAGACCCTTCTCGAGATCTGCGAGGACGCCCAGGGCGGCGTCGATCCGGACAAGATCTCGATCCCGGTGTGGCAGGAGTACTACGACGATGTCGAAGACAAGAGCCGGGGCTGCATCCCGTTCCGGGTCTGGCAGTTCTACGACGCGATGGTGGACGCCGGCCGTCAGGGGAAAGTCGCTGAGTTCGTGTGCGCCGCCGGCCTGATGGCGCACTACGTGGGCGACGCCTGCCAGCCGCTCCACATCTCCTCCCTGTTCAACGGCGATCCCGATGACGTCGAGCCCGGAACGGACATCCCGCGTGCCAAGGGTGTCCACAGCGCCTACGAGTCGAAGATGCTCAACAAACATGTCGCGGATCTGATCGGGCAGCTCAATCAGAAGCTCGACTCGGGAACGCTCGAGAGACCGCCCCGAGTCAAGGGCGGCCGCGCCGCCGCGGTCGCCGTCGTCGATCTCATGCGGAACACGTTCAAGGACGTCGAGCCCAGGGAGATCATCGATGCCTACAACAAGGACGAGGATCTCTGGGAGCTCTTTGGCGAAAAGACCGTGTCGCTGATGGCCCGCGGAAGCCTCACTCTGGCCGTCCTCTGGGAAAGCGCCTGGAAGGAGTCCGGAGCCGCCGACAAGATCGACGCCGGTGACCTCGGCCCCGTCAAGGAGGAAAAGCTCGCCGAGCTCTATCTCGACGCCGACTTCATCCCCTCCAAGACCCTCGACGAGATCGGCGACCAACTTCGTCAGTAGCGTCGGCCACCGCGCCGTCGAGTCGGCGGCGCCGCCCGACTTCTACGTGAAGACCGAGTAGGACCGTGGGACAGCCGGGATCGATCGTTCACCGAGCGGTGGCGGGGGCGAGATTGACGCCTCAGGAGCTTCGGCTCCAGACGTTTCTTCGGCTGCTCGCCGCGCTCTTCGGCCTGGGCGTCTTCGCCTACCTGCTGCCGGCGCTTTTCGGGCCCTTTCAGTCGTTCTTCGTCAATTTGCCTTTTGTCACGAATTCAGTCGTCAAGATCGGCGTCCTGGCGCTGCTCGCCTTCTTCGCCTCAGGCGACGTTCGTCAGTACCGGGTCCTGACGATCCTGGTCATCTGGGGACACGTCCTTTCGCTGCTCGCGATCGCGGCCGTCCTGGTTTGGGGCCAGACCGCCGGCTCGTATGCGGTCGGCCCCTGGCAGTGGAGTGTCCGGCGCGTTCTGCTCGGCGCCTCCTTGCTCGACGGCGGGATCGTTCTGATCCTCTGCTGGCTCTTCGCAGCGGCCGAGAAGGCGCGCTATGGCCTGGCGTTTCTCTCACCCGTGGAGTTTCGCAGCTTGAGGGCCCTGGCCGAAGTGGCGATCACGGGAGCCGACGGAAGAGAGCCCGTCGTCCCGCCTGAAGACGTGGCGCGCCATGTCGATATCTACCTCTCGCGGTTTGAAGGTGGGACCAAGCGGATCGCCCGGCTGTGCCTCGTCGCCCTCGAGGTGTATCCGCTCCTCTCCTTCCGGCCGCCGCTGTCCCATCTGGAGGTTCACGCCCGGCGGGCGTTCATCCAAAAGCGCTTCTACCAGGACGTCACGCTCCGCTTGATACCGCGCTTTCTGCGAATCCTCGTCCGGGCGCTGATCGGTATGGGCAAGCAGCTCTGCTACCTCGGCTACTACAACGACGAGCGTGCCTTCGCGTCGGTCGGATACGTCCCCTTCTCCAGGCGGGCGACGACCCCGCAGCGGCTCCGTGACAGCCCTTCACCCGCGCGGCAGCCGCTTCTCGTCCACACTTCCTCCGACACGACCTCGGAAACTCTGAGCGCCGACGTCGTCGTGATCGGCTCGGGGGCCGGCGCCTCGATCCTCGCCCTCGGAGTGGCGAGAGACGGCCGAGACGTTCTGATGATCGAGCGGGGCAACTACGTTGATCCGGCCCAGTTCTCGGAGGACGAGGCCGAAATGCTCGGCAGGCTCTACGCGGACGGCGCTCTCCAGCTGACGCGCACTTTCGACTTCCAGGTCATTCAGGGAAGTTGCGTGGGCGGCTCCACGGTCGTCAACAACGCCGTCTGTTTCGACCTGCCCGAGCACGTTCGAGAGCGCTGGAACGACGTCCCTTTGCGCGCCGGCCTCGATCTCGGGCGGCTGCAGAAGTCGTTCGAGCACGTTCGCTCGCTCATCGGCGTGGAACGGCAGCCCGTAAAGCCGCTCAACCCGAGCGGCGAGTCGCTTTTTGCCAAAGGGATTCGGGAGCTTTCCCTCCAGACCTCGCCCAATCGCTTCGACATCGTCGAAGCGAACATCCACGAATGCCTCGGGTGCGGCTACTGCAACATCGGCTGCAAGTACGGCCGCAAGCTCTCCATGCTCGACAGGGTGCTGCCGGAGACCCAGCGGCTCAACCGGGGCGGGCGCGAGGCCCTGCGTATCGTCGCAGGCTGCGAAGCGGAGAAGATCCGCGCAGCCGGCCGCCGGATCACCTCGGTGACCTGCCGCTTTGCCGACGGCCGGCGGATCGACGTTCGAGGCAACACGTTCGTGGTCGCCGCGGGAGCAATTTCGTCGAGCCTGCTGCTGCTTCGTTCCGGAATCGGGGGGAGCGTGGTCGGAAAGAACGTCGCGTTCAACATGGGCTCGCCGATGACTGCAGCTTTCGAGCAGGTCGTCGACGCCTATGCCGGACTGCAGATCTCGCATTACCTGGAGGTCGAGCCGCATCAGGGTTATGTGCTCGAGACCTGGTTCAATCCTCCCGTGGCTCAGGCCCTGTCGATGCCCGGCTGGTTCGAGGATCACTTTCGCAACATGCTGCGGTACAACCGGATGGCGGCGACGGGCGTCCTCGTCGGGACGGAGTCCAACGCCCAGGTTCGCTTCGGAGGTTTGACGGGACGAGAGATCGACTACAAGCCCACGCCCGGCGATCTGGAAAAGCTGGTGAAGGGCCTGACGCTGACGGCCAGGATCTACCTCGCGGCCGGCGCTTCGAGCGTCATGCCGAGCACGTTTCGCTACTTCGAGTTCAAGAATGAAAAGGAGCTGGACGGCCTGCGGGAACTGGTTCGCGACTCCACGGATCTGACGGTGGGCACCGGCCACCCGCAAGGTGGCAATGCGATGAGCGAGAACCCCGCCCGCGGAGTGGTCGATCCGCAGTTTCGAGTCTTCGGCTACGAAAACCTTTTCGTCTGCGACGCGAGCGTGTTTCCGAGCAGCATCGGCGTCAACCCGCAGCTCACGGTGATGGCGCTGGCCGATTACGCCGTTCCTTTCGTGGCCGCCACGGGACGCGGCTAGGATGGCAGAGACTTTTCTGGGCGCGGGCAACGGCATCGGCGCATACGGCCTCGTGCTGCTCGTTTACGCGCTGCTCTTCGTGGTCATTCGATACGCGGGTGAGCGCGTCGAGCTCAACTTCCGCCGCACGTACTGGATTCTCTTCTTCGGTTGGAGCCTGGGGACCTTCATCGGGAACTACCTCCTCTTTCGCGCGGGCTGGATGAGCTTTCTGCCGTGGGTCGACAATCTCCTGCACACGTTCGTTTGGATCGGGCTGTGCCTGGGGTTTCTGTACGCCGGGGCGTACCGCCGGCCAGCCTGGGAGAAGTTCCTGCTCTTCGCCGTGTTCAGCTTCATCGTCAAGGTGGCAGAGCGTTTCATCCTCGGCACCTGGGAGCTCGACCATTTCTTTTTCATCTCGGGAAATCTCGCATACCTGATCGGCTGGAGCGTCCTCGACGGTCTCTATCCGACGCTTTCGGCGCTGGCTCTCAAGCCCATCGGCCGGTTCGTTCGAGGGGTTGTGGTGCCGTGAAGCGCGCTCGCATGACGGAGTGGTTTTCGCCCCTGGAGCTGGTGCGCCACGCCCCCGACGTTCTCGTGTCCCTGCTGATGGGGCGCCGGGCCGATCCGCGTCTGGTGGAGGCTCTGGCCGTTCCGGATGCGGGCGTCGAGGACTGTTCCCGGGATGAGGCCGACCAGCCGCTTCAGGAAATCTGGCTCGACTACGTGGCCGACTCGGGCGACGGATGGGACTCGACCTACGCGGTCGCCTCCGCGGTGGCGCAGCCTGCCCTCACGCTGCGCGACTCCAAAGGCGTCGTTCATCCGACGGACCGAGGAAGCGTCCTCGTCTTTGGCGGCGACCAGATCTATCCGTCGCCGTCCCGGAAGCGGTACAAGCAGAAATTCGTTCGGCCGTTCGAGACAGCGCTCGGCTGGACCGAATCACCTCACCCCAAGGCTTTCGCGATCCCTGGAAATCACGACTGGTACGACGGCCTCGTCGCCTTCACCCGCCTCTTCTGCTCGCGCGATTGGGTGGGCGGATGGCAGACGCCGCAAAGGCAGAGCTACTTCGCGTTGAAGCTGCCGCAGCACTGGTGGCTGATCGGAACGGACGTGCAGCTCGGTTCCGACCTCGATCAGCCGCAGATCGACTTCTTCCGGCGCGTGGCTGACGAGATGGAGGCCGAGGACCGCGTCATCCTTTGCACGGCCGAGCCTCACTGGATTTACGCGCATCTCTACGAGAAGTACGACAAGGACGTCTACCGAGAGAGCAACCTCCGCTTTCTGGAAGAGGAGATCCTTCGCAAAGGAAAGAAGCACGGCGGCCGCGTGGAGGTCTTCCTTTCGGGCGACTTGCACCACTACAGGCGGCACGAGTCCGCGGAGGGAAAGCAAAAGATCACGGCAGGCGGCGGGGGAGCGGCCTTGCACCCGACGCATGGCCTGGACGTCTCGGAGCTTTCGGACGGCTTCCGGCTGAAGGCTGCCTTTCCCCCGAAGAACGTCTCGGCCCGTCTGACCTGGCAAAACCTGGTCTTTGCGGTGCGGAACCCGACCTTTGGCTTCTTGACGGCTTTTCTCTACCTGATGGCTTCGTGGACGGTGATGGCCGACGTCAATCACCTCGGCTGGCGCGATGCCGGCCAGGTCGCGGCGATCGTGGCGCGCCAGGTCCTGGCCAGACCGAACGCCTTCTTCTGGGTGGTCGGCATCTTCCTGGTCTTCGTTCTGTTCACGGAGACCCATTCGCCCGTCTATCGCTTCGTGGCCGGTTCGCTCCACGGGCTCGCCCATCTGGCGGCGGCGTACTTCCTCGGCTGGGGCGCTGCGTATTTCGCCTCGGGCCTGGGTTACCGGTTCGGTTCTGTCCCGTACCTCCTGTGGTGCGGCCTCATCGTTTTCGTCGGCGGTTATGTCATCGGCGCTTCGCTCCTCGGCGTGTATCTGCTCCTTTCGCTCAACGTCTTCCGGAGGCACTCCGAAGAGGCGTTTGCAGCCCTGCGGATTCCCGATTGGAAGAACTTCCTGCGAATGCGAATCGACCGTGAGGGATGCCTCACGATCTTTCCGATAGGAATCCGTCGCGTGCCGCGCCGCTGGAAGCCGCGAGAGGTTGCGGACAGCGGACCCGAGCTCATAACGGACGATCCGCGCTCCACGGCTCCCGAGCTCATCGAGGATCCCATCCGCGTAGGCGAGGAAGCGTGATACGTGCCGCCGGGCTCGAACTCGAAGAGCGCCAGCGCGGTCTTCTCGCGCTTTCCAGGCCATCTCGCACTTACGCCTCCGTCAGCTTCGAGCGGGACGATCGGCTCGGGCGCTATCGAAGCTCGACGCGGCCGTTCGCGCTGTCCACCGTCGCGATGAGGGCGGGCGCCGGAGCGGAAGTCACCGGAACATCGAGTCCGAGCCCGCGCAGCATCTCCTGGACGCGTTGAGCGTCGGGATGCTCGGCACGCAGGGCCACGAGCGAAGCGCCCGCCGCTGCGGTTTGCGCAGGATGAGGCGTTTTCCCCCAGTCGATGAAGAAGGGGACGACGCCGTCGCCGAGGACTGTGGCGGGGCTCGTGAATCGCCAGGAGAGGAGAACGCCATCCGGACGCTTTCGGCTCCCTGAACCGACAGGCCCGAGCTTCACGCCGCGGCGCGCGGCATCGGCCACGAGGCCTTCGAGGGCTTGCTCCTTGGCGGCCCATGTGACCAGCCGGGGAGCCTTCAGCCCGTCGATGCCGAACCGCCTCGGGCTCGGGGGATCGGGCTGTTCTGGATCGGGGCCGATGATCTCGAGATACGTCGCGGGGCCCAGCGCAACCAGCGCGTTTCGGGTTCCTGCGCCGGGATGCTGGCCTCCGGGCGTGGCCCGAATCTTGAGCAGTTTCTCGATGGTATCGATGCCCAGCTTCAGATCCGGCGTCGCGTAAACCAGGTGATCGACGCGACGGACGGAATCGCCCTGCTCGTTCGGCTCTGCGCCGTCAACCCGACCCATCAGGCAGAACATAGCGCCGAATGCAGCGATCCAGAACTTCATCGCTCCTCCAGAGGCTCGCTCGTCTATCGCTCGCCGCCCGGCGAGCGGACGGAGGCCGGGGGGGTGACGACGGAGGCCGCGGACCGCGGCGTGGGCACGGGACGTTCTTTCCCCTTCCAGACGAGTTTCCAGGGGTGGCTCTTCAAGTCGGCCAGCAGGTCCTCGAGACTCCGAGTCGCGCCATTCAGGTGCTCGAGTGTGCCTCGGATAGCCGGGTTGTTTTCGGCATCGTAGCCTGCCAGGACGACCGAAAGCGTCTTGAGCTCCGCCAGCCGGGCGTTGCCCTGCTTCAGCAGCTCGTCGAGCGCCGGCTCTTCCTTCTCCAGCAGGTGATCGAGCCTCTGCGCGGCGCTCTGGGCGCTTTGCATCGTTCCCGTCAGCGACGGCGCGAGCTGCTCGGTCGTGCGATCGAGTCGCGCGATCCACCGGCTCGCGGCGTTGGCCGCGGTGTCCGCATCGGCGAGAGCACGGCTCAAGCGCGCGAACGTATCCTTCAGGCCGGGATGATCGCTGTCCGACGCGACGAGCTTCTCCACCTCGGCGGTTATCTGTGTCAGGTTGGCGAAGGCGCGGTCGGCCTTGCTGAGGATGCCCTGTAACCCCGGCTCGATCTCGATCTGAAAGTGACTGCGGGGCTCGAGCAGCGTGCGGCCGGTCGCGGGCGGGCGCAGGTCGAGAAAGCGGCCTCCTGTCAAGGAACGGCTCGCGGCCACGGCCCGGGTGCCTTTCAGGATCGGGATCTCCTTCTTCACGGCGAGCTCCAGCTCGAACTTGAGCGCCGGGTCGTGCCGCACGTGGATGCGCTTGACGATGCCCAACTTGTAGCCTCCCATCTCCACGTCGGAGCCTTCCTCCAGACCGGCGATGTCCGTGCCGTCCGCGTAGTAGATGTCGATGTTGCGGGAAAAGTGCGTCAACGAGCTGTAGAGGTAGCCGGCGAGCAGCAGCGCGCCTGCCAGCAGCAGAAAGAGGCCGGTGTAGAAATCCCGGCGAATCATGGCGCCACTCCCACCGTCAAGTCTTTCGGCGGAGGCGGCTTCCCCGATCCGCCCAGCTCCACGATGCGGGTGGGGATGTGAGGGACCGCCTGCCGCTCGACGCCGGTCATCATAACGGCGAGCCTGCCCTTGCCGACCTCGCCCTTGAGCCAGTGCTCCACCTGCGCGGCGACGGGCCTGGAGAGCTGCGAAAACGCTTCGTCTAAGAACAGTAAATCAGAGTCCAGCGCGGCGGCGCGGGCAAACTGAGCCAGAAGCCGGGTCTCGTTCAAGAGCTCGCCGGGCCGCTGATCGGCGACCGCGCTCAGCCCGAAGTCCTCCAGCGCGGCCACCGCTCGTTTCCGCGCGGCGGGGTAGCCGAGCCCCAGGTAATAGAGGGGCAGGAGCAGGTTTTCCTCGACCGTGATGTTGCGGACCAGACCTCCCGACTGGAACACGAAGCCGCTCCGGGAGGCGGCGACGTGGCGCTCGCCCTCTTCGGGACGATCGAGCCCCGCGGCCAGGCGCAGCAGCCGCGTCTTGCCGCAGCCAGGCGGCCCGACCAGCGCCGCCGCCTCGCCCGCCTCGAGACTGAAATCGAATCGATCGACCAGAATCGCGCCGCGCGCGGCGATGCGCACGCCCTTGAGCGTGAGCGCGGCGCCGGCAGGCCCGGCTTCAGACATGAGCCACCAGGGCCACCAGCGCGTCGAGCGCAAAGACCGAGATCATGGCCCCCACGACCGCCCGCGTTCCCGCGCGCGGAATCTCGTTGATGTCTTTCGGGAGGGTGAAGCCGTGGTAGAGCGTGATGGCGGGGATCGTCAGGCCAAACAGTAAGCCTTTGACGGCGCAGCGGCTGATGTCGCCCGGCAGCATCGCCGCACGCAGATCGCGGACGAACATCGGGACCGAAACCGCCGGCATCAGGGGCGCGAGGAGCACACAGCCCAGATACGCGGAAGCGACCAGGAACAGGGTGAGTGCCAGGTTCGCCAACGCCACGCCCAAGAGGCGGGGCACGGCCAGGTACGCGAACGGGTTCACTCCGTGCGCCTCGAGCGCGTCGATCTCATGGTTCAAGCGCATGCCGGCCAGCTCGGTCGTGATCGCGGTGCCCGAGCGGCCGATGACGATCAGAGCGGTCAAGAGCGGGCCGAACTCGGTGAGCACCACCAGTCGCATCAGGTCGCCAAAGTCGCGCTGCGCGCCAAAGCCGACGAGGGTGCGGTAACCGACTCCCATCATGACGCCGGCCAAAAGCAGCCCCGCGCTGCACACCAGCACGAGCGCCTGCACGCCGGTGAACCAGATCTGCGCGACCAGCACGCGCCGGGAGGCCTGCGCCGCCGAGAGACCGAAGCGCCCAACGGAGAGGCGGTAGCCGGAAAGCAGCACTCCGCCGAGCAGGTTGACGCGGCGTCCCAGCGCCTCCGGCAACCCCCAAAAACGGGCGCCTAGGCTGGAGATCATCCCTCGCACGGAACCGCCGGCAATCGGAGCGGGGACATCAGGTCTGATTATGGTGCAAGAACATTATGATCGGCTTGCCATCACGGAGGTTGCATCATGGGGCACACACTTCGAAGCTTTTCGTCCGGACATTATCTTCTGGAGCTCGACGGCGTTTCTTCTGGATGGGTGAGAAGCCTTCAGGGAGGAGGCGCCGTTGGCGAGGTGGTCCAGGAAAAAGTCGGCGCGGATCACATCGTTCGCAAACACATCGGCACCGTCCGTTACGACGACATCGTCCTCACGTGCGGAGCGGGCATGTCCAAGGCCTTTTATTCCTGGGTGGACGAGACGTGTGCCATGCAGGTCGCACGGCATGGTGGAGCCGTCATCGTCTACGACAACAGCAACAAGGAACTCTCCCGCCTGGATTGGTACGACGGAATGATCACCCATATCGAGTTTCCAACTCTCGATGCGGCGTCGACGGATGTGTTTTCCATGACGATCAAGATCACGCCCGAACACACAAGGAGAAACACAGGAGGGGGGAGCCAGGCGGCCGTAGCGCCCAAGGCTCAGAAGCATTGGCTCACCAATAACTTCCGCCTCATCATCGCCGGCCTGGAAGACGCGTGCAAGCATGTTTCAAAAATAGAGCCGCTCACCTTGACTGTGAAGACGGCGAAGGAAACCGTTGGGTCGGCGCGCGATTACAACGTGGAACCGGCATCGGTGAACCCCGGCAATCTCATGGTCACTCTCGCGGAATCCCATGCCAAAGGGTTCTTCGACTGGTTCGAGGATTCTGTGGTCAAGGGAAACAGCGGCAATGAGAAAAGTGCCATCCTCGAGTCGGGCCCGATTGCCCTTAAAATTGACAACCTGGGCATCGTCGCAATAAGCCCGCGATCCAACGGGTCTGGGGCCATGATCCGCAAGATCAAGGTCGAAATGTATTGCGAAGCGATTCGGTTTAGCGCTTCGTAGACCGCGTCGCCCTTCGCCTTTTCGCAGACTCTCGCTCAAAGCGATGCGGCTTCGTCCGGCGCACTACTGGCGGCGGCAGACCCGGCAGAGAAGGCCGGAGCGATTCGCGGGCGTCGTCTGCGATCCGGACGGCACGATCGCGAAGCTGTCCGCCGCGCCGCAGGCCGCACTCTCGTGGTTTGACCGGTTCATCGCTCTGGTCACGACGCCCTTCAAGTTCCTCGGGATCGAGGGCTGGGAGGAGACCGGCTGCCGGGCGGAAGGGCAGGGGCGGCCCGTGCGGCACGCCCAGCACTCGACCGACGGGTTCTGGACGATCGACTTGCGGCTGGAGGCGTTCGCGATCGGTGCGACGGCGGCCGAGCTGGCTGCGCCGCGCTACATTCGGCTGGAGGTCGAGCCCGGCACGAAGGCCCACGAGATTTGCGCCAGCCATCGCGTTCTCGAAGGCATGGGCCTCGCGTTCGGCGGCGCCGTGGTCGTCGATTCCGACGGTCCCTTTCTCGAGGTCCATCCGGAAGACGAGTTCCAAATCGTTCCGAGCGGCTGACAGGCGCTGCGCCGCGGAGCCTCTGGTTTAATGTGACCCTCGTGCGCCATTTCCCCTCCGAGTTCGGCGAGCTCCTCGCGCCCGCCGCGGCGCATTCTCCACGGTCTTCCGCGAGGGGCAAGCCGCGGGGCGCCTTCCGCTTCGCCTGGATTCCGGCCGCCCTCGGCGCGAGCCAGGCGCGCGCATGCCGCCGCCTGCTCGACCGCGCTCTGTATCCCCACCTGCGGCCAAGCCTCGCGCCGATCGACCCGCAGACGGTCTGGGGGATGAGGCGCAACCACGACGAGCGCCTGCCCAAGACGATGCGGTTCAAGACCGCGATCCTGGGCGCGCCGCGGTCGCAGGTCTTCAAGGCTGCGGCGCGGATCAACCTCATCGCGATGCTGCGCTCGGAGACGCTGGCGGCCTTTGCCGAGCGGGTGACGGGACTCCCGCTCTGCCGGGGCCCCGGCATGCAGGTCATTGTTTACGAAGCCGGCGATCACGTCGGCCCGCACAACGACCATCATCCGGAAAACCCTCAGGCGCGACGAGGTTACGTCGACGTGCACATCTCTCTTCCCAATCGGGGCGTCGCTCACCAATGGCTGGTCTACGAGGAAGACGGGTACCTCACGAGGGTTTGCGATTGCAGCAGCGGCGGAGCCGTCGCTGTCTACAGGCTGCCCTTCTGGCACTACACGACGCCGCTGGCCGCGAAGAAGGGTCGTGAAGCGAGCGCGCGCCGCTGGCTCTTGCTCGCGACCTTCGCGATCGATTGGGCACAGCTGGACCGGAGGCTCCGCGGCCACCCCTCACGCGCGTAGCCCTTCGCCCTCCGCCAGGCGATAAGGAGAGGGAGAGGAGCGAGTCATGAAGCTCGTGCTGACTCTGGGGTTCTTGTTGCTGGTTTTCCTGTCCGTCGACCCACCGCCCGCGGAAGCCCCCACGGGGTTTGACGACAAGAGCAACGGAATGGTGGATGAGGCCACCCACCAGAATGACCTGGAGGCGTTCGACGATGTCGAGTCCGTCGAGGATGGTCTCGGTCCGCTGTACAACGCTCAATCCTGCCGGGAGTGTCACCAGAACCCGACGTCGGGCGGCGTCAGCCAGATCACCGAATTGCGGGTCGGCCATCGCGGTCCAGGCGGCCGGTTCCAAAACCCCGAGATCCCCATCGCCCGGGGAGCCGAGGTCATCACCGGCCGGACCCTGGTCAACGACCGCGCCATCTGTCCCAATGGGGCTTTCCCCGATACGGAGATTCAGGAACGCGTGCCTGAGACGGAAAAGATTCGCACGACCCGAATCTCCTTGAATCTCCTGGGCGATGGCTTCGTCGAGGCCGTGGCGGATCAGACTCTGGTGGATCTTGCCCGCCGGCAGTGTCGGAGCACCCGCGGAAAGATCTGCGGCCACGTGCTGCGTGTTCCCATCGTGGAGGCGCCCGGCGAAACGGGCGTTGGTCGCTTCGGCTGGAAAGACCAGCATGCCAGCCTGCAATCGTTTTCCGGGGATGCCTACTTGAATGAGATGGGAATCACCAGCCGACTCTTTCCCGAAGAGGTGACAAAGCTTTGCAACACGGCTCCCGAACCCAACAGCCCGCCGGGGCCCGACGGGTTGGATGACGTGGACCGCTTCGCTCGTTTCATCCGAGCCAGCAAGGCGCCGGCGCCCGACAAGGTTCTGGCGGAGACGCCCAGAGCCAGGCGCGGGTCCGAACTCTTCGACAAGATCGGCTGTGCCACCTGTCACGTGCGCACGCTGACGACCGCGCCCGCCGGCACCAGGATCAACGGGGGCACGTTTTCGATCCCGGAAACGCTGGGCAGCAAGGCCTTTCACCCTTACGGCGATTTTCTGCTGCATAACGTCGGAACCGGCGACGGGATTGTGATTCCGATGGCCGAGCACTACGGCCGCGCCATGCACAGGATCCCGTGGAAGAACTTTTCGGCCGCAAGTTTTTACGGCTCGCAGAACAAGCTGCGCACGGCACCGCTGTGGGGCCTGAGACTGCGGACTCGATTGATGCACGATGGAGCGTCCGTGACACTCTCGGACGCCATCGAACGCCATCGCGGTGAAGCGAAGAGCGCGAGGCGTTCTTTCGAGCGGCTCTCCCGGGTTGACCGAGAAGCCCTGCTCGAGTTCTTGAGGTCGCTCTGACCCTTTGCCTGCGGAGTGACCTTCACCCGGTGGGAACCGCTGCCGCGGACCTTTCTAGCGCTTCCTGCTTCCCTTCGTCGGCTTCTTCGCCTCGATGCTCTGGATCGCGCGCGCGACGGCCTCCGGCAGCTGCCTCGCCTCGACCTCCGGCGAGTTCTCGAGATCCTTCCATCCCCGCGCCACCAGGGCTTTCAGCTCGGGCAACGCTGCCCGGGCGCCGGGGCCGATGGCGGTCAAGGCGTCGGCGGCGAAGACGCGGAGGTAGATCTCCTTGCCGCGGAGCAGCCGTGCGAGTGCCTTGGTCGCCGGCGCCGCGTGGGGTTCCATCTTCTCCAGAGCGATGACCGCTTGCTTGCGCACGTCGTGCACCGGATCGCCGAGCGCTTTCGTCAGGAGCGCGACCGTGCCCGGGACACCGGCGCCGAGCCGGCCGAGGGCGGCTGCCGCGGCGCCTCGGACCTCTTCGCTCGAATCGGCGAGGGCGCGCTCGAGGGCGGGCTTTACGGCCGGCACGGCGCGGGCACCGGGCGCTCCCAGGGCGCCGAGCGCCTCGACGGCGCGGGCTCTTACCGACTCCTGCGGATCGCCGGCCGCGGCCGCGAGCGACGAGCCCAATTCCGCGATCGAATCGGCCGGAGCCCGAGGCGCCAGCGCCGTGAGGGTTCTCGCTGCGCTCTCCCGAGGTTCGACTTCGGAGTCGCGCAGGAGCTGGGAGAGAGCGAGAAGCGTGGGCGAGGAGACCGAGGGAACGCGGGCGAGACCGCCCGCCGCGAAGCGGCGAACGAGCGGAGCGGCATCTCCGAGCGCCTCGACGAGCGCCTGCGCCGCCTCCTCCGACGACGAAGCCCGGCGGCCGAGCTCTTCCACCGCCGCGAGCCGTACGGTGAGGTCAGAATCGTGGAGCTCGCCGCGAAGCTCTGCAACGGACAGGCTCTCCGGCGCCGGGTGCTTCGTTTCGCCGGCGGGGCGACTCGCCGACTCGTCGCGACTCGTTTT
>Ga0137373_10002238_pt1 | contig 21162 bp, 20 predicted proteins | sample SagtaG_5_FD_104912 | JGI IMG/M metagenome (GOLD analysis project Ga0137373, IMG submission 104912) | Vadose zone soil microbial communities from Sagehorn Ranch, Mendocino, California, USA - Sage1_R_80_16 metaG | ecosystem: Environmental > Terrestrial > Soil > Vadose zone | place: USA... | reverse complement strand
GCCGCCCCGCCCGCCGCCAGGACCGCCGACGCCGGCGTGGCCGCCCCGCCCGCCGCCCGGCTCGCCGATGCCGCGGTGGCCGGGGAACCCGGGCCTGGCCGGCCGGCCAGCGCGCCCGTTCCTGCTCCGGCGGCGCTCCGCTCGCGTCCCGGGCTGGCCACGCCTTCCTGGCCGGCCACCACGCGGCCGGACTGGATGCCGGATCTCATCCGGCTTGGCGCTATCAGCTGCGCCGGCGGGATCTTGTCCTACGGGGTGATGGCCCTGCTCGGCCCGTCGGTGGTGAACCGTGGCCCGGCCATCGACGAGCCCATCGTCCGCTGGACAAGCAGCCATCAGGTGAGCTGGTGGGCCGCGGTCATGAAACGGCTCGACAAGATCGGCAATACCTGGACCACGTGGGGCGCGGCCGGCACCGCGGCAGTCTGTCTCGGGGTGACCTGGCGCCAGCAGAAATGGCTGCCGCCAGCGGCCCTCGGGGCCGCGATCGTGGTGGATCACTACGCCACGCTGGCGCTCCGGCACCGGTTTGGCCGGCTCGGCCCGCCGGGAAGCCCGGGCGGCACCTACCCCTCGGGCGGCTGCGACCGGGTCGTGCTGTTCTACGGCCTGATCGCGCACATGCTGTGGCGCGAGTTCAGCGGCAGCCACCGTGGCAAGGTGTGGGCCATCGGCACGGTGGCCGCCCTCTCCTTCAACGAGGCCTACGGCCGGGAGTACCTCAGCAAGCACTGGTTCACCGACATCATCAGCGGGCTGGTCTACGGCGCGGTGCTGCTCGCGCCGTTCATTGCCGCGATCCGGCTGATCGCGGGACCGGCCGGGATGAATGCCGGCCAGCCGAAGCCCGCGCTCAGCGCCGCGACGGCACCGTGACCAAGCCCGGAGGCCGATACTGGGTGATCCCCTCTCGTCAGGAGGACATGGTCAGATGCCTTCACGTGTAGTAACCAAGGTGATCCGCGCCGCCGCGGTCGCCCTTGCCGTTGAACTGACTGATCTTGCCCTGGACAAGACCCTGCTCTCGGCGGATAAGTTCCGGCTGGTCAGGAAGATCCTGAAAGCCGGGGCCGGTGCGGCGTGCGGTGCCCTGCTGGCCAAGGTCCTGCACGAGGCCAGCGAGGAAACCGTCGGCGAGGCAGCGACCGGCGAGGCAGCGGCCAGGGAGTCAGCGCCAGCGGCCGAGCACGCATGACGCGCTGCCCGGCCTGGTAGGAGCTGCCCGGCCTGGTAGCAGAAGCGCCGCCCGGCCTGGTAGGGCTGGTACTCGCGGCCTCGGCGACCCCGCCCGGCCACGGCGGCCCGGCCCGGCCACGGCGGCCCGGCCCGGCCACGGCGGCCCGGTCACGGCGGCCCGGCCGCGCGGACGTGCCTGGGCAGTCCCCGCTCGTTGCTAACGTCCGGGTATGGATCTGTGGCGGCGCCCCGGCAGGCGCCTCATCGTGGCGCTGGCCGCCGCCGTCCTCGTCATCGCCGCCGTAGCCACCGCCCTGGTCGCGGCGAGCCGGCCGGTACCGGTCAGCGCGCGGAACCTGCGCATCGCGGTCACCGACGGCCCGCACGACAATCAGGAGGTCGTGCTCGACGCCACCTTCTTCACGCCACCCGGCAACGGCCAGGTGCCGGCCATCCTGCTCGCGCACGGGTTCGGCGAGACCAAGAATGCCGTCCGGCCGCAGGCTGAGCAGCTGGCCAGCGCCGGGTTCGCCGTGCTGACCTGGTCAGCGCGCGGCTTCGGCCGGTCCACCGGCCAGATCGCGCTGAACTCGCCGGACTACGAGGTCAAGGACGTCGAGCAGCTGGTCACCTGGCTGGCGCGGCAGCCGCGGGTGCTGCTCGACCGGCCGGGAGATCCCCGGGCAGGCATCGCCGGAGCGTCCTACGGCGGCGGGATCGCGCTGCTCGCCGCCGCTTATGACCACCGGATCGATGCGATCGTGCCGCAGATCACCTGGAACAACCTGGCCACCGCGCTGTTCCCGGACGCGGCCGGCGGCGGGCCGAGCCGTGGCGTCTTCAAGAAGCAATGGGCCGGCCTGCTGTTCACCCAGGGATCGGTCGGCTTCCGGGCCGGGGCCGGGCAGCGCGGGCCGGGCCAGGCCGGGCAAGGCGGTGCCGGGCAGGGCGGGCAGGGCGGTGCCGGGCAGGGCGGTGCCGGGCAGGGCGGGCAGGGCGGGCCGGGCGGTGCCGGGCAGGGCGGGCCGGGCGGCGCCGGGCAGGGCGGGCCGGGCGGCGCCGGGCAGCAGGCCCCGCCCGGCCAGGCGGCGATCGCGCACGCCGTCCAGTGCGGCCGCTTCCTGCCCCAGGTCTGCGCTGTCTACCGGCAGGTCGCCACCCTCGGGCGGCCGACACCCCAGGCGATCTCGCTGCTGCTGCGATCCAGCCCGGCGAGCGTCGCCAGCCGGATCGACGTCCCCGCGCTGCTCATCCAGGGCAAGCACGACTCGCTCTTCGGGCTGGACCAGGCCGACGCGAACTACCAGGCCATCCGGCGCAACGGCGCCCCGGTCGACATGGTCTGGTTCGCCGGCGGGCATGACGGCGGCAACCAGGAGGCCGGCCGGGTGAACGCGCTCACCGAGCACTGGTTCGACCGGTGGCTGAAACCGCCGAACCAGCCGTTCCGCCCGGCGGTCGGTAGCCAGGGAACCAGCGGCGGGGGGACCGGGGCCGCCAGCACCAGCGCCGCCACCGGCCAGCCAGCCTTCGCGGTGACCAGGAACCTGGGCTTCGACCCGTCGAGCAACACCGAGATCCTCGGCGTCGCCACCGCGCCGGGCTACCCGGGCCTCGGCGGGGCCCGGCGGACCACGCTGCGGCTGGCCGGGCCGCCGCAGACGATCGCCCGCCCGCCCGGCGGGTCGCCGGCCTCGATCTCGGTCTTCCCCGGCCTTGGCTCGCTCGGCGGCCTCACCTTCGACATGCCGGGCCAGAGCGCGGCCTTCATGTCGGCCCCGCTGACCGCGCCCGTGCAGGTCACTGGCGCGCCGTCGGTGCGGATCCGGGTCGGCGGCGTGGCCCGGGTGACGCTGTTCGCCAAGATCTACGATGTGGACCAGGCAGGCAACGCCACCCTGCCCGATCAGCTTGCCGCGCCGCTGCAGGTAACGGGGGCAGCCGCGGGCAAGGAGATCACGGCCAGGCTCCCGGCGATCGACTACGACTTCGCCGCCGGGCACCGGCTCCGCCTGGTGCTGACAACCACCGACTTCGCCTACGCCACCTCGCGGCAGGCAGCGACGTATCAGGTCGCGCTGGCCGGGCGCGGGCTGCTGCTGCCGTCCGACCCCGCCCTCGCGGTCGTCAACGGCGGCGTGCCGTGGTGGACCTGGGCAGCGCCGCTGGCGGCGCTCGCGGCCGCCGCTCTGATCCTGGCCGCAGGCCGGCGCCGCGTGCCGGACGAGCTCGTGCCCGAGCTGGCCGGCATCCCGCTGGACATCACCAGGCTGACCAAGCGCTACCGCGACGGCCAGCTGGCGGTCGACGACGTGTCCCTGCGGGTGGAGCGCGGCCAGATTCTCGGGCTGCTCGGGCCGAACGGCGCGGGAAAGACCACCACGCTGCGGATCCTGATGGGGCTGATCCACCAGGATGCGGGCGCCGTCATGATCTTCGGACGGCCGGTCCGGCCGGGTGCGCCGGCACTGTCCAGGCTTGGCTCGTTCGTTGAAGGGCCCGGTTTCCTGCCGCATCTGTCCGGCCGCGCCAACCTGGACCTGTACTGGCGGGCTACCGGCCGCCCGGCCGCCGACTCGCACCTGGCGGAGGTTCTCGCGATCGCCGGCCTGGGCGCGGCCATCGACCGCCCGGTGCGGGCTTACTCGCGCGGCATGAGGCAGCGGCTGGCCATCGCCCAGGCCATGCTCGGGCTGCCGGATCTGCTGGTGCTCGACGAGCCGATGAACGGGCTGGATCCGCCGCAGATCAGGGAGATGCGTGACGTCCTGGTCCAGTATGCGGCGGACGGCAGGACGGTGATCCTATCCAGTCATATGCTCGCCGAGGTCGAGCAGACCTGCACCCATGTGGTCGTGATGGGCCTGGGCCGCCGGCTTGCGGCGGGCCCGGTCAGCGAGATCGTCGGAGCGGGCTCGGCGCTCGTCGTCGGCACGACGCAGGCGCAGCGCGCGGTCAGCGTGCTGACCGCGCTGGACGGCGTCGAGGGCGCTGAACGGCACCCGGACGGGGTGCTCGTGCACCCCGACGGCGTCGCCGCTTCGGCCGTGGTCGCCGCCCTGGTCCAGGCCGGGATCCCGGTGGACAGGGTGATGCCGAACCGCCGCCTTGAGGATGCCTTCCTGGCGCTGATCGCCGGCCCGCCGGGCACCGAGCCGCCAGGCACGGAGCCGCCAGGCACGGAGCCGCCAGGCACGGAGCCGCCAGGCACGGAGCCGCCGGGCGCGGAGCCAGCCGGCGGCGGGCCGCCGGGCTATGCCGATCCAGCGCACCCTAGCGGGGAGCACAAGCCATGACGACCGTGCAGGCCAGCGCGAGCGCGCCGGGATACAGCCCGGGCCGGACCCTGCCGTTCCGGGTGGAGGCGATCCGTCAGCTGAGGCGTCGGCGCACGATGATCGCGTTCGGTATCTTGCTGGTCTTGCCGTGGGTCCTGGTCGGCGCCTTCGAGGTCAGCGGGCCCGCGTCGGCGGGAAACGGGACACCCGGGCTGGTCGCGATGGCGACCCGCGGCGGCCTGAACTTCGCCGCGTTCAGCTTCTTCGTCTCGGCGGGGTTCCTGCTGGTCGTGGCCGTGGCGCTGTTCTGCGGGGACACGGTGGCGAGCGAGGCCAGCTGGGCCTCGCTCCGGTACCTGCTGGCGGCGCCGGTGCCGCGCGCCAGGCTGCTGCGGCAGAAGCTGGCCGTCGCGCTCACCTACTCGGGCATCGCGATCATCACGCTGGCGGGAATGGCGCTGGTCGCCGGAACGGTGGCGTTCGGCTGGCATCCGCTCCGGCTGCCGGCAACCGGGGTCGACGTGCCTGCCGGGAGCGCGTTCGCCCGGCTGGGCATCGTGCTCGGCTATGTGCTGATCACCGAGCTCGTGGTGGCGGCGCTGGCCTTCCTGCTGTCGGTCTCGACCGACTCGCCGCTCGGTGCCGTGGGCGGGGCAGTGGGCCTGGTGATCGTCAGCAACATCCTGGACGCGGTGACCGCGCTCGGATCCTGGCGGGAGATCCTGCCGACCCACTGGCAGTTCTCCTGGCTGGGCGCACTCCAGTCGCAGGTCACCTGGAACGCGATGATCGAGGGCGCGTCGGTATCGGTCTGCTACGCCCTGATCCTCTTCGCCCTCGCCTTCCGCCGGTTCCGGGTCCGCGACATAGTTTCCTGACCGCGCAGCAGGAAAGATACCGCGACACCCGGAGAGAAAAGGCGGCGCGATCGTGTGGAGACGGCTCGAACAGCTTGAGTTGCGACGCCTGGCCCGGCGGGCGGACGGCCAGCAGCCCGGGCCGCGCCCGGTCCCGGCCCAGCCGGCCGGCACGGATCTCCTGCCGCAGATCGGGCACGTCGTCGTCCTGATGATGGAGAACCACTCCTACGACAACTATTTCGGCATGCTGCAGGGCCGCGGCGAGGGCTTCCCGCTGGGGCCGGACGGGAAGCCTGAGGTGTCCAACCCGGGCATCGCCGGCGAGTCCGTTCGCGCCTACCATCTGCAGTCCACCGACCAGCACCCGCAAGCACCCTCGCAGAGCTGGCATGCGAGCCATCTGCAGTGGGGCCACGGCAGATGTGACGGGTTCGTGGCCAGCACCCAGGCCGTACTGCCCGAGGCCGATGCGGATGCCGCCACCGGCATGGGTTACTGGTGCGAAGCTGACCTGCCGTTCTACTACGGCCTCGCCCGGACGTTCCCGCTGGCCGATCACTGGTTCAGCTCGTGCCTGGGCCCGACGTTCCCCAACCGCCGCTTCCTCATCGCGGGAACGGCGCACGGCCTGATCGATGACTCACCCCTCGACCTGCTCGACTACCCGCCCGCCGGAACCATCTTCGACATGCTGACCAGGCACGGCATCTCCTGGGTCAACTACCACCCAGTGGCATCGGACCGCTCCAGCGTCAGGCGCTACGCGCACCACAAGCGCCGCATGGCCCGGCGGCGACTGCTGTCGGCGGCCAGGTGGTTCCGGGGCGTGACCCAGGGGATTCAGAAGGACCTGCAGTTCACGGCGAACGTCTACCCGGTTGGCATCGGCCGGTATATGCAGCATGTCCGCAGCACCGACCAGTTCTTCACGGATGCCGACAACGGCACGCTGCCCGCGTTTAGCATCGTGGACCCTGACTTCGACAATTTCTCTGAGGAGAACCCGCAGGACATCAGGAAGGGCGAGAGCTTCGCCGCCGAGGTGATCAACCGGGTCATGCACGGCAAGGGGTGGCCGCGCACCCTGCTTATCTGGGTGTATGACGAGCACGGCGGCTACCACGATCATGTCTCGCCGCCCGCTGCCGTCCCGCCCGATGATGTCGAGGGACGCAGCCTCATCGGGAGCCCGACGCGGTTGCAGACCTTCCTGCGGCCGTCCTTCCCCGGGCTGGTCGACAATGCGGAGAACCTGGCGGCAGGATCGTGCCGCTACGACCGGTACGGGTTCCGGGTACCCGCCGTCATCGTCTCGCCGTACGCGCGGCCGGACTACGTCTGTACCGAGGTGCTTGACCACACGTCCGTGCTCAGGCTCCTTGAGCAGAAGTGGAACCTGCCCCCGCTGACCCGGCGGGACGCGGCGGCCACGGCGCCGCTCGACGCGCTGGACCTCAGCGCGCCTCCTGCCTTCCGCACGCCCCCGTCGCTGCCGGAACCCAGCCTGAAATGGGGTTCCTGGTAACGGGACGGCCAGCGGCTGGCAGCCCGCTCAGTCGGTGGCGGCCGCCTGCCGGGGCGCGGCAATTCGGCGCGGCCGGGCGCAGCGCCCGCGCATTACGGTCATGGCGGCGCGCGTAGGCCTTCCTAACCGGGGTAACGGCGGCTGATCGATAAGAACGTCGGCTCAGCAAAGAACTGAGGAGTGGCCACCCAATGCCATCGATATCGTCACCCCCGGCGAACGTGTCCGCCACCGCCAGGCGGGCATCCGACAGCCCGCCGGCGCGGGCCCTGGCCAGGGCAGGCCTCACCGCGCGCGGGGTCATCTACATACTCATCGGCTGGGTCGCGATCCTGGTCGCGCTCGGTCAGAGCTCGCGGCACGCTGACCAGCAGGGAGCCCTGCAACTGCTGGCTCGCCAGCCCTACGGCCTGGTCTCGCTCTGGCTGCTCGGCATCGGGTTCGCCGGTTACGCGCTCTGGCGCCTCAGCGAGGCTGCATTCGGGGTCACCGGCGAAGGCAACGGCGCCGGCCCCCGGCTGAAGTCGCTGATCCGGGCCGTGCTCTATGCGGGGTTCGCCTACCTGACGTTCCAGGTGATCTCAGGCACCGGAGGCAGCCAGACCAGGAAGCAGCAGGACATGACGGCCAAGATCATGCATCACTCCGGCGGTCGCTGGCTGGTGGGCATCGTCGGCCTGATTATCGTGATCGCGGGCCTGACCCTCGTCTTCGAGGGCATCCGCCGCAAGTTCATGAAGTTCCTGCGGACGTCGCAGATGAGCCTCCGGACGCGCCGCATCGTCGAGCGGCTCGGCGTGACCGGGACCGTCGCCCGCGGCGTGGTCTTCGCGCTGATCGGCGTCCTGGTGGTCGAGGCGGCCGTCACCTACAAGCCGGCCAAGGCAGGCGGCATCGACAAGGCGCTGCTCACGCTGCGCAATCAGCCATCCGGCGAGTTCCTGCTGTTCCTCGCGGCGCTCGGCCTGATTATCTTCGGCATCTACGCCCTGTGCGAGGCGCGCTGGCGAAAGGTCTGAACCCCCGCCCGCGGGCAGCCGCCGCGGCTCCACCGGGGTCCGCCCGCCACCGGGGTTGATCGCTCCCGCCCGCCGCCGAGAGCGATCGGCCTCCTGCCGTGTTCCGTCACCGTGGTACAAGGGTGGGACGGGCGCATGCTGGCACGGGGGAGGTGTGGATGACGACCCCTGACGGCAGCCCGGACCCGCGGCTTGTGCAATTACGGCTGGTCGGCACGTTCGCCGTGGCCCGCGGCGCCGAGCCGGTGGCCGCCCCTGACCTCGGCAGCCGCAAGGCGCGGTTGCTGCTCAAGCTGCTGGCAGTAGAGCGTCCCCGCACCGTGCCGCTGGAGCGGATCACCGAGGTGCTGTGGGAAGGGGCACCGTCGGTCCGCCCGGCGCAGAACATCGCGACCTTCGTCAGCAGGCTCCGTCGCGTACTCGGGGCTGACGTCATCCGCGGTGGCCGGCCCGGTTACAGCCTGGGCCTGCCGCCAGCCGTGCAGGTCGACCTTGACGGCGCGGGCCGGTGGGCCGAGGAGGCCGAGATCGCAAGCCCGGCCGACTACCTGCCGGTGCCCGCCGACGGCGCCGCCCGCGCCGCCGCCCTCATCGCCGACCTGCTCTGACCGCCAGCACGACCGCCGTCCGGCACTGCGTGCTGCGGTGTTCGTGGTACATGCGGTGTGCATGGTGGCTGTGGTGAGCGTTCCGCCTGATGGATGCGGTTCTGCGCGGCGCCGGCGCATACCACATCCACATCCACCAAACGGAACGCTGTTCCAGCGGCAAGCCGGTCAGGGAGCGACGTCCCGGGCCAGCAGCTCGTCCCAGCGCTCGCGCCGGACCACCAGCCGGGCGCCGCCGTCATCGGCGAACACCACGGGGATCCGGCGGGCGCCGTTGTAGTTGTTGGACATCGTGTAGCAGTAGGCGCCGGTCACCGGGACGGCCAGCAGGTCGCCGACCCGCGGGTCGCGGAGCGGCACGTCCGCGCTGAGCACGTCACCGGACTCGCAGTGCCGCCCCACCACGGTGACCAGCTGCCCGCCGCCGGCTCGCCCGGCGATCGTGGCCTCGAACCGCTGGCCGACGAGCGCCACCTCCAGGTTGTCGCCCATCCCGCCGTCGACGGCGACGAACGTCGTCGGCCCCGGCTTGACGGTGGTGACCCGGTAGACGGTGACCCCGCCGCGGGCCACCACGCTGCGTCCCGGCTCGATCAGGATCCTCGCCCCGGCGGGCAGGTGCTCGCGGGCCGCCCCGATCAGGGCGTCCAGGTACTCAGCCAGGCTCGGCGGCTGGTCAGCATAGGTGTACCGGCAGCCGAGGCCGCCACCGAGGTCGTAGACGGCGAAATCGCCGAGCGCTGCCAGCGGCGCCACCGCCGCGGCCAGCTCCTCCGCGTGCAGGATCTGCGACCCGACGTGAGTGTGCAGGCCGTCCATGCGCAGCCGGCCATTCGCCTCGATCCGCGCGATGGCCTGCCGGGCGGCCTCCGGTGCGAGGCCGAATTTCGAGCCCGCATGCCCGGTCGCGTAGGCCGGGTAGGTGGAACTCTGCACGCCCGGGATCACCCGGACCAGGCAGCCTTGCACGTGCCCGGCGGGCACCGCCGCCGCCAGCCGGTCGATGTCATCGAAATTGTCGACGACGATCGTGCCCGTGCCGGAGCTGACGGCTAGCTCGATCTCCTCCGTCGTCTTGGCATTGCCGTGCAGGATCAGGGTGGCCGGATCGGCGCCGGCCGCCAGTGCGGTCACGATCTCACCGCCGCCGGCCACGTCCAGCCACAGTCCCTCGGACACCATCAGCCGCTGCACTGCGGTGCACGGGAATGCCTTGGAGGCGAAGGCCACCCGCGAGTCAGGCCACCGAGCGGCCAGCTGCTCGCGGTAGTCGCGGGCCTGCTGCCGCACCGCCCCCTCGGCGACGACCAGCGCCGGGGTGCCGTACTCGGCGGCCAGCTCGTCCAGCCGGCAGCCGCCGACCCGCAGCATGCCGTCGTCGTCGCGCGACGTGCCGGGCGGGAAGAGGTCGATCACTCCATCCGCGCCGGTCATGCGCGGCATGCTAGCGCTTCCGCGCGACGCCGCCCCACAAGGCGGCGGGGCTGGCCGCGGTGAGCTCCGAGTCCGGCCGCCACAGCTGCGCCCGCACCAGGCCGGGCTCCACCAGCTCGAGGCCGTCGAAGAAGCGGGCAACTCCGGCCCGGTCACGGAAGCTGACCTTCTCGGCCATCATCCGGTTGAGCCGCTCGGCCATCTGGGCCATCTTCTCCGGCTCGATGTCGCTGGCCGGATGCGAGATCGCCAGGTAGCTACCTGGCGGCACGGCATTCAGCAGCGTGGCGACGATCTGGTAGGGGTCGTCCGCATCGGGGATGTGCTGCAGGACGGCTATCATCATGACCGCGACCGGCTGGCCGAGATCCAGCGTCGCCGCCGCGCCATCGAGGATCTTGCCCGTCTCGCGCAGGTCGGCGTCGATGTAATCGGTCGCCCCGTGCGGGCCGCTGGTGAGCAGGGTGCGGGCATGAACCAGCACGACCGGGTCGTTGTCCACGTAGACGATCCGGGACTCCGGCGCCGCCGACTGGGCTACCTCATGGGTGTTGTTCGCGGTGGGAATGCCGGTTCCGATGTCAAGGAACTGGCGGATGCCGCAATCGGCGGCCAGGTAGCGGACCACCCGGGCCAGGAAGGCCCGGTTGGCCCGCACCGAGTACACGATGTCCGGATAGGCGGCGATGGCCTGGTCGCCTGCCGCCCGGTCGGCGGCGAAGTTGTCCTTCCCGCCCAGCCAGTAGTCGTATACCCGGGCCACGTGCGCCACGCTGGTGTCGAACGGCACCGGCTCGCCCTGGGCGTAACCGCGTTCAGCTGTCACTGATCTGCCTTCCTGGCGGCATGCGGCACCGGATCGGGGTCTGGGATCTCCGATAGCGTCCCCCAGGACGCATAACGGCGCAAGCCGGGCCGCCGGTTCCCTGACCGGAAACCGGATCAGCGGCCCGCTGCCGAAAAGCTGCGGATTCGCCGGCCGGCTCAGCCGGACAGGACATCACTCAGGTCGAACCGGATCGGCTCCTCGAGCTGCTCGAAACCGCAGGAGGCGGGCTCGCGGTCCGGGCGCCAGCGGACGAACTGCGCTGTGTGCCGGAACCTGGTGCCCTCCATGTGGTCGTAGCGGACCTCGACCACTCGTTCCGGCCGGAGCGGGACGAACGAGAGGTCCTTGCCGCTGTTCCACCGGCTGGTCTCCGCCTCCCGCGGGTTGCGCACGCCGGCCTCCTGGCTGGCCCAGTTCCACGGATGGTCGTCGAAGGTGGTGACCAGCGGCTGCAGCTCGCGCATCAGTTCGCGCCGTCGGCCCATCGGGAACGCCCCGATGACCCCGACGCTGGCGAGCTTGCCGGCGTCGTTGTAGAGGCCGAGCAGCAGTGACCCGACGGCATCGGGCCCGCTCTTGTGCGGCCGGTAGCCGGCCACCACGCAGTCGGCTGTCCGCTCGTGCTTCACCTTGAACATGGCTCGCTTGTCCGGCTCGTAGATCCCGTCCAGCGGCTTCGCGACCAGCCCGTCAAGCCCAGCGCCCTCGAACTGCTGGAACCATTCTCCGGCCAGGCCGAAGTCGGTCGTGGCGGGCGTTAGGTGCACCGGCGGCCCGGCCGCGGCGAGTGCCTGCTCCAGGGCCGCCCGGCGCTCGGCGAACGGCCGGCCGGTGTAGTCGGCATCGCCCACCGCCAGCAGGTCGAACGCCACGAACGCGCCCGGCGTCTGCTCGGCGAGCAGCCGGACCCTGCTGTCGGCCGGGTGGATGCGCTGCAGCAGGGCCTCGAAGTCAAGCCGCAGGCCGTCCGCGCTGGGAATGATGATCTCCCCGTCGATGACGCACCGGGCGGGCAGGTTCGCCGTGACGGCCGCGACGATCTCGGGAAAGTACCTGGTCATCGGCCGCTCGTTGCGGCTGCCAATCTCGACCTCGGCGCCGTCCCTGAAGATGATCGATCGGAAGCCGTCCCACTTCGGCTCGTAACTGAGCTGGCCCTGCGGGATCTCCTTGACCGACTTGGCGAGCATCGGCGCCACCGGCGGCATGACGGGTAGGTGCATGACCCCATGCTGGCCGGCCGGCCCTGGCGATGCCGCGCTGACCCCGGGAAATAGCCGTTCCGGGCCCGTCCTGCCCGCTGCGCTCGCGGCTTCGAGGCGGGGCCGCGGGGGTCGCCGGCGAGCATTATCCGGCCCCAGCGCGAGCCGCTGCCAGGCCGCCATCGGAAAGCAGTTCGGGTTTTCCACGCTGGAGCGTGGAAAACCCGAACCGCTGGTCGTTGTGCACAGGCGCCATGGTCATTCCGCAAGCCGCCCGCCGTGCCAGCAGATGACCTCGGGCCCGGGCTCTGCCGCGTGCAGCGCGGCGACCAGGCCCGGCCGCCGCGCCAGCACCGCGCGCTGGTTGACGTAGCCCTTGTCGGTGATCTCCCCGTCGGCCAGCGACGGCGGCTCGGCCAGCAGCAGCAGCCGCAGGATTCGCTGTGACGTCCCGGTGCGCCCGGCGTTGTAGCGGTCAAGCGCGGCCGCCGCCGCGGCACGGACGGCGGGATCGGTCACCAGCGCGAGGAGCCCGCCCGGCGCCGTGCCCTCGCCGGTCCCGGCGATCTGCGCGGCCCGCTGCGGGCTGAGCCAGCCGAGCGCGCCCACGAACCCGGCGTCATGGCCGGTCAGCACGGCGTCCTGCAACAGGCCGCCGCTCGCGGACAGCAGCGCGGGGCGCAGTGTTCCCGGCCGCACCCAGGTGCCGGTCGCCAGCTTGAACTCCTCAGCGATCCTGCCGTCGAAACGCAGCCCGGCCGCCGGGTCGTCAGGGTCGATCATCGCGACCGCATCGCCGGTCCGGTAGAAGCCGTCGGCGTCGAATACCGCCTCGGTGAGGTCCGGCCTGCCCAGGTATCCCGGGGTCACCGTCGGCCCCTTCACCCGGATCTCCAGCCGGTCGCCGACCGGGGCGAGCCTGATATCGACACCGGGCAGCGGCACGCCGATGCAATCGGATCGCCCGCCGGGGAAATGCGCTGAGGTCGCCGCGGGCGCGGTCTCGGTCGCTCCCCAGGATGTCGTCATCGGCGCCGCCGAGCCGGCCGCCGCGGCGAGCTCGCCGATCGCGTCCCAGAGCCGCTGCGGCAGCGCCGCCCCGGCGTAGAACACCAGCCGCAGCCGGGCGAAGAACCGCGCGGCAAGCTCGCGGTCACGCTCGAGGAACGGCAGCAGCGCGGAATAGCCGGCCGGGACGTTGTAGTAGATCGTCGGGCTCACGTCGGCGAGATTGCGCACGGTCCGCTCGATCATGCCAGGGGTCGGCCGGCCGTCGTCGATCCACAGCGTGCCCGCGTTCGCGATGACCTGGTTGACGTTGTGGTTCCCGCCGAATGTGTGGCTCCACGGCAGCCAGTCCAGCAGTACCGGCGGCTCGCCGGCCAGGAACGGCCATGCCTGCCGGATCATCTGCTGGTTGGCGCACATCATCCGGTGGGTGTTAAGGACGCCCTTGGGGTGCCCCGTCGAGCCTGACGTGAAGAGGATCTTCGCGACGGTGTCCGGCCCGGCGGCGTCCGCCCGCTCGTCGACCTGGCCGGTAGCCGGCGTGCCCGCGAGCTCGCCGAATGCGGTCGCCTCCTGGTCCCCGGCGTGGCCGGACACGGTGACCAGGGCCGGGGCTGCGCCGGGGCTGCCGCTGGCGGAGGCGGCCGCACGCAGCGCCGCCGCGTAGGCATCTCCGTCGTCGGCGAAGACCACGGCCGGGCGGACCAGGCCGGCCATCGCCCGCAGCGTCGCGTGGTCGCTGGCCAGCAGCGAATAGGCCGTGCTGACCGGGACAACGGGCAGGCCGGCGGTATAGCAGGCCAGGGTCAGCAGCAGGTGCTCGATCGAGTTGCCCGACAAGATCATCACGGGCGGGGCTGCCGTGCCGCAGCGGTCGAGCAGGCCCTGGGCCAGGCCGTCGACCTGGCGGCGTGCGGCCGCGTAGGCCACCGTCCGCCAGCCGTCCGCTGCTGCCGCCTCCCGTTGCGCCGCCAGCGTCCGGCCCGGGTGGGCCGCCGCGGCCGCGCGGAACATCGCGGTCATGCTGGGGGCGTAGGGCTCGAGCGGGATGCCGGAGCGCAGCACCGTCGATCCGTCCGGCAGCCGCGAAGCCGTCGTGACCGGCGGTGCGAAGATCCGCGAAGGGCCGCCACCTCCGGGCACGCCGTGCGCCATGCCGCCACCTCCGGGCACGCCGTGCGCCATGCCGCCACCTCCGGGTACGCCGTGCGCTATCCCGCCCCCGGCTACACAGTAGGCTCAGCCGCCCCCGGGCCGCCCCCGGGCCGCCGCCGGGCCGCCGCCGGCCGCGCGCGTTCGGCTACTACGGCATGGATCCGTATCTGCTCAACATCTGGGTGAATTCCAATGCGATCAAGTCCGGCTTCAACTGGTCGCACTACAACAACCCGCACGTCGACTCGATGATCGCGAAGGCCAACTTCACCGCCGATGACGCCAAGCGCAACGCCATCTACGAACAGGTGTGCATGCAGCTCAGGAAGGACGCGATGTACCTGCCGATGTGGGACGTCAACGGCCCGTTCACGATGACGCCTGCGGTCAAGGGAGTGCACACGACGCTGAACGGTTACCTCATGTTCCATTCGGCTACCGTGTCCTGACGTGCTGGCGTACATCCTGCGCCGCCTGGCGGCGGCAGTCCCCGTGGTGATCGGGATCACGATCGTCGCGTTCCTGCTCATCCACCTGGTGCCCGGCGACCCGGCCAAGATCATCTTGTTCGGGACCGACGCGACGCCGGCGCAGCTCGCGAGCCTGCGCCGGCAGCTCGGGCATCGACGTGCTGCTGGCGCTGCCGGTGCTGCTGATCGCCCTCATCCTGATCGCGACCGCCGGATCGGGCGTACGCAGCATCGTGATAGCGATCGGCGTCGCCTTCACGCCCGGCTTCGCGCGCATCGTCGAGGCCTCCGTGCGCACGCTCAGGTCGGTGGACTACGTGCAGGCCGCCCGGGTCTTCGGGTCCACTGCCACCCGCACCTCCGTCCGGCACCTGATCCCCAACCTCATGACCGAGGTGGTCGTGCTGGGTACCAGCGCCATCGGCTGGGCCGTGCTGACCGCGACCACCCTCAGCTTCCTCGGCCTTGGCGTGCAGCTCCCGCAGCCGGACTGGGGCAGCGACCTCGCGGCGGGCGCCACGTACCTGGCCACGTCCTGGTGGCTGTCGACGTTTCCCGGGCTGGCGATCCCGGCGACGATCCTGGCCGCCAACTTCATCGGCGACTACTTGATGACCGCGCTGGATCCGCGTGACGGGGTGCGGCTCACGCACAACCTGACGACGATGCTGGCGGGCCGCCGGGCGGGAAACGGACGCCCGCGGGCCGGGGCAGCCTGATGAGCCTGCTGGAGGTCACCGGCCTGCGCACCGAGATCGCCACGCGGGACGGCCGGGTGCGCCCGGTGGACGGGGTCACGTTCAGCATCGACGAGGGCGAGATCCTCGGCCTGGTCGGCGAATCCGGATCCGGCAAGACGGTGACCGGGATGTCGATCATGCGGCTGCTGCCGCATGGCGGGTCCGTCACCGCCGGGTCCATCCGGTTCGACGGCGTGGAGCTCACCGCGCTGGACGCGGTCGGCCTGCGGCGGCTGCGCGGCAACGACATCGCGCTGATCTCGCAGGACCCGATGACCTCGCTGAACCCCACGCGGACCATCGGCAGCCAGCTCCGCGAGGCCTACCGGATCCACACCAGCGCCTCACAGCGGGCCGCCAGCATCCGGGCCGTCGAGGTACTCGGCATGGTCGGGATGCCGCGCCCGCAGGAGCGCCTCGACGACTTCCCGCACCAGCTCTCCGGCGGTATGCGACAGCGGGCAATGATCGCCATCGGCCTGCTGTGCGAGCCGAAGCTGCTGATCGCGGATGAGCCGACCACCGCGCTCGATGTGTCGATCCAGGCCCAGATCCTCGAGCTGATCGACAGCCTGCGGGCGCGGCTGTCGATGGCGGTCATGCTGATCACCCACGACATGGGCGTGATCGCCGGCTACGCCGACCGGGTCGCCGTGATGTACGCAGGCCGGGTGGTCGAGCAGGCCCACGATGGGCCGGATGATGGTCGGCCTGGAACGCCCCACGGCCGGTTCGGTGATGTTCGACGGGCAGGACATCGGGACGATGCGGAGCGCCGAGTTCCGCCGCCGCCGTGACCTGCAGATGATGTTCCAGGACTCCTCGGCTGCGCTCGATCCGCGGATGCCGGTCTCCTCCCTGGTCGCGGAGCCGCTGGCCGCGCAGCATGTGGGCAGCCGCGCGGAGCGGCGCGCCGCCGTGACCGAGCTGCTGGACGCGGTCGGGCTGCCGGGCGACGCCGGCCGACGGTATGCGCACGAATTCTCCGGCGGGCAGCGCCAGCGCATCGCCATTGCCCGCGCGCTCGCGCTCCGGCCCAGGGTCATCGTCGCGGACGAGCCGGTATCGGCGCTGGACGTCTCGGTCCAGGCGCAGATCCTCAACCTGATGCGCTCCCTGCAGGACCGCTTCGGGCTGACCTACGTGGTGATCTCGCACGACCTGTCCCTGCTGAAATACCTGGCTGACCGCATCGGCGTGATGTACCTCGGCAGGCTCGTCGAGCTGGGGACAAGCGCGGAGGTGTACGGAGCACCACGGCATCCCTACACCGCCGGGCTGATCGAGTCGATCCCGCTGCCTGACCCGTCCAGCGAGCGCGCGAAGGCATCAGCCGGCCTGGGCGGCGAACTGCCGTCCGCCATCAACCCGCCTTCCGGCTGCCGCTTCCGCACCAGGTGCCCGCTGGCCACTGATCGGTGCGCTGCGGAAACCCCGGTGCTGACTGCCTCGGCTGGGCGGCACGCCGTGGCGTGCCACTATCCGCTCACCGGCGCAGCCCCGGCGCAGCCTGGCCCGGCCGGCTGAGATCGTGACAGGATCCGGGCGGATCGACATGCACGAGCGCAGGCACCCTGCGCGGCCAGAAAGGCGCGAGCATGACAACCCACCAGCTTGATCCCGCACCGGCCACCACGGCTGACGTCTTCTCCCGCGAGCACGCCCCGGTTCTCGGCATCGACCCGGGCGACACCGTGGTGGTCCGCTCCCTGGATGCCGCCGGGTACCTGGCGCGGCAGACCTTCCCTGGCGAGGACCAGCCGCAGATGTATCCCGCCGCCCGCGGCCACTGCCTGACCGGGCCGATCAGCGTGCGCGGGGCGCAGCCCGGCGACATGCTCGCGCTGCGCCTGGTGTCCTTGCGCCCGGACGAATGGGGGTGGACAGTCGCCGCGGCCCTGGACACCCCGGTGACGCGGCGCCTTGGCCTGGCCGACGGCCCGCCGTCCTGGCTGCTCTGGGACCTCGACCCCGACGCCGGAAAGGGCACGGCCGACGGCGGCTTTGCCCGCGGCCTGGCGCCGTTCCTGGGCGTGATGGGCATGCCGCCGGCCGAGCCAGGCGAGCACTCCACCATCCCGCCGCGGGCGGCGGGCGGCGGCAACATCGACTGCAAGGAGCTTGTCGCCGGAGCAACCCTGTTCCTGCCCGTGACCGTTCCGGGCGCGCTGCTCTACCTGGGCGACGGCCACGCGGCACAGGGCGACGGGGAGGTCGGCGGCACCGCCATCGAGTGCGGGATGACCACCGAGGCCGTGATCGACCTCGCCGGGGGACCGCCCGCTCAGCTCGATCCATGCCGAGACCCCCGGCGGCCGGATCACGTTCGGCTTCGACGCCGACCTCAACGCGGCCATGGGGGATGCGCTTGACGCGATGGTCTGCTGGATGCAGTCCCTGTTCGGCCTCGGCAAGGCGGCGGCGCTCGCGCTCGCCAGCACCTGCGTCGACCTGCGCATCACCCAGGTCGCCAACCAGACCTGGGGCGTGCACGCCGTGCTGCCATCCGGCATCCTCGGCTGACCTCCGCGGGTGGCTGGGGGACCGGGTTACCCGGCTTGGACGGCGGCGGCGAACGCGGCCATGGAGGGGAATTCGGCATCCGGGCTGACGTCGGCGGAGGGCGCTGGCGTCGCCCCCCAGCCGGGGCGGTCGTGCCGGCGGTTGATCCACACGGTCGGCAGGTCGGCCTGCCGTGCGGGGAGGTGATCGTGAAACAGGCTCTGCGCGACATGCAGGAGCTTGCCGTCGCCGATGCCGAGCCGCCTGGCCTCTTCGGTCAAAGCCGCGAAGTTGCGCGGTGATGGCTTGTAGGAGCCGATGTCCTGGGCGGTGAGGATGCTGGTGAATTCCACGCCGAGCCGGGAATTGGAGGCGGCGAAGGAGGCACGGTCGACGTTGGACAAGATGATGAGCCTGAAATGCGTGCCGAGCAGTTCCAGCGCGTCGTGGGAGTCTTCGAAGGCCGGCCAGTCCGGCACCGATGTCGCCAGAGCCGCGGCGTCGGCGTCGCTGACCTCGGCGCCCAGCTGGTCGCCGAGGGCCCGGAAGCTGCGCGCGAGGATGTCGGGGTAGGGGTCGGCGGGGTGCTCGGCCTCGGCGGTCTCCTCGTGGGCGGAGTAGGCGGTCAGCAACTGCTCGTCATCGAGGGTGAGCCCGCGGCTTTTCGCCCAGGGCCTGAGCACGGCGGCGAGTCCGGCCTCCCAGTCGACGAGGGTGCCGTAGCAGTCGAAGCTCAGCGCCTGGTAGTCGGTGAATCTCACGGCCGCGCTCCTTGATGAGGTCGGGAAAGAGTCTGCAGAGGCAAGGTTGTCAGCTTCTCCGGGACAGCGCACGGGCGCTCCGCGCGGGGCCTGAGAAGATGATGCATGGACCCTCGGCACGCCATCTTGTTCGAGCCCGTCAGGATCGGCCCCAGGACGCTGCCGAACCGCTTCTACCAGGTGCCGCATGCGTCGGGGTTCGGCACGAGCAAGCCGCGGACTCAGGCGGCGTTCCGCGCGATCAAGGCCGAGGGCGGCTGGGGCGGCGTATGCGTGGAATACGCGCCGGTCTCCCGCGACTCGGACGAGGTGCCGGCGGTCGCCGCTGCGATCTGGGATGACGCCGATGCCAGCGCGCTGGCTGACCGCCGACGCCATCCACGCCCACGGCGCGCTGGCGGGCCTGGAGCTCTTCCACGGCGGCGGGCTCGCGGCGCGGCAGGCCATCGCCGACCCGTTCCTGCCCCGCAAGGTCGCCGAGGGCAGGCTGGAGGAGATCCGTGAATGCACCGGCTCGAACGTCTGCATCCTGCGCGAGGAGGCGTTCCGCCATGTCGGCTGCGTGCAGAACGCCACGGCCGGAGAGGAATACCGCTGGCGGCTGCGGGGATCCGGGCGGCGTACCTGATCGGCGATGCCGTGGCACCCAGGATGATCTCGGAAGCGGTCTTTGACGGGCACCGCCTCGCCCGCGAGATCGACCGCCCTGACGCAGCGGTTCCCGCCCCGTTCCTGCGCGAGGCCCCGCTGGCACTGGCACCCGGAGCACGTGATTAGCGCCACCAGGGATCTGCTGGAGCGGACCATCCTTGCCCTGGTCGTCGCCGCGGCACTGGCCGGCTGGGCGGTTCCCGGGACAGCGCGGCTGCTCGATCGCCACCAGGCCATCGATGCGGTCCTGGCGCTGCTCGTGTTCGCGAGCGCGATGACGGTTCCCGCGGGAGTGCTGAGCCGGGTCCGTGCGCTGGCGGCGCGGCTGGGGATCGCGGTGATCGCCGCGGCGGCAGCGCTGCCCGCGCTTGCCTTTGCCCTCAGCCGGCTACTCGGGCCGGCGGCGTTGCGGGACGGGGTGCTCGCGGTGGGCGTAGCCCCGGCCGAGGTCGCCTCGGTGGCCATCACCGGGATCGCCGGCGGGGAGGTCGGCGCGGCGGCCGTGCTGCTGGTGGCATCGACCCTGGTCTGCGTCGCCGTTGCCGGGCCGATCCTGTCGGTCGTCGGCGGGCACGGCGTGTCCGCCGTCCATGTGCTGATCACCTTGTCGCTGGTGGTAGGCCTGCCGCTGCTGGCTGGCCTGCTGGTCAAGCGGCTGATGACCGCGGCCGGCCGACTCGACGACGGCTTCCAGGCGCTCGCCATCGTGGCCGTGGTCGTGCTGGTGTGGCTGGTCTCCGCGCAGGTGCGGCTGTCCATTGCTTACGGCACGCTGGTGGCGGTCCTCGTCGTGCTGATCGTCGCATCGGCGGCGATCGGCCTGCTGCTGAGCTGGCGGCTCGAATCCCCGGCAGCGACCGCTGTCGTGCTGAACGTCTCGATGCGCGACTTCGCGGTGGCGAGCGGGATCGCGGCGGCCGCATTCGGCCCGGCGGCCGCCGCGCCGCTCGGCATCTACGGCGTGCTTGTCATGGCGTGGGGCGCGCTGGTGGCCCGGATGATCAACCGGTGCCGGCCGGTAGCGGATGGGGTCACATCGGCCTGAGCTGGCCGTATTCGAACCTTCCTTGATCGTGTTAGCCTCCTCGCAGGCTCGGCGGAGCCCGGCCGGGCAGCCAGAAAAGAGGCGGTGTTCGACGGGTCCGATCCCGCGGGACAGCCCGCCAGGGCGCGAGATTGCGGAGAAGCGTATGCCGGACGTCGAGGGTGAGCTCAGGGCAAGGGCGGCTGCCGACGGCGTCGAGTTCTTCTTCGCCATGTTCGTGGACATGCACGGCAAGCCCTGCGCCAAGATGGTCCCGGTAGAGGCGATCGACGTCCTGATGGGCGGCGGCGCCGGCTTTGCCGGGTTCGCGGCAGGCCCGATGGGCCAGAGCCCGGCTGACCCCGACATGATCGCCATCCCGGATCCGGCGTCCTACACGCTGACGCCCTGGCAGCCGGGGCTCGCGGTGCTGCAGTGCGACATTCACGTGGAGGGCGAGCCGTGGCCGTACGCGCCGCGGCTGATCCTGAAGAGAATGCTGGAGAAGCCGCCGGGCTGGACGGGATCGACCGCGGTCTCGATCCCGGTGAGCCGAATCGCGACAACCTGCACGTCCTGCCGGCCGAGGAGGTCACCAGGCGCGGCATCCGCAGCCTGCCGCCGACGCTGCTGCACGCGGCGGACGAGCTGGTCGCCGACGACGTCCTGCGCGAGGCGCTCGGCAAGACACCCGACGGGGATTATGTCGACTACTACGCGAAGGTCAAGCGCGAGGAATTCCTCGCGTGGCACTCCGTGGTGAGCAACTGGGAGGTCGAGCGCTACCTGACGCTCTTCTAGACGGGTTGCTGCCCGGGGCATCCGGCATGACGTTCGCCGCCGCCCGGCACGGCGTGCCCGACTATGCCATGGCTCACCGGCAGCCCGCCGGTGACCGTGGCCGGGCGGCGGCTGACAAT
>Ga0137373_10002233_pt1 | contig 21186 bp, 19 predicted proteins | sample SagtaG_5_FD_104912 | JGI IMG/M metagenome (GOLD analysis project Ga0137373, IMG submission 104912) | Vadose zone soil microbial communities from Sagehorn Ranch, Mendocino, California, USA - Sage1_R_80_16 metaG | ecosystem: Environmental > Terrestrial > Soil > Vadose zone | place: USA... | reverse complement strand
TGCCATGTCTGCCTCCTGATGCCACACGACATCATTCTCCGTAGTACGGACCGTAGCGGCGAAATCGGAAGGATTCTGTGAGCCCGGTTACACTCGGCGAAATAGTATGCGTGCGGTAAAATGGGATGGCGCCGCTGCTCGGACGGCGTCACCGGCGCGTCACTGCGCCGGCGTGCCGGCGGTGAGCTAGGCGGCGATGATGCGGCGTTCTTCCGCAGTCATCCCTTGCGCGCGAGACGCAGTTTCTCGCCGAGCTAGCGAAGATGCCGAGCGACAATCCGCCGGGCGATTGCGCGGCAGTCACTGAAGCAGAGCGGCCTCGAATGCGCTGGCGATCGCCTTTTTGCTCTTGCCCGCCGCCATGGCGTCGCCGATGACGACGACGCTTTGCCCAGGCTTGGCAAGCAGCAGAAAGCGATCGGCCGTTGCGCAGCGCGCTCGGTGAAAAAACCAATCGCGAAACCTCGGGCTGGACAACACTCGCGAAACGAGCGGCCAGCGCCCGATGCCCCCATCGAGCATCTTCGTCGCAATCGCTCCGAGGCCGAAGCGATAGCGGGCGCCGGTCGCGATCACGATGCGGTCAAACGGCGCGAGCACGTCGGGATTAGCGGCAACGTCGCAGTGGAAACGGAACTCGACGCCTTTGCCAGTGCAGGCATGGACGAGATCGCCGATATAGCGCTCGAAGCTCGCCTCGCTCGCCGCGACCTCCTGGAACAGCGGCGCCTTGCCGGCATAACGGAATGCGCCGCCTGGGTGCTCGTCTTTCTCGAACACCGTCACGTCGTTCCCCTCAGCCACCAACAACGCATAGGTCAAGCCGGCGGGGCCGGCGCCGATCACGGCGATGCGCTCGCCGTGCGGCGCGCTACGATCGGCGAACAGCCTCTCGCGGCCGGCGGCGGCGTTGACCACGCAGCCGATGCCCGCGCCGCCGCGCATCTCGTTGATGCAGGTGTTGCAGGCGAGACAGCGCCGGATCGGTTCGCCACGGCGCAACTTCTCGACCCATTCGGGGTCGGCGATGAGCGTGCGGCCGAGCGCGATGAAATCGGCCTTCCCCGTTGCAACCGCTTCGGTTGCAATGGCGGGATCGCCGAGCCGCCCCACCGCGATGACGGGGACGTGGATCAGTTTTTTCACGGCGGCGGCGAAATCGAGAAAGGTCCCATCCGGAAAGGTCATCGGCGGGAGCACGACCTGCGCGGATGGCAACGAGCGATAATGCCCGGCAGTGACATGCAGCGCGTCCGCGCCCGCCTCCGCCGCCCATAGCGCAATCTGGCAGCCTTCGCTGAAGGGCAATCCGCCGGGGAAGAAATCTTCGACCGACAGCCGATACACAACCGGCGTTCCGGGGATCGCCGCCTTGACGGCGCGCAGTACCTCGAGCCCGAAGCGGGCGCGGTTCTCGAGACTGCCGCCATACGCGTCCGTGCGGCGGTTCTCGAATGGCGCGTGAAATTGCGAAATGAGATATCCGTGCGCGGCGTGGATCTCGACGCAGTCGAAGCCGGCGTTGCGCGCGCGCACGGCCGCGGCGGCGTGCGCCGCCACCGTCGCTTCGATGCGCGCCGTGGTCATTTCCTCCGGGATGATGGTCTCGAGCGTCGTCTCATAGACCGGATGCGGGATCGCCGATGGCGCAATGGGCGTCTCGCCGCAGATGTCACGGCGCGTGTGTCCGCCGCCATGGCCGAGCTGAATGGATGCCTTCGATCCGGCGCGATGGATTTCATCGACCAAACGCGTCAGGCCCGGCAGAAAGCGGTCGTCGTAAATCCCGACCTCGCGGCGGCGATGTCGGCCGGCCTTCTCGGGCGAAGCCATCTCGACCGTGATGAGACCGACCCCGCCGCGCGCCCGCGCCAGATAATAGGCGATGGTGTCGTCGGTGACGTAACCCTCCTCGTCCGCCGTGCGCGTCGTCATCGGCGGCATGACGATCCGATTGGGAATGTCGAGCGAGCCAATCCGCGCCGGGGTGAGCAGGATGTTCATGGGATGCTGATTCTCGTGTCCCGGATGCGGTGCAGCGCGGAGCGGTGCGCCGCTGATCCGGGACCGTCACGGGCCGGAACGGTCCCGGGTCTGCAGCGCATCACAACGCAATCAAGTGTACGCAGATTGCGTAAACTTATCTGCGTTGCTGCGCTGCGCCCGGGACACGCGATCACAGCACGGGAATCTCGCCGCCGTCGAGATCCAAGGTGGCGCCATGCAGCCAGGCTGCCCGCGAGGAGATGATGAAGGTGACGAAATCCGCGACGTCCTCTACCTTGCCGTAGCGGATGATCCCTGCCTCACGGCAGAACTGCGCGCGGATTTTGGCCTCGGGCTCCCCGGTCCGCTCGACCTCGGCGCGGATGCGCCGCCACTGCCGCTCGGTCTCGACCAGGGAGGGATGGATGCAGTTGACCCGCACGCCGTCCTCCTTGCCGAGGTCGGCCAAGCACTTGGTGAAGGCGGCAACCGCGGCATTGACCGAACTGCCGATGGTGAAACGCTTCTCCGGCTTGCGTCCACTGGTGCCGGCGATCGCGACCAGCGCCCCGCGGCGCTCCTTTAACAGCGGCCAGGCCGCGCGCGCGAGTCGCACATGCGCGAAGAATTTAAGCGCATAGCCGTCTGCCCAATCGGCGTCGGTCAGTTCGAAGAAGTCGCCCCGCTTGGTCGCGCCAGCATTGTTGACGAGGATGTCGAGGCCGCCGAGTTCGCGCTGCACCGTCTCGACCAGCGTCTCGGCTGCGCTGGGCTCGCGCAGATCGAGCACGCAGACCGCGGCTTTTCGTCCCTTGCCGCGGATCGACGTTGCCACCTCTTGCAGCGCTTGCGCGTCGCGGCCGGTGAGCAGGAGATCGCAGCCTTCCTCGGCGAAAGCCAAGGCGATGCCGCGGCCGATGCCGCGGCTCGAACCGGTCACGAGCGCGACTTTTCCCTTCAGTCCAAGCTCCATTCACAGCTCCTCGTGCTTGCTCAGAGGCGGACGCACCATTTTGCGGCCGCAGCTTATGACATTGCCGAGGCAGGGAATGAAGAGGGCGCAGCATGCCGCGGGCCGCTCGTGCCCGCGAAAGCGGGCGAGCCAGGTGCACCTGGATTCCCGCTTTCGCGGGAAAGAGCGCAGTTCACACGCGGGATTGCCGCAATCTAATCGGACACTCCGCTATATCCTGTCCGGATAGGCGACGATGAAGTTGCCGGCATTCGGCATCTTCACTTTCGGCAGCGTCTCCGCATTCATCGCGTCGTTCTCGCCGATGATCTTGTTGAGCGCGAGGATATAGGCGCACAGGGCGTAGACTTCGTCGGCGGTGAGCGTTCGCGGCATCTGATACGGCATGGCGCGACGGATGATGTCGAACAAGGTCGTGGCGTGCTCGTAGTAGGTGACGGTCTTGGGCGCGTCGATACGATCGAACTTGGGCGGGCTGACCATCGGCACATAGCCCGGCCGCGGATTAACCCCGTTGTCGCCGTGACATATGGCGCACTTCTGGGCGTAGATCGGGGCACCCTGCATGGCCGTTCCGCTGCCGGCCGGCAGACCGGTGCCGTCGGGCAGAATGGCGATGTCCCACGCCTTGATGTCGGGCTCGGAGATCGGCTTGCCCAGGCCGGGAGTTTCGGCGACCGCAGCGGGCGCGGTGCAGGCGAACGCAATCGCGAGCAGGAGCTTACGCGTAGACATGCTTGATCTCCCCGTTGCTGTCGATGCCCCAGCTCGTCGTGCTGTTGTAGTGCTGGTTGGGGAACGCAAGCGGGCTGCGCACCGGCGCCTGGGTCTCGCCGCGGGCGGCGACGAACTCCGCACGCGTCGGCTGGGCGTTGCCGGCTTCATCCCACGCGCGGCTCACGAGAACGACCGGCTGACCATCCCAGCGCCACGGCATGCGGAATCGGGTGAACGCCTGCGGAAGCACCGGGCTCTGCAGCGCCGCCTCCCCCCAGCTCTTGCCACCGTCGGCGGAGACCATGACCCGCGATATGCGGCCGATGCCGGAATAGGCGACGCCGGAAATTTCGTAATAGCCAGGCCCCTTCAACGAGTGGCCGAATGAGGGCTGCGTGATGAACGATTTGACCTCTTGGAGGAAGTGAAACCGCCACATCTTGCCGCCCGGCAGGATCTGCGAATAGGTCTTGGCCTCGTAGAAGCTCATCGCCGGCTGATCGATCAGCTTGATCCGGCGCAGGTATTTGACGTTCATGTTGCCTTGATAGCCGGGCAACAGCAGACGCATCGGATAACCGTTACCGGGCATGATGCGCTCGCCGTTCTGGTAGAGCGCGATCATGGCGTCGTCCAATGCCTTCTTGACCGGCACGCTGCGATGCAGCGCGCCGGCGTCTGCGCCCTCCGCTAGCAGCCATTTGGCCTTGGGATCGATTCCGGTCTCCTCGAGCAAGGTCGAGAGCAGAACGCCGGTCCATTCGGCATTCGAGACGAGTCCATGCAGCGCCTGGACGGTCGCCTGCACCGGTTGGTTCGAGAACATCGGCGCGCTGTTGCCGCTGCACTCGACAAACGCCATGCGGGTCACCATCGGATATCGCGACAGCGCGTCGAGCGTATAGACCATCGGCTGCTTGACCAGTCCGTGGATCACCAGTTTGTGCTGGACCGGGTCGATGTCCGGGACAGCGGTATGGCAGATCGAGAAGAACAGGCTATTGGGCGTGACCGTGCCGCGTAGCAGGTGGTGCGGCGTGCGCGCATGCGAGGTGCGGAAATCCCGGTTGGGGTTGCTGAGAGTGCGCAGCACGTCCTTTTCGAACCGCGACGGCACCTGGAGCGGCGGCACGAGCGCTCCAACCTCCTCGCTCCACGGATCGTCCTTGAGCGGCTCGGCAGCGGCGCCGGTAAGCGAGGCACCGGTGCCGGCCGTCATGGCACCCGCGAACATGATGCCGCGCCCGAGCAGCGCACGGCGATCGAGCAGCCCATTGCCGGCGACCGGCTCGAGCGGCGGAACCTTGCGGCGCTTGCGAATGGTCATGAGATCTTCCTCCCTAGTGAACGGCGGCGTGACGCGCCGCTCTTGAGCCTTGCTCGCATGGAGCCGACCCGACGTCTGCTCCTGGAAGGCAGTGTTACTGGTCTTCAAAGCTGCGGCAGAACCGACGAGCAGCTTAATGACGCGTGAAAGACTAGCGCCGTTTGCAAATCGGTTGCAACAAATGAGACAGTGTAATTGACCTACCTGCCGTTGCCGTCGAGCAGCCAGCCGAATTTTTCGCGCGCCTTGCGCGTGACCTCTGCGCTCGGCACGTTCGTCGGCGGAAACTTGTCGCGCCAGTGAAACGGCCTGCAGGCGTCGATCAGCGCCACCGAATGGGTCATGTTGCCGACGGCGCGCCGCTCCGGGGGCAGCGCCGGATCGGCGCTCGAATCCCAGGAGCCGGTGATGAACTGAATCGATTCCTTGGGGTCGGTGCGCGTGAGCATGGCCCATAGCAGATGGTCGAGATTGGTCACGTCCACGTCGTCGTCGACCACCACGATATATTTCGACGCGTAGGCGGAGGCGCCGCACTGGGCGGCGACATGCGCGACTTGCACCGCATGGCCGGGATAGCGCTGTGCGATCGACACGCCGTGCAGCATGCGCGCGCCGCCAACCTCATGGCACCACACCGCCTGCACGCCGGGAACGCCGGCATTGGCGATGTTCTGCTTGATCGTCGCCGAGCGCATCACGGCGCGGTAGCGCGCCATCTCGTCCGGCCCCGCGCCCATCGGCGGCACGCCCAGCACGATTGGATCATTGCGATAATAGATCGCTTTTATCTCGAGCACCGGAATTTGCCGCATGCCGCCGGCGTAATGTCCGGTCCATTCGCCGAACGGGCCTTCCGCATGCGTGCGATCGGGCGGCACGTAGCCTTCGAGCACGATCTCGGCATTGGCGGGAAAGGGTAGGCCGGTCACTTTGCCGCGCACCATCTTGACCGGCCGCCCGCGCAGGCCGCCGACAAGATCGAGTTCGAATACGCCATACGGCGCTTCCAGCCCGCCGAAGAAGAACGCGATCGGATCGCCGCCGAGCACCATTGCCACCGGCAAAGCCTCGCCTCGTTTGAACGACTTGTCGCGATGGATGCGTCCGTGGTGGCCCGCGGCCATCACGATGCCGACGGTTCTCTTGTCATGCACCTGCGCGCGATACGCGCCGGCATTGAGCCAGTTTTCCTCCGGGTCGCGGGTGATGCTGTAGGTGCCCGTGCCGATGTAGCGGCCGCCGTCCTTTTCGTGCCACTTCGGCGCCGGGAATATGGTGACGTCGACGTCGTCACCCGTCATGACGTTCTCGAACACCGGGCCGTCGTCGATGATGACGTGCGGCACGATGCGCTGCTGCTGTAGGTAGGCCTCGCGGTAGGCGTCGCTCAGTTCCCATTTGCTGAGGTGATCGGGAAAGCCGAGCGTCATGTTGCGCCGCTTGCCGGCGAACACGTTCATGAGCAGGCGAAAGCCTTTCGGACAGCCCGGAATGTCCTCGAACATGACGCAGGGGCCGTGCTCGGCGCGCAGCACCGCCTCGGCCGCTAGTCCGATGTCCTCCTCGCAATTGGCGCCCTTGACGGTGCGAACCTCGCCGAGGCGTTCGGCCATGGCGAGCCATTCGCGCAGGTCGTCATAGGCAATGTTGCCGGCGAAGTTGCTTTGCCCGCTCATCGAAGCATCATCCCTTTCCTCAGATGCCGCCCGAACGGCGCGACATCATAGAACGTTTCTCGAGCCTGCGTCGTTTTTGCCGGCGTTCGCCCAGCGGTCGGCACAGCGTGACGACCGCTCGGTAGGCGTTGCGCTGATCGAGTTGGCCGAGTCAAGGCCGTAGCCGCGCGCAGCGCGGGGGCGCGAAGCGCCAGCCTTGACGCGACCAAATCGATCAGCGATTTCGCTGCGACAAAATCACAGTTGCGTAGCGGTAGGGACGTGCGTTTCATCGCACGCCCCCCGCATAGAACCGTACGTGCGGTTTTCCCGCATACGGCTCCCACCTTGGGTGTATGACGGCAAAGACTTTCCGTATGCGTTCCAGCGCCTGTGACACGCCGAATCTGTGGCGAAAGGTCGCTGAGCGCGGAGCGGCGCCGCGCGCCGTTGCCGCACGCTCGAGCGCCCGTGCCGATGGCAAGCGACGCGTCTCCCTACGCAAGCTTGTGCGGACGCGGTTCTTGCCACCCGATGAGGGCATGCAATCTTGCCCACCAACGGTGGGCTGTATACGATCGTATCGTCGCTCGCAACGCGGGATGGCCCGAATTCCCGGTCGGCCGCGGACGGGAGCGGATCCAAGATATAGCGCCGAGCCAGAACGAACCGGAACGAGGCCGCCGGGAGGGGATGCGGAATGAACGCGCCGATACCGAGGATACTCATCGAGTCGACGTGGCGCGGCCGCTTGTTCGGCGCGCAGTGGCGTCCCGCTATTGGCGGCTCGCTCGATGTGCTGGAGCCGGCGACCGGAGCGGTGATCACGCGCGTCGGCAATGCCACCGCCGAGGACGTGCGCCAAGCCGCCGCCGAGGCGCGCGCCGCGCAGCCGGGATGGGCGGCCACGCCCTACGACCAGCGCGCCGCGATCCTGCGCAAGGTCGCCGCGCTCATGGAGGAGAACCAGGGGGAGCTGGTCTACTGGATCATGCGCGAGACCGGCGGCATCGAGCCCAAGGCCGGCTTCGAGGTGCAGATGGTGGTGAGCATCCTGCACCGCTCCGCCGCCATGTGCACGGAGCCGCAGGGCCTGATGCTGCCGAGTGACGGTGGCCGCCTCTCGCTCGCCCGGCGCGTGCCGCGCGGCGTGATCGGCGTGATCTCGCCGTTCAACTTCCCGCTCATCCTGTCGAGCCGCGCGGTCGCGCCCGCGCTGGCCACCGGCAACGCGGTCGTGCTCAAGCCCGATCCGCGCACCGCGCTCACCGGCGGCTTCATCATCGCGCGGCTGTTCGAGGAGGCCGGCCTCCCCAAGGGCGTGCTGCAGGTCCTGCCCGGCGGCGCCGAGGCCGGTGAGGCAATCTGCACCGATCCCGACATCGCCATGGTCTCGTTCACCGGATCGAGCGCGGTCGGGCGCCGCATCGGCGAGCTTGCGGGCAAACACCTCAAGAAGGTGCAGCTCGAGCTCGGCGGCAAGAACGCGGTGATCGTGCTCGAGGACGTCGATCTTGATGCGGTCGCGTCGGCCATCGCCTTCGGCGCCTGGTTTCACCAGGGGCAGATCTGCATGACCACCGGCCTCGTCATCGCGCACGAGAAGATCGCCGACGCCCTCACCGAGAAGCTCGTCGCCAAGGCGAAGCACCTGCCGGTGGGCGATCCGACCTCTGGGCAGGTTGCGCTCGGGCCGGTCATCAGCCGCGCACAGGTCGATCGCATCCACGGCATCGTCAAGGATACAGTCGCGGCCGGAGCGAAGCTCAGCGCTGGCGGCACCTTCGATGGTCCGTTCTACCGGCCGACCGTGCTCTCGGGCGTGAAGCCCGGCATGCGCGCCTTCGACGAGGAGGTGTTCGGCCCGGTCGCGGCGATCACCAGCTTCGCCACCGAGGACGAGGCGGTCGAGCTCGCCAACAGCAACGAGTACGGCCTTTCCGCCGGCGTGTTCTCGAAGTCGGTCGGCCGCGCGCTCGCGCTCGGCAACCGGCTGCGCACGGGTCTGCTCCACATCAACGACCAGACGGTGGCGGACGAGCCGCACATTCCGTTCGGCGGCACCGGCGCGTCGGGCAACGGCACGCGCATCGGCGGCCCGGCCAACTGGGAGGAGTTCACGAACTGGCAATGGGTGACGATCAAGGACAAGCCCAATCCATATCCGTTTTGAATGCGGAACGATTGCGGCCGCAGTAATCCACGAGGGAGGGACATGATGAGCAGCAAATTGAGCGGCCTGGCACTGGCCCTGGCCGCGGCGATCGGTGTCGTCGGGACGGCGTGCTCCGCGCTTGCCGCCGATCCGCCGAAGAGCGTGCGCATCGGCTACGCGATCTCGCTTTCGGGTCCGAATGCACAAGGCGCCGCCATCACGACGCTCAGCGGCTACAAGCTGTGGGTCGACGACGTGAACAAGAAGGGCGGCCTCAAAGTCCAGGGCTTCGACAAACCAATCCCGATCGAGGTCGTCGAATACGACGACACCAGCAATGCCGAGAACGCGGTGCGGCTGGTCGAGCGCCTGATGACCCAGGACAAGGTCGATTTCGTGCTGCCGCCGTGGAGCACCGGTTTCAATCTCGCGACGGCGCCGGTGTTCGCGCGCAACGCCTATCCTCAGCTTGCGGTGACGGCCAACTCCAACGACGCGGCCAATCTCGTCAAGCAGATGCCGACCCTGTTCTTCTTCCTCAACGAGCCGCGCCATTTCGGCGCCGCGCTCGGCGAGGTGTTGAGCAAGCTCAAGAGCGAGAACAAGATCAACAACAAGATCGTGATGCTGAGCATCGCCGACCAGTTCGGCGCCGAGTTCACGTCGGGCGTCACCCCGGTCCTGCAAAGCGCGGGCTTCGAGTTCGCCCTTCGCAAGAGCTATCCCGCCGGCTCCGCCGACCTCACGAACGAGATCAAGGAAGCCAAAGCCTCCGGTGCAGACAGCTTCGTCGCCTACAGCTATCCGCCCGACACCTTCATGTTGACCAATACCGCGGTTACGCAAGGCTACAATCCGAAGGTGTTTCACGTCGGCGTGGGCACCGCTTTTGCCCGCTACGGCGCCGTGATGAAGGAGAAGGCGGAAGGTGTGATGGGGCTCGGCGGTTGGGACGCGAAGGCTCCGGGCGCCGAGGATTACCAGAAACGGCTGGTGGCCCTGACCAACCAACCCGGCGACGCCTGGGCCGCGCCGGTGACCTATGCGAGCTTGCAGGTGCTCGAGCAGGCGATCGAGAAGGTCGGCCTCGATCGCAAGAAGTTGCTCGACGCAATCGCGAACGGCGGTCCGTATCAGACCATCGTGGGGCCGGTCGATCTCAAGACCCACGTGCGCGGCAAGCAATGGAGCGTCGGGCAGTGGCAGGGCGGCCAATTCGTCGGCGTCGGGCCGAGCGACCTGCCGGGCGCCAAGCCGATCGTGTTCCCCAAGCCGGCGTGGTGATTCCTTGAGTGTCATCACCCGCGCAAGCGGGTGATCCAGTAATCGCCGGCATGTGGTAATAGCTTCCGAATCCGGAGGTTACTGGGTGCCCCGCTTTCGCGGGGCATGACACCGAGGGTTGGCATGTCGCTGATCGAAGTCGTTCTGAGCGGCGTGATCCTCGGTGGCCTCTACGCCCTGATCGCGATCGGCTTCAATCTGCAATACGGCGTCGCCCGCATCTTCAATCTCGCCTATGGCGAATTTCTCATGGCCGCGGCGTTTGCCGCGTTCTGGATGTTCACGCTTGCATCCATCGATCCGATCCTGGGCATGCTGCTGTCCGTGCCGGTGACGTTCGGCGCCAATTGGCTGGTCTATCGCTTTCTGATGCTGCCGCTGGTACTGCGCGCGCGCACCCGCGACGACCTCGAGGGCGACACTATCCTGGCGACCTTCGGACTGCTGTTTGTGCTCAAGGGCGCGGCGCAGCTCGCGTTCACGCCGGACAACCGGTTCTACAACTATCTCAACACGCCGGTGCGCATCATCGGCTTCACCTTCGCGGCCAACCGCGTACTGGCTTTTGGCGTCGCTTGCGCGTTCGGGCTCGCGATCTGGCTGATCCTCAAGCGCACGCGCTTCGGCGCCGCGATGCGGGCGCTCGCAATCGAACCGACAGGCGCGCGTCTCGTCGGCGTCGATGCCATCGCGATGTCGGCGATCGCGTTTGCGAGTGGGGGAGCGCTGGTGGCGGTGGCCGGCACCCTGGTGAGCACGTTCCTGACCTTCAATCCGTCGATCGGCGTCGAGTTCACCATGAAGGCGCTGGTCGTGGTGATGATGGGCGGCATCGGCAACATGGTCGGCAGTCTGGTCGCGGGCATTCTGCTCGGCGTGGCCGAAGCGCTCTGCTCGTACCTGGTCGATTCCGGCCTCACCCTCGCAGTCGCCTATTTCCTGTTCCTGATCGTGCTCCTTGTCCGGCCGCGCGGCCTGTTCGGGACTCCATGACCGCTGGGAGCACGATCGCTGTCGTTGCGCTTGCCGTGCTGGTGGCAGTGCTCGCAGCGGTGCCATGGCTCGTGTCAGACTACGGCCTGGGCTTCATGGTCAATCTGATGTGCTATCTGGTGCTGACCATCGCCTGGGCGCTGTTTTCCGGCACCACGCGCTACGTCTCGCTCGCCACGGCAGCCTTCTTCGGCATCGGGGCCTATGCGGTCGCGATGCTGGTCAAGGAACTGCCGCTCTACGCCTGCTTCGGTGTAGCGCTCGTTGTCGGCACGCTGATGGCGTCACTGGTGGGGCTCGTCACGCTGCGCGTCTCCGGCATGTTCTTTGTGGTGTTCGGCTTCGGGCTGTCGGAGCTGATGCGCGAAGTCTTGATCTGGTGGGAGATCAACCAGACCAAGACGCTTGGCCGCTACGTGTTCGTGCCGTTCGATACGACGCTGATCTACTGGCACCTGCTCGGCCTCGCAGTGCTCGTTTTCCTCGTCGGTTGGCTGCTGCGACGCTCGCGACTGGGCATCGCGCTTCTGGTGATCGGCGACGACGAGACCATGGCGCGCCAGGCCGGCATCAACGTGCCGCTGGCCAAGGTCGTGATGTTCATCGTCTCGTCGGTGTTCATGACGATCGTGGGCGCAATCATGGCGCCGCGCTTCGGCTATCTCACGCCGAATTTCGTCTTCAACCCGTTGATCTCGTTCCAGGTCGTGATCATGGCGCTCCTCGGCGGGATGCAGCGGCTGTGGGGGCCGGTGCTGGGCATCGTTCCCCTGATCCTGCTGTCCGAGTTGCTGCAGGTGCGGGCGCCGTTCTGGTACAGCGTGATCCTCGGCCTCATCTTCATGGTCATCGTCTATTTCCTTCCGCGCGGCGTCACCGGCTTGGTGGAGGATGCCTGGGAGACGTTGCGCCGGCCGATCTCGCTGCCGCGCGGCGTCACCGGGCCGGCGATCGACGTCTGGGCGTGGCTGTCGCAGCCGATCTCGCTTCCCCGCGGCATCGCGGGCTTCATCGAAGATGTCTGGGCGCGTCTCATTCGCCGCCAGCCAAGTGGAGGGCGGTGATGGCGGCCCTCCTGGAAGTCGACGGGCTGACCAAGGCATTCGGCGGTCTCGTCGCTGTGAGCAACATGTCGCTTGCGGTGTCGCCCGGCGAGGTGCTGGGCCTGATCGGTCCGAACGGCTCGGGCAAGACTACTTTGCTCAACCTGATCGCCGGCACCCTTCGCTGCGATGCCGGCACCATCCGCATCGATGGCGAGGACGTGACCCGGCTGCCTAATCACCTGCGCGTCCGCCGGCGCATCAACCGCACCTTCCAGCTCGTGCGCATGCCGCCGAACCTGCCTGCGATTGTCGGCGTGATGGCGGGCGTGATGTACGGCGCCGAGCCCAAGCCCTATAAGGAGGCGGAATACGAGGCGGCCGGCATCCTCGGCGAGCTCAACCTGCTGCTCAAGGCCGGCCATCGGCTCGACCAGCTCACCTATATCGAGCAGAAGCGGGTCGAGCTTGCGCGCGCTCTCGCCACCAAGCCGCGCGTGTTGCTGCTCGACGAATGGCTCTCGGGCTTGAGTCCCGGCGAGCTCGAAGGTGGCATGTCGGTGGTCTGGAGCCTCGCCGCGCAGGGCCTCGCAGTCATCCTGGTCGAGCACGTGATGACGGCGGTGCGCGCGCTGTGCTCGCGTGTGGTCGTGATGAATGCCGGACTCAGGATTGCCGAGGGCCCGGCGGACAAGGTGCTGCGCGATGCGGAGGTGATCCGCGCCTATCTCGGTGACGACGATGCCGGCGGCTCCTGATGTTTGCGGTATGCCATGCTTGAAGTCCATGGACTGAGCCACGCCTACGGTCGGCACAAGGCGCTCGACGAGGTCAGCATTCGCCTGCGCGCGGGCGAGGCGGTGGCGATCCTCGGGGCCAATGGTGCCGGCAAGACGACGCTGCTCAATTCGATCGCGGGGCTGGTGCGCCCGACCGCTGGCTCGATCTGGTTCGAAGGCCGCGAGCTCGTGGGCCTCTCCCCCCATCGCATCGTCGAGATGGGGATTGCCACCGTGCCGGAGAACCGGCGCCTGTTCGAGCCGATGTCGGTGATCGAGAACCTCAACTTGGGCGCCTATGTCGATCGCGCGCGCGGCGGCGCGTCGGCGGCGCTCGAACGCGTCTTCGCGCTGTTCCCGCGGCTTGCCGAGCGCCGTCGCCAGGCCGTGCGCACCATGAGCGGAGGCGAGCGGCAGATGGTGGCGATCGCTCGCGCGCTGATGGCGCAACCCAGGCTGCTCCTCCTGGATGAGCCCTCGCTCGGGCTCTCACCGCGCCTTTCCGGCGAGCTGTTTGCAGCGCTCGGGCGCATCGCCCACGACGTCAGCATCCTGATGGTCGAGCAGAACGCCTGCCGCGCGCTCGCAATGGCCGATCGCGCCTATCTTCTGGTGCTCGGGCGCATCGTCGGCGAAGGCGAGGCCGACTTGCTCGCGCGCGATAGTGCGGTGGCGCGCTCCTACCTGGGATTGTGATGTTCTCGTTTTTGGGCCTCTCCCCTGTCATTCCCGCGAAAGCGGGAACCCATAACCACCGGCCTCTGGAATATGGGTCCCCGCTTACGCGAAGACGACAAAGCGAAGATCGTTGCGCGGACGAGCGCGACTAGAAAACGATGTCCGGCCACATACAATTGCTAACAACGAAGCAATAATGCGAGAGGCAGCGCACGATGAAAGTCTTCATGTTTCATCTCATGCCCCGGGTGCCCTTGTCTCGGCGCAGGCGACCCTGGAGCTCGACGGCGCTCCGCTTCTCGTTGGGCGCGCCCGCCTTGCTCGGCAGGCAAGGCGAGGCCGCAGGCCTGCTCGCTCTGCCGGTTTAGAGCGCTTTCGGCGCAGCGGTTGCCGTGGGGTCGGCGTGGCGCGCGTGCAAAGCCATCGCGATCATCGCAGAGCCGCCGAACAACATATTGATGCCGACCAGCAAGCCGAGCGCCCACGCGGCGGTGCCGGGCAGCCCGCCCCAGATGATGGCGGCCAGAATGAGATCGATGATGCCGCTGATCAGCATCCAGCCCCATCGGCCCGACAGCTCCTTCTTGTGCTCGAGCGCGTACATGATCGAGAGCACGCCTTCGATGATGAAAAATACGATCAGCAGCAACGTGAGCGAGACGGCGCCGGGCACCGGCCATCCCAGCAACACGATACCGGCGGCGATTGCGACCACCGCCGACAAGAGCGACCACCAGAATCCCGGCGCATGCCGCGCCCAGAACGTGGTGACCAAACCAACGATTCCGCTGATGAGGAACAGCCAGCCCAAGAAAATGGTGACGGCGATGGTGGCGATCGGCGGGATAATGATCGCCAACACGCCGAGCACGACGAGAACGATGCCCTCGATCAGGAACAAAACCCAATGCTCGCGGACCGATTGTGCCAGCGCGCGCTGCAGTTCATTGGCGTCGCCCGAGCCCATCGACATGTCAGACCTCCCTCGCCGGTGTTGCGCCTACGCCGAACTCAGGCATCAATATACCTGCCCGGCCGCGACTCCGCCAACTCGCAAAATTGCCTTTGGGCGGCCGGCACTCCGCGTGATTGATGCGGCGCATGAGGAAGGGAGATGGACAAAGAGCGGCTGCCACGTGCCTTCCGTTGTTAAGTGAGCTCGGAATTGCTCAGCGCTCGCGTTGATGGCGCGCGCCTCATCCTCTTTGATGCATACTTGTCGGGTCAAAAGGGCGCGGGAAGAAGGTCCGAAAGCTGCGGCTACGTGCTTTCGTTGTGTAAACCCCGTCTAACCTTGAATTGCCGCGGAAAAGACAGGCTTAGACGCCCGGCTGGACAAGCCCCCGACCGTGCGCGAGATCTTGCGGCGATGTAGCGTGTGACTTGCAGCGAGGTTTACCAATGCGAACCGCGCTGCGATGCGCCCGATCCGCGACTCACCAGCCCTGCACCCAATAGGCAATATCGTACGCCACCGCGCCGAGCACGCACACCGCAAACCCGGCCCAGAAGATGCCGAGCAGCAGCATTGTATTCGCGCGTTCTACAAATTCCTTATCGACCAGATGGGCCATGGGATGCCTTCGAGTCGCCCCCGCTCCCGGACACATGTAATGCTTGATTCCACCGTACAGCCAAGCGTCCAGCCGCACACCAGGGTTGCAACTCGCGCGTGGCTCAGCCGCTCGTTTATGCGCGCTTTACGCAGAGCCACTCGCTGTCCGTCTGATTTGCCGGGCAAAGGAACGGATCGCTGACCGCATAGACAACGGCTATCGGGGGCCCGCGTTCCGATGCTGCTTACCTTCCCGACTGGACTTTCTCGGCCACCGCGCAAGTCGCACGAAGACTGCCTCCGTGACAGCGCCGTTTGCGGTTGCTAGGAAAACTCGTCCGGCTGCCGAACGGGGGAATCATGCTGCGAACGCTGAAATGTCCGGTGATCGCGCGGAAGAGCACTACTGGGACAAAGAATTGGCGGCGCTGTTTGCCGGCGCCGAGGGCGTGCGCGATCCGCAAACGCTCAAACGCCTGTACGATCTCGGCGAGTTGCGCTTGAGCGAGATGGACGAAGCCGGGATCGACGTGCAGATCCTCTCCCACGGCGCGCCGTCGGCGCAGAAGCTCTCCGGCGCCGACGCGGCTGACATCACGCGGCGCGTGAATGATCGGCTCCAAGCGGTGGTGACTGCAAACCCGAAGCGCTTCGCAGCCTTTGCAGCGCTGCCGACCAGTGATCCCAAAGCCGCGGCCGACGAACTCGAACGCACCATCAAGCTCGGCTTCAAGGGGGCGATGATCCACGGCCTCGCCAACGGCGTTTTTCTCGACGACAAACGCTTCTGGCCGATCTTCGAGCGCGCGCAGGCCCTCGACGTTCCGCTTTACCTGCACCCGTCCGTTCCGCTGCCGGCGGTGATGGACGCGTATTACAAGGACTATGCCAAGGACTTTCCGATGGTGGTGCGGGCGGCCTGGGGCTACACCGTCGAAACCGCGACGCAAGCGATCAGGCTCGTGCTGAGCGGCGTGTTCGACGCCTATCCTCGGCTCAAGGTCATTCTCGGCCATCTCGGGGAAACGCTGCCGTTCCTGGTGTGGCGCGTCGATTAAGCGCTCGCCCGCCCGGGCGCGAAGACCTTGAGTTTCCGCGACGCCTTCTGCGGCCACTTCTACATCACAACGAGTGGCAACTTCTCCAACCCCGCGCTGCTGTGCTGCGTCATGGAAATGGGCATCGACCGCATCCTGTTCGCGGTGGATTGGCCGTTCGTCGCCAACAAGCCGGCGGTGCAATGGATGGAAACCGTGCCGCTGTGCGACGAGGACAAGGCCAAGATCCTGAGCGGCAACGCCAAGCGGCTGTTCAGGATGTAGGGTTCAGCGCTCCAGCGTCGCCTTGCGGCCGATACCCGTGTCCCCATCTTCGCCTCGGCCGCGCTACTCGCGATGGAATTGCCGCGCGTGGGCAAGCATTGTATTGGGTCGCAGGTGCGTTGCTTTGCTCGCACGGGCCCGTAGCTCAATGGTTAGAGCCGACCGCTCATAACGGTCTGGTTGGAGGTTCGAGTCCTCCCGGGCCCACCATGCGTGTTTTCAGCTCTTGTTTTCGTTGGCTTTTTTGCGGTTTTTGACAGTCGGGCCCATAGTTTTTGACAGTTTTGTTCGCGCTTTGGCCATTGCTTCGCGCGCCAATGCCGCTTGTTTGACGGTGCGCGTGTAGTGCGCGATCTCGCTCAATGTCTTGTGTCCACCGAACGCAGCGATCTCGTGCGCGCTGCAGCCGGCTTCCGCGAAGCGCGTCAGGCTCGCCTTACGCAAACCGTGCGCGCTAAAACCATGCAAGCCAGCTTCGTTGCAGGCGTCGCGGAACCAATTGGTGAAGCCAGCGGGCGAAAATGGCTTGCCGGACGCCGTCACCAGGAACGTCAAGTGCCTGCCCTTGCTCGGCATGGCGTGGATCGCCTCTTGCAGCTCGGGGAAGATCGGCAGATGCAACGATACGTCGGTCTTTTGCTGGCGTACGTGCAAGATCGGGCCATGCTCAGGATCGTCGCGGATATGCTGTGGCCCCATGCGCACAACGTCACCGCGCCGCTGTGCCGTGTTGAGAAAAAGCTCCATCGCAAGCCGAGCGCGCGTGCCGAGCGCATGGCGTTGACGAAACGCCGCGATCTGTTCCTCACCCCACGCCCGGAAACCTTCGCCCTTCCTCGGGACTTTGGCCTTGATGTCCGTCGTGGGGTTCTCGGCGATCCATTTGATCGACACCGCGAAGTCTAAGAGCGGTCGCAGGGCCCGCTGCCAGTTTCGTTTGGCAAAGGGTGGGCGGCCATCAAGGATTGCGAGCACATGTTCGCGCCTGAGCAACGCGACCCGCTTACTGCCATGCTCGTCGCGAAATTTTTGTAGGATCGCCCACATGGTGCGTCGCGTCTCGGTGGCGATCTCGTGCTTAAACTGCGAACTGTCCGCATAGAGCGCCACAAGGGCGGTAACTGTCCCTGGACCACTGCGCTTTGCACCGATGTCCGATGGGGGCGCGCTCGCAGCAAGGGCGGCTTGATATGCGTCCATGAATTCCGCGCTGCCCGGCAGCCCCGGTAATTTGATGCGCGCGCAGCCCGGCTTGCGGAAGTAGTAATACGGCTTCCCATGTGCCGTGAAAGCCTGGACAAAGCGCAACCTAATTTTCGTCATAGCGCAGCACCGTGTCCCATTCGTTTGGCCCTTTACCATCCTCGCCGGGCGGCTCAGCGCCGAGCGCGATTATGGTGATCTTGCCGGCCCTGTCGACTTCAACGCGCGCAATACCCACGCCCGCCGCAGCCACGGCCCGGATCGCTCGGGTCACGTCCTGCTGCCGAAATGTAGAAGGGGCGCGCGCCATGGGTGTCAATAAGTCTGCTTATCAGCGGTCAGTCGAGCGAGTTACGCGGCAAGCGACCGCCTCGCGCGATGTAGCAGTCCAGGCAGAAGTACTCTTCAGAGTAGCTCCCGTCGGATAGCGCCGCCTCAAGATTGCGGTCGCTCTCGTTCGGGAAATCAGGGTCTCGAGCAGTGCCTTCGACGTTTCATCCGTAGCCATCGTCGCCTCCTATGTTGTGAGATCGTCCAAGCTGTCACCCGCCGGACCGAGCGCGGGGCGCCGATCCGGCTTTGACGGCGGCGGCGGGTAGAACCGGCGGCACTCGGTGTGCAGCCAGACGAGATCGCGGCCGACGGGGAATAGCTGCTCCAGCCCGTCCGGCGGGACGCGGCCGCACTGGACACAGACGCGACCAGTCGGGACGTCGGCCGGGGCAATTTCCTGGTCAGAACCATGGTCCGCACCGTTTTCCCCATTTCGATCCGTGCAAGCGTGCAAACCCGCATGGCTGTAGGACAAGTTGCCGTTTTTCGATCCGTGCGGAATATCTTTTTGCACGCTTCGAAAATCGTGAGTTATACCCATTTCATCGGCACTTGCACGCTTGCACGCTTCGGAAGTGCCGGGTTGGGGGAGAGGGGTGTTTTGACCAGGGCAGTAGGCGTCCCAGGCTTCCTTGAAGTCGCCCCGACGGTAGCCCTTCCCATGCGCCAACCCCGGCGGATGGACCGTTGTCGAGATGATGCAGAACGGCTTCAGCAAACTGCCGAGCTGCTTCTGACTTAGCGGCCGGCCGTGCTTCCATTCCGCCCAAGGCCGCTCAGGGTCGGCGGTGAGCTTTGCTATCAAATCGGCAGAACGAATCTCGTCATCGTCCCCGAATGCTGCTCGGATATCCTTGAGGAGCTCGATCCCCATAGCGTCAGTATCCACCTCACCCGAGAGTAGGCACGCAGCCTCGCGCGCCAGCTTCGGCCACTCTCCGCCAGCCAGCTCGGCAATGGCCAGCAGCGGGCGCCAGTTGTCGGCGGCGCGGTCGTTCAACTGCTTGGGCGTCTCGGGATCCGGGTCGGTGAGCTTGTCAAAGTTGTCAGAAGCCCATCGCTTTGCATGCCTGCGCAGCTCCGCGAATTCCCCGTTGTCACGCCGGCGAAGCCGTTCGACCTTTTTGCCCGGCGACTTGCGCTGGAGCATGAGGGTGACTGCACGGTCTTCAAGCGTGACGGCCAAGCCCCGGATGGTCGCCACAGCCTTAGGCGTCCATGTCGAGAATCGGCGCGTCGTATGCTCGCCATTCACCTCGACGGTGCGCCGGACGTAGGCGGAAGCCTTGGTGTGCCCCGAATTGAGAATGCCCCGCAGCTCCTCGTTGTCCCTCACGAAGGAGTCAGCCTCGTCGATCAGCAGCGTGGGATGGGCCTGTTCGATGTAGCGAAAGAGGGCGGGGCCCGTGATGTTGTTCGAAATTTCCGAGCGCGGCGTAAGGTACTGCAAGACGATCATGGTGCTGGTCTTGCCGCAGCGATGTGTGGGCGACACCAACACTAGGAACGGTGAGATATCGCCCGCATCGTACGTCCAAGCGTGAAGTACCCATAGCGGGATGGCGATGTCGGCGCCGACGGGCAGAACGATATAACGGCGGAGTACTCGCCGTATCGATTCGAGCAGCGCGTCGCCGTCGACCTCTTCAGGCCACGGCTCGACATTCCAGTGCGGCAGGGCCTCCTCGTCGTCCTCCACCGCGAGCTTCTTGCGGATTGCCTTGACCTTGTCGTCTAGCGTGCCGACGCGAATCCCGAGTGTTTCCGCCAGGTCGGCTCGCATCCGGTCGTATTCGGTGTGGTCTTTGCGCGCCAACCTCTCGATTAGCACCTTGTCATCTGGCCGCGGGGCAGCCTTCTGCTCTACGTCACGCCTGGCTAGTGCCTCTTGCGATTTCTTAGCAAAAGCTGCCAGCCAATCGTCCGCCGCCTTCTGCTTGGAAGAAGCATTATCGGCGCTGGCACCACCATTGATCAGCCGATCGACATCGGCATCTGAAAGCCTATCCATGCAATTCTCTCCATTTGGCAATGAGCGCGGCCACATCCTCTGGCGACCACGGCGGCGCAATCTCCGGTTTGAAATTCTGCAGGCGGCGGCAGATGGCTTTGAGTTGGCCTTTGTCGAGTTCCGACAGGCGCCGCAATATGTCGGGCTTAGTTAACTCGGCTATGCCGCGACGAAGCGAGTAGACCAGCGCATCGACGGTGGCCTCTGGCGTCGGCCGCTCGCGCATGAACTCCGCATAGGCGCGCTCGTACGAAACGTCGTCCGCGAGGAGACGGCGGGCGCGCAGTATCCTTGGATCTTCGGGCCGGGAGGCGGTCTTGCGGTCCGCGTCGCGGCAAGCCCGTTCAAAGGTGTCGTCCATGTTGTTCGTGCCGACGGCCAGGAGATCTCGGCAGCCCTCGACGACACCCTCCCAGTCGGTGCCGCAACGGGTTGCTTCCGCGGCCCACCACTCGCGGTCATGCGCGGCTGTGCTGACAACGGCGAACGGTGCGGCAGCGGCGACGGTGGGGGAGGCGGAGCGCGCGTTCATTTCGCGCCCCTGTTTGAGCAGCCCGCATCGAGCGGGAACACCGTCATCGCTAGTTTTGGCGCGATGCTGAACCGTTTGCGCGCGGTAATCTCGACGATCTGGCTATCGTCTCGCACGACGATTTCATTGAGACTGTCGAGCCCGGCCTTGATGTAGTTGTCCACGTCTGGCCGGGATGTCGGGAACAGGTCGCCCGCGACCGCGCGCGCGCGCTTGCGCCCGGACCACGAGGCGGGAATGGGAAGCTCTGCCACAAGCTCAAGCCGGACCGGCGCCTCGATCGGCGGCCGGTCGCGCATGGCGAGTTGGGCGGCGAGCCGTCCGTGCGCCTCGTACTTGCGGGTATGGGCCGGCGTGTATGCGATGCCGCGGCGCGTAACCCGCGGCCGAGCTTTCGCCACCGGTTCACCGGCAATGACGACGGTCACGGGGGCCGCCTCATTTTCAGTCATGGCTTTTCGGCACGACGACCGGCAGGTTTTCGAGGTAGTGACGCAGATCGTCTGCGAGAACGATGGTGCGGCGTCCGCGTTTTACGGCGCGCAGCGCCCCAGAACGAATCGCCTCGTAGAGAGACGTCCGACCGGCACGCGCGACTGAGCAAGCTTCAGCGATGCTGTAGGCAAGTGGTACATTC